>Ga0256856_1000016_pt1 | contig 17043 bp, 9 predicted proteins | sample BONt10_FD_181175 | JGI IMG/M metagenome (GOLD analysis project Ga0256856, IMG submission 181175) | Terrestrial sediment cell enrichment communities from Utah, United States - BONCAT_SYTO_Terrestrial_sediment - 10 | ecosystem: Environmental > Terrestrial > Deep subsurface > Rock core/Sediment... | reverse complement strand
ATTCTGGATCGATCGCGGCGGCACTTTTACCGATATTGTCGCCAACAGCCCCGACGGTAAATTAGTCATTCACAAGCTGCTGTCGGAAAACCCGGAACGCTACACCGACGCCGCAGTCCAAGGAATTCGCGATATTTTGAGAATTCCCGCCGACGCAGCTATACCCGCCGCCGAAATTGAAGCGATTAAAATGGGGACGACGGTGGCGACAAATGCTTTGCTGGAACGAAAGGGCGATCGCACAATTCTGTTAATTACTAAAGGTTTCCGCGATGCGCTGAGAATTGGCTATCAAAACCGCCCGAATATTTTCGCGCGTCACATTGTTTTGCCCCAGATGCTGTACGATCGAGTTATTGAAGTTGCCGAACGCTACAGCGCTCAAGGTGAGGAGTTAACTCCTGTCAATCCCGAGTTTATCCCGTGTTTGCAGCAAGCATACGATGAGGGAATTCGCAGTTGTGCGATCGTATTCATGCACGGCTACCGCTACTCGGAACACGAAAAACAAGTTGCTAAAATAGCGAAAGAAATTGGCTTTACTCAAATTTCAGTATCTCACGAAGTTAGCCCGCTGATGAAATTAGTTTCGCGGGGAGATACTGCGGTTGTCGATGCTTATTTATCTCCGATTTTGCGGCGTTATGTCGAACAAGTAACCAGTCAGTTAAGAGAGGCAGAGCCTCTGGATCTGCGTTCCCCGGCAGAGCCTGGGAACGAGGCACACCCATTACCTATTACCAATTACCGATTGCCAAAATTAATGTTTATGCAATCGAATGGCGGCTTAGTGGAGGCGGCACAATTTCAAGGAAAAAACAGTATTTTATCCGGGCCTGCTGGGGGAATTGTCGGTGCTGTTCAAACGAGCAAAAAGGCAGGTTTTGATAAAATTATTACCTTTGATATGGGCGGAACTTCCACAGATGTTGCCCATTTTAACGGCGAATACGAACGCGAATTTGAGACGGAAATTGCTGGGGTGAGATTGCGATCGCCCGTGATGGCAATTCACACTGTAGCAGCCGGCGGCGGTTCAATTGTCTTTTTTGACGGGGCTCGCTACCGCGTCGGGCCGGAGTCTGCAGGGGCCAATCCTGGGCCCGCTTGCTATCGCAAAGGCGGCCCCTTGACGGTGACTGATTGCAATGTGATGTTGGGGAAAATTCAACCGGATTTTTTCCCGAAAGTATTTGGATTGAATGGAGATTTGCCGATCGCCCCTGACGTAGTAAAGCAAAAATTTGGGCAATTAGCGGGGGAAATTGGGGGCGAGAGGACGGCCGAAGAGGTGGCGGAGGGTTTTTTGGCGATCGCTGTGGAAAAGATGGCAAATGCTGTCAAAAAAATCTCGCTTCAGCGCGGTTACGATGTTTCGGAGTATACATTGTGCTGTTTCGGCGGTGCGGGCGGCCAACACGCTTGTGCGATCGCCGATGCTTTGGGGATGAAACGGGTGTTTATTCACCCTTATGCGGGTGTGTTGTCGGCTTACGGTATGGGTTTGGCTGATGTGCGGGCTATTCGCGAAAGGGCGATCGAGCAACAATTAAATGCAGAATTATTAGCTGATTTGCATCATATTTTAACTGCATTGGAGGCTGAGGGGAAGAGGGAATTGAACCGCAGAGGCGCAGAGAACACAGAGAATGAGTCTGAGGTTTTAGTTGTTAGGAAGCTGCGCTTAAAATATCAGGGAAGTGACTCGGTTTTGGCGGTTGATTTTGCTGACAATATTGAGGTTATGCAGGCTGAATTTGAAGCAGCACACCGACAGCGTTACAGTTTTATTATGCCCGAAAAACCGCTGATTGTGGAAGCGGTTTCGGTGGAAGTTGTAGAAAGAATGGATGTGCCGGAAGCATCGACAATTTCCCCCTCTTGTGGCACGGGCATCTTGCCTGTGCAACCAATTTCAACGGTGCAAATGTATGTGGCTGGCGGGTGGCGGGCAACGCCTGTTTATCAGAGAGACGATTTGCGATCGGGCGACTGCATAGAAGGCCCTGCTATGATTGTTGAAGCTACGGGAACTAATATCATAGAACCGGGCTGGGAAGGGGAAATCACCGAAAATAATGATTTAATTTTGAACCGCAGATGCACGCAGATGGACGCAGATAATAGCCGCGTTCATTCTGGTTTATCTGCGGCTAAATCAGATCCAGTTTTGCTGGAAATTTTTAATAATTTGTTTCGGGCGATCGCGGAACAAATGGGCGTCACATTACAAAACACAAGTTCCTCAGTCAACATCAAAGAACGTCTCGACTTTTCCTGTGCAATTTTTGACAAAAACGGGCAATTAGTTGCCAACGCGCCGCACATTCCCGTACATCTGGGTTCGATGAGCGAAAGCGTTGAAGCTTTAATTTTAGCACAAGGCAATGCAATTCAACCGGGCGATGTTTATGTTTCTAACAATCCCTACAACGGCGGCACACACTTGCCAGATATCACCGTTATTACTCCAGTATTTGATCGGGATTCCTCCCTTCCTTTGTTTTATGTTGCCTCGCGGGGACACCACGCCGACATCGGTGGCATTACTCCCGGTTCCATGCCTCCCAACAGTACAACAGTAACTGAAGAAGGTGTATTGCTTGACAATCTCCTGTTAGTAAGCGAGGGCTATTTTCGAGAAAAAGAATTACTAGAACTTCTGACTGCGGGTAATTTTTCTGTTCGCAATTCCGCTCAAAATATAGCCGATTTGCAAGCACAAATTGCTGCTAACAAGCGCGGCGCAGAAGAACTGCTCAAGATGGTAGAGCATTATGAATTAGAGACTGTGCAAGCTTATATGGGCTTTGTGCAAGACAATGCGGAAGAGTCGGTGCGGCGGGTAATTGAGGTTTTGAGTGATGGCGAATTTACTTATCCGATGGATAGTGGCGGACAAATTAAGGTAGCGATTACAATTAACAAATCGGCGCGCAGTGCAAAAATAGATTTTACTGGCACTTCTGCTCAACAAACCAACAATTTTAATGCTCCCGCTGCGGTGTGCAAAGCGGCTGTTTTGTATGTTTTCCGCACCTTGGTAGATGACGATATTCCTCTAAATGCGGGCTGTTTGAAACCTCTCGAAATCATCAATCCCGAAGGCTGTATGCTGAATCCTCGCTATCCAGCGGCGGTAGTTGCCGGAAATGTGGAAACATCGCAGAATATTACCGATGCTTTGTATTGTGCTTTGGGAGTGATGGCGGCTTCTCAGGGAACTATGAATAATTTTACCTTTGGAAATCAGCGCTATCAATATTATGAAACTATTTGCGGCGGTTCGGGTGCGGGTGCAAGTTTTGATGGTACGGATGCGGTTCAAACTCACATGACTAATTCGCGTTTAACCGATCCAGAAGTATTAGAATGGCGCTTTCCGGTGTTGTTAGAAAGTTTTGCAATTCGGGCTAATAGCGGGGGGAATGGATATCATCGCGGCGGTAATGGAGTGGTGCGGCGAGTGCGGTTTCGGGAGGCGATGACGGCGGGAATTTTATCGGGGAGGCGTGTGATTTCTCCTTGCGGTTTGAATGGGGGTGAAGCGGGGAAAGTTGGACGGAATTATGTTGAAACGGTTGATGTAAAAGTTGAGGATTTGGGGAGTACGGCGAGTGTGGAAATGCAACCTGGGGATGTGTTTGTGATTGAGACTCCGGGGGGCGGAGGTTATGGTTATCTGTAGTAGTAAGGTGCCCTGGGACGCACCCTACGAATAGAGTTTTTCCGTAAGTTGGGGCAAATTTACAATAAAAAGCTTGCGCTCGGATATTAACTGTCCTAGGATAGTAGACATTATTCCCAAAATGTTGTAAGGTCACGATGACGATTTCTGAAGGAGAAATTACCTCTGATTTAGACTCTGCTATCAATCGCTACGAGGCAGCCTTGAGCGCGATCAATAAGGCATCAAATCCACAGCCAGAAAAAATCCTAGAAGTTCTAGCGGCGCGGGATGTCCTTAGTGCCACTCTCGGCCGCACACCTCAACCTGCTCCTGAAAGTTTAATTACTGTACTTCAGTTAGACGATCGCTTGAAAGAACAGGCTGAGTCAATTAACGAAGCAGCTAACTTACGTAGGTGGCGGCGCAGTTTCAATCCCCCGCAGGCTGCGTGGTGGTGGTACATCGACGAACTCCAGCCGCCGTCAAAACAGTGGGACTGGGTGTGGGAATTGCTGAGTGTTGCTTGCTTAGTAATGACTACCAGCTTTATTGCCAGCATTCAGCCGCGGTTTGCAGTAGGCGGCGTCGGGATCACCGAAGCATTTGGGATGCTCAGCCAAAGCGGGCTGACGCTGCTGGTAGCAGGCGGATCGTTCACGAACGCGGGGCAGCAATTTGTTCAACGCTTGCTCAAGAATTTGAAAATTCCTCTAAAATACCAGTCTGAAGTTACTAGCGGCTTGTCAGCAATCATGCTGCTGAGCGCGATCGCCCTCCACGCTTCCCTGCCTCTTCTTGCTAAATATTACAGTCAAAACGGACAAAAAAATCTCCATCAAGGTCTGTTGGAGCAAGCAGGAAATAACCTCGACCAAGCGATCGCCATCGACCCGCATAATGCGGATTTTTACCTGTATCGGGGCGAAGTTTACGAAGCCCTGCTCAAATTTGACGACGCTCAAAAAGCGTATCAAACTGCGTTGGCTGGGAACAAGTACAAAGCTTTCAACAATTTGGGGCGCTTAGCTTTTCTCAAACAAGATTACACCCTAGCTGAGGCGATGTTTCGCATCGGTTTGGAGAATATTCAAACCGACGAAGTGAAATACAAGCTGTACAAAAACCTGGGATGGACGCTCTTACAAAAAAAGAGCTACAGCGAAGCTATTGACAGCCTCAAAATGGCGATTGATATTGATGAAAAACAGGCGCCTGAGAACCGAGAAGGGCTAGCTCACTGCATCTTGTTCGAGGTGCTGCAAGCAGCTAAAAGCGACACAGGAAGTCTGGAAACCGAAAAGAAAAAATGCCTTGAAACCAGGGAAAAATTTGCAGCTTCGCGGGAGTTCGACTGGTACACTCACACATTGCAGCGCTTGGGAGCAATAAAAGCTGCTCGACAGCAGCCGCAGCCGACTCCAAAACCTTAGCTGAGCAAGTGCGATCGCACAATCGAACTCCTTCGAGAGACAAATCGCCCGAAATTCACAAAACTATTAGACAGTGGCTTAATAGATAGAGTATCATTCAGGTGCATCAGCAATTATTAACAAAGCTATTCCAGAACAATTGTGCAAACACCTAATTTTTCAGAATTCAACCATCCTGTGGTCAAATCCCTGTTTCACCACAGCGATCAGGAATTATTGACTCTGTTTCAAAACCATCCCGATCAAGGTAGGTTCTTCACGGCGATTTTTTGCCGCTACGCTCAAATTGTCCACTCCCTGATTCGCCATTCCGTGCGATCGCCCGTACAAGGAGATTACCTATTTGCCCACACTTGGCTGCACATCTATCACGAACTCCGAGGCCTGGATTTGCGCCGCGAAATCCAAGAGTCTGATGGCGGAAATCTCAGTCTCCAAAACTGGCTGATTAATGTCACCGCCGTCTGCATCAATCAAGCCGACTTGCCCCCTGTTGAGTCGATTCACTATTCTTTGCAATCGGCTTCGCCTCCCCTCTGGTGTTACGTCAAACAAGCCTTAGAATTGTTAGCGCCGCTGCCGCGTTTAGTCGTGTTGATGGCTCAGACTTTCCGCTGGAGCGAAACTCGAATAGCAGCTTATTTGCAAGCAGAAGGCGAAGCTATTTCGCCCGCTCAGGTAAAGGCTTTGCTGCAAAAAGGATATCAAAGTTTAGAATCCAACTTGCCGGATGATATTCGGGCTATTTATCTAGATGAAAATCTCGATTATCAAGAAGAACTTGTCTAGTATAGCGATCGAGTTTGTGGCTTCTCAAAAACCCGGTGTTTGGAAAATACCGGGTTTTTTTAGCTATCATGTATAGCGGAATGTGCTCCGTGCGCACCCTACATTTTGATTTTTTGTGTAAATTGTAATCATCTATTTTGGTTGAATACCAGCAATCCCAATATAAGAGGTGGAAATGGCTGTTTATCAAGTTCGGTTGGTGAATGAGGCTCTCGCGCTCGATCGCACGATCTCCGTACCAGACGACCAGTATATCTTAGATATGGCAGAAGATGCTGGCATCCGCTTGCCGAATGGATGCAAGCAAGGAGAGTGTTCTGCTTGCGTTGTCAAACTGCTGAGCGGTGAAATCGACCAAAGCGAACAAAAGTTTTTGAAGCCGTCAGAATTGCAAGCTGGCTACGCTGTTACTTGTGTGGCTTACCCGCTTTCTGACTGCACTTTGTTAACGCATCAAGAACAAGTTTTATATCAAACATCTCTCTATTTTAAGTCATAAGTATGAACCGATTTAAAGATACTCGTGAAGACATCTATTCCTTTCAGAATGAATTTATGGTGCGATGCCCCTTTTGTGATTCATGTGCGATCGTGCGTTGTATCGATCCTGATAACGTCGATTCGTTTGCTCCTCGCAGATTTTCCTGTAAAGCTTGTGGTTCCTCAAAAAAATGGTCTGAGAAGAAGATTGAAAGATCGTATACAGTGGATGACTACTTCCACTATCCTCTGTGGCTTCAAACTTCCTGTTGCGGTGAGACGCTTTGGGCTTACAATCTTCGACATTTAGAATTTATTGAGGCCTTTGTTCGGGCAAAGCTGAGGGAACGAAAACCTCAGGAACTTTATGGCTGGTCCAATCCGAGTCTGTTCTCTCGACTTCCCAAATGGATACAATCAGTTGACACTCCCTGGCTATCAGGCGTGGGGATTCTTGGTTCTGGCGACATACCTTAAAACTATCTATCCTTGCGGCAATACTTAAACCAAATATCAGTTCAAAGGAACCAAATATCGAGCCTAATTTAGTTAGTCCCAGAGGGTTTTATCTCCCCAAGCGTTCGAGAATTACTTCTCTTGTTACCGGATGCCCTACGGTACGTTTTAACTTCCCAAAATTTACTTTTCTGGTTTTGGCTTACCTTAGTCAGCCTAGCTATGTTTTTCGTGGTTTTCGCCACCCACTAACCATTATTGTTTTGGGACCAGTCGTTTGAGCTTGGTGTCTCATGTGTATCGGCGGTTATTCTACCTGTGGTATAAGTATCATTGTACTCTACTTTAAATAGAATGCAAGGAAATTTGAAAAATAGATACTAACGCAACTAAACGATTAAAACAAAAATCGGCAATCAATTAAAGCCGTCCTATTAAGAAGGGGCTTTAAACCCAATTATTTTGGTAAGAATCGAGAAGAAATTCTCAAAGCGATCGCAAACATACGTAAATCAGTTGTGACTCCTACCTAATATTCGCCGCTGTCCATGGTTTTTCAACCAGATTTCGTGTCATGTAAGGTGCGTGACTCTCAAGAATCGGGCTGCCACTTGAGTGGCTAGAAAGTCACGCACCCTAATGAGTATAGATAAACCCGCCCTTATATATTCAGCAATTGTACAATCCGCTGAAGCGGAATGTGCGCCCAATCCAAGCGGTAATTGAGTTCGTAGGCTAGCTCGGCAACCGCTTTTTCCAAAATGTAAGCATCCAGCAAAACTTGTAGTTCCGGTATAGATTTGGGCAAGAAATTTGCATCGGCTGCTGTTACCAAATAGCTGTTAAGAAAAGTGAGGCTGACCCAGCGGTGCCAAACGTTCGCCCACTGCTGCATCTCCGGGAGATTTTCAGGGCGAATCATGCCACTTTCTACTTCATTGCGGAGTGCCAAAGTAACAGCGTAACTCAAAGATTGCAGCATTCCCGCAACATCTCGCAGGGGCGACCTCTTCATCCGCCGCTCGCTTAAGGGTCGATCCCGTTCTCCTCCGAAATCAATAATTACGAAGTCTTTGCCTGTATAAAGAACTTGCCCGAAATGAAAGTCCCCGTGACAGCGAATTCTATCGGCCGTGATTCTCAAGTTCAAAATAGACTTGAAACGTTCCATGAGCAAATCTTCACGGTTGAGGAGCTTTTGCGCCGATTTTTGTATTTCTGGCTGCAGTTTGGACAGCCGTTTTTTCAGCTCCAGCAAAGTTCTTCCTGCCAGATTTCTCATGTGCTGATAGATGGAACGCTGGTAAAAGGAGGTGAAGCTTTCTGGGGCAAAAGCGGGATTTTCTGTGTCACAAGCTAAAGCGAGGTGAAGTTCGGCTGTCCGCTTACCTAAAAGTTCGGCTGATGCTAAGTAAGAGCCGATGAGTTCGCGAGCTAATGGCGGAATTTCTAGGGATAAATCCGCTACTAGCGAGTTTGACTGCCGCTGCGTTGATCCGGTCAAAGCGGTCGGTAAATAATTTTCGGGGGAAATAGATAAATTTTCGCCGGAATGCTTTGCTTCTACTGTCATTACTTGCTCGAAATAGTCGCGCAGTGTGTCTAATGTATAAGACCAAGCGTCTACGCTGTCGGGGATTAATTTTTGTAGTATTCCGACTGTAATGACTTGTTTTCCTTGTGTGTGATATTCCAATGCTCCGGCAATTGGAGCGTAGTGTTGGATCGAGTTGTGCTCGGTTAAAAATCGTCCGATTTCTAATTCGGGGTTGATTCCTTCCTCGACTTTTCGCAATATTTTTAGGACGAAGCGGTCGCCGTAACCTGCGGATGTATTGCTTTGTTCTTTTTTGAACACGTGAGGTTCGAGCTGCGATAAATCTTGTTCCGATCTGAATGCACTGTCGGCAATTCCTACCAGTTGACCTGCTACACCTGTGTAATTGCGAGAATTGGCGATCGCCCCCAGCAGCGCGCTCAGAAAACCTTTGTCCCCTGCAGCATCAAATAGTATGCCGACTTCCTTGTTGGTTTCTGGGAACTGCAGGCGCGCGATCGCCCGCTCGTCCACATCGGCTTTCATCTCTTCCCAACCTAAAGGCAAAACGTAAGTTTCCGGCATACCTTCAGTATAATTCAACTTCAAAAACAGAATATAAACTTTAGATTCCTCCCCGACACTATCTTTACATTCAACAGGTACAACCTCACTTATTTCTAATGATTGAATTGTCCTGTCTGTACCGCTATACCAGCGATTGCGTCGCAAGTATTCCGGCAAAAGATTGACCAGCATATCGCTTAACTGACTTGTAGAAAAAGCAGTTTTCCAAGTACCTATAACCGCCAAACTAGGCAAGCCTGTGTTAAAACTGTTCACCAAAAAATCTTCGTGTTTAGCACTAAGAGTAAACCAGTAAAACGTGTGAGGGCTCAAGCTCAAAAAGTAAGGAGCCTCGCCAACCGCCGGAAACTCAGTGCGGCCGAAAATCTCCTCTGGAATAGCACCTTTAAAGGGCGAGAGGTCTAATTCTGCCGTCTGCACGAAGCGCGACAAATTAGCCACTACGAGAATGTGTTCGTCTTGATAAGTGCGCACAAAAGCTAAAACTTTGCGGTTTTCCGGGTACAGAAACTCGCAAGTTCCGCGGCCGAATGCTTGGAAGCGCTGCCGAATTGCAATTAGGCGTTTCATCCACCACCAAAGAGAACTCGGATTCGCCCGCTGCGCTTCCACGTTAATAGATTCGTAGTGATATTCAGGGTCCACAATTGGCGGGGCGTAAAGCCGCTGCGGGTTAGCGCGACTGAAACCGGCATTGCGATCGCCGCTCCACTGCATCGGAGTTCTCACCCCGTTGCGATCGCCCAAATAGATATTGTCTCCCATGCCAATTTCATCGCCGTAGTAAAGCACCGGCGTACCCGGAAGAGACAGCAGCAAAGCATTCATCAACTCGATGCGGCGGCGGTTATTTCCCATCAAAGGAGCCAAGCGGCGGCGGATGCCCAAATTAATTCTCGCCTGAGTGTCTTGAGCGTAAACCCGATACATATAATCTCGGTCTTCATCACTCACCATTTCCAGCGTCAATTCATCGTGATTCCGCAAAAATAAGGCCCACTGACAGTTATTAGGAATATGGGGAGTTTGCTGGAGAATGTCGCTAATCGGGAAGCTATCTTCCATATACAAAGCCATAAATAAACGCGGCATCAGCGGAAAATGAAAGTTCATGTGACATTCATCCCCAGCAGCGTAATATTCAACCGCATCCTCCGGCCACTGATTCGCCTCAGCAAGCAGCATCCGGTTCGGGAATTTCTCATCTACGTGCTTCCGCAAGTGCTTCAAGAATACGTGAGTTTCTGGCAGGTTTTCGCAGTTAGTACCTTCGCGCTCGTACAGGTAAGGCACCGCATCCATGCGCAGTCCGTCTACTCCCAGTGCCAACCAGAAATCTACCACATCTAAGATGGCTTGGCGGACGGCGGGATTGTCGTAATTCAAATCTGGTTGGTGGGAATAAAAACGGTGCCAGTAATAAGCTTTTGCTACCGAATCCCAAGCCCAATTAGAGGTTTCAAAATCTTGGAAAATAATCCGAGCATCTTGATATTTTTCCGGGGTGTCGCTCCACACATAAAAATCTCTTTCGTTACTGCCTTTAGGGGCGCGGCGCGCTCGCTGAAACCAAGCGTGCTGGTCGGAAGTGTGGTTAACAATTAACTCAATAATGACCCGAATTCCCCGCTCGTGCGCTGCTTCTAAAAGGTCTTTAAAATCCTCTAATGTGCCGTAAATTGGGTTGACGGTGGTATAGTGAGATGTATCGTAGCCGTCGTCTCGGAGCGGCGAGGGAAAAAATGGCAGTACCCAAATTGCTGTTACTCCCAAGTTTTGCAGGTAATCCAGTTTTTCTGTCAGTCCTCGAAAGTCGCCGATGCCGTCTGCATTGCTGTCTGCAAAAGCGCGAACTGGTACTTCGTAAATAATCGCGTCTTTGAACCACAAGGGGTCGTTATTTAACATTGAGTTTGGCATAATCTTTAGGGTTGATTGGTAATTGGGAATTGGGACTTGAAATTTGGTAATTGGGATTTGTTAGTTCAAATCCAAACTGATAAATCATAACTCATAATTTGGCCGCGATTCCTCATGCGAGCGGCAGAGTTTTAATCGTAATTTATTAACGCAAAACTTATAACTCCTTAACTATAAAACCTCAACAATCTGTTTTGCTATTTCGGATACAGTTCACAATCCTGATACCGATGCAGGGTGCGTACCCGGACGGGGCGCACCCTGCATACCGCTGTGCGGTACGCACCCTAAAGACGAAGTATCTGGGGCGGTATTTACTACCTGCCGGACGGTTGCCACGACATAATACTACCTTGACGTTAATGGCTAGCTATTGTTACATTTGTTTACATAAAGCAACAAAAGTTAAGGAAAAAGCAACAATGACTATTGTAATCGCTCTTTTAATCGTCGGCTGGGTCGCAGCCTCAGTCATTGGCACTCAAGCATATTTCCTGGGCGAACAGTCAAAGCCCATCCACGAGCGGAATTGGAACGATGAGTCTTTTGAACAACTGGCAAAATCAGTGACGGGAACAGAAGTTGATTACCTCGTTCGCGTTCCTGCATACAGCATGGATGCCTATGCGACTCGCACCATTTCCAAGTGGTAATATTAAGTAAGGCGCTTCACTATTTTCAATAACAGGCTTTCTGCCCTGTTCCACTAGAAGATTGATTGTTTGTGGAACAGGATACAGCATTTTTAACCACAGGCTTTCTGACCTTTTCGACTAGAGAATTAATTGTTTGTGGAACTGGATGCACTATTTTCAATTATATCGTTTCCGGTTGCCTGGGAATGATCAAGTCAAGGTCAATAATTCCACATTCCCCCACGGACCACGGACCACGGACCACTCCCCCATCATGTATGAGTGTAACCGGAATTGATATTATAGGCTTTCTGGCCTTGGCCACTGGAAAGTTTATTGTTTGTGGAACAGGCCAGAAAGCCTGTTCTTAACACAACTACAAACTGTTACCTGCTAGCGCTGGGCGAAATTCTTTTTTGCGAAATTGCAAAGTGTTATTTTCACAGTCGATCGCGATTGTATCGCCCTCGACAAACGCATTTTCCAGAATCTTGTTTGCCAGCGGGTTTTCCAGCTCCCGCTGGATGGCACGTTTTAAGGGACGAGCGCCGTAAACCGGGTCGTAACCAACATCTGTGATATGGTTTTTCGCCGCATCCGACAGTTCCAAAGTAATTTTTTGCTCGGCCAACAAACGCTCGATCCGCTTCACTTGAATGCTGACTATTTGCCGCAATTCGATCTTGCTCAAAGTGTGGAACAAAATTATCTCGTCCACCCGATTGAGAAATTCCGGTCGGAAGTGCGATCGCAGCGCTGCCATCACCCGTTTTAACATCTGTTCGTACTCTTGGTCTGTCTCCCGTTCTTGAGTCAATAAATTTTCATTTTCACTCTTGTCTGGAGTATCGACTCGCTCGGCCGACACCTCAACAGTACCGTCGGCAGCCACTTTATAATCTGTCTTTTGACTTGACAAATCTTTCGTTTCCTGCTTCCGAGTAGCAGGTTTTTTGGCGGTTTTTTCCTTCTTGGTAAACACGTCTAAAATGTGGTCGCTGCCGATATTGCTGGTCATCACAATTACGGTATTTTTAAAGTCAACCACTCGACCTTGAGAATCGGTAATTCTGCCGTCATCCAACACTTGCAACAAAATGTTAAATATATCCGGGTGTGCCTTTTCCACTTCGTCAAATAGCACTACCGAATAAGGACGTCTCCGCACTGCTTCGGAAAGTTGTCCGCCTTCGTCGTAACCCACGTATCCCGGGGGAGCTCCTACTAACCGGGAGACGTTTTGCTTCTCCATGTATTCCGACATATCGATGCGGATGATCGCATCATCGCTGTCAAACAAAAACTCCGCCAACGCGCGCGCTAACTCAGTTTTTCCGACGCCTGTGGGGCCCATAAACAAGAAAGAGCCGATCGGCCGGCCGGGGTCTTTCATGCCCGCCCGAGCGCGCCGAATTGCCGCTGCCACGGCTGTTACAGCTTCCTCTTGACCGATGACTTTTTGGTGCAAGTGTTTTTCCAATTGCAGCAATTTTTGGCGTTCGGATTCTAACAACCGATTAACCGGAATGCCCGTCCATTTGGCGACAATTTCCGCAATATCGCCCTCAGTAACTTTTTCGCGCAGCAGGGAAGAACCTTGAGCTTGCTGTTTCAAAAGTTCCGCTTCTTTCGCTTCGCGATCGCGCACCGCCGTTTCCAACTTGCCGTACTTTAACTGTGCGGCTTTATTCAAATCGTAAGCCCTTTCTGCTTGCTCAATTTGGACTCGCAGTTGGTCTTCTTCTGCTTTCAATTTATTGATTGCATCCAACAACTGCTTTTCGCCCAACCACTGAGAGGACAATTTTTCCTGCTTAGCTTTTAAGATGTCAATCTCAGATGTGATGCGTTCGACGCGGAAGCCAAGCCCAGGGGCTTGAGCGCCTTTTCCTTCGCCTTCGATCGACAATTTTTCCATTTCCAACTGCATCACCCGGCGGTCGATTCCTTCCAATTCCACAGGTTTAGAGGTAATCTCCATTTTCAAGTGGGCGGCCGCTTCATCTACGAGGTCGATCGCCTTGTCCGGCAAAAATCGATCGGAAATATAGCGAAAAGAGAGAGTTGCAGCCGCTACCAGGGCCGAATCAGTAATTTTTACCCCGTGGTGGCGTTCGTAACGGTCTTTCAATCCGCGCAAAATCGAAACAGTATCTTCAACGCTCGGTTCGCCGACAAATACTTGTTGAAACCGGCGTTCCAAGGCAGGATCTTTTTCGATATGCTTGCGGAATTCGTCGAGAGTTGTAGCACCGATGCAGCGCAATTCGCCTCTGGCCAACATTGGTTTTAACAAATTTCCCGCATCCATTCCCGAACCGGAACTGCCACCGCCGCCAGTGCCGACAACGGTGTGCAATTCGTCAATAAATAGGACAATTTGCCCGTCGGAATCGATGACTTCCCGCAGAACAGACCGCAATCGTTCTTCAAATTCGCCCCGGAATTTTGCCCCAGCAATTAAACTGCCCATGTCAAGGCTAAATAGCTGGCGATTTTTCAAAGATTCCGGTACGTCGCCGTTGACAATTCGCTGGGCTAAACCTTCGGCGATCGCAGTTTTTCCGACTCCGGGATCGCCAATTAACACCGGATTGTTTTTTTGGCGGCGGGAAAGAACTTGCACCACGCGGCGGATTTCCTCGTCGCGGCCGATTACTGGGTCGAGTTTGCCGGCTTTGGCGGCTTCTGTCAAATCGCGGCCGTACTTGCTGAGGGCGTCGGAGTTAGCTTCGCCATCTTGATCTTGGGCTTTAGCGTTGCGGAGGCTTGCTTTCCCCGGTTCGGAATTTTTTTCTTGGGCTTTAGTAGTGGCGCGGACTGATTTGATGGCTTCTTCGAGTTTTGGCCGATCGATCGTACCGGCTGGGGGTTTGCGATCGTAACCGGGGCGGCCCGGCGGCCCGTCGCCTTTTGTCAGCAACCTGCGGCCGACTCGTTCGTCTTCTACTAAGCCAATTAATAAATGTTCAACGGCGATAAAATTATCTTGCCAAGTCGCTCTGGTGGCCTCGGCAACATCTAACATCACTTCTAAGCCGCGGCCGAGGTATAGTTGGTCAGCGTTGGCAACTCTGGGCTGTCGTTTGGCAAAAGCATCTAACTGCTGGGCGAAGCGGGGGGCATCGACTCCAGCTTTGCTGAGAATGCTGTTGGCTAAGCCTTGCTGTTCGAGAAGGGCGATGGCTAAATGTTCAACCTCTAGCTGCTGATTGGCAAAGCGGCGGGCTACATCCTGGGATTTGACAATGGCTTCCCAGGCTTGATCTGTAAATTTGCTAGGGTCTGTTGGCTGCACGTTGGTTCCTCGCAATCAAGGGGATTCCTGTTGTTATCCGTTCATACATCGTCTCTTGACACTCCCGCTCCCTAAAGGACAAGGATTCTTAATTCAGCGACTGACCTTAAAATGTTGCGTCCTTTCGGCAATACTCAAACTTTTTAACCGTAGAAATCCTACCAATTAACGAGCCTGATTCGCAGCCACCCTCCTAGGGTCTATCTCCAAAAGCGTACTAGGATATTTACCTAGAGTTCGGGTATGCCCTACCCTACTTAACAAGACTAAATAGTTTGTTTCTCTGGTTAAAGGAACTGTGTTAAGCCCCTAGCTGTTTATAGAGTTTTCGCCGCTCTTTGTCCCCCGGTTTACGCCTCAAAGTGTGTCGTTAACTGTTTTTATGCACTATGGCGCAGGAGTTTAACCTTGACTACTCTAGTATACTAGAACTTTCCTGATTTTTAGGAAGGGATTTAAGAAATTAAAGCCGTCCTAGAAGGACAGGGTTTTAGACCCCATTTCCTTGATAACCATCATAATCTTTAAACACGATTGTAAATTTATGAGTACGGTTAACCCAAAGGAAGTTGTGACATTATTGACCTCTTGCAAAAGCTTAAAGTCGGCAATCCACCCCGAAAGTTGGTGCGGTCAGACTCCTTGCGGGCGATTCCCTTCAAGATAGCAACGCTTGCGCGTACTTATAAAAATATTGCCAGAAACAAGATTTTTTAGCCTCTGAGATTTATGCTATTTCCTACTTACCAATTTCTAGTATTTTTTCTAATTATTTTTAGCGCGATCGTCTCTGTGAAACCCCAAGTCGATTTGTATAAAATTGTCTGGCTACTTTCCAGTTTATTATTTTATTCGTTTTGGAGTTTCGACTTTCTCTTGCTGCTAGTTTTAGGTACTGCCTACAATTATATCATTCTCCGGGCGGTCGGCAACGGCAAATATAAAAAACTTGCTTTAATCTCGGGGATAATTTTCAACATTGCCCATCTCGGCATCTTTAAATATTGCAACTTCTTTGTAACTTCTTTATTTGAGGTACTGAACCAGCTACAAATTCCAGCCAGCTTTCAAGTTTTGCAAATAATCGCCCCCGTCGGTGTGTCGTTCTACACTTTTAGAATGATTTCCCATTTAATCGACTGCTACCAGCAAAAAATCCCCTGTCCGAAATTTGTAGATTACGCCACCTACATTACCTACTTTCCCCAAATTGCCTCCGGGCCAATCTCGCGACCTCGCGAATTTTACTCGCAGCTAAATTCACAAAAAAAATACGACTATCAAATCGAAGAAGTTATAGTTTTAATTTTATCGGGACTCTTCAAAAAATATACTTTATCGAGCTTTTTGTTTAACTTCACTCAACTGCCCTTTAAAGTCCCCCACCAGTACAGCAGCATCGATTTAATCCTCGCGGCAATTTCCTATTCCTGTTTAATTTACGTAGATTTTAGCGGCTATTCGGATTTAGCCAACGGCATCTCCTGTTTGCTGGGTTTCAAACCCATCGCCAACTTTAATATGCCATACCGATCGCTCAGCGTGCAATAATTTTGGAAAAGGTGGCACATCAGTCTTTCCGAGTGGCTGAGGGATTACGTTTACTTTCCTTTAGGCGGCAACAAATACGGCAAGTTGAGGAAGTACCTAAATCTATTTTTAACAATGGCGATCGGCGGATTTTGGCACGGCGCAGGTTTAAACTTTATTTTCTGGGGAGCAATTCACGGTTTAGGATTAATTGTGAACCATTTATGTAAAGATATCCCCCAAGCTATCCACTTTAAATTAGACTATGCCTTTCCCAGATTTGCTAAATTTTGCAGTTGGCTGTTAACATTTAGTTTTGTTACTTGTAGCTGGGTATTTTTCGCCACTCCCAACTGGGAAACCGCGGTGAATTTTTTTCAAGGAATTGTCCATCCTGCAGTCGCCACTTTTCAATTTAACTTTTGGCAATTGTATTTAGTAATTGCAGTCATTGGCGCGCTCAACTTGTGGGGCAATCGCATCGCCAAAGTATTGCAAACCCTATTGTCATTAATTAAAAAACATTTTCTTTCGGGTTGTCTTAGTTTCGCTGCTCGTGTATGCTATCTTGATGTTGGGATCGAGTACCGTCCCGCCTTTTATTTACTTTAATTTCTAAGAAATATGAAAGACCGGGAAATTTTGCTGATAGTTACTTCTGTAATTCTCACTTTAATATTTTCAAACTTATCATTATTTCTCAAAAGCTT
>Ga0256856_1000015_pt1 | contig 17924 bp, 11 predicted proteins | sample BONt10_FD_181175 | JGI IMG/M metagenome (GOLD analysis project Ga0256856, IMG submission 181175) | Terrestrial sediment cell enrichment communities from Utah, United States - BONCAT_SYTO_Terrestrial_sediment - 10 | ecosystem: Environmental > Terrestrial > Deep subsurface > Rock core/Sediment... | reverse complement strand
GTTTTGGGGAGGATTGAAAGCTTTTATTCCGGTGATGGGTTCTAATTCTGCTGCTCCGAAAAGTTTTCCCGATTTGTTACCGCGAGTTGATATTTTCAAAGCTTTGGGAATTCAAACGAGTATTGTATTTACTACGAAAGATTTAATTGTGTTGGTGGTGGCGGTTGTATTGATGGTTTTGCTTCATGTTTTTGTGCAATACACTCGTCTGGGAAAGGCGATGCGGGCAACTGCTCAAAGCCGCGATGCTGCTAAAATTATGGGCATTAATGTGGATCAGATTATTGCTCTGACTTTTTTGATTGGGGGAGCTTTGGCGGGTTCGGCTGGGATTTTGGTTGGTCTGTACAACAATACTATTGTTTTTACAATGGGGTTTACGGCGGGTTTGAGGGCTTTTACGGCGGCGGTTTTGGGGGGAATTGGCAATATTGTGGGGGCGATGTTAGGAGGGGTTTTGATTGGGTTGCTGTCGTCTTTGAGCGATCAGTATTTGTCGAGCCGTTGGACTAATGCTTGGGTGTTTGGGGTTTTGGTGGTGATTTTGGCTTTTCGGCCAGGGGGTTTATTGGGTGAGAATGTTCAGGAGAAGGTTTGAAAGTGCAGGGTGGAAATAATGGCAAAAGATACTTATTATAATAATATAAGAACTGCCTTATAAAAGGATGGGTAGATAATTAAATTCGATTGCTACTTTCCTTCTAATCTTTCATAGATAACATCGGTACGCATGGCATACTTCGTACCAGTTCTGACTGTACATCCTTCGTGCGTGAGTTTGTGTTGGAAAATCACAGTCATACCAGTTTTGGGGACTACGGTATGTTCGAGTTGTTCGGTGAAGCGAGTTTCTCCCCCCTCGAAATCAGCGTTGAGGTACACGAGAACGCTGTGAAGAGTCACCTGAGAATCACTTGGACAATACCAATGATCCATGTGAGGCGCAAATCGCTGACCCGATCGATAGCGATACATCCTCAGACGTTCGTTCAAGCCCACTAGAACAAAGTTACCCATGCGCGAGGGAATGTGGGGACGAAGCCTCCGAAACAAATCTGCGGACATTTCCGGGTCGTCCCTGATGACGCGATCCTGGTCGCGGAACATCGGATTATTTGTCGCGATCATCGGTGCAGATGCTTCAATCAGAGAAATCAGGCGATCGCACTCCTTGGAACTATAAACGTTTTCTACGACCCACAGTTCGCATTCGGACTCGAATCGAAACGGTACGTCAGTATGCTGGGGGGGTGACAAAGAAGCCTAGGAAATAGACCCAATAAGGGTTGCAGCCCTTATTCCCTGTTGATAAAAACGACGTTTATTTCGAGTTAACTTCATTAACTCTTGTACGAGTTCAGAATGTCGAGCGAGATAATTTATCCACTGGTCTCCCGCTTGCGCCAACGCCAAATGTACTCCGTCTACGGTATTTTTTTATCGGTTCTTTACGACGAGATACATATTTTTGCACCTGCTTTTTCTGGATTTCATTGCCTTCAAATATAGCCGCACAGTAGGCGAGCGTCATTAACAGAATTATTTTAATGAGTCGGTTTCCTCTTAAACCAGTCCCTTCTATATTGTAACCCCCTGTCTTACAATCTCGGAACATTTCTTCAATTCCCATCCGCTTTTTATAAGCTGCAATCGCCAGGGGCAATGAACCAAAATCTGTGAGGATAAACCAGGCGTCTTTTGCTTTCACTCCATGATAGTTTCGTTTCCATTTACAGGCAATGTCAAATCCTGCTACTGGCCGCGTTTTCCTGACCCTCACTCCTTGGAAATATAACAAAGTTCCTGGTACTAATCCTAATTGATCTAAGCGTTGCCAGATTAATGTTTCTGTTTGTAGACAATAAAAAATTTTAGCCTCAAGCAAAAAAACACACCCCTTGCTTTGAGCCAGTTTCCTAAGTCTACTGAACAAAATTCACGGTCTCCTAAAACGATAAGTTTATATTCTTTAAGTAATGGTATAACTTGTTCTAAAGCGAGGATTTGTTCTTGTAAGTTACTGTTTCCTAATTTTGGTAAAAGCGACCAGTATAATGGGATGGCTCTTTTTTGCCAAATTAGGGCGATTCCCTTCGGGATAGCTTCGCTTCACGTAAACAGATTTATACATCCCCTGCAGGCTGCGGTCGATTGCAATTGATAAGCTTTGTCCAACTGGGCAATAAGTTGTTAACCAATAAGCGATTAATGGATGCCAAAGTAGTGCGATAGTTAATTGAGGTAAATCGAGAAATCTTTGTAGCTTACGACGACGACTTTCGGTGGTAATTGGATAGGGAAATACCCGTGCGAGCCGCTCTAATCTCACTTGTTTTTCTGATTGTATCAAATTGAGCAAGATTGTGAGTAGAATAAGCTGAGCTGGCGTCAGTTGTTTTTGTAAGTGGGTCTGATAGAATGTTGGTAACATTTTTTTGGGATAGGCTGGCGTGTAACAATTATGCTGCCTATCTTTTTTTACCACAACGCAGCTCAATCTTTAGCCCATAAGGGTTTCAGGCGGATTGTCACCCCCCCAGGTCAGTATGAATATTCATGGCTGCTGGATATGTAGTTTTTCGTCAAGGTGATTAGATCGCGATCGGCGACGAATAATAAATAAAGCGCGAGATCGTTTTACGTTTTAGTTTTACCTTTTAAATATTCCCTGGTTTGAGCCAGCCAAAAACTTCGCCTAAAGTCAACTGCATTTCCGGCATAAAATTGGGCATCGGAAGTATATCTGTTGGTTCTTGCAAGGAAATAGGCTGCTGCCTTGCGGGATAGGCTAAAATGTTTTTTTCATCGGGATCGAGCAACCAACCCATCTGACAACCGGCATTCAAACAGTGCAAAATATTGTTTGTGACTTTGGTTTGGCTTTGGGCTGGGGACAATATTTCTATTGTCCAGTCTGGGTGATCGTTAAATGTATTGGCAATTTCGCCGTCAGCGTCTAGGGGAATGCGATTCCAAACAAAAATCGCGACATCGGGGACAATAGAACGTCCGCCAAAGGTGCAGCGAAGTTCTGGTAGGGCTAGGGCAATTTGCGGTTTCTCTGCGATGTCGTTGGTAACTGTTACGAGTCTGCCTTGTAGTTTGCTGTGTTTTCCTTGCGGCATAGGTTTTTGTACGATCGCACCTTTGATGTATTCGCTAGCGGGTTTGGTTTCTGGGAGTTGCAAAAACTCGTCGAGGGTGATAGTTCTTTGAGGTGCTTGTACCATATAGCGATCGCCCGTTTGAAGCGTGTTGCGGTAACAGTTCCAGTATATTTGAAGTTTCGTCACTTTTGGTGCAATAATCGAACTCACAAGACTCTAAACTGTAGCTAGCCCGATCGGGAGTTTCCAGAGCCAGCGGTCGATCGAGTTGCTTGAGGGGAGGCAGAAGTTGGCACTACCCGGGTCAGTCGCATCTATAACTGCGATTCCTAGCATTTTTTCACCTAACTACTGACTGCTGACTAATAACTAATGACTAATGACTAATGACTAATAACTTATTCCTATGTCAAACAAGATAATTCAAGCAATTAAATCGAGCGGTATTTTAGGGGCGATCGCCTCTTTGACTGTTCTGTTATTCGGGGGTTGGAGTGGCACCGTGATCGGCTGGCTGATGGGTACGGCGGCCGGCTTTATGAGTGGTCAGAATCAGAATGTTTACAGCCCGAGAATGGGTGCGAGAATCGGCAGTTTAGCGGGACTGGGATTGGGAGTTTGGCTGTTAGTTGCGAGTGTGGTAGAAGGGGTTTTGATTAGACCTTTTTCTGGTCAATCTGCTGTGGCTTTGCCGACGACGCTGCTGTACGGGATTTGCAGTTTGATGATCGCAATTTTGACAGCTACGTTAATGGGTGCTTTGCAGGGTTTGCAGGGGGAACGCCAGCGGCTGGCAACTCTGGTGACATTAGCTTTTATTCTAATTCTGTTTCCGTTTATCGACATTCAGGCTCAGACTGGCTGGATTGCTACTGTAGTACAGATTCAAATCTTTATTATGTTGGCGCTGGGTTTGAATATTACTGTGGGTTTTGCGGGTTTGTTGGATTTGGGATATGCGGCGTTTTTTGCGATCGGCGCTTACACGACGGCTTTGCTATCTTCTGGGCAGTTAAATATTGCTTGGAACTTTTGGGTGGTACTGCCGATAGCCGCCGGTGTAGCTGCGATCGCGGGTGTAATCCTCGGTATTCCGACACTGCGGCTTAGGGGCGATTATTTGGCGATTGTTACCCTCGGTTTTGGCGAAATTATCCCGGTTGCCTTTAGGAATTTAACCGCGATTCGGATCGACGAACCAGTCTCGAAGATTGTTGCGGCTGTTTTGGGTAAACCCGAGTTGGTGCTGTGTCTTGTTGGGTGCGATCGACCTTTTAACCTCACCGGCGGCGAAGCGGGAATAAACCCGATCGGGCGTCCATCTCTCCCGATTATCGGCACTTTCAGCACCGGCAACTACTTTCCCTGGTACTACCTAATTTTACTGCTAGTTGTCTTCGCTTACTTCATGATTTCGCGGCTGCGAGATTCCCGCTTGGGGAGGGCGTGGAATGCCATGCGCGAAGATGAATTAGCGGCTAGTGCGATGGGCATTAACCTGGTCAAAACCAAACTTTCGGCTTTTGCGATGGGAGCGACTTTTTCGGGCTTTGCAGGCGCGTTTTACGCCGCCTATATCAGCGCAATTTTTCCCAGCGTTTTCGATTTCTCGGTGTCGGTAATCATCCTGTGTATGGTGATTTTAGGCGGTTTGGGCAACATGACCGGGGTGATTTTGGGCGCTATCATTATCATGTCTGCCGATCGACTTTATCTGCCACAATTAGCGCAAGTCCTCAAGGGTTTTCTGAATACTTTTGTACTCCCCAGGATTGCAATTCCCCAGTTACAAGACTTTCTTGCCACCAGTTTAGACCCGATTCAAATGCGCTTATTTTTATTCGGCCTAACTCTTGTTGTCATGATGATCGTGCGGCCGGAGGGGCTGATTCCTGATAAGATCCACCAAGCTGAACTGCATTCTGAGGGTGAAGCGAGCAATGAGTCTTTAGCAGATGCGAGAAGTCAATAAGTAGGTAAGGGCAAAAACCACAGTATTTTGTAGGCGGGTTTAGCTAAGAATCTAGGAGGTCAGGGAGTGTATGAGTGTAAAACTCCCCTCGCCATCTAATGTTTATTTGTAACCAACTACTTAGTAAGGGTGCAAGATTAGCCATGAAAAATGTAACTGGTACTGCTTTTATCGTAGCGGAATTTAGAGCAGAAGAGAATGAAGAAGCCATTCCTCTCTATACTGATTATGTAGTAAAAATCTGGCTGAATGAGGAAACAAAAAAAGTAGCTAGCCACATAGCTCAAAGCTCTCCCGCCGCTAAAGAAATGGTTAAGTTGCGGACTAAATATTTTGATGATGTTTTGTCAAACCAAATTTTAGGAGGTTGCAAGCAAGTAGTTATTTTAGGTTCGGGTTTGGATACTCGCGCTGCTAGAATTAATGGAGAAAAAGTAACTTATTTTGAAATAGACGACCGCGCGACTCTTCAATTAAAAGAAGAAACTCTCAAAGCTAACAAAGTTACTGCCAATGTTCGATACCTTCCCGGCGATTACGTAAAAGACGGTTTAATCCCCTTGCTGAAACAGAGTGAATTTGATTTCGCTCGACCGACATATTTTTTGTGGGAAGGCAACACTACCTTGCTTGGCAAAAAAGATGTCATACTTGTGTTAGAACAAATTCGCGACAATGTTCATAATTTCCGATTGTCCTTTGATTATATGTCGGACAAGGTGATTTTGAGAACCACGGGCTACCAAGATATCAATGATTACATAGATAAATACGAAAGTATGTATGCACCTTGGATTACTGGGTTTGAAAAGATTGCAACTTTGGCTGAGGAACTCAATCTCAAAGTTATTGAAAACTTTTCGACTGCCGATTTACACGCACAATATCGCCCTGGCAGTTCGCTAGAATCTAATCTTTTTAAGTTCTATTTTGTTTGTACGTTAGAGAATTCAGTCGGGTGCGTCAGTCCCGATATTTGACTTAACTGAGACAATTCGCTGCTGGCGCACCGCAGATCGCAGACGATCGCACTTTGTGTGTACGCTAGAAAATGTAGTAAGTAGTCGGACAAAAGTAAATAGGACTGTATTAACTTTTGTTGCAGGAAGGCACCGAGGCGATCGCTTCGGTGCGTGTCAACTGAAGGAAGTCGTCGCTCAGCTCCTTTAAGAACAAATTGCAACGCCCGATTGAGCCGACTTTTCCTACGACGCAGGACAAACTATCGCGATCGAGACGTTCTTACGTTTGCCACCCAACAAGAAGGTGCTGATGGTGTTAGGATTGCTCTTAGTTAGGCCTGTATCAATGCTGTACCCGAATGCCTCCAAAAGTATTTACCAATGTGTCTCAGGCAGGCTAAACTAGGAATTAACAAGCTTGACCGTCACGGCAGCAGGATTAGCCATCCTCTGTATCGTCTGGCCAAGGCGAAATCGCTCCAATTATTCAAAGCTATGACTTTAGCGACCAAACAAATCATTGAAAACAGCAATGACACCGAAGAAATTAAGGGAGTTGGAGAACAATTTGCAGCGATACAACAATCCTTAGAAAAAGCATTCCAATCTCAAGATGCTCTGGCACCAGAGGAAGGTATTAGAGAACTGCTGTCAATCTACGACCTTTATCTCCATATTGAATCAGAAAGCAATCCTGCGGAGAGATTTAAAAGCTTAGAAGAACTTGAACTTAGAGTCGAAGTATTTAAGACAAAGTACAAAGACTTTGCCCCGAAGGAAGCTGTTGATGGCATAGAAAATGTACAACTTTGGGCTAAAATATCTAGAAAAATGATATCTTCCAAAGTTTGTACGCTTGCTGCATCTGTTGAAGACAACGAAGTAAAACAACTAGGATTATTTTACACAGGACTCATCGATTTATTAGATATTGCAGAAAATTATCTCAGCTTCTTTACCGAAAGAGGTCGCGAATTAGTCAAAGCTCTAGCTCAGACAGTAATCAGCTATAAAACATTTGAAGATTATGCAAAGAAAAGACCAGCAGATGAAATCACCAGCGGAGCCATAAGCATAAGAAATGCAGCCAAAGCAATATTATGGGAAATTGATAGGCACGACCGCAAAATTTTCTCGTATAAATCACTCTATGAAGAAGCTAACAATGCAATAAAAACAGATGATAAAAAAGAACTCCTTCAAACTTTGCATTCCTGGCGTGAAGAGTACATTAATGAGCTTGAAAAGCTATCAGACAACTAGCAACCTAATTCATGAGTACGTTAATCTTTTTAGATACGGGTGTCCTCGGAAAACTCATACATCCCGATGTTGAGCAAGACAAAACTAGGTTGGCTCAAAACGCTGAAAGCGAAGTTAAGGAATCGATTCTAGAAGCAATTGAATGTACTGACTGGTTAACAACGCTAATAAATGAAGGCTATCCTGTAGCTATATCCGAAATCGCAAACTATGAAGCAAGGCGCGAGCATCTCAGACGAATCAGCGATGACAAATCAGGACCAGAAGAGAAACAAAAAGCTATTAAAGCTATTCAAAGGCTAGATGCGCTAATCACAAAAAAAGGGGTTGCATATTTTCCAGTTACTTGCGAAGAGGGCAACGTAATGCAAGAAGCGGCTGAGCTATGGGCTTTTGCACGCAATAATTCTTATGTAGCCTACGATGCAGATTTAATTATAGCCGCTCAAGCCATCATTATTAAGAGAATAGAAATAGATGTAATCATTGCAACAACTGATACCGAAGACTTTAACCGATTGCTAAGACAGCACCACATTGAAGCTAGACGCTGGAGAGATATTATACCAAATCCGCCTTAGCATAATACCTGACGCCAGTGAAAAACTTCCAGTGTCATTTTATTTTCCACGGTTTTTGTCCTGAAACTCAAGGGGCAATTCTCTAACCACTAAACTAATATTAGGAAACACAACCATAATGTCACTATTAGAAGCACAACAACTTACAATGCGATTCGGGGGTTTGACTGCGGTAAATCAGGTCAGCTTAACTTTGGAAAAAGGAGCGATCGCTAGTTTGATAGGCCCCAATGGTGCCGGAAAAACCACATTTTTTAATATGCTTACGGGCATCTATAAACCCAGTGGGGGGCAGTTGGTACTTGAAAATAAAAATATTACCGGTTTAGCGCCGGATCGCCTGACAACTTTCGGCATTGCTAGAACTTTTCAAAATATCCGCTTGTTTAACAACATGACTGTGCTGGATAATGTTTTAGTAGGTAGACACTGCCGATTAAAAACAGGTTTGTTGGGTGCAATCCTCCGGACTCCGGCTGTGATTTTGGAGGAACGGGAAGCTAAGAAAAAAGCCTTGATTATGCTTGATTTTGTCGGTTTAGGTGCTTCTAAAGCGCCGGAGTTGGCAAAAAACCTTTCCTACGGCGACCAGCGGAGATTGGAAATTGCAAGGGCTTTGGCTTCCGATCCGAAAGTGCTGCTTTTGGACGAACCGACTGCGGGGATGAACCCGAACGAAACGGCTGATTTAACTCGCTTTATTTACCGGATTCGCGATGAGTTGGATTTGAGTATTTTGCTGATTGAACATGATATGAAGGTGGTGATGGGAATTAGCGATCGCGTTAGTGTTATGGAGTACGGTACTAAAATTGCTGAGGGCACTCCGGCAGAAGTTCGCGCAGATCCTCGGGTGATTGAGGCATATTTGGGAAAAGAAGAAGATGGCAATGGTTAATGGGTATTGTGTGCCGACAGATAAGTGAGGTGCTCCGTGCACATTCTAGGAAGAAGTGATATAATTTCCGGCAAATTAACCGCAATAAAAGTTGGGGCGGGTTTCACAAACAATCTGTAATTCAAATTGATAATATTTATCAACCTGCCCCGGGCGATAGAATTTTATAACCAGCAATTTAACGGAAACTAGAGGAGGTAAGCAAGGCGTACCCTACTGCTTGATCTTGGGGGTTTTTCCTAAACTTTTGATTTGAGTTAAAAGAATTTATTATTGAGTTTTTGCCTCCTGACAAACAATCCTAAAAATATTGCAGTACCTAATACTGTGCTCGGTTCGGCAACTGCTTCTGCTTCTGCGTCTGCGATATTGTTGTTAACTTCTACTAACCTTAAGTTAGTGGCGCTGTCGAATGTCCGCGAATACAGCCCAGAAGTATACAGGAGGCTTTTTGCTGCACTTCCTTCAGCCATAAAATTAAAATTAATTGCTGGGGGATTAAAGCTGTTGCTGGCGGACAAATTTAAATAAAGACCACTAGAAGAGTCTCAACCGCTGGCAAGTTGAAAAGACTCTAACCGAATGTTAGTAACAGTGTTAATCAACCCGCAAGATATACTTCCCCTCGCGCTGGATCGTTCGGATTGCCGGTTGTCAACTGATGTTAAAATATCTAAAACTGTCTGGAAATTGAAGGAAAAAGTTTCTGCGGCATCAATGGCGAAGTCGCCGATCGCTGCTGCTTGAGTTTGGGCTAAACAGGAATAGTTATTGCCGTCACCTTGGACTTTACTTTGCGAGAGATTTGCTGCCAGCAATTCGTGACTGTTAGATATAAAAACTGTATCAGCAGGATCCTCGCTACTAACTGAACCGCTGTTAGCTGTTGTCTGAGTGTAAGTGTTAGTAACTGTACCTGTTTTATTCGGTCGGTGACTGAAGTTGTCAAGGGTTACTGCTGCTGCATAACCTGTGATTATTGCAGCACTGATAGGGGCAATCCCTACAGTCAAGCCGGTTACTAAAGGAGTTGCTAATAAAAATGCGATCGCTCCGGTACTGTGATTTAATTTTCTGGTAAATCTCCTTAGATTTGAAAACTTTTAAGTGCTGTTATTGGTAACTTGTAGCGGTTGGTTTCGCTTACGAATTAATACTACCTATTTACTCAGAGATTTTTGTAAAGCTACTGTCAAGAAATCTTGTGTTTGATTAAAAGTTCTGTAAAGTGGGTCGCAACAACTTCTAAAAATCATGGTGTCGGAGCTACGGCTGGTGTTGATTTCAGTAAAATTACTGCTTAACCTAAAAAAGGTTAATTTTAAATAAATGCAATAAAAATTTATAATTAGTCTGGATAATATAATAAAGGACAAAGCAGAAAGAGTAATTATGTTGGAAATCAAAGACATTCACACCTACTACGGAAATATCCACGCTCTCAAAGGAGTATCGCTAACAGTCTCGCAGGGAGAAGTTGTGACATTAATCGGCAGCAACGGGGCGGGGAAAACTACAACTCTCCGCACGATTCAAGGATTGCTGCGCCCGCGCCAAGGTACTGTATTATTTGAGGGAAAGCCTTTAGAAGCACTATCTACAGAGGCGATCGTCCGTTTGGGGATTTCTCAAAGTCCGGAAGGGAGGCTAATTTTTCCGCGAATGACGGTGCAAGAAAACCTGGAAATGGGAGCTTATCTCCGCAACGATACTCTCGGTATCAAGTCAGATATGGAAAAAGCATTAAATTTATTTCCCCGTTTGCGAGAAAGAATTAGTCAAAAAGGGGGAACTCTCAGCGGCGGCGAACAGCAAATGTTGGCTATCGCCCGGGCTTTGATGTCGCGCCCCCGCTTGTTATTATTGGACGAGCCTAGTATGGGATTGGCACCGATGTTAGTCAGTCAAATTTTTGCGATCGTCCGCGATATTAATGCTGAAGGAACAACTATTTTACTGGTGGAACAAAACGCCCGCATGGCTTTAAGTGTAGCCCACCGCGGCTATGTCATCCAAACCGGTCAGGTTGTAGTCGCCGGTACTGCTAGCGATTTGCAGTCAAATGAAACTGTTCGCAAAGCGTATTTAGGTGAAAATTAAATAGCTATCCTCGTAATGGGTAATCCTGTATTATATCCTGTCCCGTTATACAACCATAATTCTGTTCGTAGTAAGGACTTTAGTCCTTATTAATTCATACATAGAGAGAGGACTAATACCAAATCCTGGGAAAGCTACCCCTTTTATCATTCGGCGGTTGAAACCGCTGCATAGAGTCAAACTTTCGTCCACTCCAAGGGGACTAAGAGAAAACGGGGTATTTAAGGCGGATTTGGTATAAAGTCCTCACTACAAACACTCGCTAATTACGGGCAAACCGGACATCATATTATATCGAGTGCGGTTAATTAAGCATCCTGGTTGCGGTTGGGGCGGGTTTACTTGGCTTTCTGACTTGTATTAGAGATTTTGGTGAACCCGCCCCAGAGGGGATTTATGTTTATATTCCCAATTACCAATTACCAATTACCAATTACCAATTATCCCAGTTGCGATCGCAACTTCCCCGTTTCCAATTCCGTCTCAAAAGCCGCCCGCACCTTTTCCCACTCCGCTTGGGCTTCCAACAGGCGATCGCGCGCCGTACTCACATCAAAAACCTGTTCCCCTCCAGACTCAACCGCCACGCGGCCCATATACTCCAACTCCTTGCAAACAGCAGAAAAAGACACGGCTCCTAAATTGGCGCTGCTCGACTTCAGCGTGTGAGAAGCCAGCTTCAAACTATCAGCATCGCCGAGAAAAATAGCCTCCTTAATAGTTTCTAACTGCTGTGGTGCGTCTAACAAATATATCTTAATCAGCTCCCCCAAAAAATCCGGATCTTCCTCATCGTCTAGGTCGCGGAGATTGTGCCAAACATGAAAATCAATCGGCGAATCTGCTCCCGGTTGAACAATCGAATATCCAGCATCCTCACTGTCAAGTTTATCGGAAATATCTTGATTTTTCTGCTCAGTAACAGCATCCAATTTATCCCGATGCAGAGGTGAGCACTTGCTCAAGGCGAGCGCCAACTCTTCCCGGCGCACGGGCTTAGTAATATAATCGTCCATACCTGCTTCGAGACACTTTTCGCGATCGCCCTGCATCGCATTAGCAGTCATCGCAATAATTCTCGGCTTCTTGTTAGCCGGCCATTCCTGACAAATGCGGCGCGTCGCTTCCAACCCGTCCATGTTCGGCATCTGCACATCCATCAGCACAACATCGTAAGATTGCCGCTTCAGGGCCTCCAAAACCTCCAAGCCATTAGCCGCAATATCAGCCCGATATCCTATCCTGTCGAGCAAATGCGTAGCGACTTTTTGATTCACCACATTGTCCTCGGCCAGCAAAATCCGAATCTGACTAGAATTAGCTGCATCAAGTCCTGCAGAATTGGTAGCAGACTGCCTCAAAACTGCAGGCGTCCTCCGCACGCGGTGCTGTTCTTGAGAATTTTCAAAATACTTCAATCCCGAAGTCAAAGTCACCACATTTGAAACTTCTCCCCTGCTGCTTTTGCCGCTAACATATCCAAAAACTTGCAGCAACACATTATAAAACTGAGACTGTTTTAGAGGCTTAGTTAAAAAAGCAGAAAAATGTACTTCTGTAGTTTCAAGTTTTTTCCAAACTTCCGCCTTGCTTAAGTAAGTAAACAGCACCAAAGGTAGCGCAACTTTGCGAGGGCTTTTAACTTTCATCACATTCGGATTTAGACCGCCGCTAGACAAATTGCTCAGCTCAAATTTCCGAATCTCCACAGCCAAAGCCACACCGTCCATATCTGGTAGGTTCATCGCCAAAATAGCTAAATCCAGCGCCGAGTTTTCTTTGATGACTTCCAAAGCCTCAGCACCCGAAGTTACAGCCACGGGTATCATGCCCCAAGACTCTGCCTGCCGGATCAAAACTTGCCGATTAATGCTATGATGCTCGACAATTAACAAGCGCTTACCAGCGGCAAAGTCCGGTCTTTTTTCCTCAGCCCGGAGCTCATTAGCTTCAGCAATCACCGTGAAATAAAAAATCGAACCCGAACCCGATATCGACGGCGGAGTAAATTCCGCAGGCCACCTTCCAGCGATACTTGGTTTGCTCGCAGAAACTGCCGTTTGAGGCTTAGAACTTCTCGGATCAACCTGGCTGACAACCCACATTTGACCCCCCATCATATCGCTCAAACGCTGGCTGATGGCCAGTCCCAAACCCGTCCCGCCGTAATGTCGCGTTGTCGAAGCATCCACCTGCGAAAAAGCTTTAAACAGACGATCGATCCGGTCTGGCGGAATGCCAATTCCCGTATCATGGACAGCAAATTGAATCTCGTATTGTCTGCTACGTGCCAAATGTCCCTGGTTAATTCCTAGCCGTTGCGGGTCTAAAATATTGATTGTTTCCGGCGAACTCTTAGCAGCTACCTGCTCAATTTTCTTAGCCGTACAGCAGACGACAATTTCTCCCGATTCTGTAAACTTAACTGCATTGCCCAGCAGATTTACCAAGATTTGGCGCAGCCTTGTGACATCTCCTAAAATGTTTTTCGGAACAGAAGAGTCAATAAAGTAAGCCAGCTCTAAACCTTTTTCTGATGCTCTCGGGGCCAGCAATTCCAGAGATTCTTCTATACAGTTTTGCAGCTCGAAGGGGCAGCGCTCCAAATCCAGTTTTCCCGATTCAATCTTGGAAAAGTCGAGGATATCGTTAATAATAGTTAGCAAAGCATCGCCGCTGGTGCGAATTGTCTCCACAAAATCCCGCTGTTCTGGAGTTAGTTCCATATCCAGCAGCAAGCCCGTCATCCCGATTACCGCATTCATCGGAGTCCGGATTTCGTGACTCATAGTCGCTAAAAATTCGCTCTTAGCTCTGTTAGCAACTTCCGCCGCTTGTCGCGCTTGATCCAAAGCTTCATTTTGCTCGGCTAACTGTCGCTGTCGCTCAACTTCCGTTTCTAAAAGTTGTGCTTGAGCTAACGTAATTCCGACTTGAGCGGCAACATCTTCTAACAGTTCAATTTCGTCTGGAGTCCACTGGCGAGTTGCATCGCACTGGTGCAAAGTAATAATTCCATTCGGTTTTCCTTGATAGGAAGTGCGAACCGCCAACATAGATTTTAATCCGATGCGGCGGCACATCGGCCCCGAAGATTCGAGCAAAGGATCGGCAAACACATCGGGAGATGCCAAAGCTATATCTTCAGCGAGGAGTTTTTCTGTGTAGGGGTTATAAGTGACAGAAAGTTCTAAATCTAAAGCCGATTCGTGACCTGGTTCTAAGTATTCCGCCACGCAAGGAAGGTGGGGATAAGGTTGGGAAAGATAGGTGTGAATTGTACAGCGATTGACGCCAAATACGCGACCGATTTGGGTGGCGGTCGTCTGAAAAATTTCTTGAGTATCTAAGGTCGATCGTACTTTTTGAGTAATTTGTTTGAGCAGTAAAACGCGCTGGTACTGACGTTGTAAAGTTCGCTCTCGCTCTTCGCGGGCTATTTCCGCGCCGATGTAATTGCCCATCAACTTTAAAATTTCCAAATTCAGCGGTTTCAAAGGAGATTTAGTGGTGCGGGAACTAAAGCTCAAAGTGCCAAAAACTCGCCCTTGCACTATTACCCTCGTCCCCACAAAAGCCTCCAACTTGCGCACGCTGTAAGCGGGGTGGTTGCGCCACTCAGTAGTGCCGGCTGATTCGATAGAAATAGGTTCGCTCGATCGCAAAACCTCTCGCTCGAAGGTTCGGCTCAAAGAAAAACCGTCTCCTTTAGCAAATCCAAAGGGAAAATCTTCTGGTACATAAGCCGCGATCACTTCGTAGCGATCGCCCAAAACCCTGCCCAACAGCCCGATATCCATCCCAAACTGACTGCAACCCATTGCCAGCAACCGGAGCGTTCGATCGTCAAAAGAGCCTTCCGAGCTCACCATTACCTCGTAGAGCGATCGAATTGCCCGCTCGCTTTCCCGCAGTTTCTCAACCCCTTCGACGCGGTTGCAGACATCGTGCAAAGTCCCTAAAATTCCCGTTATTTCGCCTTGGGAATTACGCTGGACTTGGGCATATATTTCAACAGAAATAAAGTTATCATTACTGTGAATTCCCCAGGAGTTTTTTCCCCACCCCGACTTGTACTTAAATCGCAGTTCTCGCCGTTCAAATTCCGACTTCCCCGACAGCAAAGACTCCAATAAATTTGCACATTGCGCACGCTCATCTGGATGCACCCAATCTAAAAAATTAGTTGCCAAACTTTCGGAAACAGAAAAATTCGTAATTTCCGTCCAAGCGCGGTTGAGAAAAGTCCAAACCCCCGCCGCATCTATCTGGAAAATTACTGTTCCTTTCAAAGAGTCAAATAGTTGGAATTGATCCCGATCGTGAGCCGGGTTTTTGAGTTCTAACTGCTTGTTTGGAGTAATATCTGTATGAGTTCCTACTACCCGCAGCGGTTTGCCCGTAGGGCTGCGCAAAACTTGACCCCGGTTCAGCACCCAGAGAGTGCTGCCGTCTTTGCAGTACATCCGATATTCTACTGCAAAATCCGCTGTCTTTTGGGCGAAGTGTTCTTCTAAAGCTGCCTTTACGGAGTCTATATCATCTCGGTGGATGCGACTCCACCATTCGGATCGGCGATTCGAGATTTCCCCTTCTTTGTAGCCCAGCATTTCTTGCCACCGCGCCGAATAAAAAAACTCATCTGTTTCGAGATTCCAGTCCCAAATCCCCTGATTGTTGACTGCTGCGGGGAGATTTGGGCGCTCCTGGAAACTGTGAGGAGAAATTTCAGCCGCGAGGTGGCTATTTGCTGCCCTCGGCTGTATTTCTGCTGAAAGTCTTTTGTATTGAGCGTTGCTAGATTCTAGCTGGCGCTGCAAAGCGATCAAGCCAGAATGCAGAGATTTTGAATCCAGTGCTTGTAAAAGGATAGTTTTAGGATTGACAATCCCGATCGGGTGATTGCTTTCGTTGATGACTAATAAAGGCAACTGGCAGTAGTTTTTTTGCAGCAGGGCGACTGCTGCTTCCAGGGTAGAGTGCGATCGCACCAGCGGCGGCGAACTGCTGCAAATCGCTCCGGCTTTAATTTTGTTCGAGTCTCTTCCCAGGGCCTGCAACTGCACGATGTCCCGCGAACTTACCACCCCAACCAGTTTGTGAATGTTGGGATTTGTACTTTTGGAATTTTGAGCAGCACCAGTCGAGTGTTGTTCGGGGGTTTCAGTTATTAATACATAGGTAACATTGTGTCTGAACATCAGTTGCGCCACATAGCGAACCGAACAAGTAGCAGGAGCGTGAATAATTCGCGAGGCTGCGATTTGAGGGATTTGATAAAGTTTAATTAAACTCGCGGGCAGCTCTAATTTCGGATGCAGAATTGGCAGCGGCGGAGGGAACGCGAAACCCGCCGCAGGTGGCGCGGCGCTGCTAATTGCTTTTTGTGTCGATTCCTCAATTCCCTGCAACAAAAGCACCAAGCTTTGAGGGCTAATTAAACCGACAAGTTCTTCAGTGTCGCTGACGACGGGCAAATGGCTGATCTGATTTTTCTCCAGCAGATTTGCTAAGGCAAAAAAGTCGGGGATTTCCGATTCTCGGGCTACAGTTACGGTTCTGATCATGATTTGCTCGATGGCAAATCCGCTCAAAGCAGCGCCTATAGAATTTAGCTGTACGACATCTCGCGTTGTAAAAATCCCCAGCACTGTCTGGCCGCCCGGTAGAGTCGCTTCTGAGCCGGCCAGATGCAGCCTGTTGCCTCCTGCGTGTACCGCACGGGGTACGCCGTTGTAGAAACCCGACTGTTGCCGCGATTGTGGGGAAGTCCCATTCGTGGGATTTCCGAATTGAGAATTCCCGCGCGGTTCTACCACGAGGACGTAACTGGCTCCTGTGCTGCTCATCAGCTCGATCGCCTCTTCTACGGGCGTCTCAGGGGTGACAGTGAGGGGATTGCGGTTAATGACCTGACTGAGGGAGGGAATAAACATCAGGGGGCATAAAAGTGATATTTGTTGGAAAAACCCGATCGCGAGCAGCAGGTTGATTGAGAGGCTTTGCCCGCGAGATTTCCCAGCGCCCTCAAAGTTTCTGTACGATTACACTCACCGATACTTCCAGCATCTTGGCATTGAAATTTAATTCGGTGCCAAATCCTGATAATTGACGGGTTCTGAGTTTCAGAACCGATGCTATCTGCCAGAGGGCGGACATGAAGGCTGGCGGGCAATTCCTCGCTTAGCATAACTGCTGCGGGTTTACGAGCAAGAATTTCTGCGATTGTCTAGACTGCACCCTACTTTCTCGCCCTCAACGGAACTCTCGCTCGGATTCTGTTTGAGGCAAGATACCTGCACGCTACCAATTTACCAGCGACAGGAGGGGAATCACAACATGACGATTTAGGTATTGCAACTGTGCAATTAGGGGTTCAAGGGTTCAAGGACTCGAGGGATCGAGGGCCAAACCGGCCGAAAATAAATAATTCTGATCATAACTAATTCTATCTTATGGCAATTATGACCCCGAGGATTTGAGCTTCAATTCTGGCGATCGAACTTGATGAGAATAGCGCTGTTCGCCGGCACCGCAAAACTCGCATTACCGCCCTTGAGCGTTAAGCTACCAGCAACCTCATCCATTTTCTGAGAACTGAACTCCCGCACCGTGCCATTACCGGCTTTGAGCAGAGCCGAAATATCAGCATTAACCCTGTAAGATTTTGCTCTATCGTTGACAACCAGCAAGTAAACATTGTTGCTAGTATCGAGAGTTGCAACTGCCATTAAATCCGAACTGTTAGTGATAGGAAAAAAGGTAGTTTTCCCGCCCTGCAAAGCCCTAATTCCCATCCGCAAAGCATAGTAGCCCGCGCGCCGCTTGCCGGATGGCCCCAGCAAACCTTCTAGCGCTGGCGGCTTTCCCCAGTCGTACAAACAGAATATGTGACTGCCGTAAATATAATTATCCCCCGGTTGGGAACCTCGAATCAAATTCTTAATCAAATTTAAAGCTAAAGATAAATCGTTATAGCTAATCTCGTAACTTCCCCATTCTCCTACCCAAAGCTGCGAGTTAGCGCGGACAGTACCGTTC
>Ga0256856_1000013_pt1 | contig 19404 bp, 16 predicted proteins | sample BONt10_FD_181175 | JGI IMG/M metagenome (GOLD analysis project Ga0256856, IMG submission 181175) | Terrestrial sediment cell enrichment communities from Utah, United States - BONCAT_SYTO_Terrestrial_sediment - 10 | ecosystem: Environmental > Terrestrial > Deep subsurface > Rock core/Sediment... | reverse complement strand
AAGTTTGTACGGGAAAGCTTAATTCTATTTCCAAAGGTCTTTTCTGTTCATTGGATGCTTGCATTTTAGGTACTTCCAGTCTATTTTTAATAAGTGAAAAACTGCCTCGCTTGGGGAGGAAAATTGGAGGCATAGCCGACCGCTCTGCGTTATTAGGCAGAGCCTAGTAACGAGTAGATTAATCAGCCGATCGCACTTTTAAGACCGAACGGTCTGTTTTATATCAAAAAAAATTATCCGGTTCTAAAGTTGACTGTCGAGATATCCGTGCAAATGCTGAACGGCTCTTTTGACATGAATTGCATCCCCGTAAAGTTTGCTCATCATCACTGCCCCTTCCAGCGTTGAAATCACAATAGTTGCGACTGCATCAGCTTCGACATTTTCTCGCACCTCGCCTTTAGCAATTCCTTTGTTAATAATTTTGCAAATCAAAGCGCGCCAACCGTCCATTGCTATTTGCACCCGCTGACGCAAAGCTGGATGAGCGTCATCGCTTTCAACTGCTGTATTTAACAGGGGACAGCCACCTGGAATTGGAGGATTTTCGGCAAAACTGCTAAATAAAGATATAACAGCTTTTAGCCGATAGACCGAATTGTGTTTTCCCTTCAAAGCTGTGAGGTATTGTTTTCGCATACATTCAGCAGCAAAATCAAAAGCCTGCAATGCTAAGTCATCTTTGCTCTTAAAATGGTTGTAAATTCCTCCTTTTTGCAAGCCTGTAACGCGCATAATGTCAGACATAGAGGAACCTGAGTAGCCGTACTGGTTGAACAGTGCTGCGGCTTCCCTGAGAATTTTTTCTCTGGTTTCTTGAGCTTTTGACATTTTTATGGCCCTAACCGACTTATCGGTCTTTTTTACAGAATAGCAGAGCGAACCGTGAATGGCAAGGGGCGATCGACAATTAATTTAAAATTTAACTTAAAGCCGATCGCCCTAACCGTCGCGAACCATCCAAACCAACATCCCCAACAACGGTTCCACCGGGGGTACAGGATAGTCATTGAGGTCAATTGTCAGAGTTTTTGACTCCAACTTCAGAAATCTCCAAACAGTACCGCTGCTGACACTTCCGTAAATTGTGGCGATCGGGATATTGTTAATTTCATTAAACTTTTGAGCCGCCACCATTTCGGCCGCGCACTGTCCCAACCCAACTTTTAAATCAGCTTTTTTCGCTTCAACGATGACAAAGCAGGCGCTTCAATCAATATTTTTTCGGGAGAGCGACTGATTAAAAAATCGCAAACTCCGCTCAATCCTAATTCCGGTTCTACGGTAAAATCTTCTCCCGAAAATAGACTCACTTGCCGTTGCAAAATTTTTCTGACTTCGACTAAAATAGGACTAATAATCAGTTCCGATCGCGCTTTTTCAGAACCAGTAGCTGTAGCCAGGGGCAGTCCTTCAATTAGCGACTCCGTCAAATATAAACTCGGATCGATTGGCTCGGTTTGTGGCAGGAATCGCCCTGCTTCTACTGTGGTTAAGTCAAAATCGCGTTTAGCTTTTATGAGCGTAAATTCACTGTAGAACATTGAAAAGCACCAATTTTATTGATGTAGCAGTTTATTAAATTTGAAATCAAAATCATGGCATACAGCGATTTTACACTGCGAAAGGTTAAGCAAAGCTTCGGATTGACCGCAGTTGAAGGTGGCCGCTTTTTGCCGGAAGTCGAGCCGATAGCGCCCAGTCCCATTTTAGCAGGTTTGTTGGAAGATACAGTTCCCTGGGCGATCGCAGTAGGAACGGAAAAAGCCAAATCAGAACTAATTATCGCTCCCGCGCTTTTGGAAGTCAAACGGTTGCTGAACAACCAAATCAGCGTATTTTCAGGTAATGATTTTACAGTCGATATCGCGGCGGGATTAAGTGGAGTTTGCGACTTTTTAATCAGCCGGTCTCCTGAACAATTTGAGATAGAAGCACCTGCGGTTGTGCTGGTAGAAGCTAAGCGAGATAACATCAACAGCGGTTTGGGGCAGTGCATCGCTGAAATGGTGGCGGCTCAAAGATTTAATGAAGCCAACAATAACCCAATTCCGACTGTTTACGGTTCAGTAACTAGCGGCACTGCTTGGAGATTTATGAAACTCGAAGGGCAAATAGTTACTATTGATGTCAGGGACTATCCGTTTCCCCCTGTCGAGACAATTTTGTCCATGCTTGTCTGGATGGTACGGGAAGGTTGAGAAGAAGTCATTAGTCATTAGTCATTAGTCATTAGTCATTAGTCATTAGTCATTAGTCATTAGTCATTAGTCAGCAGTTAGCATTGAGTAGTCAGCAGTCAGCAGTTATTTGCGATCGAAACTAATAATCAGTAATCAATAATCAATAACCAATAACCAATGCCCTGTTTGGCCAATTCCCAATTCCCAATGCCCTGTTTGGCCAATGCCCAATTCCCAATGCCCTGTTTGGCCAATTCCCAATTAAACAAAAAAAATAGGCTAGCCATATTTCACAGCGCCTATCTCAATCACAATTTTAATGGTTCCCCGCAACGCCGTCTTACCTCAGCTTTTGACCTGGTATTCTACCAGGTGGGTACCGTGGCCCGTGCTTAAAGTTTCTGGGTACAAGCCCAGTTTACTGCTGCGCGAACATCTTGATTCCCTAGAGTTAAGAGTTATAGATCAAAAAAACATTATTGGCAGTCACCAACGTCGCAGTAGAACCTTTATTTAATATATACCAACTAACCAGATTTTGGCAACCTTCGAGCAATTTAACTTGCATACCAGATGGATTCTACGGTTTGAGCGATATCCTCTGCTGACGATCGCCCCTGACCCACCTTGTCCGCGTCGAGCACAACTGTGACGTGACCGAGTTTGCGGCCGGGACGGGATACTTTTTTACCATACCAATGTACAAAAGCACCGCTGATTTGTGCCAGTTGTTTTCGTTTGGCTAAATAATCGGACTCAGCAGACTCGTAGCCGAGCAAATTTACCATGACAGCGCCTGCACATTTCAGATCCGAATTGCCTAAAGGCAGTTGACAAACTGCGCGCAAATGCTGTTCAAATTGTGAAGTTTCGCAGGCATTGATGGTAAAATGTCCCGAGTTGTGAGTGCGGGGTGCAATTTCATTGACTAACAGCTTATTGTCGGTGGTTAAAAATAATTCAATGCCGAATACGCCGACAGCTTGCAAACTGTTGAGGAGAGTGCGGGCGATCGCACAAGCTTCTGTTTTCACATCTAAACTAATATCAGCAGGTGCAATCACCAGGCGGCAAACTTGATTTTGCTGTTGGGTTTCTACGATTGGATAAATCGCAATTTCCCCAGTTGCCGATCGAGCTGCAATTACAGCCAACTCGCGATCGAACGGCACAAACTCTTCCACTAGCAAAGACTGACCCTTGAGCTTAGCACGAATTGACTCAAAACTCCCCCGATCCTTAACAATAAAAGTACCTTGGCCGTCATAACCGTGGCGGCGAACTTTGACGACAAAGGGAAAGTCGATCGATCCAGCATTCGAGTCTGCTTCAATCTGCACGCTGTCGGAAACAGAAATTGCCGGAAAGTCGTGAGCAACCGCCTTAAACAATTCCGGGGGCAAATCCGCGCTGCAATCCCATTCCCAAAACCTCGGAGTTGGCAAACCCAAACCTTGTAAATAACAGCGTTGAACGTACTTATCCAACAAAGGAGAAAGCGACGACAAACTCGGCTGAAATAACACACCTTGCCGTTCTAGCGGTCGCAAACCATCCAAATCCACAAACTCATTTTCAAAAGTAATAACATCGCAACCATCCGCCAATTGAGCCGTAGACAAAACATCATCAACAGCCGCCAAAACAGCACCAGCAGCAACAGAAACTGCCGGGTCAGTAGCATGGGGAGTTTGCACTAACAATTCAATACCTAGCGCCTTAGCAGCATCCCCCATCATCGAAGCTAGCTGGCCGCCGCCGACAACGCCCACCCGCTTAAATTTGGCAGACGAACTGGCAGCGGTTTGATTTGATTTCATGTGAGTAAAAATCCGCAGAGTCAACCTGCTTATCTTATCGCTATTTGTCCCCGGATGAATTACAGTAATTGAAGAGTTAAAAGCCAGAAAATAGTTTTAATTGCATGATTAAATCGAGGCAGTATCCAGAAAAATTGGGCGGCTAAAGTCTTTAATTATTGCACGATCCCAGCCTTTGGGAAACAGATCTCGAGCCCCACCCCTCCAGAAAAGTGCCACATCTAGCAATTGGCGATCGCCAAGCATGGCATAATTGACAGCACTGCAAAAAGCAGATAGAAAGGTGCAAACACTGAAAATCAAAGATTCAGGGAACAAAATTTATAGGTGAGGATACTGTGAAAGTTTTAGTTGTGGGAAACGGAGGTCGCGAACACGCGATCGCAAAAAAACTGCTAGAATCTACGCGGATTAAACAAGTATTCTGCGTACCGGGCAACGGCGGCACAGCTACCACCAACGGCTGTCAAAATCTGTCGCTCAACATCGACGACTTCCAAGGCATCGAACGCTTTGTGATGGTCAACAACATCGGATTAGTCATCGTCGGCCCGGAATTGCCCCTATCGCTAGGCATCGCCGACTATTTCCAACAGCGAAAAATGATGATTTTCGGTCCCACCCAAGCTGGCGCCCAAATTGAATCCAGCAAATCCTGGGCCAAAGAATTGATGCTCGAAGCAGGCATCCCAACACCCAAAGCTGCCGTATTTACAGACGCAGAAGCAGCCAAAGCATACGTTCTGGAACAAGGAACCCCAATAGTCATCAAAGCAGACGGACTCGCATCAGGCAAAGGAGTAACCGTTGCCACAACCGTCAAAATGGCTCACAGCGCCATCAACACCATTTTCCGAGGCGAATTCGGCACCGACAACATCCGAGTCGTCGTCGAAGAATTCTTAACAGGTCAAGAAGTCTCGATTCTCGCCCTCACCGACGGCATCACAGTGGAACCGTTGCTGCCGGCCCAAGACCACAAAGCTATCGGCGAAGGCGACAAGGGAGCCAACACCGGCGGTATGGGAGCCTACGCCCCAGCGCCCATTGTCACCCCGGAACTCATGGAAAGGATTCAAGAAGAAATTCTTGAACCCACCCTCGCAGCACTGCAAAAACGCAAAATCGACTACCGGGGTGTACTCTACGCAGGTTTAATGATTACCCCCGAAGGAGAACCCAAAGTCTTAGAATTCAACTGCCGTTTCGGAGACCCGGAAACTCAAGCGGTTTTGTCGCTGCTGGAAACTCCTTTGGAAGATTTGGTGCTGGCCTGCTGTCAGCAGCGTCTCGGTGAAAATTCTATTCGCTGGAAGTCGGGGGCTTCTGTGTGCGTAGTTTTGGCTTCAGGGGGCTACCCTGGAAGTTATCAAAAAGGCAAAGTTATTACAGGTATCGAGGAAGCTGAAGCCAAAGGAGCAGAATTGTTTCACGCCGGCACCCAGTTGAAGCACCAGCAGTTGGTGAGCGACGGCGGCCGGGTTTTGGGCGTCACTGCGACGGGAGAAACTTTGGAACAAGCTATCTCCAAAGCTTATGCAGCAGTTGATTGCATCCAATTTGAAGGCGTCTACTGCCGGCGGGACATCGGCCGCCGAGCGCTGGGCGATAAAAAAAATTAGGAATTGCGCCCTATTGCTGCCATCCGAAAGCGAAGCAATCTCAATGTAGAAATGTAACAATGAAGTTTGGTATCTCTGCGGTGGCGGTAGCGGACAAGTCGCAGCAGCAAATTCGATCGGGAACCAACTGAATAGATCTTGCTTTTAATATTGAACGGGTGAACTGGTGAAATGCTGGCCATACTAAACAAAATCGGAGAAATTATTGCCCGCTGGTGGTCGGATTTTACCCTCCAGACCCGCCTGATGGCCGGTGCTACCCTCGTAGTGTCGTTAATTATGAGCGGCCTGACATTCTGGGCCGTGAATACTATCCAGCAAGACGCCCGACTTAACGATACTCGCTACGGCCGCGACCTCGGCCTGCTGTTGGCGGCAAATGTGGCGCCGCTGATTGCCAAAAACGATCGCTCCGAAGTCGCCCGCTTTTCTCGCCAATTTTACAGCAGCACCTCCAGCGTCCGCTATATGCTTTACGCTGACGAAGCGGGGGATATTTTCCTGGGGATACCCTTTTCGGAATCCGAGGTGCAAACTTCCCTGACCCTGCGCCGCCAGATCAAACTTCCCGATAATTTTCTCGCCGATATTGAGGCGAGAGATTTAACTTCTTTGCCTTTGGTACGGCAGCATTTGACGCCTGATGGAGAAGTTACCGATGTATTTGTTCCGTTAATTCATGAAGACAAATATTTGGGAGTTTTGGCGATCGGCATTAACCCCAATCCCGCAGCAGTTATCTCTTCAAATCTGACTAGGGATGTCACTTTAGCAGTATTTGTCACAATTTGGGTGATGGTAATTTTGGGGGCTGTATTTAATGCTCTGACAATTACTCAGCCGATCAAACAATTAGTCTTCGGGGTCAAAAACATCGCCAGCGGGGATTTTAAGCAGCGAGTTGACCTGCCTTTAGGGGGAGAATTGGGCGAGTTGATCGGCAGTTTTAACGAGATGGCCGAGAAACTAGAAAGTTATGAAGAACAAAATATTGAAGAGTTGACAGCGGAAAAAGCGAAGTTAGAAACTTTGGTTTCAACTATTGCTGACGGGGCGCTGTTGCTGGACGCAAATTTGCAGGTGATTTTAGTTAATCCGACGGGGAAGCGGATTTTTGGATGGGAAGGTAAAAATGCGCTCAAAGTCAATGTTCTAAACATTTTACCCGCAGAAGTGCAGCAGGAGTTGGCCAGACCATTGCACCAAATAGTGGCGGGCGATCTCGAAGGCGGCGAATTTCGCATCTCGATGAGCGAACCAGTCAACCGTACAATTCGGATTGTTTTAACTACTGTCATTCTGCACAAAGCGCCGGGTGCCGAACCCCTGTGCAGAAGCTGCGTCCGCCACGAGGAAGATACCTGTACCGAGCCCCAACGCCCGGTAGCTGTAGAGTGTACTTTCTACGAGCAAACCTCCAAGCATCAAGGTTCTGGACATTACCGGGAAAGTCTCAAAGGCATTGCAATGACAGTGCAGGACATCACTCGCGAAGTTGAACTAAATGAGGCTAAAAGCAATTTTATCAGCAATGTTTCTCACGAATTGAGAACGCCTTTATTTAATATCAAATCTTTTATCGAGACTCTCCACGAGTACGGAGAAGACCTTCAAGAAAGCGAGCGCAGGGAATTCCTAGAAATTGCCAATCGAGAAACCGATCGACTAACTCGTTTAGTTAACGACGTGTTAGATTTGTCGCGGCTGGAATCCTGCCGAGTTTATCACTTGGACGCTGTTGACCTCCCGCAAGCTGTGGAACAAACCCTGCGGACTTATCAGTTGAATGCTAAGGATAAAGGCATCGAATTAGAGCAACAAGTTGACCCGTATTTGCCGCCTGCTTTAGGTCATTACGATTTGCTGCTGCAAGTATTTGCAAATTTAGTAGGAAATGCCTTAAAATTTACGCAGTCCGGCGGCAAGGTGGCAATTCGAGCGTATTTGCTAGAGTCGGAGGCGGCTACCCACAAAGACGGCCAATCCGGGAACCACAACTTGTCACCGAATGCCGGACATTTTCCGGTAGTGCGGGTTGAGATTTCTGATACTGGAATTGGCATAGATCCCGAAGACCAACAGGCAATTTTCGATCGCTTTTTCCGGGTAGAAAACCGAGTACACACTTTAGAAGGAACGGGATTAGGTCTTTCTATTGTCAGAAATATTATTGACAAGCACCACACTAAAATTAATTTAGTTAGTGAAGTTAATGTGGGTACGACTTTCTGGTTCGACTTGGCTGTTTATCAGCCGAAACAAACTCTAGAGATGGAAAATTCTTGGCCAGTGGAAGCAACTGTGGAGAGTGAAACAAGTTCGAGTCATGTTATATCGATTCCGGTTGCACCCGAATGATTGTTTCCAGTTGATGGGGAATCAAGAAGGAAGCAGATTAGTTAGATGGGGTTTTTTAACCGCAGATATCAGCCGATGAACACAGATGAACGCGGATTCGATTTTATCTGTGTCTGTGCGGGTTTATCTGCGGCTAAAGCTACATTCCTATTGTTGTCGGGTAGATGGGGTTCTAATTACGTCAAGACTTAAGAAAGAGTCTTTCTAGCACGTTCCGATCGCTCTTCTGCAGTATCCATAACATCGGCCATTTTATCGACCATTTCCCCTGGGTAATTTTCCAGTACCCGAGTAGAAAGGGAAATCCGGCCGCGACCTTCATCGAGGTCAACTACCAGTGCTTTCAGGGGTTGACCGGGAGCAAAGAGCTTTCCAAGGTTATCAATATATTTTTGGCTGACTTGCTTGATGTGCAGCAAACCGCTAACTCCTTCTAAGTCCACAAACACGCCAAAAGGCTTGATGCTGCTGACTTTTCCTTCCACCAACTGACCGATTTGCAAATCCCTGAAGGCATTCGATTGAGTTGCCATTCGCTGGGAAAGTACGAGTTTTTCTCGCTCGCGATCGACCTCCAAAAAATTCACGCTCAAAGATTGACCGATCAGCGATTCTATGTTATCGCGTTCCACTAAGTGCGATCGGGGAATAAAACCGCGCATTCCCTGAACATCTACAGTCACGCCGCCCTTATTTGCACCAGAAACCCGCACCTGAAGAACTTTACCGGTTTCCTGCAATTCAATTAAATCTTCCCAAGCTTGCTGAATTTGTAACTGCCGCAGAGACAAGGTAACTTGGCCATCTGCATCTTGTTCGCGGATAATCAAAAAGTCCCGTTCCTCGTCCAGCGGCACCACTTCCGACAAATCCGTTACTGTTCTCAAAGCAGCCTCTTCGATCGGCAAAAAAGCCGAAGACTTGCCGCCGATATCAACATACGCGCCGTTTGAGTCGTACTCGAACACTTTGCCGCGCACTACTTGTCCCTTCTGGAACTCGTAATTGTGCTGTTCGAGGGCTTTAGCAAAATCATCCATTGAAAAGGATGCTTTTGCGCTTTGAGAACTTGTAGATTTGGAATTCATGTCAGTTTAGTTGTCTGTTGTCAGTAATTTAGTTGTCTGTTGTCAGTAGAAAAATTTTCCCACTCGGACCATCGGACCATCGAACCATCGAACCATCTCCCACTCTCTAAGCTGGTTGAAGTTGCTGATGAAATAGCTGCTTCACCTGCCTCCACGAGTCGGCTGCTGCCGTAGCGTCGTAACTGCCGCGGTGGTCGCAGAAGAAGCCGTGATCGGCATTGTAGCGGAAAATTCGGTGAGAAATATGGTGTTTTTGCAATTCGGCGGCGATTTGGTCAACTTGTTCTAAGGGAATGCTGGGGTCTTGAGTGCCAAAAAAGGCGTAGAGAGTGCCTTTAATGTCTGCTGTGCGGGCGATCGTGGGGGTTGAACCTCCGGGGGTTTGAGTGGCGATACCTGCGCCGTAGAACGACGCTGTAGCCTTGATTTCGGGCAAAGTAGCTGCGAGGTAGGCGACGTGCCCTCCAAAGCAGAAACCGATGCAGCCAAAACCTTGTTGTTTGACAGAGGGTAGAGTTTTGAGGTAATCGATGGTGGCTTGGATATCGCCGAGAAGTTCGGAAGCTGTGGTTTTTTCTTTGTATTCTCTGCCGATTTTGATAGCTTCGGGTGTGTAGCCGGTTTCAAAGCCGGGGGCTTGACGTTGGTAAATGGCTGGGGCGATCGCCACATATCCTTCTTTTGCTATTCTTTCTGTAACTTCGCGGATGTGCGAGTTGACGCCAAAGATTTCTTGAATCACAATAACTGCGGGAAATTGCCCGGATGCTGCGGGTTGGGCTAGGTAAGCGGCGATTTGCAAATCTCCGTTGGGAACTGTGACGTTAGCTGTGCGAATTTCTGAGTTGGTCATAGCGATTTTTAGTGCAATTTTTGCTCTCTAGCAATTCTATTTCATTTGTGAATGAGATTTTTTTTTACGAACCGCGAAGACGCGAAGAACACAAAGGAAGAGAGGAGAAGTTTTGTATAGAGATTGTTGGCATTATACCAATATTTCGGGTTTAACCTGCCCCTAGAAGTATTTTTTTTCTACAGATTCTCTTTTCTTCTCAAACTTCCCGTCCTTCGTGTCTTCGCGGTTCGTTAAAAAAAACTCTATTAGTAACTAATCCCCCAATTTACCCGATCGCATTACCTGGAAATCTCTGCTTTAAAATAGGCATTACCGGACAGGGTTTTTGCTCCTGCAAATTTTCCGGTTTGTTCCAACTAAAAGGCCCTTTCTTCTCTGCCGACATCCACAGTAAACTTTTTGCTCGCGTCATGGCCACGTACAGCAATCTAAACTCTTCTGCTTTTTTCAAATAATCTGCTTGTTCCCAGGCTTCGCCCAGATTTGGTAAAGGATATTTTTCGTGCAAACTCGCTCTAATTTGTGCTCTTGCTACCTCGGATAATGTGAAATCTCCTAAGAATCTAGCTTGCGGCAAAACTCGCAAATTTCCGGGGATGGTTTGTTCGTGCAAAAAGGGGATAAAAACGCAATCCCAATCTAATCCTTTAGCTTTGTGCATGGTAATAATTGTTAGTTGACCTTTGCTGGTGTAGCGTTCTTCTATTTTGTCGTCTGCATCGACAGGTTCAAATCTTTCGGAACTGACAATTTCGCTGATTACACCCAAAATATTGCTCATTGAATTGTTGCCGGCAGTTTGGATTGCTACTCGTTCTGCTAATTTGTCGGCGGTGGCTAATTCTGTTTGATCGTATTGCAGCGCCAAGGCTAAAAATGATATGATTTGGTAGGGTGGCAGTTCTAAGCGAGCTTGCAGCAAACCGCAGCAAAAATAGCGGCATTTGCGAACTGGTTCTGACTGCTTCGGGTCTAGCGGGCCAGGGTAAAGGAATTGTTCGGGGCTGGTAGCAAAAGCATTGTAGTCTTGTTTGGGGATGAGTTGCCGATCGCTCAAAATCTTTAATGCTGCTTTCAGGTAGTCTGGAGAGTGCGGGCGATCGAGAAATTGCAGCAGTGTTAAGATTTCCCAAGGTACTTGAGAATGTCGATCGCGCTCTCCCACATCCTCAATTTTAATCCCGTATTTGCGCAAATCAAAGCTTAATCCGTTTTTTTGAGGATTTTCCAGCACTTCTTTGATAAACTTGCCTTGTTTATTTTCTCGCACCAAAACAGCCATCGATTTAAGAGTTTCTAACGGCAACTTTTGGCGAGTTTCGCCATCGCTCGCTTCACCCTCAGCTTCGAGATTATTCTCATTGCTTCCCCATTCAAAATCGGCTGGTAAAAATTTCTCAACTAACTCAATTACCCGCTTGCCAATTAACTCTACTGTCTGGTAAATATCGCGGGGAGTATACAATTCTAAGCCTCGACCAAGGGGGGCGGGGTTGGCATTTTGCTGCGGGTCATCGCTGGGTACGGGCTTAATAGTTTGGTCGCGAAAAGGTTTTTCTATTTTGGCTAACTCCAAGCCATTTACCCATTGCAACATAAAGTTAGCTGCATCGATAATCACCTGGGTGCTGCGACCTGCACCGTCCATTGTCGCTAACTTTTTCTGGATTTCGCACTCATCACAAAATTGGTTAAAATAAATGGGATCTGCAGGAGTGAAAGTAGAATTAATCGCTTGATTTGGGTCGCCAACTCGGATAAAATTGGGAGGTGAGTTAGGACGCTCTGGATCGATCGCCAATGTTTCCAAAAGCTTAGTCTGCAAAGGTGTCGAATCCTGGGCTTCGTCCTCAAAAACGGCAAATACTTGCTTTTGCTCGATCGCCCTCGCCTTCGGATTGTCCAACACACGCAAAGCTGCTAAAATCATCTCGTCGTAATCGATGAATTCCCGACTCCTCAACAAAGCCTGATATTTTTGATATAAACCCCCAGCTACCGCTAAAATTTCATAACCGTCCCCAGAAGTAACAGTGTTCATCTCTAACAACTGTTCGGGAAACAAACCAGAAGATTTCGCCTCGTGAATCACAGTTTTAGCTAACTGTGGCAAAATCTCGGTTCGCAAAACTGATTGTCGCCGCAGCCTCTCCGTTTCCTCTCCGTCGAATTGCTGTCCTTCCAACAAAACTTGATATCTGCGGGGATTTTCGGCTATCCACAGTTCTACACAAGTGCGAATTAATCGGTGACTTTGAGTCGGAGTGACTAAAGTCGAATTTTCTAAATTTAAACCCGACAAATCGGGATGGCGCATCGCAATATTTAAAGCTAAACCGTGCAAAGTGTGCACGGCAAAACCACCTTGAGATAAAGATAATTCGGCCAACCTTTCTCTGATTTTAGCTTTAATATTTGCAGCAGCCGATCGCGTAAATGTCACGACAATTAACTGGCGGCGGTTGTGAAGCCGGTTGCGGGCGATCGCAATTGCCGACGCAGCAGCCATTCCCGTAGACTTCCCGGCCCCGGGAACCGCTGAAACAGCAAGGGGGCCGCCTTTCCAGTCCGCCATGTCCTGCTGCCCCGCACGCAAGGATGAGCGAATTTTAAGGCAAGCTTGTTCTCGCAAAACGGCCACAGAGTCTAACCCAGAGGAAATGTTGCCAGGGCGATCGATATTCGTTGTCGATCGCATAAAATCAGAATCAAATTCATCAGTCATTATTACATCCGCGTTTATCTGCGTTCATCTGCGGTTAAAAATAAAAAAATCTTCAACCTCTACCGTTTCCATTTCGGTATCGGCTAAACTAACGCTATCTATTTGAGCTTAAATTAAAATCCGCCTAAAATTCAATACCCAAATTTTTTTTACAGGAAAAACTCTCAATGAAAACTCACCTCAAAACCAATTCCTCGCCGCACAAGCCAAACCAAAACCCAACCAACAGCAGCACAACTCGTTTTGCTGTGGTGGCATTCTTAACTTTATCTTCAGCCATTGCTTTGCCAAGCTGCGGATCTCCACCGCCCAACCCTACACGCAACGAAGCTTTACCCAGCTTAGCTTCACCCAGCAGCCGTCAAAACCAACTTGCCGAATCGGCTCCACCACCCCCACCCGCACCCGAGCCAGCAGCCGGAGGGTCAAAAACTGCTGCTGTATCAAAAAAAGCAGCAGAAACTCCGGCAACGCGTCCCCAACTGATTAAAAAAGCCGAACTCAGTGTAGTTGTCAAATCTATTGACGCCACCACTAAATCTGTTACTAATATTGTCGAAAAACAGCAAGGCGATATCTTGGGTTTCCAAAACCAAAAGCCTCCGGATTCCAGTGTCCGCCAAACCGCGTCTGTGGAGATTCGCGTGCCTCAAGAACGGTTAGAAACTACTTTAGAGGCTTTGGCAAAACTCGGAACTGTAGAGAACCGTGCTCTGACGGCTGAGGATGTTACCAATCAATTAGTTGACAGCGAGGCTAGACTGCGGAACCTCCGCAAATCGGAAGAAATGGTGTTAAAAATTATGGAGCGATCGGGCTCTGTAGGCGATGTGCTCAAAGTTTCTCAAGAGTTGAGCAAGATTCGGGAGTCGATCGAACGCATTGACGCGCAGTTAAAAAGTTTGCGAAATCAAGTAGCCTATTCGACTATTAGCTTAACTCTAGAAGCGGCAGTATCGGCTCAACAAACTCCGGAACCTTCTCTAGGTTTGCGGGTGCAGGAAACTTGGGGGAAAGCGACTCATTCTGTGGGTGAATTAACGCTCGGTTTGTTTGGTTTGGGTATTTGGCTGTTGGCTTATAGTCCTTATTTTCTGTTAATTGCGGCTGCGGTTTACGGCTTTAATCGGTTTAAGAAACAGCAGTCTGTTACGAAAATTCAAGAACCGAAACCGCCGGCTGCAAATTAGTCATGTAGCAGAAGCCTGAAGGCAGAATTAATCTTGGGCTCATGTTTGTGCAATTAAAAACGCCCTCAGCCTGGGGCGCGGTTGCTGTATCAAATCCGGCTTAAATCGCCTCCATTCCTGGACGCACTCCGACTCCTAGAAACCGGGTTTTTTACTGGCTCTGCGGGATCGGGCGAAGTAGACGCGCGACAAAACCCGGTTTCTATCCACCCGTGCGTAAGTTCTAGCTTCTTGATTTCTTAGTCCCTCTCTGCTGGAACGAAAGTTTGTGTAGGAGCGATTTCAATCGCCGAGTCGGTAATTCTAATCGTCTATTTGCCATCCATCTTTGGTATAATCTTCATCAACAATCTTTTTGGGCCGCATCACCAGCACAACTCGCCCCAAAATAGGAATATTCGGGGATTGTTCAAACCAGTACAATTCTAAATTGCCGCCGTTATCGGCGAGGAAATAACTCTCAGGATCCCACTGTCTTTGGGCTCGATCGGCAATAATCAAAACTTCTTCAACTTTGCCTTGCAGGGGTACCGGCAATCTATCGCTCATTTCCAAAACCGCCACCGGATCTTCAGCGTTCAAAATTACCTGCCATCCGGGAATCGCCACCCAAGCTCCGGCTCCGGAAAATTTTACCATTCGGAATGGCTCGATTTCCTCCGGCAAAGGCACTGCCTGCAAATCTGTCGTAGAGAGTGGCAATTTGCCCACAACGGGGACAACTCGGGGCAATTGTTCCTCAGAATCGAGTCGGTAGACGGGCAAGCGGGGCGCTTCCCGTCTGGCAACTACGGTAAAATCGACGAGCAACTGCTCTATTTGCGTCCTAGCGCTTTGGCTGCTAGCTAATTTTAAACCGCGAGCAATTAAGCGCGATCGCTCTTGCAAATCGCTTTTCTGTCTCGCCAATTGCCAGCATTGGTAAGCCATAGCATCGCCGGGAGTGTCTGTGAACCCTTGGGGGAGACTCCCGAAGTGCGAAAACTCCTTGATCGCTTTAGCAACTTGGCGAGCATCGTCAACATCCAAGTTGTGGGTTAGCATCAAAGCGGCCGCCCCGGCCCGTTCTACCTGAGAGAGAATCCGAAACTCGTATAAGATATCACTACCTTTGGTCAGGAAGTGCGATCGAACCAACTCTGAAGCCCCAGCATTTACCATGCTCGTGTAGACTTGGGCTGCTACGCTCACTTGATTTTGCTGAATTGGCTCAAAACCTGTTTCTTCAAAAATTCTTTGAGAGTTGTAGCCAGCTTTTAGCAGTGCAGTGCAGGCCTGTCCCCACTCTACCCAAGTGCCTTCTTTTCGGCGGAGCGATCGAATTAACTTTTCGACATCCACAGCATTGGTGGAGGGTGCAGATGCAGAAGGAGATGAATCTTGCGGTGTATCAGTCATAATTGAATCAAAAACCAGCGCTAAGTTATGTGTGATTGGATACCGGCAAGCATCGTGTCGCGGCAGAGCGATAGATTGATAGTAAGTGAGTTATGAGACTATTGTTACAGAATAGTTGCTCGCCTAAATTGATAAACGGGAGTTTATCGTATTGTTATGTATAATGCCATTCCAGAGCTAGATCAAATTAAACGCCAGCTCATGACCCTACACCGACCGAAAAAGCCCAAAATGCTGGTAGTAGACGACGAACCAGACAATCTGGATTTACTCTACCGCACTTTCCGACGAGATTTTAACGTGTTCAAAGCTGAGAGCGGAATTCGCGCCTTGGAAGTCCTTGGCATCGAAGGCGAGGTCGCCGTGATCATTTCCGACCAGCGGATGCCAGAAATGAAGGGAACCGAGTTTCTCAGCAAAACCGTGCCCCAGTTTCCGAATACGGTCAGAATTATTTTGACTGGTTTTACGGACATTGAAGACTTGGTGGATGCCATTAACTCAGGACAGGTTTACAAGTATATCACCAAGCCTTGGGACCCGAACGAATTGAAAATGGTGGTGCAAAAGGCTGCCGAGACTTATGAAGTTCTCAAGCAGCGGACTGAGGAATTGGATCGCGCCCAAAATCAAATACAACTGTTAGCAACAATCATGCAAACGGCTGTGGATTATCCGAGTTTGGAAGCAAGTTTACAGCCAATTGCTACTGCTATAAGCGATAATTTTTTGGCGGATGCTTGCATTTTGCAACTGGTGGAAGGAACTGTTTTAATGCCAGTCCAAGGCAGTCACACCACCAGCCAAACTGTGGAAAATTGGCTGGCAGATGACCCTCTGGCTCGAGAGGCAATCGCCTCTCAAACTATTCAGGGTGCGGTGAATATTGCGAACGACACAGCCCTAGCGAGCGTGCCACACTATCAGAAATCCGGCATTCAAGCTCACCTGAGCGTCCCGGTGATTCACAAAGGTCGATCGATCGCCCTGATTTCCATCCAGTGGAAGCAGCCTTGTTCCCTGCGTCCCGACGAACTCACAACAGTTCACCTCGCCGCTCAAGAAGTTGCTTTGGTATTGACGAGTTTTCAGGGTAATTAGTCCTCAGTGTTTAGTCCTTAGTCATCAGTCATCAGTCATTAGTCCTTAGTCATTAGTCCTTAGTCATTAGTCCTTAGTCGGCTCTGTGTCTTGAGTCGAAAAGGATAGCCAACCAATGATTAAAGACCAAATATCACCGATCGCTAACAAATAAAAAAGCATTAATGACTGGCGACAGCATGACATGAAGGGACGGAGTAATTATTAGTTCCGCCTGACATTTTCCCCAATTACCACTCACCTTTTCCCCAATTACCAATCTCCTTTTCTCCAATGACAAATGAGTAATGACTAATAACGCCGAACAAATTAAAACTATATTTAATCGAATTGCACCAGTTTACAACCAATTGAACGACTGGTTGAGTTTTGGGCAGCACCGAATTTGGAAGCTTATGGCGGTGAAATGGAGCAGTGCCGGCCCCGGAAATACTTGTTTAGACTTGTGCTGCGGCAGCGGGGATCTAGCTTTGCTGCTGGCAAAACAAGCAGGGCTTACCGGTTGCGTATTTGGAGTAGATTTTTCTGCCGAACAATTAGCCGTTGCGGCCAGGCGGGATCGACCTTTTCTCACCCATGCAAGTCCCATTTCCTGGGTAGAAGCTGACGCCCTAGACTTGCCTTTTGCCGACAATTACTTCGACTGCGCCACAATGGGTTACGGGCTGCGCAACGTGACAGACATCCCCCGCAGTCTTCAGGAATTGCACCGCGTGCTCAAACCCGGTGCTTCAGCAGCTATTCTCGACCTCCACCGCCCCAGCAATTCCCTAATGCGGAGCTTTCAGCAGTTTTATCTAGACACTCTGGTAGTGCCCATTGCTCAGCAATTTGGCATGACTCAAGAATATGCCTACATTAATCCTAGTTTAGAAAAATTCCCGATCGGCCAGGAGCAAGTGGCGATCGCCAAAAAAGCCGGATTTGCCGCCGCCACCCACTATCCTATTGCTGGAGCTATGATGGGAGTATTGGTACTGGCCAAAGGAATTGAAAATTAAAAATGTTTGCAGTCTAAATCAGCTATCTAACAGTAGGGTACACCTAGGAGTGCGCGCACCTTACTAAAAATGCTGGTATTCTCAATCATTACCAAAAAGCTGGGTTTAAAGCCTCGCCCATAAGCGGGCGACTTTTCTTCCTGTAGTCTATCAATCCAGTCCTCAATCAACTGAGTCATCGTCTTGCGCTTCTGCGCAAGCAATTCTTCTTAATTTTTCAAGCCTTTGAGGGTCAACCCGTATACTCAACCTCTCTTTCATTTTGCTATGCAATGGCTACCCATTTATGGTATCATGGGTAATATGAAAACACTGAAGTTTAAGTTATATCAGCACAAAAGAAATAGACATCTCAAGCGCACAATTAACGCTGCTGGGGTGATTTATAACCATTGCATTGCTCTTCATAAACGGTACTACCGAAGGTGGGGCAAGCATTTAAGCTGTGCAAAACTTCAGTCTCATATCGCTAAGTTGCGGAAAAAAAACCCGTTTTGGCAATCAGTAGGTTCTCAAGCAGTGCAAGATATTTGTCAACGCATTGACAAAGCCTACCAATTATTTTTTAAGCACAACAAGAAAGGAGTTAAGCCACCAGGATTTAAGAAGGTCAAGAAATACAAGTCGTTCACCCTAAAACAAGCAGGCTATAAGTTTTTTGGTGGCAATAGAGTAAAGATTGGTAGTCGAGTTTATCAATTTTGGAAGTCTAGAGAGATTGAGGGAACAGTCAAGACCTTAACTATAAAACGCACTTTATTGGGTGAATTGTTTATGGTTGTGGTTGTTGATAATGGTAGTAATCCCGAAGTTGAAGTTAAGACGGGTAAAATCGCTGGATTTGATTTTGGGTTGAAAACATTCCTCACTTGCTCAGATGGTACTAAGATTGAGTCACCCCAATTTTTCAAGCAATCTCTAAATTCCCTCACAAAAGCTAGTAGACAGCATTCCAAAAAACTAAAAGGATCATCTAACAGAGAACGAGCAAGGAAGAATCTAGTACGCAAATATGAGGATATTTCTCATCGTCGGCGTGATTGGTTTTGGAAGTTAGCGCATGAACTAACTGATAAATTCGACCTTCTTTGTTTTGAGACTTTAAACCTCAAAGGAATGCAACGACTTTGGGGTAGGAAGATATCAGACTTAGCTTTTGGTGAATTCCTGCAAATCCTAGAATGGGTTGCCAAAAATAAGAAGAAACTGGTTATTTTCATCGACCAGTGGTATCCCAGTAGTAAGACTTGTTCTAGTTGTGGACACGTTTTAGAAAGTCTTGATTTGTCTACTAGAGAATGGCGTTGTCCGTCCTGTCAATCAGTGAATGGGAGGGATGAAAACGCCAGTAAGAATATTTGTACAGTCGGGGCATCGACTGTTGGGTTAGGCGATGTCAGACAGGCTGTGCCTGCAATTGCTGTTTGAGCCTAGAATCCCCATGCCTGAAGGTCCGGGAGTATGTCAACCTATTTTTAATCCCTTATGAATCCGTCTGACATTTGGCTGTTGTTTGCCCCACCTGTAGTGGGAGGAATTATTGGCTATTTCACTAACGATATAGCTATCAAAATGCTGTTCCGCCCCTATCGAGCTATTTACATCAAAGGGCGGCAGTTGCCTTTCACTCCAGGCTTGATCCCCCGCAATCAAGAGCGCTTGGCAAAGCGAATTTCCGACACAATTATGGGTTCGCTGCTGACGCCACAGGAGCTGCAAAACTTAGCGCGCCGCCTCCTGCAAACCGAGCGGATGCAGTCGGTGATTCTCTGGCTGTTGCAGTTGGCGCTGGATCAGGTAAAAGAAGACGCAGAGCAAAAAACCGCTAAAATTCTCGCTAACATTCTGCGAGATTTGCTCGGAGAATCGGTGCCGCGAATTCTCAAAGTTTTGGCGCGCCGGGAAGATTTTTTAGAAGCTCAGCTAAATCAAATTTTTGACCAAGTTTTGCTAGAGCTTCAGCTAACAGAATCTCAGTCGGCTCAGCTTGCTGATTGGTTGTTGCAGGTAGTAATACCCCCAGAAGTGCTGCGGCAGGCTTTAATAGACTTTTTGACCGCTG
>Ga0256856_1000012_pt1 | contig 19574 bp, 14 predicted proteins | sample BONt10_FD_181175 | JGI IMG/M metagenome (GOLD analysis project Ga0256856, IMG submission 181175) | Terrestrial sediment cell enrichment communities from Utah, United States - BONCAT_SYTO_Terrestrial_sediment - 10 | ecosystem: Environmental > Terrestrial > Deep subsurface > Rock core/Sediment... | reverse complement strand
TTAATTGGGTGACGCCAATCAATTTGTGGTCGGCGTTAAATACTGGCATACACAGCAAACTGCAAATACGGTAGCCAGTTCTTGGCTGGGGTCCTCGGCCAAAAGCGGCGCGGGGGTCGTCGTATATATCAAAGGGAATCATCAGCGGTTCGCCGGATTGGACGACGATGCCTGGAAAACCGGCGGTTCTGGGTATGCGAAGTTCTTTAAGGTCGCCGGCGATCGGGATTTTCGTCCAGAGTTCGTCTTTATCTTCGTCGATCACCCACAAGGTACTGCGATCGGCTTGCATCAGTTCTTGGGCCCGATCCATCACCAGCTTCAAGGTATCATCTAAGTCTAGACTGCTCTGAGAAAGAGCGCCGACGGCCTCCCTCAGCGCCGTCGCGGCCCGTTGTCTTTGAGTTGCTGCGTAGAAAGAGAGGGATGACTTTAGAAGTAGGCGAATCGACGGGGCAAATTCTCTAAAAATTTGTTCGTCTGCTTGAGTAAATCCTACCTTGTCAATTTGTTCGTCTAAAGTACCATAATCTTGGTGGTTGGGCTTGAGTTTATTAATGAGTTGGACTACTGCGATTAAGTTGCCTGTTTCGTCATTTAACAAGGGTATAGCCAGCACCGAATAGGTGCGATATCCAATTGTTGGGTCAATTTTTTTGGCGTTAGCTGAGCGGGGGTCGTTATAAAAATCATAAGGAATGTTCACCACTTTTTTGTGCGTGGCTACTTCTCCCGCAATGCCCACATGGGCGTGAAGACGGATCTCTATGGTTTTGCTATTTTCATCTTTGGCTACAATTGCCCAGAGTTCATTCTGCTCCTCATCTAATACAAAAATTGTGGCTCTATCTGCATTCAACAATTCCCGTGTTTTTAGAGTAATCTTCTGCAACATTTTATAAATGACTCTATCAAATCCTCGATCGTCAAGGATATTATCTAGGGATGACAGGATGAGATTTAGTATTTCACGCTCTTGATTTCCTTCGCCAATATTATTTTTCATACTAACCGAGAAGCTCTCCTTCTTTAACACATCGAAAATACTCAGACAATAACTGATCTGATAATTTTTCGGAGCCACACTGCAGAGATAACTATCAGCAGAAAGACGTGAAAGAGGCAGCTATATCTCCGGTGAACGCTACCTCCCGATTCCCAACAATTAACAGCAGCCGCCGCCGCTATAATGCCAAGTCGAATCAGTAATTAACACCTTATCGGGCATTAATCCCCCCAACTTCCCAGCAGTTTTATCGCAGACAGCCGCCGGAACACCCCGCTGCAAAACGTGACCAGCCCCGTCATCAAATAGCTCTTCCATACCTCTATAAATCGCCGTCTTGCCAGTGAAAATGCAAGCTCCATCCTCCGGTACATCCACTTTGAAAGACACCGAGTCAAGGCTTTCTAACAGCAAATCCGCATCCAATTGATAATTGTGTTTATCCAGCAATCGGTAAGGCCTTCTCGCTCGCACTTCCACTTGCCCAAAACCTACGTCTACAAGGTGTTGAACGTATTCTGTGTATGTCAGAGCACCCGACAAACACAGCGCGCGCAAGCGTTCGTCTTGCTTCAAATGCGGAGGTATTGGCTCAGTTGCGATCGGATCGCTCATCAACAACCTGCCACCCGGTTTTAACACCCGATAAGCCTCTTTTAATGCTTTAGCTAAATCCGCAGGTTCAAATATATTAAATAAGCAATTTTGTGCGACAACATCTACAGAAGCATCCGGCACCGGCAACGCAAAAGCATTGCCTTCACAAATTTCCACAAAACTCGCATCAAACCAATCATTTTCGTGGGCGGCAATTTGCAAGTTTCGTGCAGCCGCCTCTCGCATTGCTGGAACCGGATCGACGGCAATAATCGCTCCTTCGTGTCTAGAAAAATATGCAAATTGTAGTGCTTCTAAGCCGCCGCCGACGCCTACATAAAGGACGAATGGATTGCCGACAAGTTCGGTGGGATGAACGGTTGTGCCGCAGCCGTAATTCATTTCTTGCATTTGTTGGGGAATTTTTAATCCTGGCAATTGCAAGGGACTGCTTTGGACGCAGCAAAGTCCGAGTAGGGGGGTTTGGGCAACATCGCTGTAGAATTTGGCTGCTGTTTCGAGGTAGGTCATTTTTTTGTGTCCTGATTTTTGATTTTTGACCGCAGATGTAGGCTGATTTACGCGGATGAACGCAGATGAATGCCGAAGGTTTTTGTTAGGTGGCAAATTCGACTTTTTGTTCGGATTTTGGCTGGTTTTCTGGTTGGGAAACTGTTGTTTCGGGAGCTGCGAATTCGGTGGTTTGCTGGCTAGGGGTTTCAGCGGCAACTGGTGGCGTTGGCGGTACAAGATTGGGAGGTTTTTCTGGTATCGCAGGAGCGACTACTTTTGGTACTGGAGCTTTTCCTGTTATTTCTGGCAGGGTTGGTGGCTCTGAAGGAGTAGCAGGTTCGGGCTCTTGACGCAAAAAGTTGCGGAACCGATTGTAGTATCCTTTATATTCCTGTTTTTTTGTTTGGGGGGATGCTGTTGGTGTTGGTTCTATTATTTTAACGGGAGCCACAATAATTTTCGGGGTTTCTAACTGTGGAGTTGCGGTCGGCGTCGGTTCTATTACTTGAACGGGAGCCACAATAATTTTCGGGGTTTCGAGTTGGGGGGTTGCTGTGGGTGTCGGTTCTATTACTTGAACGGGAGCTACTTCGGGAGCAACTGTTGGCTCTAAGCTGGGTTGGGTAACTGGGGTTTCTGGAACTGCAGGTGTGGGCTCGCTAACAGGTGTTTTTTCTAATGCAGGTGTCGGTTTCGGTTCGGGGGTTGGGGTTGGTGTGGGAGCGGGGGCTTGGTAGGTGCGATCGACTATACCGCGAGCTTCTGCTGCTGTTAGTTCGCCACGCACTAATTTTGAAAGAGTATCTTGGCCGAGCGGTTGGTAATTTATCAGTCTGACTGTATTATTAAAGGCATTTTTGACGATATTTCCCTGTTCGTCGATTAATTCTAGCTTTACCCAGTTTTTCCCTGGTTTGAATCCTTTAAGATATATAGGTTGCCACTGGTCGATCGCAAAGCTTTCGCCGTTGACTGTGGCTCGAATTTTCCAATCGAGTATTTCATCTTGGGAATTTTCTTGGGCCACTTGGTGCGGGGGGGCATTTGTCAAGTAAAAGTCGAGCAGGATGGGTTGTTCTCCGTAGCTGCCTTGGGGGCTGTTGTACGTTAATAGGGGCAATGTTCGATCGGGATTGTTGTCGTCTGTTTTGGTAAAAATGTGAAAGGTGGTTTGGGCCGCGGCACCTTGGTTTTTAAAGCTTTCTTCCCAAGGGCTTTCGGCGAACACCTGCAGGGTATGGGTTCCTGGTTCTAAGTCGGAGAGCGTTACAGGTTGGTTGATGTCGTAAACTGCTGCATAAGGTTGGTTGTCTAATAAAACTTGCAGATGGGGGCCCAAACCCAAGTTTGCATCTTTGAAAATGGGGAAGCCCTTAACTTGGAACTGGACAGACACATCTATATCCTGAAGCACTTCGTCAGGTGATGGATACAAAATACTAATTTGAGGCTGGTAGATTTCTATAGCCTTACGCAGTTTTTGAATGGCTTCTGGGGGAGAAACCTCTGAAATTCTATTTACCAGGGCGGGCTCAGAGCCGCTCTTGTTCCCTGATTTGGGCAATTCGGGATGGCCCGCGCCACAACTTGCTAAACCCAAAATTAATACTGCTGCTGCGAACAATGCCAGCAGCCTGCCCGCAACCGTTCTGTGCCAATTGATCCCAATCACGCAACCATACTCCTAGAAGCCTTCTCATAGGGAACTATAGCCCAAAACTGAATTGAGTATTGAGGAATTGCCGATCGGGCAAGAGCTAGACCCGGATTGAACCCGGATTGAGGCCCAGCGCGCCACCACTCCTCTGGGACTCATACATCCCGCAGCCGTTTTCCGAAACATCTCTCTACAAATGAGTATTCCTCGATTACCTTATCTTTGAGTTTTGTAAAGTTAATGGCAATACCCCTTGACTTTTTCAAGGGTATGTGGAAATTAAAAGGGTTATTACATCAAGAAGACAGGCTTTTTTAAGTATTGTTAACAAGCGATTAATACTTCTCTAGCAAGCTTATAATTCATAAAAGTCTCTCAAAAGGAGCAGCCGTATCAAGCCTAAATCAGGAACGCGATCGGTGGCTCATCTGGCGAGAAGAGTTGGCAGTACCCAGGGACATTGTTAGCGACACTGGGGAACTGGCTTCTTCAAAGAAGCAAAATGCTTGGGTAGACGATGCACCTGCGTCTAACTCTGCAAAGAGTGAAGTGCAAGCAGTGTCGGCTTTCCCGAGAATCCCCCGCCTAATCAAGCCCGGGGAGTGTCAGGTACATTATTCAGTTCTCGTTCCTTGTCTTACCGAGAGGAGAGTCTTCATGACCATTAGTCCTCCAGAGCGAGAGGCAAAAGTTAGGGTAGTAGTCGATAAGAATCCGGTTCCCACTTCTTTCGAGAAGTGGTCAAAACCAGGTCATTTCGATCGCACTCTAGCTAAAGGGCCAAAAACCACCACTTGGATTTGGAACCTCCACGCTAACGCTCACGACTTTGACAGTCATACAAGTGACTTAGAAGACGTTTCGCGCAAAATCTTTAGCGCTCACTTCGGCCACTTGGCAGTAATCTTCGTATGGTTGAGTGGCGCATATTTCCACGGCGCTAAATTTTCAAATTACGAAGCTTGGCTGACAAATCCAACAGCCATCAAGCCCAGCGCTCAAGTGGTCTGGCCGATTTTTGGTCAAGAAATTTTAAATGCAGATGTAGGCGGCGGGTTTCACGGGATTCAGATCACCTCTGGTCTATTCCAACTGTGGCGCGCCAACGGCATCACTAACTCATACCAGCTATATTGCACTGCGATCGGCGCCTTGGTAATGGCAGCTTTGATGCTGTTTGCCGGTTGGTTCCACTATCACGTCCGCGCTCCGAAACTGGAATGGTTCCAGAACGTGGAATCGATGATGAACCACCACTTGGCAGTTTTGTTAGGCTGCGGGTGCTTGGGCTTCGCAGGACAGCAAATTCACGTGGCGCTGCCGATAAATGCTTGCATGGACGCGATCGATGCAGGTGCACCGCTGACAGTCGGCGGCAAGCTGATCAAAACAGTTGCCGACATCCCCCTGCCGCACGAGTGGATTTTGACACCGGGCTTGATGGCTGACATCTACCCGAGTTTCGCTAAAGGTTTAACCCCCTTCTTCACCCTCAACTGGGGCGCATACTCAGACTTCCTGACCTTCAAAGGCGGTCTGAACCCGACGACGGGCGGTCTGTGGCTGACCGATACAGCACACCACCACTTAGCTTTGGCAGTGCTGTTCATCGTTGCTGGTCATATGTACCGCACGAACTGGGGCATCGGCCACAACATGAAAGAAATCCTAGAGAACCACAAAGGCCCCTTCACTGGTGAAGGTCACAAAGGTCTCTACGAAATCCTGACAACTTCTTGGCACGCGCAACTGGCGATTAACTTGGCAATGATGGGCTCTCTGAGCATCATCGTGGCTCAGCATATGTACGCGATGCCTCCCTACCCCTACATCGCGACCGACTACCCGACTCAGTTGTCCATCTTCACCCACCACATGTGGATCGGCGGATTCCTGATTGTTGGAGCAGCCGCTCACGGAGCAATCTTCATGGTTCGGGACTACGAACCGAGCGGAAACGTCAATAACCTGCTCGATCGCGTGATCCGTCATAGAGATGCGATCATTTCCCACCTGAACTGGGTTTGTATATTCTTGGGCTTCCACAGCTTCGGTTTGTACGTTCACAACGACACGATGCGGGCTTTCGGTCGTCCTCAAGATTTGTTCTCGGATACCGGGATTCAGTTGCGTCCGATATTTGCGCAGTGGATCCAAAACATCCACACCTTGGCTCCGGGCACAACAGCGCCTAATGCTATGGAAGTCGTCAGCCACGCTTTTGGCGGCGGTGCAGTAGTAGTCGCCGGCAAAGTAGCGATGATGCCGATTGAGTTGGGTACGGCGGATTTCATGATCCACCACATCCACGCTTTCACCATTCACGTTACAGTCCTGATTCTCTTGAAGGGCGTGTTGTTTGCACGCAGTTCTCGCTTGATTCCTGACAAAGGCAACTTGGGTTTCCGGTTCCCTTGCGACGGCCCAGGCCGTGGCGGCACCTGCCAAGTGTCAGGTTGGGATCACGTGTTCCTCGGCCTGTTCTGGATGTACAACAGCCTCTCGATCGTGATTTTCCACTTTAGCTGGAAAATGCAGTCGGACGTGTGGGGAACAGTAGCGCCAGACGGCACAATATCTCACATAACCGGCGGCAACTTCGCACAAAGTGCGATCACGATTAACGGCTGGCTGCGGGACTTCTTGTGGGCGCAAGCTTCTCAGGTAATTCAGTCCTACGGTTCGGCACTGTCGGCCTACGGTCTGATGTTCCTAGCCGGACACTTCGTCTTCGCCTTCAGCTTGATGTTCCTGTTCAGCGGCCGCGGCTACTGGCAAGAACTGATTGAATCCATTGTTTGGGCTCATAACAAGCTTAAGGTAGCTCCCTCGATTCAGCCTCGCGCTCTGAGCATTATTCAGGGTCGGGCTGTGGGTGTAGCTCACTACCTCCTGGGAGGAATTGTCACTACGTGGGCATTTTTCCTAGCGCGAATCATTTCGGTAGGGTAAACTACCCCTAGGTTTTGGATTCGGGATTTGGGAGGAATCTCAAACCCTGAATCCAAACTCCGAACCGAATCCCTTCAATTTTGTTCAGGATTCAGGATTAATCAAGGCTTATGGCAACGAAATTTCCAAAATTTAGCCAAGACCTTGCCCAAGACCCGACCACACGGCGGATCTGGTACGGGATTGCCACAGCGCACGACTTTGAAAGCCACGACGGCATGACCGAAGAAAATCTTTACCAAAAGATTTTTGCTTCTCACTTCGGCCACGTAGCAATCATTTTCTTGTGGACTTCGGGCAGCCTGTTCCACGTAGCATGGCAAGGTAACTTTGAACAGTGGATTAAAGACCCCCTAAACGTCCGCCCGATCGCTCACGCGATTTGGGACCCGCAATTCGGCGCTCCTGCAGTAGAAGCTTTCACTCAAGGGGGCGCTTCTAACCCAGTAGACATCTCTTACTCCGGTGTCTACCATTGGTGGTTCACCCAAGGGATTAGGACAAATGCCGACCTGTATCAAGGAGCTATCTTCTTGTTACTGCTGGCCGCTGTCTTCCTGTTCGCAGGTTGGTTGCACCTCCAACCCAAGTACCGCCCCAGCTTGTCTTGGTTCAAAAATGCTGAATCTCGCCTCAACCACCACTTGGCTGGTTTGTTCGGTGTCAGCTCTTTGGCTTGGACTGGTCACATGGTTCACGTTGCTATCCCCGAATCTCGCGGACAGCACGTAGGTTGGGAAAACTTCCTGTCAACCCCGCCTCACCCGGCTGGTTTGGGTCCGTTCTTCAGTGGTAACTGGGGCGTATACGCCGAGAATCCAGATGCAGCGAACCATGTCTTCGGTACTTCCGAAGGCGCGGGAACCGCAATTCTGACTTTCTTGGGTGGCTTCCACCCTCAAACAGAATCCCTGTGGTTGACAGACATCGCTCACCACCACTTGGCGATCGCAGTTCTGTTTATCGTTGCCGGTCATATGTACCGGACTAACTTCGGTATCGGTCACAGCATCAAAGAAATGTTGGATTCTAAGGCTGGTTTGATCGGCGGCAAGAGTGAAGGGCAGTTCAACTTGCCTCACCAAGGCTTGTATGAAACCTACAACAACTCGCTGCACTTCCAACTGGCATTTCACCTTGCTGCTTTGGGCGTAATTACCTCCCTGGTAGCACAGCATATGTACGCGATGCCTCCCTACGCTTTCATAGCTAAGGACTTCACGACTCAGGCGGCGCTGTATACGCACCACCAGTACATTGCTGGATTCATCATGGTCGGCGCTTTCGCCCACGGAGCTATCTTCTTGGTGCGGGACTACGATCCTGAAGCAAATAAAGGCAACGTGCTCGATCGGGTGTTGCAGCACAAAGAAGCGATTATCTCTCACTTGAGCTGGGTGTCGCTGTTCTTGGGCTTCCACACTCTGGGACTGTACGTTCACAATGACGTGGTAGTTGCTTTTGGTACTCCTGAAAAGCAAATCTTGATTGAACCAGTGTTCGCACAGTTCATCCAAGCTGCTCACGGAAAAGCTCTCTACGGCATGGACGTGCTGTTGTCTAACCCTGACAGCATTGCTTCTACCGCTTGGCCGAACTACGGCAACGTATGGCTCCCAGGCTGGTTGGACGCGATTAACAACGGTACTAATTCTCTGTTCTTGACGATCGGACCTGGCGATTTCTTGGTTCACCACGCGATCGCACTAGGCTTGCACACCACGACATTGATCTTGGTCAAGGGAGCTCTCGACTCTCGTGGTACTAAGCTGATGCCGGACAAGAAAGACTTCGGTTATGCTTTCCCTTGCGACGGCCCCGGCCGTGGCGGTACTTGCGACATCTCTGCTTGGGACTCTTTCTTCCTGGCTATGTTCTGGATGCTCAACACCCTGGGCTGGGTAACTTTCTACTGGCACTGGAAGCATCTGGGCATCTGGCAAGGTAACGTGGCTCAGTTCAATGAGTCTTCTACCTACCTGATGGGCTGGTTCCGCGATTACCTCTGGCTGTATTCTGCTCAGTTGATCAACGGTTACAACCCGTATGGTACTAACAACTTGTCTGTCTGGGCTTGGATGTTCTTATTCGGACACCTTGTTTGGGCAACTGGTTTCATGTTCCTGATCTCTTGGAGAGGTTACTGGCAAGAGTTGATCGAGACTTTGGTTTGGGCTCACGAGCGCACTCCTTTGGCTAACTTGGTTCGCTGGAAAGACAAGCCTGTTGCTTTGTCGATCGTCCAAGGTCGTGTTGTTGGTCTGGCTCACTTTACTGTGGGATACATCCTCACTTACGCCGCCTTTGTAATTGCCTCGACGGCCGGGAAATTCGGGTAACTCTGAACTCTGGTTTCTAGGTAATTAACTAAAATCCCCCGCCTTCTAGCGGGGGATTTTTTTGTATATTTCTGTAAGGAATTACCGCCTATGAAACAGTGGTATAAAGAAGAGAACGCATCATATATTCCTGTTCCTATTATCGTGTCTCAATTATTCAACCGCATCCCTGGACGAACCTATTTATTACTAGCAATCATAATTTTTGCGGCCTCTAATTCTGTCATTCGCAAACTGACCGATTTAGGAGCGCAGAACCCGATCGACGGCAGAAATTTGATTTCACTTTGTAATGTTTTATTTGTAGGGAATCTCTGCGCGTTAGCAGTTTTATTCCTGGTTTATCGCCAGCAATGTACGGTGCAAAATTTCCGATCGATTCCCAGTAAAACATGGTGGGGGTTGATCGGAATTTCTTTGCTATCTGGGGCATTGGCTCCAGCCTTAACTTTTATGGCGTTGGATTTAACCGCTGTCAATAATGTGGTACTGATTGGACGCATCGAGCCGCCTCTGATTTTAGCGCTGTCCATTCTAATTTTGGGCGATCGCGTCAATCTTTGGGTGATTGCGGGGGCGATGGTTTCGTTTGTGGGTGTTGCACTGACTATTGTATTGCAAGCACCGACTACCGATATGATGGACATGGGCGGATTGACGATCGGCAGAGGCGAATTCATGGCAGCATCCGGGGCGATCGCGTTAGCCATTTCGACGATTATTAGTAAAGTCACGCTCAAACAAATTCCCTTAGGATTGTTCTCTATTATCAGAACAACACTGGGAACAGTTGCTTTCTTTATTGCCGTTTTAATCTTATATACTCCCACCCACTTTATCGATGTTTTTGCGCCCTTCCTCTGGCAGTGGATGCTCGTCTATGGTGCGATTATTGTTGTTGGCGGACAACTGTGCTGGTTTACCGGACTAAAAACGACGGGCGCTGCCGATGTATCCCTCGCCAGTTCGTTTAGTCCGATCGCGGGGATTTTAGCCGCCTATTTGATTTTATCCGAAACGCCAACAACAGCTCAATACATCGGCGGCAGCATCATTTTAATCGGGATCGTTCTCAATCAAATTGGCGTTTTTCGCAAGCAAACCCAATCCGCGCCTCAACCTCCTGTAAGTCCGGCAAAAGAGATGGATATCGAAGTGGGATTCAAAGGGATTTAATAGTTAATACTACAGATTCTTAGTTACCATAAGTAACCCTAGAAGTTGATACTCGCAACAGTCCGATTAATGTTTATCGGCGGGAGAATGCGAAGCGGTTGGCTGAGTCTCTCAAGCAGAAATAAAAGTGCGATCGCAACTAAATTTGTGAGGTAGTCTGCTGGAACGAAGTCATGATATCAACTCCGCTAGCATCGGAATTATAAAATCGAATCAACAGTCAATACTCAACTATCATTCAGTTTTTTGACTCACAGTCAACAGTCAACAGTCAACAATCACGGACGGTGCAACCAGAAACGATATGACACAGTGGTATAAGAAAGACCTCGCATATATTCATGATGTTGGGCATAGCGATTATGCTCTCAAATCTGCCCCTGGTATATTGAATATCTTGGCCGAAAACAAGCTACAAGAAGGTTTAGTCGTGGACTTGGGTTGTGGCAGCGGATTATCAGCACTAGAATTCAGAAAGGCTGGTTATCGTGTTCTGGGAGTTGATATTTCTGAGTCTTTGATTGCTATTGCCCGAAACAGAGTGCCTGATGGCGAGTTTCGAGTTGAGTCGCTGTTTAAAACTGATATCCCACCCTGTAATGCTGTCACCTCGATCGGCGAATGTTTGAATTATCTGTTTGATGCAGACAACGATCGCCAAAACCTGGTGCTATTTTTCCGCCGCATTTATCACGCCTTAACCGAGGGCGGTGTTTTCATCTTTGACATTGCAGAACCCGGACAGATTCTAGCAGGAAACACAACCAGAGGATTCACGGAAGGAAAAGATTGGATAGTTCTGGTTGAGAAGGAAGAAAATCAAGAGAATGAAACTTTAATTCGCCGCATCATTACTCTTCGTAAAGTAGGGGAAACCTACAGGCGAGATGATGAAATACACTGTTTGCAGTTGTACAAGGCAAAAGATATTGCTGAAGCACTCGATCGCGCAGGTTTTCAAGTTCAAATCCTACGTAGTTACGGTGAGTACAAGTTGCCAAAAGCTCATGCTGGATTCGTTGCACGTAAACCCATTTTAGAGGGCAACTCGATCGCATAAGTGACTTGAGGGTCGATCGGTCTTTTCACTCTACACTCGGGCGATCGTCTCCTCTGCTGTGCTGGATTTAGTGTATCCGAGCATTGAGCAAGGACAAGCTGCGCTTGATGCGTCAAACTAGAGATATATGAAAAAACCCGGTTTCTGACCTCGACGCGCCTAAGTCCCATCATAAAAACCTCATTAATACTGCCATGACAGGATTTGAACTTTTTGCTCCCTATGTTATAAGTTGTGTTAGCGGTATCGCCGTCCCCCTTTTCCAGTCAGTCTATGGAAGCGGAGGCAAGTTTCTCGGTTTGATGGGGAAAAAGCTAGATAAGAAAACTAAACAGCTAATTTACACGGCATCGGGGGAATACGGCGAACGCTACTTCAAGCGTCACGGTATGCTGAAAGCATTGGGAATGCGGGAGGCTGTGCGATTAGAATCGGTTTATACTGCTGTGCAGTTTTTGGATGAGCAAGAAATCCGCAGTTTTGAATCAATCCAAAATTTAGAAGAAGCTTACCGCAAAGCAAACAAGCGAAGTTTTCAGCAGCAAGATTGCCAGAAGCAAGAAGGGCTAAAAATTGCTAATCAGAAGCAATATTTGATGGTGTTAGGGCAGCCCGGAGCGGGAAAATCTACATTTTTGCGGAAAATAGGACTCGAAGCACTGAAGGGCCAAAAAGGCGGATTTAAGCACGATCGCATTCCTGTTTTTATCGAACTTAAAAGCTTTCCATCTAGCCAGAGAGACATAAAAGAATTAATTGTTGAAGAGTTTAGCATTTGTGGCTTTCCCGAGCCTGAGCAATTTATCGCTAAGGCATTAGAGCAGGGAAAGCTGTTAATCTTGCTGGATGGATTGGATGAAGTGCCGACAGTCAACACAAATGAGGTCATTAGTAAAATTCAAAATTTTGTTGACCGCTATGATAAAAATAGCTTCATTGTCTCTTGTCGCACAGCCGCTTATAGAAACAACTTTCAACGCTTTACGGATGTAAAAATTGCAGACTTTGACGATACTCAAATTGAGCAATTCATTGGTAACTGGTTTCAGTCTGAGGTTGATAAACAAGCGGGAACGGCTCAAAAATGTTGGGAGTTATTGCAAAAGCCAGAATATGCAGCAGCTAAGGAGTTAGCCCACACGCCATTATTGCTAACTTTCCTCTGCCTGACTTACGATCGTTCGCAAAACTTTCGAAATAATCGCAGCGGTCTTTACAATGAGGCTTTGCGGATATTGTTGGCCGAATGGGCGGCGGAAAAGCGGATTCAGAAAGAGGAAATTTATCAAGGACTCAGCACCCAGTTAGAGGTGAGTTTGTTATCGGAGATTGCTTATACTGGTTTTGAGGCTGATAAGCTGTTTTTTTCGCAGCGAGAAGTGGTTGAGCAAATCAAAACTTTTTTAGCAGGCAATTTGAATGCACCGAAGCATTTAGACGGTGAGGCGGTTCTGAAAGCTATGGCTGTTCAACAGGGAATTTTGGTAGAACGAGCTCAGGATGTGTACTCGTTTTCGCATTTGACGCTTCAGGAATATCTCACGGCGCAATATATTGCTGATAATAATTTAATTGAGCAGTTAGTTACCGACCATCTTTCCGATGCACGCTGGCGAGAGGTGTTTTTGTTGGTAGCGGGGTTGGTGCATTCAAAAAATGGGGCTGATGACTTGCTGCTGTTAATGGAAAAAGAAGCTCAAAAGTACATTAACACGCCGAAGTTGCAAAAGCTATTGCAATGGGCAGATGCAGCGACTAAGGACTCGGAAGGTGATTTTAAGCCTGTGGGTAAACGTGCTGCGGCGATCGCCTACGCCTGCAGCGCCTCCGCCTACGCCAACGCCAACGCTAACGCTAACGCCTACTACGACTACGATATCGCCATCGCCATCGCCAACGCCATCGCCAACGCCAACGCCATCGCCAAGGTTAACGGCATCGCCATCGCCATCACCCACTTCATCGCCTACCTCAATGCCAGCGCCAACGCCTACCCAATCACTATCGCCGAAGAATTTAAAAAAATCAAAATCTTCAAGGATGTGAATTGGACTGAACTGATTGCTCAACTGACAGCACTCAAAGATCGATTTCCTGATGCTAACCAATCCCACGAAACAGACTTAGCATTTTTAGATTGCCTTTTAGATACCTGGTGTAACGCACTCCATCTCAATAAAGAAATAGTCAAGTTATCTTACGAAGAAGTAAAGGCGCTGGTAGATTATTTATCTGCCAATGATTTGATAATCAAATGCAAAGAAGCAGCAGCGATAATATCAGCAAAAACCTGGGAAAAAATAGAATCGCGGATGTTGTTAGTTCCAGAAAATTCTACCATTTGAGATTCTAGATACGGGACTTACGCACTCCTACTCCTCGAAACCGGGTTTTTTTCCTAATCTGCTGGTTGCAACGCCTCTTTTCGTAAAAACCCGGTTTCTGGACGCCCATGTGTAATATCAATTCCGGTTGCATTGGAATGATTAAACCGCAGAGAACGCAGAGAACGCAGAGTTCGAGAACAGAGAGATGAATAATTCCGATGCTACCGGATTTGATAAGGCTGATTCAATCAGGGTTTGACCTGGTTTTCTTCAGCTTCAAATCTCGCCCTTCACCTGCATCTGATGCACCTTATCTGCCAACTCTTGCAAGCGCTTTTCGTCCAACTCGTCAATCGCCAGCATCCCGACATAGATGATTTCCTTCAGCGTTAGTCGGGTTGCTAGCGCCTTTTTCTGCACAATTTCCTTGATGATGGGGCTCACCCCGATCGCGGTACTAGCTCTGGTCACAAAGGTAACGGGAGATTAACAACTTTGACTAAATCTTAGCACCTTTAAGCTGAGCTTTTATCTGCGATGCAAAATGCTTAAGCGCGTCTTGACAAGACGAAACAAAAAAGTTTATAGTGGAAAAGTGGAAAGACCGATCGACCTATTCCTCCAAAACCTCAACCAAATCCTCAATCATCACATCAAAAGTCCTAGCTAACTTCCGCAGGCAAGTAAAGTCAACCATTGCCATTTCAGGACGACGAGCATAGCTTCTGACAGTGCTATAAATTACCCCGGAACGATCGGATACTTCCTTAAGCGTCCAGCCCTTCTCCGCCGCTAGTTCCCGAATTTTTAGCCTGACTAAACCCATGCTTGACAGTTGATGCAATTGCGTCGTACAATTTTATATGTAAAGAGCGATCGCCCCCCGGCCTGGAAAACTAAAGGGCGATCGTCTGTAAAACCGAATCTGGACAGATTATTTCTTTCTATCAAAAAGTGCATTTGCCCTATCCAGAAGTCTACTAACCATATCCAGAGGTCTACTAGCCATGATATCAGAAACTCCGGCAAAATCGCGGACGATCGCAGAATCGAAAATTATTCACAAATCGCCAATCCTGCATCCGCTGGCGAGATTCGTTACCGAAGAAACAGTCGCACTCCTGTTCAATATCGCAGCAGACGAGATTTACCGCATTGAATGCTGTCGCTACATGGTTTACGTGCACGCCAAAGGCATCAGCCGCTTTGTCAGCTACGCCGATTTTCCCCCTATTTTACAAGTAAAGCCGATCGCACCTCAAGATTTTGGCAGATGGTACAAACGCTGGAAAAGCAAGCAAGCACCTGCATTTTGGACGAAATTCTACACCCACAAGTTCAAAAAAGCAGTTTCAGTTGACAGCTTGCTGGAGTGGGGCCAACTGGTAGCTACTGTTAAATCGGCAATTTCTGGGGCGGCGCTGCAACAGCTACGAGATGTCTATTCCCAAGAAAAAGATTTGATGGAGAAATTTTAAAGTGCGATCGATTTAATCCTACTTGAACTTTCAATTAAATTTTAAAACACTTCATCCTCGATTCCCAGCCACCATTCCCCCAGATTCATTAAATCTTTGTGAATGTCGGTAAGTTCTGTCATATACTCTTCAGCAGAAATCTCCGATCGCCTTTCTTGCAATTTTTTGAGTCGCAGTTGCACCAACAGCCAAGGTTTGGAAATCCCGTCTTTTGCTTCGATATATTTGGCTAGATCTTTGCTGTCCATAGTTATTGGTTATTTGTTATTGGTTAGATCGTTTCCGGTTGGATCGGAATGATTAAACCGCAGAGAACGCAGAGAACGCAGAGAAATCAGAGGAAAAGAAGAGAGAGTGATGAATAATTACCAGGCCAACGGGCTTAATATTATAGGACTTTTGAAACGGCTTAAAAAAGCTCTCATTTTTCGCAGTCGGTTTCAACCGACTTGAGCTTTGAGCCAGGGGTTGAAACCCCTGGCGGACTAACGGACTGGCGGACTTGGAAGCTAAGATGCCTCCCGCAAACATCCTTTACCTATAATCCGAAGTCTGAATATTATTCAACTTCGCAGCATATTTCATGCCGTATTCCGGGCGACAGAAGCGATCGATCTGAGACTCAAAGAAAGCTCGATTTGCCTTCAAATGCTTGGGATTCGGGTCATCTAAAGGATACAAAAGAGCAGTCCGCAAAGCTTGAATCACCGCCGAAGTAACGCAGTACATCGATCGCTGAAATGTCACCCCAATTTGATTGAGGATATCATCTTCGCCGCGACAGCGCTGTTTGTAGAAATTCATCAAATACGGCGGCAGGAAATGCAGCATATCTTGTGCTAGCAAAGTCGGCGGAATCCCCGCCGTACCTACCGGGAATTTGTCTGCATACAAAACTCCGTAGTGGAAGTCTTTTTGGTCGTCAGGAACTTCCTTAGCTTGAGCGTTGTAAGATTTGGTGCCTCGGAATGGCGAAGTGCGATAAAATACAGCTTCCACGTAAGGTAACGCTGCTTCGTAAAGCCAAGTGAAACCCTTAGATTTCGGGATGATTTCGTACTTCTCGCCGTCGATGTAAACGTGGTGGTAAATCGGGCGTCCGGCGATCGCAAATATGCCATTTACTAGGAAATTCATCGCCTCCGGGACTGTGGTAATTTTCCCTTCGTCGTACAAGTCGGAAACCTCAAAAAACACCGGGGCCATGACTTCCCAGAATAAACCGAGATTGCTGTAATAAGACATTTGGCGGCACTGTTCTAAAAACATTTCTGGAAATGCTTTGTGCAGTGCCAGCATGAACGGGTCTTTTTTGAAGTAAGCTTTAATTGCCCGATCGGCATTAGCCTTATATTCGTCACTGTCCAAATAAGGATCGAATTGATTGGTCGGCACGTACAAGCCCCGGTGCCAAAGCATTGCCCTCATGCACTCTTCCGCAAATTCCATGTTAATGCGATCGTGCCACAAATGGTGGAACAGCCGCGGCATTTTCCCAGTTTCACCCTTCTCCATGAACTCCAAAAGTTCCGGGTGAACACTTCCAGTCCCGCGCCAAATCCGCAAATCTGCACCGTCGCCTGCATAGTGATTTTGCAAGTCTAAATACTCCTGCGGCAAGAAGTATTTAAAGAAAGGAAGCGGGTTTAAAAATACCCGTTCGGCGATGTAAAGCAAATCCCGCCAGTAAAAGTCCATCGGCACCGCGTAAGCTTTCCAGATAGCGATGATTTGCATCAGATTTTCCGGCGTATCTGGAATCATCGCGCCACCAGCTTCCAGCCTGTGAATTACTTCCGCAAATTGGTGTTTGGAAGGAGGTAGTTTAGTTGCTGGTTTATTAGGGGTTTGTACCATTGTTTCTTCCTTTGATTGAGTGAATCTAAATATTTTGAATTATTGCAAAAACCTGCGATTCTTTAACTTCCAGGCTCTAGCCTGGGAACCGATATCCAAATTGGAGGCATAGCCTCCGGAGCTGCGTTACCAGGCTCTGCCTGGAAACGAGTATATTCTTAGTTTGCGGAGGCGGACTTTGTTTGTGTAGACGCGATTTCAATAGCCGAATGTTCTAGGGGATAGCTAATAGCAACTTGGGTATTTCTGTCAGCCGGCAGAGTAGCAACGATCGCATTTGTAGTAGATTCGCTCCACTTCAGCAGCCAAGCAGGTTGAATTCCCAACACAAAAATAATGCCTGCCAAAACCAGCGCCGGCACATTTTCAGCAAACGTAACTGCAGGGTAGTAAGCCGTGGCATTGTCCAACTTCCCAAAACAGGTGCGGTTGAGCAGAATCACAAAGTAAACTGCTGTTAAACCCGAAGCTAAAATGCAGAGTAAAGTGGGAATTGGAAAGATCGAGAAACTGCCTTGAAACACTAAAAATTCGGCAACAAAACCCACCAAACCGGGAATTCCGGCGCTTGCCATGCCGCCCAAAACTAACAGGGAACTGGCAGTGGGTAAACCCCGCATCGGGTTCATCAAACCGTTGAGCACGTCCAAATCCCGCGTGCCGACTTTGGTTTCGATGATGCCTACCAAATAAAACAGCAAAGCTAAAATTAAGCCGTGGCTTACCATTTGCCCGACAGCGCCGATTAATGCCAGCTTCGTACCCGCAGCGCAGGCAACGAGGATGTAGCCCATATGTCCGATCGAACTATAGGCTACCATGCGCTTGATGTCTTTTTGGGCGATCGCGCTCAAAGCCCCGTACATCACGCTCACAGTCCCGATAATCGCTAAACCGGGAGCTATAATCGACCAAGTTTCGGGAAACATCTGCAAGCCAAACCGCACTAAACCGTAAGTTCCCAACTTCGCCAGAATCCCTCCCAGCATAATTGCTGTTGCTGGCGAAGCTTCGACGTAAGCATCCGGTAGCCAAGTGTGCAGTGGCACTAAGGGAATTTTAATTCCCAACCCAATTAGCAAAATTGTTAGCAGGATTAACTGCACTTTTCTCGGCAATTCGTGAGTGGTAATCGCACTGTAATCGAAATTTAAAGAACCGCTCAGCCAAGCCACACCCAAAAATGCTGCCAGCACTAAAAGTCCCGAAACTGCCGTGTAAATCAAAAACTTCATGGCAGCGTATTCCCGCTGCTTTCCGCCCCAAATCGCAATCAACAGGTAAAAAGGAATTAATTCTAGTTCGTAAAACAGTACAAACAGCAGCAAATTTTGAGACATCAAAGCTCCCGCCACACCCGCATTGATTAGCAAAATCAAAGCGTAGTAAAGCTGGGGGCGCTCCATGTTTTCGCCAGTGCCGTAAATGACTAATAGCGTCAGCAAAGCACTTAAAACCAGCAGCGGCAAGGACAAGCCGTCAATGCCCAAGTTGTAGCTCAAACCTAATTGTGGAATCCAAGGCAAATATTCTTGAAATTGCAGTCCGGCATTGGCTGTATCGAATTGAGTCAGCAGCCAGATATTCACAATGAAAATAGCAGCAGCAAAAGCCGAGGCTATTGAACGCAGACGCATTCCATTGCTATTTCCGGGCAGGAACCCGACTACCGCAGCCCCCAACGCGGGCAACCAGAGCAAGGCACTAAGCATAATATGTGAAGAGTAAAGAGTAAAGAGTAAAGAATCAATTTTTCTGGTTTTTGTGTTTGATAATTTCCGTCCTGAACGCTCAGGACACAGGTGGTAAGGTGCGTCCGAGCCCCAAACCCTTGCTAATCTGTGTATAACTCGGTATGACGCACCCTACAAGTCGATCGTCCTCTGCCTCGGTCTTTGAGCCTGAATTTGAGAGTTTAGATGTTAACTTTTCCCAAATTATCAATCCCAAATTGCATCACACCACAGGAATAATAGTGATTAACCCCGTGTCTAAATCGTAGTATCCACCAACAACTAGCAGTTTACCCTGTAGAATTAACTGAGAGATAACTGCAGACTCTTTCACCCTGTTAGCTTGCAGAACAATATTCGCTTTGACGGCATTTTCTACACGATCGCCCGGTAGCAATCTCGTGCTGTCTGCAGCCGGCTTAATGGAGTCGATCAAACTGCCAATTTGACCGGGAACTGGAGCTCCTGCGACGGCTGCTTTTACCGCACCGCAGTTTTCATGCCCGACTACCATAATCACTTTTGCTCCCAGTACCAGCGTGCCAAATTCCAGGCTGCCCTTTTCTTCTGGGGTAGCCACATTTCCGGCCACGCGACAGACAAATAAATCTCCAATTCCTCGATCGAAGATAATTTCCGCAGGAAAGCGGGAATCTGCACAGCCGAGAATAGCAGCAAAGGGTTTTTGAGTTTCGGCAACTGCGGTGACGCGCGCCAAGTCTTGGTTGGGATCTTGGCGCAATCTGCTAACAAACCGAGCGTTCCCCGCGATTAACATTTGCAGAGCTACAGCGGGAAGTATGTTATTATCAGCAATTGCTGGTTCGGGTGCAGCCAACTCAGCGCCTGCTTGTGCTGCGACGATGCCTGTACCAATAG
>Ga0256856_1000011_pt1 | contig 19667 bp, 14 predicted proteins | sample BONt10_FD_181175 | JGI IMG/M metagenome (GOLD analysis project Ga0256856, IMG submission 181175) | Terrestrial sediment cell enrichment communities from Utah, United States - BONCAT_SYTO_Terrestrial_sediment - 10 | ecosystem: Environmental > Terrestrial > Deep subsurface > Rock core/Sediment... | reverse complement strand
CCCCCGGCCCACGATTTCATCCTCCTTCTGTTAAGCGTCTGTATTCGGCTTCGGCAGCTTTATATTTTGGGCTTCCACCTTTGGACACTCCCCACACCTCGAGGATTATCTTAGCTTTACCCCAGCCTTTTGCCTTCAATTGCAGCGCTCGTTCAGCGCGTTCTGATTCAGCGTTCTGTTCGGCTTGGGCTACGGGTTCAGCTAGCTGTTTTTGAGCGATGGGTTCTGATTCTTCATCTTCACCATAAGTCAGTGCTAGACAGCGTTCTAAGTGTTCGCGAGGGTTCAAGATTTGTTCTGCTTCCTGCTGACGCTGCTGCTGGGAAATGTAAGCACTTGTTGCTATTTCATCGACCACATCAGCAGTGATGGCGCGGGCCTTAATTTCCTCAATTTCCCCTTGCTCGGACAGTTCGCGGGCAATGTTGCCAGCAGTTACAGCGCAAGCAATCGCAGCCGTCAAGCTCACCCCTTGCAGTGCTTTGTGAATGTCTAAACACATAGACCTTAGCAGTGGGATTTTGAAAAAGCGATCCGCGCGTCAAGAATTGCGATCGTCTCACGGGACAATCGTCTATATGTGACATAATTTTTAGGCTCCAATCGTTACCAGACAACGTGTTGGGGAAGTCGTGACTTGGCTAGCGGGGTCAATCGCTAGTCAGTCGCGCATCAAATCTTCCTTAATTACCCACGATCGCAGGTTCCTGGCGATTTTGTCAACCTGCAATTGTTAAGATTTTGCCCATAAAAGCCCCGGAATGAACCGGGGTTTATGCCCAAAGTTCCTGGGATGTGTCGTCTCAGGACTCCTCAAGTATCTCCAAAATCGCCTCTATGTCAGCAAGGGACACCGGGGATTTTTTACATTTGGCGGGCGAGCTGGCTGAGAATGGTTGCTAGTGTCTTACGAACTGTCTCGCAGGTGTCTTACTAGCCGTTTCTATAAATGGTTGTTGGTGTTTTACGAACTGGTCCGCAGGTGTCTTACTAGCCGTTTCTATAAATGGTTGCTAGTGTCTTACTAACCGTCTCGCAGATGTCTTACTAGCCGTTTCCATAAATGGTTGCTAGTGTCTTACTAACTGTCTCGCGGTGTCTTACACTACCAACCAATAAGCTAGGCGGGTATACCAAAATTTCCCCTTTAGGGCTTATAACCGCTAGAGCTTCATCAAAAACCACCATTGTTATAAACGGATACATGAGCAAACACAAAAATTTCCAGCCAAGCTTGGAAACACTACAGTTAGGTCAAAAAATAAAATAAAAGAGTTATGGATAAAAATAAAGGCTCTTTCAGGGCAGCAAAACTTTTCTCATAGCTCGCTGTCCCCTACTTCTCAAATAGACTGCTAGGCAACAGTAATTATCTGACCAGCAGTCAAACTGGCGAAATCATACGTTGTACCACCAGCTATTAGTGTTTCAAATTCGGAAGTTATCATGAGTTGGTTACCTTTGGTGAAAATTGGCGATTTGCCCCCCACGCCCCATATTCCAACGGTATAAGTTCCTGGCGTTAATTCGAGTGTGTCATTACCGTTTCCGCCATAAAAATCGCCACTACCAAAACCCTTGATATAGTCTTCACCCTCTCCTAAAAACCAGGCTCCACTGCTGTTCATGGCTGACTCAAAGCCTTGATTAGCAATAATGGAGTCGTTACCATTACCAGTAATAATTGCACCACCGTTGTTATAAATACCATATCCGGTACCAGTGCCATCAAACCCTCCGTCAACAACGATCGAGTCATGACCATCGCCAGTATTAATAACACCTTCGTTGTAAATGACGCCAGTGCTAGTGATTGTGTCGTTACCATCTCCAGTCTCAATGGCGTTGTAGTTCTCAAGGGCAAAGTTAGAAAGACCTACCTCGGCAATGATCGATGCAGTGATTATGTCGTTACCATCTCCTAAAAACACTTCACCATAGTTAATAAAATCTCCATGAGAAATAAGCGAGTCGTTATTATTACCAGTATTTATAACTCCTTTGTTGTAGATGCCGTAAGAATTTCCGATGCCCTCGATCGTGTCATTACCATCACCAGTAGTGAAAGTTACGGACTCATTGTAGATCCCAATACCGAGGCCATCACCAGTAATTCTGTCGTTCCCGTCTACAGTATCAAAGATGCCACTACGGAGGTAGATTCCCTGGTTGTGGCGACTAATGCCAGTGATTTCGTCGTTACCCTCGCCCGTATTGAACGTGCCACCAAACTGGCTAATGCCGTCATAACTCCCACTGCCAGTAATTATGTCGTTACCCTCGCCCGTATTCAAGGTGTCGGTTTGAATGCCGTATCCGAACCCCCCCTCGCCAGTAATTATGTCGTTACCCTCGCCCGTATTCAACGTGCCAATGTTGAGAATGCCGTCGAATCCCCCAGTGGCAGTAATTATGTCGTTACCCTCGCCCGTATTCAACGTGCCAAGGTTGAGAAGGCTCTCTCTAGCCCCAAAACCAATGTTGTTTGAGTAGTCCCCAGTGCCAGTGATTATGTCATTACCAGCAAGAGTATTAGTAATGCGACTATTGAATATTTGTTCCACCCCAGATAGGGGGACAATATCATCCTGGTCAGTAAACGTTAAAGTTGAAAGTTCGATTAGCATAAAGAAACCTCGGAATTAAGATTACTGCATCTTCGCTTCTTGTTATCAGTTCCTTGCTAAAATTCCTGAACTGCAAGGGGGATAAAATCAGGTCTTATAGAAACTGATAAATATCTTCAAGTTTTAAATTTATAGGAAAAAATCAGATGTATCCTGACCCAGCTTCAGGATAATCAAATATCCCCATCTACACCCCTACAACCCTACAGCTCCATCAGGATATGCTCCTATCCAGACCTAGCCGTACCAGTTCCAAGCCCTAAGCTGGGAAATATACTTATCGCCACCTAAGTCCTTAGTCTCTAGTCATCATCTCCGACCCATTCAAGATAAAGTTGGTAATTCATTCCACCAACAAACTGTTGTAGGTCTTCATCCGACATTTAAACTATCTCAATAGGTAGTTCTGCTGTGGTAGTGGGGTTGACGGAGGTGTTTGCTTGAGGGATCAAGTTTTTCTTGTCGATAAGTTTTTAGTTTGGTAGTTGAGAGTCCGTAGGGAACTTCTCTTTTGGTTGATAATTTCATTAAAGCTTGAGCTTTATTGACTTCCCGACTGACTTTTGAGTGACTTCCCATCGACTTTCCATCGACTTTCCATCGTATCCCCACCTAACCTCACCCTGCAACTCTTACTCGCTCACCCTGCACCCTGAGGCCATCGCCTTTTTCGACCTAAAATCTCAAAATTAAACATATCCTGAGCCAACAGTTAGGGGAGGACAAATCTGGCTCGATTTCGGAGCTGATGCTAGAAAGTCTGTTTCTTGATGATAGTATGCAACCGCTTATGGAAATGGTATGTAACCGCTAGCTGCTAGGTAACTGCCAGCGGTTGCACAATAGGTTAAGTAACTTTCAGTCATCCCAAAACCCATCAAACCGATGCGGTGCTAGCTGGGTATAGCGAACTGTGTGGCTAATATTAGCGTGTCCCAGATATTCTTGAATCGCCCTGGTGTCTATCCCTTTAGCCGCCAAATAGTATCCGCAGCCGTGCCGAAGCATATGGGGATGTACTGGAAATTGAAGTTTCGCCCCTTCACCCGACTTGCGGATCATCTTCCTAGCCGCATCTGGCGTCATCGGCCCGCCCCTCTCCGAAACAAATATGTAGGCTGAATCAGGATAATCCCTCCGTAACTGCCTGAGCGCCCGCATTTCCTCGCTTGACAACGGGTGAACGCTAGGACGTGAACCTTTGACCCGTCTGACGTGGATGTGTCCCGTATTGAAATTGATTTGTTGCCAGCGCAAATTCACCAGCTCCGATATCCGCAGCCCGTGCCTGTAGCCCATCAGAATCAGCGTCGAGTCGCGATGTCCCCAGCGCCCTTTGAAAGCGACCTGGATCATCGCCTTCACTTCCTCCTCAAACAAATACTCCCGATCGCGAACTTCCAAATACGTCCTGGTATTGCGGCCAGTTTTTTGAGGTGGGGAATAAGACTTTTTAGTTTTCAAAAATTTCCCGCGGGCGGGGAACTGGATGATAGTCATGTGACACCTAAAAGCAGCCTCAACATTCTACGCTACGGACACATAGAGATAAAGTCTGTCCCGCCTAGCCATAGCACTTTTAAACCCAAGCTCAGGATATGCCCCTTCCCGGATCGGATTCGTTGCCCGGGACCGACCCTCTAGTATCAGCATTTATGCAGTTAACTTTCTGGTTAAGATTTAATAATTTAAATAGATAACTAGGGCTTTTTTAGTAAGCTAGCTAGTATTTAGCTAGTTTGATTACTGAGCGAGCTTTACAGTTAAATTATTTACTATAAAGGGAATTTAGTTGTTATGAACAATCTCTACCATAAGGTCGCCGTTGCCTCTATTTTCATGACTTTAAGTTTTATATTGGAACCAAGCGAAGAAGTTAAAGCAGCTACAATTACCTTAACCCCTACTATTCAATTTGGAATCAGCACAAGCTTCGACCGTTTTAACAATTCTTCCGATCACCTTTCCCCTCGGTATGACATTGTGTCAAATGCCACGTATCGTGGGAGTCCTATAGGATCAAGGTTAGCCGAATTTAATATTAGCAACTTTTTTCTTGCTCCTAATACAACTATTAGGAGTGCTGTTTTTCAGGATAAAATTTCCAGTGTCGGGTTCAGTTTTGGCGAAAGGTCTGCTATTCTGGGTATCTTCGGCTATATAGGAAACGGAAAAGCCGAAGTATCAGATCTTACGAGAGGAGGATTTTTAAGTTCTGTAGATATCTCATCCTCGTCTCGTGGTGATACTCTTAACTTTGATGTGACTGCGTTTGTTAATCAGCAAGTTAGTAACGGCTATCCTTTTGCTGGGTTTGCCATCCGAGCTCTTGACTCTGGTCCGTATACAGCCATTCTGGAAGGTACTGATGCTCTTGGTCGCTCCAGTCTAGTAATTGAAACCGATGACGATCCCGAACCTGTACCCGAACCGACCACAATCTTTGGTTCAGCTCTAGCCCTAGGTGTAGGAGGATGGTTGAAACGAAAGAAATCAGGTCAAAAGAATAAAACAACGTCACATTAGTTCTCAACGCCTGGACTTGCGATAATTTTCTCTGAAAGAAGCGCACCCGGTTTCGTTTTTCAGTTTGTCTAGTGACTTGTCCAGTGATGCAGTGGACAAGTTAAATTAAATGGCGATCACGCTCTTCACTACGAGATGATTGTAGAGAGCGGGTTTTCAGCTAGGCGGTGGGCGGAGTGAAGGGCGATCGGACGATTGGCTACCCCAACAACGCCGATGTAACCGTTCATTCTGAGCAGGAAAATATTTAAGAAAAGTTAGGCGGGCGATCGGTACTTGCTCTCTAAAGTCCCAATAGATATAAACTCCTACCCAGTTCTAGCACTTTTAAGCCCAGGCTCAGGATATGGGTCTATTTTAATAAAGCTGTAGTGGTTGCTCCCAGTGTTGGGAATCATATTTTGATCGAGTTCCGCTCCAACCTCAGATCACAAGTTTTTTAGGCTTTGTCTCAAGCGTTCCTTACCTCAACAGTTGGTACAATTTTAGTATAAAAACGCTTGATACAGTTTTTAAAACTCTGTAAGGTAATAAGCATGGGGAACTCGAAGCCCTGACCCTCATTTCTTGACATACTTTATATATTTTTGTAAAAATTTTGAAGAGTTATTGAAAAAGTGAGATGCACTGATATACACTTCAAGCAGATTCAGTTTAAAGATTGTCAAACTAAAAGCTCTAACACAGCAATTATATATGCTGCAATAGTATTAGCTTTGGTGTTGAAAGCACAATTTCTAAATGTTGGCTCAGAAAATACTTAATAGGAGAACCGAAATGATTACAAATCTCAAAAAAATAACTGCTTGCACTGTAGGTGCAGTTTTGGGTAGTTTATTTCTCTTACCAAATATAGCTATTTCACAAACTACTGCTAATAATATTACAGGGACTTGGCAAAGGCTAGCAACTGATGAGACTACAACTCCTAATTATGTACGAATAACGCATAATACAACGACTAATGTAATTACTGGGCGTATTTTCGATACTAATACAGCCAATGGGAACTGTCTTCAAGGTTTTTATCTTCCTTCTTCACGTCGTGTTTCATTTATTCGCAGACAAACTATAGATTGCACAAGTCGTATAATTCAGTATTATGAAGGATGGGCTTATCCTGGTGGTGGGACTATGGGTCTTACATATCATGTATGGGATTATTCAGGTAGTAGCTTTCCTTTACCACAAACTGGATTAGATTTTCCTATTGGTCTAAGAAAGATTAGTGAGACACCGTAGGATTTACGTAGCATTGAGGAAAGGCTATTTTCAGTAGGAAAAAACTAGCTCTACTTTTAGTTAATTTCAGAAACTAGCGATCGCTCTTTTTTCTTGAATTTAGTAGCGATCGCTTTTTAGCTGCATTTTTGAGCAGTATATGCAGCATTTCTGTTCGCCGTACTTCTGTGGATAGCCCCAAAGAGGCAATACTTTTGAAGAAATAATTTATTTAATTTTTGCTAAAAAAGCAATTAAAGATACTTGTTTTACCCGATTAGATTGGGGTATGCCCGCCTAGATTTATTGTTCTACTGGGGGAAAAACTTGATATAACGAGCTAGAGCTTGCTTTGCCCAAACGACTGTTAATTAAATCCTCAGAGAGTTTGATTTAAGGTGGCGACTGTTTTTTGATGGTGAAGTTAGGGCAGCAGCACAATCAAACCTACCAGCAGTAAGCCTTTAACCTGTAAACAAGTTTAGAAGGAGCAACCAATCGGACGGGAGGCAGCCTGGCGAGTTCAAATGACCTTAAAGGCATTCAGCCCAGCAACTTAGCAGTCACGCCGCAACCGATGACCGCTGCGCTAATTTTTCGGCGTCAACTTGTCCGAGCCAAAGCTTTAAACTTACAGCAAGCTCTACAGTGGACAAGCTGCCACTCGAAAAATTTCATCGGCTGCTTGACCTAGTTTTTTGGGGTAAATTTTTGAAATTTGATAATATATCATGTTTTGTGTTTTTGTGGGATGTTAACCGGGTATCACTCGACCCGGTTATTTTCTGCGGGGCCTGCGGCGCTCCTATAACGCGGCCGGGGGGACGTGCCACGCTTAGCTGCCCCCCCTGCCCACGATTAGCGATCGCAAAACCACACTAATAATTTAATGATTGCTACACATTGAAAAAATATAAAATCAGTAGAAGCTAGAGAGAATATAACTTTGAGCCTTACGTCCAGGAGCTGCTTAACTGTAACCACACAATATAGACCCAATCAAGACAATAGTTTCAGGCTTCTCATAGTACATACAACTGTCTTACAACGTCTTACACCGTTTCTATAAGCGGTTGCATAACAAGGTAGGTAACTAGACAAGCGGTTATATACCGTTTCCATAAGCGGTTGCCTAAAGCGGTTGCATATTGTCTTGGGTAACTTACTTGGGTTGCATAAGGCGGTTACATACCGTTTCTATAAGCGGTTACATACCGTTTCGATAAGCGGTTGCCTAAAGCGGTTGCATATTGTCTTGGGTAACTTACTTGGGTTGCATAAGGCGGTTACATACCGTTTCCATAAGCGGTTGCCTAAAGCGGTTGCATATTGTCTTGGGTAACTTAATAGGTCCGAGCTAAAGCAAAATTTTGCTCCGGCCGCCACAGTTTCCGAAAAATTAACACCCGACGTGGCCGCAATTCTCAGTCAGCTCGCCCGCCAAGCGCAAAAAATCAAAAACCGACTTGGCGGACTTGGAAGCCATTCTAGAAATTTTGCAAAGCTGAGGCGACAAAACTTTACAGCGACACCTTGACAAAGTGGCTGAGATACTGCGAGGTAATTTTATATTGGTCTAAGATGGAATTTAGGAATATCATGAAAGCAGTGGTCAACCAACAATCTGTAGGGATTATTTATCAAGCGTACAATATACTAACTAAAAAAAGTTATGTGGGGCAAACCGTAAAAGATTTGGCGACAAGAAGGTCTAGGCATTATAGTGCGGCAAAAACAAAAAAATATAAATTTGCTCAAGCATTGAAAAAATACGCAGAGAAATGCTGGATCTGGAAAGTTTTAATTAAAGTACCAATAAATTATTTAGACGAGTACGAGATATTTTTTATATCCGAACTTAATTGTTGTCGTGATGGTTATAACAGTCATCCTGGTGGTTATATGTACGAAAAGAATACTGGTGTAATTTTTGATTTTTATCATCCTAGTTATGGTATTGTTTCTTGTACACGAAAAGAGTTACAAGAAAAATACTTATTAAACGAGCGTAGTCTTAGTGCGGTCTATCGATTAATAAAATTTCCAGACGCTTGCTGCAATGGTTGGATTTTAGCCAAGAATAAAGACAGATACAGTGAGATAGCTAAAATCCATCAAGTCATTACTTTGGTACATAAAACCCATGGCACACAAACTCTTACTCGCAAAGAATTTATCAAGTTTTTTGGGTTAGAAAATCAAAGGATTTCGGAAATATTAAATCAAAAAAGAAATTCATCGTTAGGATGGCAGTTGCCACAAGAATTTAGAATTACAGAAGCAAAAAAAAATGTAGAATTGACCCATCCTGTATATGGAGTTCACAAGTTAACCAGAGCGGAATTTAAGACTAAATTTGGATTGACACGGCATGGTTTATCTGGTTTGACTACAGGTATTATAAAAACCCATAAAGGTTGGTCACTGTCAAAAGACGAGAAACCGAAACACCTGCGAGAGCTTTTTGGCGAGAATGGAGCTAATGAAGGAGGATAACCCCCCCGACTACCCCGGAGGGCTTTACGGGAATTCAGCACCAAGGCGTGTGAAAACTTTACAATTGCAGCTTGTAATGTAGCTCAGAATCTGTAATCGTAAGTAATTCTGCAATTTGGGATAGAGCCTGCCGATCGGCAGAAGATTGAGGCGGAACTTTCCGAACTAAAGCCAAATTTTGCTTCGGCCGCCACGCTTTCCAAAAAATTAACATCTGATGCCGCCACAATTTTTACCCAGCTCTAAGCCAGGTGCAAAAAATTAAAAAGCTACCTGGGAGATTTAGAAGCGATCTTAGAGATTTTGGAAAGCTGAGGCGACAAAAGTTTACAGATGGAAAGTTGACAATTTGCTGAAAACCTGCGATCGTCAGGAATTAAGGAAGATTGATGCGCGACTGAACGGTGCTGACTACACCGAACAAGTCACGACTTCCCCAAACCGTTATCCTGCAACGATTGGAGCCTAAAAAGTATGACATTTTCAGACGATTGTCCATGCGGACGATCGCAAGACTTAACGTTTGCCGAGTCAAGCGATAAATTTCTCGTTGACCGTAAAACCTTTGAGGAATTACTTCTGCTTGTAGGTTGGTGTAGGACTGAGTTAGTAAAATCTCGGTTTCGAGATTGTGATAATTTCCTCGCAGCTTTGAAGGCTGACCGATTGAGTGGTAGCCCTGAAACCAGTGATAGCCTTGAAATTCGGACAGCTTCTTTGCTTCTAAATTATTACCACGACATCATACCAGAAGCTCTTGATGAAGTTGGGAAGCGGTTGAAGGAACTAGGGGTAATTTTAGATTCTTGGACAACAGTTAGTGAGTCATTCTGGGGACGGTACGGTGATGACTAAAACTGTTATTAGTTACCGTCGAATTGACCATTTGAAAGCGATCGCCCTTGATTGTGGTTTTACCAATGAAGACGCCAAGCAGTTCGGCAAGCTCAGCAAAACTGCTACATGGGAAGCGCTCCTGGAAACTTACGGCATTCCTTTGGAGAGTGTAGACACTGTAGACACTCTAGACACAGTGCTAGACACAAAACTAGAGGCGTAGACACTGTAGACAGCAAAGCTCAATCGCCTGACACAAGTGATTGGACTAACGATGCTTCCTTTCCGCTGTGTAATTTCACTCCTCAGAATTCAACCAATTTTTTAGAGTGGGTGGATTTTGGTCAACTCATCGCACTAGCGCTCGCATCAGTGGGGGTGTTTGTGCTGGCAATGAGTTTGTGGCGACAAATCAATCCTCTTAATCTATTTCCCCCAGTCAAAGTCAACATTCAAATCGGGACAAAATTATGAGCTTACAACTGCGCCTATTTGGTAGCGGTCAACCCACTGCTGGCAAAATTTCAGCTAGTAACGATGGCAGCCACGCAATAGACAAATCAAGAGTTTTGGCACAGACTGACGCCGGAGTAATTACCCCAAAAACTCCTGGTAATTTTTCAAGCATTCGATCGGTTCCCGTTGTGCCAGACCCGCGCTACTTTACCAAGGAAGAAGCGGACGCAATGAAGGGCTTAGCAAAGGAGAAAACCGACGGCGCGAAGCAATCTAAACGCGCTTACAAATCTCTGGCAAAAATTGAAGCGGCCGACAAAACTGTACACAAAGAGCACCGCAAATATGAGGGAGTTGTCGCAGAAAATGAACTGGGTAAAAAACGCGCTGATACTGGGTTGGCGAAAAAACTGCACTCTATGCGCCCCGGCTATGCTCGCCTCGGCTTAGGAATTGACAAAGCAGACAGCGACGCCAGGACTCGGATTGATGAAATTAAAGCCAAGCTCACAGGAGGCGAGAACTAATGCGAGCGATGTATCTGGCAAACTATTTTGTCGCTGGGTGCATCGCTTTCTCACTCCTGGGGTGGGTAGCGAGTTTGCATCCTCACGCATTTCGAGCAGTTCTGTGCTTACTAGCAGCCACAGCCATTATATGGTGCTTGAGCTGGCTGCTAGACTTTTCCCTTAGTTCTGCCCTCAAAATCAGCGTAAGGGACTTACAGGCGTATTTAATAGCTGCTGGGGCGATGTTTCTAGTTGGGCTGGGGGTATACCTATGCACTTAAAACTGTTTGTGCTGAGCGCCTCCTCCGTGATGTTGTGGTTAGTTCCCTTAGCGGCACTGGACAAAACCCTAGAAATTCACAAAGCACTGCAAGGTCTGAGCTTAACGGCTGCGATTGCTTGCGCTGTCACTGCTGGCAACATCGCCCGCGAACAAGCTGAGCAAAATGAAATTGAGGAAATTAAGACCCGCGCCATCACTGCTGACGTAGTTGACGAGATAGCGACAAGCGCATACATTTCGCAGCAACAAAGACAGCAGGAAGCAGAGGCGATTTTAACTTCCCCGGTGGAAGATGTAGAAGAAGCTCGTCAGGCGCTGGAAGCCATATATAGTAACGACTCCGAAGAAACGGAAGTAACTACCTTGGCTACCACGAACGAACCAACAGCCCTAGATAAATCGCTGTATGCGGAAATTTGTAAGTCGCGGGAAGTTGGCAAAAGTTCAACTTGGATTATTGAGAATATTCTCAAGATGAAAGGTAGAAAATTTGCAGAAGGAAAAGAAAAACTTCAAACTCTCCTCAATAAATTTGACGGAGAAGGAAAAAGATAAACGTGGGCCGGGGGGGGGTTAGCTGATTGTGGCCTCCCCCCCCCCCGGCCACGTTTTTTGAGGGGGGTGATTAACCGGGTCTGAGTGATACCCGGTGTACATAACCGTTATGAGAATAAAAACACACAAAAAAAAGAGCTGTAACTTATGAGCTATAAGCCTTTTAGCTAATTGTTTACCTTTTAGCAATGCGTTACAAAAACTACAAAGTAGTATGAAATTGTCAACGAAACTATTTGATATTTTTTGGTGTTCCCCACCTCTTCAACCAGTGGAGGCGGGAGGCTCTGTCAAGGGGGAAAAGAGAAATTCGTGACGAGGTTAGCTTTCAGGCGAGCGAGCAACTCTTGAAAGTAACGAAGAAGCTGTGACGAGCCTGAAAGCTTACCGAGTAGAATTTATCGAACCCTTGACGGAGTACGCCGGAACGGAAAATGAGAAGGGGAACGTCAAAAATCACCCATCGAATTCGTCTTGTTGTGTTTTAAGCTTTTGACAATACCTATAAACGCCAAAAACCGCTGCTTTGATTGGCATCACCCAGCGGCTTTTGGAATTCAATCCACCTTCAACTCGTCTTGAGCGAGTCAAATTTATGTATGACAATTCTACTCCGATCGGCGGCAAAGTTTCAAACGGCATCGGCGCATTAATCGCAGCAATCAATAATTTTCCGCAAGAATGGGCGCTCACGCCGTGCGTCGGGAAGCGCAACTTGTGGCCGGGCTGGCAAAAGACAAAACTCGATCGCGCTCGACTGATCGAAGCCATCCGCTCGCAGAAAAACCACGAGGGCAAGAAAACTGCGTGGACGGGTGTGAGTATCGTTACAGGCCCCCTTTCTAATGGGGTTATGGCGATCGACTTTGACGGGCCCGCGGCATGGAAAAAATATCTTGAGCTTAGCGACAATCAAACGCCGCTTTTCACAAATCACTGGACATCAGGCAAAGTTGGGCATTTTCAAATTCTGTTATCGGTGCCACCCGAAAAGTGGGAAGGGCTGAAACCCCAAAAAATCGAACTAGAGAACGGTAACAAACTAGAACTTCGCTGGAATCAGTGTTCTACGCTTCCGCCGTCGATCCATCCAGACACGGCTAAGCCCTACTTTTGGGAAAGCCAGGCTGATACTCCGATCGCAGAATGCCCCGACTTTATTCTCGACTTGATGAGGGGCGCGTCGGCGATCGAACTTCCCCAGAAACCAAAACCTGAGAATTCAATATCTACAGATGCGAGCGAGAAAAGTCTGGTAGATATTCTAGAGTCTGAGATTTTGCCACGCCTGGACGCTGAGGAATTCTACGGCAATTACCTCGAGTTGAAAACTTCGGGCAAAAATCTTGTCGGGTTGTGCCCGTTCCATGATGAAAAATCCCCTAGTTTTACGATTAGTCCCGACACCAAACTTTTTAAATGTTTCGGATGTTCCGTAGGTGGCGGGCCCGTGCAATTTATTTATCAATTGCGTGGTGGCTCTGGCAGTCCGACGGGTAAAGATTTTTATTCTGTGGTGATAGAGCTCGCCGATCATGTTGGCGTGAAAATAGACGATCGCAAATTCAAACAAAATCCAAAATCCAGAATCCAGAATCCAAAATCCAACATCGTACCCCAACACCCGGCAACTAATGTTGTAAGGCCGCCTCAGTTTCAAGCTCCCCACATTTCCGAACTGGGGGGCGAGATTGAAGAACTGCTAGACTCTGATCTCAAAAAATCTCAGCTACAGCTTAAAATCTCTGAGCTTGCCCAGAAGTTTCGCATGAATTCTGCTGATGTCTGGAAAATTTACCGCGAGCGCGAGCAAGAGCAAGAACAGGAAGCCGATCGCCCAGATGTGGCGACAGAAATTGAAAGTTTACTGAGCGCTCACAAAAGCTCGATTGCACTGACTGAGGTGTTGCCCGTGGGGCTGGCGCAGCCAATTGACAAGCTGGCGAAAATGTTGAACTTGCGATCGGAATGCTACCTCGCCGCTCTGCTAACTCAGGCGGCTAGCCTTTTTAAAGTTGGAACAGAAACCATTCTCCGGCGCGATACCGACTGGCGCTGCGTACCTAATTATTTTGCCAGCATCGTGGCGGAAGTTTCGCAGTTAAAAACTCCAATTCCAAAGGCAATTATCGATCGTCCGATGCGAGTGTTGCGGGAAAGAGCGCAGCAAGAATTTGAGCAAGCTAAGAAAAATTATGAAGCTGAACTGAATAACTGGAAGGCCGCCAAGAAGAAAGAAGAAGATCGGGGGCCCGCTCCCGAACCACCAAGACTGCGAGTTTATTCCTTCGATAAAACAACCGGCGAAGGCATAATTTATCAGCAAGCTGCGTATCCCAATCAGGCGATGATGTATTTTTGCGACGAACTTGCAGGGGTGTTCAAGTCGGGGAACCAGTACAGGGGCGGCAAAGGTTCAGACGAAGAAGATATGTTGAGCTTTTGGAACGGTACGGGAACCACAGTTCTTAGGGCCCCTGGTGTGAGAGCTAGCGTTGAGGCTGTAGGTTTAAGCATCTTTGGAACTATTCAGCCGGACGTGCTCGCAGGCTTGCTCAAAGATTGCTCGGACAGTAACGGTAAATTTGCCCGGTTTGATTTCGTACATCAGCCACTGGCAGTCCCCAATTTGCCAGAAGATGACAGCGGCCGTTTTGACCTGACGCCGATGCTGACCGACCTTTACCAAAAAATTGATGCTTTGCCAGCCATCTGTTTCGAGTTTGATCGGGAGGCAAAGACATATCACCGGGTTTTTACCCTGGCGTGTCACGAGCGGCGCGTTCATGACGAGCAACGTCAAGGCTTGAGAGGGGCACTCGGGAAAATGCCTGAGAAGGTCGGTAAGCTGGCAACCATAATTCACACTCTGACCTGCGTTTTTAACGGTCAACAGGTAACAAATCACATTCCCCGCAGTGCAGTTGAAGCGGCAGTGAAGTTTGTAAAATTTGCAGCCGACCAGGTTGCCAGCCTATACACCGAATTTTCTGATCGGACAGCCCTGGCTCCTAACTTGGCGAAAATTGTGCTAGCGGCAGAGCGCAAGGGTGGGACGATAACAATCCGTGAGGTACGAGAAAACCTTTTTCTTTCCAAACAGCGACCGACAGCCCAAACGGTTCGCGAGTGGTTTTCTGAACTTCAGGAAATGAAATACGGCGAAGTGACCACAGTAAAAAAATCTGTTTCTTTCACACTAATTACAGTTCCCACACCCACATATCCCACAGTAGCCTCAAAACCAGATACAGAAAGGCTTCAAGTATCCCACAGTAGTTTCAAACCTTATCCCACAGTTCCCACAGTAAATGATGCTGACTGTGGGAACTGTGGGATAACTGTGGGAATGGGTATCCCACACTCCGAACCTTTACCCAGTAAGGCTTTAGACCCTACTGTGGGATATGTGGGATACATTTCACCACCTTCTGAAAAAACAGAAAACTTATTGCTGAGCTATCTCGTCGAACCTGAAGAATTTGCAGAACAAATCAGAAAGGCGATCACAAATTTTGACCGCTCGCTCGCTATCCAAGTTTGGGACGTGCTGAAGGCTAAAGCAAAAAGAGAGCTGAGGGCAGAAGTTAAAAGTCAACTGACTGCTATCGAAAACGAAAACTTTAAACTTTTAGTGGCGGCTGGATTTTTGCAGGGTATGCGCGTTAAGTATGTTGGCGACCCTAAGTACGCCGGACAGTATGAAGGACTGGAGCTTGAGGTTTACAGTATTGACGAATACTTCCAGATTACTTGCCGTAAGCCCAATGGTACTGGATACACAACACGACTGAAGCCAGAGGAACTGGAAATCATAAGCTGAAATCTGCCGAGTCAGCATACATCCATAAACTGACTTAGCCACAGCAGTTCTAAGCCCGAGGTGGGGAAATACGTCTATCCCCGCCGTGTCGGGTTAGGGTGTCTTACGCTTGTCTTACTTGTTTTGCCAACTGTTTTACATTGCGGCCTACTCTATAGAATCGGGAAACGATTCTCTAAAGTTGGATCCTCCCAGCGGATTTGATCCGGGAAGCCACTTTTCCCAGCCCTGGGCTTGCAAGGTTTCAGTCCGCACCGTTTCCATAAATGGATAAGATTGAGGTAAACGGTTTATAGAAATGGCTGACACTCCTATCTAACCATTTCTATAAACGGATGTCTAATGCTAGGCGAGCATGAAAACTTTCCCAGCCTAGAGCTTGCAACTCTTATAGCGGGCTTGCAGGGTGAGGTTAGGTATCTCAAAGTTGTATTAGAAAGACCTAACCTCGAAATCTAGCTTAGAGTTTTTCCAATTCCTCCGGCTTCAGCCATGTTGTGAGAGAGCCATCAGGCTTGAGGCAACTAATCTGTGAATGAGCATCTATTGAATCTACGACTAGCTCCAGCCCCTCAAACTGTTCGGCGTACTTAGGGTCGCCGACATACTTGACTCGCGTACCCTTGACGAATCCCGCAGTTACCAGAAGTCTGAAGTTTTCAAACTCCTCAACGGTCAATGCTGCCCGGACTTCTTTCCTTAACTGTATTTTGTCTTTCAGCGCTCTTGAAACTTGGATAGCAAGCGAGCGGTCAAAATTTGCGATCGCCTTTCTAATTTGTTCTGCAAATTCTGCGGGGTCTGTAGTACAGCTCAGCATTGAGGGTTTAGAAGTTTCGGCAGAGGATGCAAAAACCTCCACATCCTCCACATTGACGGTTAAATCCTTTGAATCTTTAGCAGGGCAAGGGTTTGAAAACGTGGAGGATACCTCCACATTACCTCCACGTTTATCCACATTAAACTTTGAAATTTTGAAATTTTGACCGTTAAGTGTGGAGGATGTGGAGGTAATGTGGATGCCAGTATCCACATTTGAAAGACTTGCTGTGTCTAGGTTTTGGGCTAATGTGGAGGATGTGGAGGTTTTGCTAAGAGAAAAGCGAATACTACGTCCTTTTTCTGTAATCTCTCCATACTTCAACTCTTCTAATTCTTTGAACCACTCTCGAATAGTTTGGCCGCTAGGACGGTACTTGGAATCAAAAGTTAGTAGAACGTCCCGTGCTGTCACCGCGCCACACTTGCGCTCTGCTAGCGAGATAATTTTTGCGAGATTGCTTTCAAGAGCATCCGGGCTGCAAACTTCAACATTTATGCTCAAAGCTTGCTGTGTTGTATATTCCACCCATTTAATAGCGGCCCTCACTCGGCTGGCTGGAATTTTTTGGGAAACTTCAGCTCCAAAATGTGCGGCGTGGATGCAGTGCAAAATAGTTGCGACGCGGCCAACTTTCTCAGCAGCTTTGCCGAGCATTGCCCGCATCCCCTGTTTGGGATGGTCGAACCTGAGTCGCTGACAGTGATTGTAATAATCAACAAACAACTCTTTAGCTTCCTCGTCTAGCTCGAATTGCATCAGCGGGATAGCGTCTACTCTTTCGTAGAGCGCTTGCAGCATCGGGTTTGCGTCAATTTTGGGCAAGCCCAGGGTTATTTGAGTTAAAGCTCGTGGCTGCTGTACAAAGTCAAACCGAGCGAAGGTTCCGTTGTTGTCGCTGCCATCTCCGAGAAAAGGTGCTAAAACTTTGGGCTGAATGTTCCCATAAATAGAAAGGGATACCGCGCCAACGTTAACGGTAGTGCCAGTCGCGCGCGCTATAACAGCACCGTTGCCGCTCCAACACTCAAGCAAGTCCTCCTGGTCGCTTCCTCTGCCGCTGCGGTATTGGTTGGCTGATTTAAAAAATCCTGCTAGCTCATCACAAAGCCAAAGTATTCCTTGAGTGGGGGCGCGACCTACCATGCCCGCTATCCCTTCCCACGTAGCTTTTGTGATGTAGGCAAATTTCTCTACAGGGGCGTCAGGCGCGGGGCCCTTGTTTTCATCTTTGCTATTTTTCCACTGCTCAAGTTCCACTTCATAACCTTTTTCTTCTGCCTCAAATTTCTCCTTATTCTTTTTCCGCATTGCTGCCAAGGGGTCGGTAATCATGGCATTGAATACCGGAGTTTTCATTTGCGAGCTTTCGGCTATCATCGCCCCGAAATAGCCATGAGTCCGACACCAGTAGTTCCATTCATCTACAAGCATCGTGCTGCTGCCATTTTTCAGAAATCTTGAGACACCAGAAATCAGCGCTAGCGCGTAACACTCAGGTTTTAAATTCATCCGACGCGCTATTTCTTCGATGGGGGCGGCCAAAGATTCGGGAAAAATTTCTGAAAGTTTGACGCTTGCTGCTTTTGATGCGAGCAACTGCTCAACTCCAATCTTTGTATCTTCCTTCTGAGCTTCTTGCTCTATTTCTTCCTCCAGTTCTAGGTAGAGCGAGCGGATTTCTTGTGGCTGCCTGCCATACTTCTGCGAAAGATTTGCGATCGCAATTGTCAGATCGGAGCGTTTGAGATTTTCCTCTAGCAGTTGGCAGACATCGGTTTTCAATCCTGAAAGTTCGCGGGCTTCAACTTTTGGATAGTTCAAAACTTTTGCTCCTGCCCCCAAAGATTTCTCCCATTCGGCGAAAGTTGGAGCATCAGCGACAGCTTGCAAAAAAGCATCCCCACCTTTCCCCACAATCAAATCGTCCAGTCCTTTAAATTTGGTATCCCAACACGTGATGTGGACAGTGCAGCCATGTTCTATCAGGAGTTGAGCGAATTTTATGATGGCCGCACGGCAAGAGGGTTTGGCAGCATAGTCGGAGTCAAAGTCTATGTAATGGGTAGTCCCTGGCTGCGCCCATTCCCCTACAAACTTCGCCAGCTTTCCATCTTTTCCCCAGTTCCAAACGCCAGTCAGAGCTAGAACTGCTAAGCCAAGACTTAAACCTGCGCCTGCCTTCTTAACTCCTTCTGCCCAGTGGCGGGGGATTGACTTGTCAGCATGAACCTTTGCCCAATAGTTTTTGTCAGACATCGGCAAAAATATTGCATCTGGTTCCATGCCACTGCCTGTGAGGTACTTGCGTTCGTTGGAACCTTCGGGATGGTGTGGCTTGTCTGGCTTGCCTTGCCCGTACCACGTACCCATAAATTCGCCTGTCCGCCAGTTAACACCACTGCACCACCAGCCCCCCGTTTTAATGGGTTCTTTGGGGCGTATCCGCTCGTTAAATTCTTTGGCTGTCAGCGATTCTATGCTGAGACGTGCGATCGCTTCGTTAACCGCTGACCCCTCGCACCATTCGGTGAGATGCTTGCTCGATAAGTATTTCGGAGTCCTTGAAAATTGCCCGTCCATCGGGTTATTATTGTCGTACATGAAAATTTTCTCGCCCACAGCGAGTTTGATTACCAAAAGCCGTTGCAGTCAGGGCTGAATTGAGAGCAGCGGTTTTTTGGTGTGTACAGGTATTTAACAAATTTAGGGCATGACCAAGGCATTTTGTGTTCCCCTTTCTCATTTTCCGTTCCGGGGGACTCCGTCAAGGGTTCGATAAATTCTACTCGGTAAGCTTTCAGGCTCGTCACAGTTTCTTCGTTACTTTCAAAAGTTTCTAGCTCGCCTGAAAGCTAACCTCGTCACGAATTTCTCTTTCCCCCTTGACAAAGCCTCCCCCCTCCACTGGTTGAAGAGGTGGGGGAACACCAAAAAATATCAAATGGCTTAGACTTGTCAACAGGCTGAGAACGGATACTAAAAAAACTTGTTTGCAAGTTCTATGACTTACCTCGAAAGGGGTCTGGGAATTCAAGCAGCCCCTTAAAAGTGCTATCGCTAACGATTCCACGTGCTATTCCTATACCGCTTATGGTAACGGTCAAAATCGGGGTAAGGCAGTTCGTTAGAAGGATCGTAACCAGGCATAGTAAAGTTTTCTCCTTCAGTATGAAAAGCAATACCAGTGGGTAACCGCCCTTCATTTGCATCCATATAATTGACTACCCGCAAAATTTGCTCCACATAACTAATCGGAATACGTACCAGCTTGGTTGGTCCGCCCTGCCATTTGTGAGGGCGCCCAGATCCTAACCTCTTACCGCCGTGCTTGCTTCTTTTATGTTTCATAATCAAGTTTTTCTTGGATAAAGTAACAAAATCAAAAATCCTTCAAATCCTTTGTCCTCCCCCATCCTAAGTATTGCTATTTATTTATTTATTTTTTTTGTTTCTAACCGGGTATCACTCGACCCGGTTGTGGGCCTCCGGCGAGCGAGGGGCGCGGCCGGGG
>Ga0256856_1000010_pt1 | contig 20656 bp, 23 predicted proteins | sample BONt10_FD_181175 | JGI IMG/M metagenome (GOLD analysis project Ga0256856, IMG submission 181175) | Terrestrial sediment cell enrichment communities from Utah, United States - BONCAT_SYTO_Terrestrial_sediment - 10 | ecosystem: Environmental > Terrestrial > Deep subsurface > Rock core/Sediment... | reverse complement strand
GGCACCCGAGGTTCGAGAACCTCTTCGCCACCAGCGTCGAGGGTGGCCCGAACCAGGGGGCGAAGCCGGCCCATAACAACTCCGTCGAAGCCATCACGTTCAATACGGCATTGGTCACGGTCAACTACGAGCCGCTGTCCCGCGGGGAGTTGGGAGACCCGAACAACCAAGACCTGAAGGACCAAGACTTCGACACCTTCGTCAAGGAAGATTGGGACTACGCCCTGGAGGTAATGTCGATTCCGTCAAAGGACAAACTCCACTTGGTCGAGGAAGACCCGGGGAACGGGACGATCCGGGAGGAGTCCAAGCCGCAGAACTACATGTTCAAGGCGGACGGCAGGGTGCCGCCGTGGGAAGAACCCGAGCCGCCGGTCGCCATCCAACACGCAATTCAGCGACGTTTACAGCGACTCCGGTCCCTGCGGGACGAGGGGCGTCTGGAAGAAGTAGGTTGCATGCCCTGCGAGGAGGGTCTGCGAACCGTCTTTCCCTACGACCATGAAGGGGAGATTCCCGACGACTTCACGGATTCCGATAACGACGGGCGAGATGACAAGACCGGTCTCGACTTCTACACCGGGGGCGGGGCCGGGGGAGAGAACGAGAACGACCGCTGCACGATCCCGACCTACCGCAACTTCTTCATGGGGACGGTGGACATCAACCTGGCATTTCAGGACTTGTCGTTCTTCAACCGCAACATGGTCCTGCCGCTGCTCGGGCACGTCAACAACAGCACGTTCCGTGGCATCCCCCGAGGTACCCTCATGTTCGTGGGGGCGAAGCCGTCGTGGGAATACGACACGGCCGGACAGGTCAAGTTCTCCATGAGCATGGCGTTCAAGTTTCGGTTGTTCGGCTGGAACAAACTCTACTGTCCGGAAAAAGACAAGTGGCTGTGGACGAACCCGCCGCTCTATCCTTACGCTGACTTCGTCAAGGGGATCAAGCTGATCCTCCTCCACACCCCCTGACCGAGCGACCTATGTACCTCCCTCCGGAAGTCTCTCCTGGCACGCCGATCCGGGCTGAACACTGGAACGCCCTGATCCGCTCTCTGGCGGGAATCCATAACCTGTCCGTCGCCGCCCCACTTTCCCTCCAGAAAGGTGTGGCTTGGACGCTGGGGTTCACGGCAGAAGATTACTCCAACATGCTCTACGGCAAGGTCACGGGAGACCTGCTGCCGGCCGGCCGGAAGGGCGGGATCGCCGTCTGGACGTTCGGGTGGGGCAAGCACACCGAGCGGCCGGACGTGGTGGGAGTCAACCAGGAGAACTATCCGCTGTTCCACGACGCTCGCGTCCTGTTGATCGAGACCCGGGAGGAAAAGTTCCATACGATCGTCTGGGACGACTCGAACGGCACACTTCTAGGGATAAACACTTCCGAAGAGGGGGAGGTCGCCAAAGGACAATGGGGCCGGTTCCGGCTCTTGAAGGACTTAGCCGGGGTTCAGGAAGAGATCGACTCGCACGTTCCCGAAGAGGATCGGATGGTGGACGGGCTGGCGAAGTGGGGTACCGTCGGTGACGGGGCCACGGTCCGGCTGCTGCCGCTCGGAAAGGGCGATGACGGCAAATACAAGTACGAAGTATTGCAGACCGCCTGTAACGACGACGAGGACGAGTGATGGCCGATTGCCAGGGATACGGGTACGGGTACGGAGAATGTTGCGACTGCGAGGCCAAGGGCATACTCATGTGGGAGTACGCCAATTTCTGGGGCGTGCCCTTCCTGAACTCCGCCCGGCTCATGGCGAAGGCCCACCCCGACCGAAAGGTCACTCTCGTCCGATCGAAGGTTCGGAACTACGCCAACGGATATCTCGGCGTTTTCAACCCCTCCTACGAAGGCGGTGAGTTTTCTCTTACTCCAGAAGAGGAGAACATCGAGCAGATCGAGTACGAGGACTTCGATCCCGAGACGATCGGGGAATACACGCATATCATCATGCCGTTGTATTCCAGTCATCAGGCGATCCTGAGTCCCGGCGGACCTTTCGCCGGCTTTATGGAAACGGACCTTCATCCGGTCCTGCCGCCGCCGTTCGACATGAACGAGTGGCTGGCTTCCGGCTGCAAGCGTCTGTTCATTACCGGGAGCAACCCTCGGTTCCAGACTAATGCTAATTTTTATTCTGGACCTTTCACTCTGGTGGAGAATAATGTAGGATACAGGGCACAGGAAGTCTACAATAACATTTACGTCAATACGGTCATGGAGGAGCTAGGCGTAGGGCTTCGCATCCCGATCTTCGGCCGTCACGGCGAGGCGATCGTCAACGAGAGTTATCCGGTCAATAACTCCATCCAGGCATATAACGTATATTGGCAGAAGGAAACGTCCGTCAAGCAAGGTACGTCCTATCAATACTATCCAGGACATTGGATCGGCAACCGGGTGATCGGAGCCGGTTACGTCACTCACGGGGCTATCGGGCAAGGCGGCACGGTCGGCGGCACTTTTTATCCGGACCCGAACAGCGGGTTCATCGTCGGCATGGTCGAACCGAAAGGGAACAGCGAGGTTGTCCTGTTCGGGTCGGCTCACCGTTGGGCGATCCCTACCTATCACCGTCCCGAATATAAAGAGGGCCAGCCCTATGTCCGAGTACCGGTAGACATCTCGACCCAACAAAGTTGGCACGACCCGGAAGGGTTGTATAAAGCCTACTTTCACATGCACGAGCAGGTGTCGGTCGTCAAGAAAGGTGCCTTGAAGCAAGGCTGTGCCTCCTGTAAGAGTGCCAAGCGAGAGATCGAACTGGTCATCGGCCCGGCGAGCGGAGACCCCGGATACGGATGCACGAGTTGCACCGACATCGGCGGCAAGATCATCAAGATCAGGAAGTCCTCTTCCCAGCAGGACTCTCCCACGCTTTGTGCCTGGGAACAGCGGCACTTCCATTACCCGTTCTTCGGGTGTCTGCCGGAGGGAACCCGGTTCCGGGTGACGAGGGCCAAGCAGCCCGACGTCAACGGCGTGAGAAAAGATTGGGTGTCCGTGGACATCCGCATGACGCCACCTAGCGGGCACTCGGCCGTCTTCCTGTCTTACACGAAGACGTTCGACAACTTGCCCTGCACGGGGGTCGAGGTCACGCTAGACAACCCGAACCCACCTTCGGCCGTCTGGTGTACTTTCCCGCCCTATGTCAAGGTGCGGTTCTGACTGTCCCGCCGCGGGGCTTCGTCCCGTGCGATTAGCGGCCCTGTGACAGGCCGGCCCCGGCCGGGCGGCCCTCTATACAGGGGATCGGTCCCGGGGCCGCACGGGGGCTGCTCGGGGCCGCTATCGGCAAGCCCCGACGGCCGGCCCCCGATTCTCGGCGATTAGCCAGCGTAGGAACGCTTCCGAGGGGGCCGCCCGGCCGATCGGCCGTCCCGGGCAAACCGGGGCCGCTAGGGGCCGTTCTGGGGCCGCAATCGCCATAAGAAAAGCCCCGAGGGACCGTCTAGGGAAAGCCCCTATGACGGCCCGCCCGGGGCCAGCGATCGCCAGAGACACTACGTTATTCGCCAATGCCGCCACCCGGCCTCGCCGGGAACCGGGTCATCACTTCCGTGACGTTCTCTTCCTTCATCCGGCGGACCGTGTCTTGACAAACCTCCGTCAAGGTTCTGGTGAACTCCTCGACGGCGGCTTTCAGCTTCGGACCGCCGCTGACGTGACAGGACACCGTCACCGAAACGTAGACGTCGTCCTTGTCCAGTCCGTTCTTGACGTTCGTCTTCTTCGCCTTAGAGTTCTTCTTCGTGGGTGTCGGTTTCTTCGGCATCTTCCCTCCGGTCGTAAGAGTTGTGGACGAGAACGTCCCCGTAGGTGGCCCCGTACAACAGGGGCCGGCATTCGCACTCCATCCCTTGAACGTGGGGATAATCGTCGTCGATGGGCATGACGTGAAGGCGGGTCTTCAGGGCCGCGTCCTTCACGATATCCCAACCCTTACTCTTCTTGGCCGCTTTGTCCTTCGGTCGTCGCTTCGCGGCCACTGAGGTCTTCCTCCAGAGATAGGCGTTCGGCTTCCAGGTCACGATTGCAGTCGAGGGCGAGGGCCTCCGCGAAACCCTTTCCCTTGTAACGCTTGTCTTGCAACTTCCTCAGGTTGGCGGCCAGCAGGGTCGGAAGTTCGACCCGAGACGGATGGCCTGCCGTCAGGATCGAGTTCGTCTTCATGCGTTGCCAGTCAAGCAACGTTACGATCTCGACGAGCAACCTGTCCACGGCCTTCCAGTCGATCGGCTTGCCGTAAAACAGCCACTTCTTCGGCCAATCCTCCAGAAGTGAGATCCGTTCGATCAGCGATTCCGGCCCGAAGATGTGAGTTTGCTTGCTGATCCTCATGGACGTGCCGCAAGCGTTGAAACCGATGGCGGCGTACCAGAACTGGTCGCCCGTCTCCTCATGGCAGCCGACGACGTCCCTGTTGGCCCACGCCTTGACGTATTCGACCACTTCGGACGTGAGGCCCATCGAACAGTGGAGCAAGCGAAAGCCCCGCTCGGCCTCGACGTAATGTTCGTCCGGCAAAGTGACGACTTTGCCGTGCAGTCGCTTGCACACGGCCGGCAAAGACATCGACTCGGTGAGGGTCGCACGTTGCTGGTATTCGGCAAAGTCCATGAATCACTCCTCTGGGGGAAAACGGGTTTTGCTCACCAGCGTCGGAGACAGGACCGGCATTCCGTGTAGTCCGGCTCGAACGCCGGGATCACGGGCTGCGTGTCGTTACTTCCGCAGAACGGGCATTGCTCGTTGTAGTGATGCAGTCTGTGATACTCCTCCTGTTCTCGGGACTTCCAATCTTTCCCGGTGTCGAAACGACGCTCACGCCACATGACGTAAAGCGTAAAAGCTAGTGCGAGCCCCATGCCTCCGAGCGTGAGCCAGTATTGGTGGTCCATCTGATCCTCTGCTGTGCCCACTCGCGTGCGACCTCGTAATTGGTCACGATCTGGTCGGTCGGCCGCGAATCGGCCTTACGAGTGTACCAACGGAGATTCTGCTTCGGGGGTTCCAACCCCAGAAACTCCCACACGGTCTTCGCCCTGTTCGGCACTTCGATGATCTTGTCGCAGTCTACCTCCATCCTCCGGACGCTGGGGCCGCTCCACAGGAACTCTTCCCGCCGGTAACGGGAGCGTATCGTTCCGGCCAGCATGTAGACGTCGTTCCTGGTGAAAGTGATCGAGCGGCCCCGGGGGGTCTCCCGGTAGATGCTCGACCCGTCGCTTTCGTTGAAGTAGATCATCTGGCGGAGCAGGTCGGACCGCCGCATGGCGATGACGTGGCAGCCTCGCTTGACGATCGCCTCCCGTATCCGGACGCCGAGCGGATCGACCATGAAGTCGTACGCCTGCATCCGGATGCCCGGCAGCCGGTCGCGGTCGCCCCGCCTCCTCGGGAACAGGTGCTCGTCCACCCATTCGTCCACGTCTATCTCGTCCCGGTTGGCCGCCCGCCAGTTCAGGAACCGCAACCGGTCGTCGCACTTCAATCCGTTCCAGAGAAGTGAGATGCCGTCTCTGCCGACGCCCGTGACGACGAAAGGGGTCAGGTGCTTTTTCATCGCTCCTCCTCGTGGACTTGGTTCCAGAGATTCTGGACGTGCTTGATGGGACTGAAGAGGTAACGACGGGGACCGCGGCGGTCCTGCTCCCCTTCCTTCGTGCGTTGCAACAGGCCGACCGTCTCCATGTTCTCGACGACCCTGCGGCACGTCGACTTCGGGATGTTCGCCAGGGCCGAAATCTCCTCGAAGGAAAACCCCGACCTGGGGAACTCCAACTCGGCGAACGCCTGCACCACCTGAAACGGGTATCCGGTGGCCGTGTCCATCGCCACGCGGCGGACGATCGGCCACTGAGACTCCGCGACTTCGCGGCCCCCGTCCACGTGGCTGAGACCCCACCAGAGTTTGTATAGCTGGCGGGCGAGCCGGGTGCCGATGGCGACCTCCGGGTTGAAGTTGACCTCCCCTTGAAAGTTGGCGTCGACCGAGGTTCTCATGAACTCCGCCAGGTTGGCCGCGTTCATCAATCGGTCGGTCATGGCGTCGTCGGGGTCCGGCATCCCGCGGTCGAGCAGCCGGGGTACGTTGTAGTCGAGGAAGCCCCGGACGACCTCGGCCAACCGTCGTTCCTTTTCCTTGTCCCGGTTCATGGACGACAGGGCCGCCCTGACCTTCGCGTTGGAGTTCAGGTTGTTGTCCCTGAACTTGAACTTCATGAATCGCTCGCCGACCGACGATTTGTTGATGCTGTTGACCTTGGCGGTCACGCCGGCCACGATGTTGAACTTGGACTTGTATCTCCTGGTGACGCCGTTCCCGAAGATGCGCTCCACCCGACCGTCGAAGGCCCCGCGGAGGATCGCGTAAATCTCGTCCCGCTGGTTCGGGTTCATGTCCAGGATTTCGGTGAAGTCCTTCATGACCAGACACTTGCGGTTCAGCTTCGGCACCAGCGACGGGTCAGGGTTCCTCATGAACCCCGACACGAGAGCGTGGGGCGTCATGTTCGAGACGAAGTACGAATACGGGTCGTCTTCGTCGTCCTGGTCGTCGTCCTCCTCGCCCGTCCCCTGGGAGAACGGGAGAAGTAGGGCGGTCTTGCCGCCGCCCGGCGGGCCGACGAGGTACAGCCACACCGGCTCGGCCTCCAGCCCCGAGGTCATGACGGTCGCCAAAGTGCAGCGGAGGGCGTCCCGGTATTCGGGAGTCATTTCCATGAAGTCGGAGAAAGCCTTCTCCACGTCCTCGTACCCGACCTTGGGTGCCGGGGGCGGCGGGTCGTGTTTCCCGTTCACGGCCGCCGGGGCGGAAGCCGGATCGACGTCAGGTTTCTTCTCCAGAGGGTGATTCGGCTGGAAATAGGACAGAAACAGGTTCGCCGCCTTCGCCGTCTTCCCGTTGTCTCGGGTGAAATCGTTGGCGTCGTAGCCTTCCGGCGAGTCCTCGGGCCAGTTGCAGTAGAACACCTTTCTGGAGTAAAGGCGGATCAGACCGTCGGCCCTCCGGCTGGACTTCTTCGGATACCCCTTCGCGCCGCCGACCCGGGCGAGCCCCTTGAAGCCGGCCTCGTCGTGGTCGTAGCCGAGGTACACCGGATGATGCTCGAAGTACTTCCCGAAAGCGTTCTGGAAGTGGCCCTCTCCGCCGAAGGACACGGCGACTCCCGGGTGCCCCAGCTTGCGTAGGAGCACTTGCGTGGCCATCTTGTCCCATTCCCCGCCCATGAGGAACACGGGGTCTCCGTTTTCCAACGCCACCAGTTGTCTATACCCTAGCAGCCCTTCGTCGCTCCCCTTCGTCGAGAACACCTTAGCCTTGGGGGCGAGCCGGACGTTACGGAGGTCCGTGACCTTGCCGCCCGCCGAATGGGTCGGGACGAAGTAGCGATCCGTCGTCGGGTCGTAGGCCCACCCGTTCTTCATGAACACCCACAGCGGAAGTTCCCGCCAGTCGGCCAGTTCCCGCAGGTCGTTCGGATGGGTCTCTTCCTTCCGCAACCTCCAATATTCCTCCAGGAAGGTGGAGCCGTTCCCCTTCCGGCCGCAATGCTTCGCCCTGGAGCAAATCCACTGACCCGTCCTGGCGAGGGCCAGCGTGTCCTCCTGGCAGAACGGGCAGGTGCCGTAAACATCGTCTCCCGTGATCCCTTTCGGCTCGAACCCCCACCAGTTCAGCTTGAACAGGTGCGGGGATTCCTTGGCCCATTGAGGTAGCCAATCCGGCAGCGGTATTCTCTTGCTCATGCGGCGGTCAGTTTCACTCCGATCTTGTCGGCCCACGTCTTTCTCGTGAAGTCGACGTCCACGGGGGTGTCCAGCTTGACCCAGCCGGCGTTGTTCTCCATGATGCGTTTCAGCTTGGAGACCAGCGGCGACGTACAGTCGATGTAGGGTTTCTCCTCTTTTGTATACTCTCTCGTGACGTAGGGGTTGAGGTATTCCTCGCTTACCTCGACGACCAGTTCGTCGTGGATCGTCGCCACCAGATAGGCGTCCAATCCTCTGGAGGTAAGGTACTTATGCATCCGTCGCATGGATCGTTTGAGCAGGTCGGCCGCCAGGGATTGAATCCGGTAGTTCGTCGCCCGATACGCGAACCTGGCGTTGATCGTCAGCCGGCGTCCGGCGTCGTTGTAGATGCAGCCGTTCCTTCGACCCTCCCGTTCCATTTCCTTCATGAACTCGTTGATTCTCGGAAACTCCTCCGAGTAGGTATCCAGGAACTCCTGGGCCTCGTCCATCGGGCAGTTGACGTGCCGGGCGATGCTCTTGGCCCCGCCGCCGAAGATGCGTGCGAACAACAGGGCCTTCGCCATAGCCCGGCTGTTCTCCAGACCGAGGCTCGCCTCGAACTTGATAACGTCCCCGTTGAACCGCTCCGCCATCATTTCCGCGATGAAGTCCGCGGACTTGCTGTGGATGATCTTCTCGGGAAGCGGGATGCCGCGTTCGAGTTGCTTCAGATATTTCAGCCCGACGAAGTCGAACTCCTCCCAGATTTTCCGGGCGGGTTCTGACGGCGGGATGCCGCGGGTGTCGATCTGTAGGTTGTACTTTGCCCGGCGTACGAACCCCTCCGGGTTCCGCGAGTATCCCCAGGCGAGGTTGCACGCTTCGCTGTGGAAGTCCCGGCCTTCCCGGAAGGCCGCCAGCATCGTGGGCTCCTCGGCACACGACGCGAACAGACGTGCTTCCAGTTGCTTGTAGTCGAAGAACAGCCAGACGTAGCCGGGTCGCGGCTGGAAGAGTACTCGAGCCGTGAAGGGCACCGTGCCCCGGCTCATGGCGACCTGACCGTAACTGACGTTCTGGAGGTTGGGATCGCTCGACGAGAACCGGCCGGTCGTGGGGCCGCACTGATTGAAGGACGGGTGGATCGCGTAGCCTCGGTGTTCCCGCCACGTCAGCGGGTCCGGCCGCATGAGGGCCATATACTGTTCGAGGAACGCCGCCACGTTCTTCGTGTTCGACCGGTAGCGGATCAGCGTGGCGAGAATAGGGATGTCGCTGTGCTTCGTCAGCACTTCCCAATTCGTCGAGGGCTGCGGGACGTGGAAGTCCTCGCGGTGCTTCGGGGCCTTCGTCAGATACTCTACCGGGAGTTTCAACTCCTGATAGATCAGCCACCGAAGTTGGGTATGGCTGTTCGGGTTGAACTTTTCCTTACCCTTCTTCTTCGGGAACGCCCGGTGCCATCGCCGTTCGCGTGCCTTGTCACCGTGGATATGCTTCTGCAACTCGGCCAGTTCGCGGGCGGCGTCTTCGTCGGCCGACCTCAGCTTCCGCATGACGTGGTCCCGGTCGAGCATGACGCCCCGGGTCTCCATGTCGTAGACGACACGCCAAAGCTGCATTTCTTCGTCGTACTTACGTCTGACGTTCAGCTCCACCATCATGTCTTCGTACATGAGCCAGAGGAGCATCGTCCGGCGGGCGTCCTCCACCGCGTACTTCTCGCAGAGCCGGCGATGCGGATAGAAGTAAGCGACCAGCCAGTAGTCGGCCTCGGTCGAGACCTTGTTCTGTTCGCACTCGGGAATCCAGTTATACTCGACCCCGATCTTGAACCCCATCTTCCGAGCCCGGGTCCGGGAGAGGTTCGTGTATCGCTTCAGTTCCTCCTCGTCGTCGCGGGGGATGCCGAGATACTTTTCGGACAGGACTTTCAGCTTGTACGCTTTCAGGTGGTCGCCGTCGCCCTCGCGGCTGTCCGCCATCTGGGCGGCGAAGCGGGTGTCGTGGACCCGGCATCGCCACTTGATGTTCAGCGACAGTTCGACCATCCGAATATCGAACTTCGCGTTGTGCAGTACGACCTGTCTGCGGGGGTCGAGAAAGATCTTCCTCAGGAACTCCCGGTACTTCTTCGAGATGATCGGCTTTCGGGTGTACGGGTGGACCGGAAACTCAAGGTATGCGGTTTCCCCGTCCCGGTTGCAGAAGGAGAACGCGAACGGCCGGTCCCCTTGCCACGGATAGAGACCGGTCGTCTCGGTGTCGAACGCGAAGAACGTCCAGTTGGCGACGGCCCGCCAGTTCCGCTTGACGATCCTCGGCAGCTTGCCGGGGTACTTCTTGACCTTGGCCGGCCGCAGCCACTTCGACTCCAGAAGTTCCTTCCGGTAGAACGCCCGATCGAGGGCCGTTCCCTTCTTACGTTTCTTCGCGGGTGCGGTCTTCGCGGTCGCCATGTCAATCCTCGTTGCCGTTGGCGTCTTCGTAAGGGTCAGGTCGGTTCAAGTTTCCGACACTCAGGGCCTGTGCGAACCACGTCGCCAGCCCGAGAGCCGCCATCGCCCCGTTGCGATACCAGCAGTTCTGGCCTACCCGTATCTCGCTCGGGTCTCCGCCGGGCGGGTTTGCGTCGATCTGTCGGGAGACGAGGACGAGGACATGCATGTATCGTCTTCCCAACTCGTCCGCGATCTGCTCCGTGGTCACCTCTCCCAGCGTCAGGCTACGTTGAAAGTCCTTGTCCTCGGTCATGATTTACCTCCAGAAGAGGGGGCGGCCTTCGGCCGACCGCCCCCTCTGGTGAAATACTCAGGTCAGCGGGTTGCCGGTCTCGGGGTCACGACGCCACAGGTCGCGTCGGATTTCCTTCTGTTTCTCGAACGCTTCCTCCATCGACTTTTCCGGATTGTCGATGCGGGTACCCAGTGAACCTTCTCGCCATCCCCACCCTTTCGTCTTGTCCGGATTCCGGTCGATGATTTCACGAACTTCGGGAAAATGCTTATTCACGAACAGGGAACACGGCGGGAGCGGATCGTCACCCATGATCCGACGCCGGTTGTCCTCCATGAACTTGCAGCCCGTCCAGGTGTCGCGGCCCCGGATGCACGGCGGGTTGATCAGGTGGATGAACGACGGGTCCACCTTTTCGGCCAGTTCGTGAACCATGCCTTTGATCAGGCCGGCCCACAACCCGCCTTGCAGAATCCAGCACGACCTCTTTCCGATGACGTGCTTGAGGGCGGCGAGGTTGATCGTCCACGACGTTCCGCTGGTGACGGCGAGCGGCAGGACCGCGGCGGCGTCCTCGTTCGGAATCTTGAACGACTTTGTCAGGTCTACGTAGGTTTCCTCGATGATCCTCATGAGGTCTACATAGACCCTTTTCGCCGAAGGATCTTTCTCGATCGAGTCGGGAATGAAGTAGTCCCCTCGGTCGGCAAACTCCCCCATGTCCAACGCCCGCATCGACATGGCCCAGAACGTCGAGTCGGCGAGGTCCGGAACTACGTCCACTCCGAGGGCCTCGCCGTGTCGCTGGCCGATCCGGTGCCGGACGATCTGTTCCCGCAACCTGATAGGGACGTCGTCCAGCCAGAACGTAAAGTGGATGGTCTCCGCGATAGGCAGATGGTCGTGGATCACTGCTTCCCAGACCCGATCGACTTCCTTCGTCAACTCTTCTGCGTCCTGTCGAAGACCGGGAGAACGAAACTGTACCTTATCCCGGTGCCCAGCCACGAGCCTTGCGACTTCCTCGACCGACAGTTTGAAGTTAGGATCACGGCTCCTCTGCCACGTCACGAACACCTGTTCCTTGACGTATCGCGGCGGATTGACAAGCGAGACTCCGACGGTCCCTTCTTTGACGTAGCTCCGATTCGGCGTCGAGGATTTCGGCGACGAGGGGCTCGCATTGGAGGACGAGAGGCCGGATGAAGTCGAAGCGGGCGTCCTTGAAGCGTTCAAAGTACTCTCCGATCGAAACCGAGTGTTCGTGGATTGCCTGATTGCCGGCGTCAAGTTCTTGCAGCATGTAGGACACCACCGACAGGAAATCGGCGAAGTCCACGATCCGTCCTTCTCGCGTCCTGTCCTTGGCTACTTGCCAAGCCTCCAAGGCGAGATTCCGTTCCCCCGGGAAGATGCCGTAGGTCACACGGGCCGCGGCTTCCCTGCCGGCGTCGTCGAGCATCTGTCGTAGCTCGGAACTCGAGTACTTGAAGGGCCGGGGAAAGTCTCCGCTGATCGCCTCCTCGATGTCGTGACAGACCGACCGGGCCATCAACTTCGACCAGAGTAAGGGTATGCCGTCGTTCCTTTCGGCCCACTCCCCGATGGCCCACGCATACAGCACCGTGAAGTAACTATGTTCGGCGACTACCTCCTCATGGTCCCTGCGGCAGTTGGAGTACCGGGGAACGTACCGCAAGCGGACAATGTCCCCCAGAAGCAAGCGTTCGAGGTTCAGGATCATCAGGTGTATCCCTTGGCGAGTTTGTCGAGGTTCCTCTTCGCGGCCTTCAAGCCGGCCCCGGGCGGAGACATGGCGAAGCAGTTGGCGAAGAAGTCCAGTTCCTCCATGGACGTGATCGCCCCGTCGAGGTTCTCGGACAGCATGAGATTGATCGTGTCCGGCTCCCGGAACGTCATGGCGACCACGGGCACGTCCTTTCCGACGGCGTAGCCCATTTCCCAGAGGGTGCCATCGTCCGGCTTGACCAGCCCTTTTTTCAAGACCTTGCCTGAAGTGATCTGTTGCCACGTCTCCGGACGACGGCCGCTAGTATCTTGTTCGTCGATCCCTTCGGCCACCTGATAGACAAGTGCGCCTTGTACCATCATGATCTCTACGCCCGGCGGCAGCAGACGGTCGATCCACGCGACGACGACGTCTGCGGTGTCGATCATCTTTTTATTGAGACGGTTGATTGTCGCACGCACGGCGGGGTTCTTCAACCCACCTGTCTGGTCCTCCGGCTTGTCGGCCAGCCGCGGGGAGAAGTAACGGCATCCGGCCTGATCGAAGATACCCTCGATTTCGGCCATACGCTCCCGCTCCTCGAACGAGAAGAACGGGGCCGCCAGATAGACGTAAGACAGATCGGTTTCGTCTACCCCTCGGATTCTCATTTCCTCGGAGATGTGCATCGAAGCCGCCCGAACCTTGCCTCTGCCTTCCATGTCGCGTTGCAGGTCGCTCACGGGGATTACCTCCAGAAAGTGAGGGGGCCGGGCCTTCGCCCGGGGCGGCCCCCCTCTGGAGAAAATGGTTAGCCGCCGTAACCGGTCCAGTCTACGTCACTCCACCAGCCCGGTGTGTAACGACTGCTTACTCGTCAAGAACCTTCAGGGCCGACAGCTTGACGCCCTTCGTGACAGCCTTTCCCACCTTCACGTCGGCGGTCTTCTTCTTTTCGTTGACGGCCGCCACGGTCCCCTTGACCGTCTTGCCCTTCAACTTGAAGCTGACCTTGTCGCCCTTGTCGATGACGTCCTCTTCCTCGTCGTCTTCGTCCTCCTCCTCTTCGTCCTCGGACTCTTCCTCGTCTTCGGACTCCTCTTCGTCTTCCTCGGACTCTTCCTCCTCCTCGTCGTCACCTTCCTCCTCGTCGCCGTCCTCCTCTTCCTCGGCGTCCTCGTCGACGTCTTCCTCCTCCTCGTCCTCCTCGGCCTCTTCGAGTGCGGCGGCGACGGCCTTGCGAAGTTCCTTCAGCTTCATCTTCTTCGCACCCTTGACGTCGAGCTTCTCGTCCTTGATGAGCGCGAGAAGTTCGTCCTGGTCCATCGTGGACGGATCGACCTCCTCGCCCTCCTCTTCGTCCTCACCCTCCTCGTCGCCCTCGGAGAGCAGCTTCCGGATACGCATGTTCTGGAAGTCGTTGGCGTTGGTCTTCAGCGTCGCCCGGACCTCGGGCTTGGCCGCCTTCAACTCCTCCATCGTGGCGATCAGTTCGTCGGCGTCCTCGACCGGCTCGTAGCCGAGTTTCGTCAGGGTCAGGTTGAGATAGAAGAGCGAGTCTTCCGTCTCCAGCCCGCGGTAGTCGCGGTACTCCTGTCCGTCGTACTCGCCGTCGGTGAACTTCCAGTGGAAGACCACCTGCTGCCGGCCGCCCTGCGACTTGCCGATGGCGTAGTCCGAGAACTTGAAGTTGTACATGCCGTCGTCGAAGTCGGTGATCCCGCCCTCTTCCGCGGCACGTTCCTTCGCCTTCTTGAACAGGCCCTTCGCCTTGGACGCCCACCGCTTGAACTCCGCCGCGCCGGCGGCCTTGGCCTTGTCCGCCTTCGGGTCCGCCTTCGCGGCCTTCGACGTCTTGGCCTTCGCGTCCGACTTCGCCGGCTTCGTGGTCTTCTTAGCCATGATCTTGCACTTTCCCTTGGCTACGTTGCGTAGCCACCTGCGAAACAGCGAGGCGAGGAACACCCCCGCCCTCTCACTCTCTACTGGCGTCCTGCCTAACGGTCTTCCTCCAGGCCGCATGGACTGTCCTTCGGCTTGGGCGGGTTCGGCTCCAGAAGATTGCACCACCCGTAGCCATTACACCCGTATGCGGTCTGGTCGTCCCAGAGGTCTCCGCTTCCGCATTTGGGGCACTTCCCGGTGAAGTCATACCAAGCCATGCCGTACTCCTAGGAACTCTTCTTGACTTTCTTCTTCCTCTTCAGTTTCTTGGCCTTCGGTCGGTCGGGTTCCACGGTCAGGTCATTCTCGAACGCTTTGAGTAGGTTGTCGTAGCCCTCCTCGGCGGACTTGCCCATAGGGATGTAGTTGATCAGTTCCCCACTTTCCTTATCCCGGAAACGTCCCATTTCCTGGATGCGGTTGCCGGCGTCGAGTTTCTCGTTGCCGGTGATCCACAACCTCCTCTCGTTCCTGAAGTAACCGTAGTACGCCCACAGGTCCACCGTGGCCGTGATGTACTCGTGCCCCGCACCCGAGAGCGAGGACTTGATCTGCTCCCATTGGTCCCCGGTGAACCAATGCTCGGTCTCCCGCACCTTGACGTGGGACAGGCTGACGTGGCCGCCGGGGCTGGCGATCAGCTTGCCCATGACACGCTTGAACTCTTTCGTGATCTCTTTCCACGACTTGCCGTAGTCGTTGGCGTCCTGGGGGTGATCGACGAAGAGGACGTTCTTGCACATGTAGTCGAAGCACAGTTCGTATGCTCCGTCCGCCACGTCCACGCAGTTGGCCCCGTATCGGTCGCCGACATATTCGAGGTAGCCGTTGACGTAGCCCTCGAACTCCTGCCAGGAGTCGATGACTTTTCGATGACCTTTCTTGTCGAGCGGCTGGAAGACGCGGATCGCCTTCGTGCCGGGTTCCGTCGGGAAAAAGAACACTTTCGGGAACTTCGACACCAGCGTGGTCTTGCCGATCTTCTTCTCGCCGAAGATCAGGAACGAGAAGTCCGAAATCTCGGTCACTTCCTCCGGCAAGTCCTCCGGCATCTCGACTTCAAGCGGGGCGTTCTTGGACCCGCCCTTGACGGTTCCTCTCGTCCTCTTTGATCTGCGTTTGAGTTTTGGCATTGTCGCCAGTTCTCCCGACTTTCAGGTCGATGGTTGCGGTCCCCTGCGGCCCGAGGAAGGGGTGGTTCTCCTCCAGAATCTCGGTCCGCATGACTCGGCATCGGTTCGGGGCGGACACCCCGATCCTCGCCTTCTTGACGTCGTCGGTCTTCCTGATTTCCAGTACCTTGATGACGATCGGACCGTCCGAGGTCTCGATCAGGATCTCCTCTTCCTCCTCTCGTGCGAGTACGAGCATCGTCTTTACTTCCTCTTCGTCCGGGGCTTTCGGATCAGCCCGCTGAAGTCGTCGTCAGCCATCGCGTCGAAGTAGTCGGTCCTCCGATAGCCGACGTACAGTCCGACGGGATTCACGAAAGTGGGTAGCCGCCCTTCCGCCCAAGCCCTGACCTCCTCCATGATCGGGATCAACTGCTGGGCGTACCACTCTTCCAGGTCCGACTCTACGATCGGGTGCGTCGGGCGGTTGAAGTATTGCTGCGGCTGTGCCCTGATCTTCTCCCCGACCCGGTCCATCAGGATCTTCAGAGACGTGTCCGCCTTGGTCCTCCTGAACTCGGCCCGCTTGACGTTGTTGATGATGCCGCCCGCCGGACACTCCCCTTCCTTCTTCCAGTAGTCGTACATGTACAACATGACCTGGAAGTTGAACCGAAACTCTTCGACCACTTTCAGGGCGTCGATACGCGACCGGGTCTTCGTGTCGATCACCCACAGGTCTCGGTCGGCGTCCCGGTGCAGCCCGTCCCGGACTCCCTTGATCTTGACCCTCCTGCCGTCGCCGTACGTATACCAGTGGACGAACTCCTGCTCCGTGGCTTGCCACCATCCGTCGAAGTCCCGAGAGTAGTAACGGAAGTATTCGTAGGCCGTGATCTGGCAGAGTGCCAGCATTTCCTCCATCTTCGGGGTGTAGCGGAAGTCTGGCCGTTGGAGTTTCTGTTTCTTGACGTACCGGGCCATGATCTTGGCGATGGCTTCCCGGGACGGCGGGGCGTCGTACTTCTGATAGACGTGCTCGAGCAGGTAGTGGAAGGCCGTCCCCCATTCGAGGAAGTCCGGCATCACCTTGGGCCGCCAGCCCTCGACGTAGCGGAGGCGGACCTCCTCGCGGTTCTGGAGGAAGACGGAAATGAAGGACCAGCTTACTCCATCCCTCCAGAAGTCCCAATTCGCCGAGGAGACGGGACGGATCTTTTCGGCACGCTTCCGCTTTAGCTTTGGCATCACGCAAATCCCGGGCGAGCCAACTTCTGGAGGTAAACCCTATCCAGGCGGACCAACCGGTCGCCAGGATCAGGGACGAGTAATACAGGGCCTCGACGATCCTCATGTCGGCACCGGTATCCGGACCCAGACCTCAGCGATCGCCCACCAGAGTAGGACGATCCCGAGGACGAGGGCCGAACAGAACAGCACGCCCATGAGGACGATGCCTAGGTTTTTGAACATGTCCTCCATCATGCGTCCTCCAGTTTGCGGGAGTAGCCTAGTTCCTCGAAGTCCTGGGCGAAGTGCCGTCGGATCACTTTGACCGCCTTCGGAGTGAGGTCCGCCTTCCACCGGTCCGGCGGCTGCCGCTCCCCGTAGGAGCGAAGGTACGGGATTTCCTCCAGAGGGGCGAACAGCATCTTCGCCGTGAAGAGTCCTTCGCCCAGGGCTTCTACGTCGATCACGTACTCGGGGTCCAGCGGGGGCTGGATACGCTTGTCGTCCTTACGGGTCGGCACGATGCCGAACCGCTTGAAGGCTTTGCGGCCTCCCATCCACAACGTCTGCGGCCACGCCGACCAGTGGAGGTTGTCCTCGGCCGTCAGCCATTCCAGGAAAGTGTCGAACTTCCTCCACCGGCCGTGCGGCCGTTCCAACTTGTTTACTTCCGCGGAGAGCCACAGGCTGTAGCACCGGCGGAACGGGTTCTTGGAAACGAACACCCGGGTCAGGTTCTTTTGCTCCCACAGCCACCGCGGGACGTCCACGGAGCAACGCCAGTCCGGCCAGTCGCCGACGTTGTAGCCTCCGTGGTACGGCTCCGCGGCGAAGATGGTCCGAAACGTCTTCCGTCCGTTTCGGGGCGGGATGATGCACAGCCCGTTTCCCGCCACCTTGGGCGACCGCTGGTGACTGTACTCGAACTTCGTTACCTCCGTGACTAGGTACATCAGAAGAGACCCTTAGCGTAAAGGCCGACCCCTACGGCGTCCCAGCCGTGAGACGTCATGCCGCCCATCGCCATCGGCTCCAAGCCCGGCAGAATGTCCAGAATCCGGTTGTGGCAGACCTGCTTCGGCAACTGCCCTTTCCACTCGTTAGGGGTGTAAGTCTTGACCTTGCAGTCGGCGTGCCAACCCCACGACATGATCATGCCGGCCATCGACGTCAGCTTGATCAGGTCTCCCGAGGCCGCGGACGCTTCCCCTTTGGCCGAGGCCCCGAAGAACTGCGGAAGTTCGATATACAATCGGGTCATGCGGCTAGTGCCGTACCCGCACAGGACAGAGTTGATGCCGTCCATGACGTAATACATGGCCTCGTGCCACTTCATGCTCGACGGCGGATCGAAGGACGTCACCACGATGGGCAGGTCTTTCGGGTTCGACCATTCGGACTCCTCCCACAACGCCATACCGGTCCCCCTCACCCCCGGGTCGAACGAGGCCCGGAATCGATACTCTTTTCCGCCGACTCCCCCCATCCGTGCGAGGTCTCGGAACAGCGACTTGTCGGCGTTGACCTCCCGCAAGGCCCGGAACCGCCCGGCCTTGACCGGTTCCTTGAACGCGGTTCGGCTACACGAGTACTGCTTCTCGCTCCGTCGCGGCTTCTTCTTCATTTCAGTTCGATGTCCTGATTGCGGCCGTAGATGAGCACGTTTCCTTGGGTCGTGATGACCTCGACGGTCCCGGGGCTGGTGATGTTGACTTGCAACACGACCTTCTCCGTGAGTTCGGTCGAGTCCATGTCCATCCCCATGTCCGCCAGAAACTTCTGGCCCGGGATCAACTCATAGGGCTTCACTTTTCGCAGTTGCGTCATCGCTTCTTCCTCTCCAGAAAACGTTTCCAAATCGGCCGCATGGACTCCCCGCCGAGCAGGTGCTTCTCGGCCAGGACCGCCTCTACGTCCTCCTCGATCGTGTCACGGGTGGTCAGGTGCAGCAGCAAAACCTGTTGGCCCGTCTTGGCGAGGTGCGCGATCCTCTCCCGGCTCTGCCTGTAGGCGTCGCCGCTGTACGTCTTGCTGTAGTAGATCGCGGTGTCCGCGGCCGAGAAGTTTAGTCCGTACTTCCCGCACGCGACATTGCATAACAAGATGCCCGTGCCCGATTTGCTCCAACGTCCGATAGAAATCTTCCTTTCGGAGGACGGGGTCGCTCCCGTGATCGACCACACCGCCCGCTTCCGCTTCTTCAACAGCCGACGTATCCTGCGCAAGTCCTCGTTGAACGCGAACCATACCACCACCTTCTCTTTCCGTAGCTCGGTGTCCAAAACCTCGAAAAGTATGCGGTCCTTGTGGGGGCCGCACGACAGTTGCCTCAGCCACATGTCAACGACGGGTTTGTACTTCGTCGTCTGGCCGTCGCTCCCGGCGAAGTCCCTTTCCATCTTGCGATATTCGGAACGCATCTCTGGAGGTAATTCGCAGTACCTTGTCGATTCGACCAGCCGTGGACCGACACCCAAGTCCTTTCGGCGAAGGACGGACGAGTGGCGTTTTATCGCTTCCTTGATCGCCTGGACCGTACCTTTCTTCGGCTGCCAGCCGTACCCCCAGAACGCTCTCTCCATGAACTCCGATCGCCACGTCCAGTAGTTCCGGTGGCCCATGAACTCGCCCCGGAGGAAGATGAACTGCTGGACGAGGTTTTCCAATCCTTCGGGGCTAGGGTATCCAGATAAGATGACCTTAGCCGGAACATGCGAGAAGCGAGACGTGCAAACTCTCGAGATCTGCGTCTGCGGATTGCGTATTGCCGGAGACTCGTCCAGCACCACGCAAGCCCACGGCCAATGGCAGAGGTCCGGATTGTTGCGGAGAGCGTCATAGTTGACGAGGTTCCAGTCAAGGTGTTCTCCGTCCTCCAGAAGACGTTTCCGCATCTTCAGGTCGTGAAGGTCCATGCTGGCGTGGCCTTCCTCCGCCAGTTCGTCTTGCCATACGCCGAGGACCGACAGAGGTGACACGATCAGGCAGGGGAAGTGCCGCTCCCGCTCGATCAGGCGTATGGTCATGAGGGTCTTGCCGAGTCGCATTTCCCAGAAGAAGGCGTAGCGTGGTTCCTTCTTCTTCAACGCCCACGCGAGTCCGCTTTTCTGGTGGGGAAACAGGCGGCGAAGTGTCATCGGTTCTCCCGGTCTCGGGGCCGCGATCGGCACGATACGGGCCGACGGGGGCCGGCCGTCCCTTGCGAGCGCGGCCGGCCCCCCGGAAACGGCCTCTCAGGCAGCGTAGGAACGCTAGCGGGCGGCCCGGACGGCCCTTCCCCCGGCCCGGGGCTTCCCCGCGGTCCTGGGGGCTTTCCCGCGGCCGGAAACGGCATCGGGCTTTCCCTTAGCCGGGGCATCGGGGCGGCCCTTAGACCGCGGGGTCGGCTTCGCTGGCGTTGCTTTTCCCTGTCCCTTGCGCTTCGATCCGCCGGGAGCCGGCGGGCGTGCGGGTCCGGGATTGGGCGGATTCAGGACCACGCCCTTCGGCTTGCCGTTGACGGCGTACCGCTTCGCCAGTTCGGCTACTTCGGGATCGACCGGCACCACGCCTTCGTTCAACGGTACCGTGTCGAGGGCGTTCGTCATCGGCTTACGTGCCTTGACGCCCTGGTTCTGCTTCTCACGCCAGATCGTCCGCTCGGTCTCGTTCGACCGATGGGCAGGGGTCTTCCCCAGAGAGTTGGCTTTCAGACGTTCGCCGCACTCCGGACAATGGGCGATTTTCAGACGCTCGCCCTTGACCTTGAGTTTGAGTACCGGCTTGCCGACCCCGGGGCAGATCGTCGGCTGGAGGAACTTACCTTGCCCCTCCTGGAACCGGACCTGAGACGCCCCGTACCCTTCGGCGTGTTCCCTCGGCTTCTCCCGTAGCGGCTTGGGCGGGTTCTCGGTCAAGTATTCCATCTTGCCGATCACCGCACGCAACTCGTCGGCGTCCAGCGTCTCGCTCACCGCGGACGAGAACCGAGGGGGCTTCGCCTTGCCGTGCGGGAACGCGACCGTGAGGAGTCCGACGTTCGTGATATGGCCGTGCCCGTCGTTGCGGAGGACACGCCATTGGGTCAACGTCGTCCCTAGGATCGCCTGAGTGAAGTCGATATAGGCTTCCTTCGGAACCTTGGGCTTCGGCGGGGCCGCGGGGACCGGGGCGGGAC
>Ga0256856_1000009_pt1 | contig 21061 bp, 13 predicted proteins | sample BONt10_FD_181175 | JGI IMG/M metagenome (GOLD analysis project Ga0256856, IMG submission 181175) | Terrestrial sediment cell enrichment communities from Utah, United States - BONCAT_SYTO_Terrestrial_sediment - 10 | ecosystem: Environmental > Terrestrial > Deep subsurface > Rock core/Sediment... | reverse complement strand
GTGTGGGGCGTGGCGTGGGGCGGGGCGTGGAGCGTGGCGTTAGGCCTGGCGTGGGGCCTGCCGTCGCGCGTGGCGTGGGACGTGGCGTTGCGCGTGGCGTTGGGCCTGGCGTTGGGCATGGCGTCGGCCGTGGCGTTGTCCGAGGCGTGGGGCATGGCGCTGGGCGAGGCGTTGGGCGTGGCGTTGGGCGTGGCGTCGGCCGTGGCGTCGGCCGTGGCGTCGGGCGTGGGAGTAACTATCAACTTATGGCAGCCAGTCGTACTGTATCCTTTCCTCACGGGATGGAATATTCTGCTTTACCAACTAGACAAAGGACGCACAGCTACTAAACCCAGTTTCTTACGTTGGCATTCGGCTTTTTGGGATGAGTGGCAGCGCCTTCCCCTACAAGTCTTAGACGAGCACGTTCTCTTAGTAATGGAGCGTAACCCAGAAGAGGGCAAAGCTGCACTCAACTATTTAAGTACCAGTCGTCAGCGTTGGGCAGCACAAGCTGTACAAATTGAACTTGATGCACGGGAATTAGAACGTTGTGAAGATGTAGCTGCTATCGGTAAAACTTACCGGAATCTAGCCCTTGGAGAACTGAATAGTCCAGTTAGTCCCCTCCTAAGTAGCTTTAGTCGCATTAGCGAGGATGTAGCAGCAGCCCTCAACCAAAAAAGTGCTTACAACCAGCGTTTAGCCCTCAGTGCTGTAGCAGAAAGATTAAATGGTTTAATTCGAGAATTGACCCGCAGTGGTGACAAATATGCAGTACGTTTTAGCCCTATTGCAAATAGTTGGTATGAAATTGTCACCAACTATATGCAAGAACAGGCGAAAGCTGTTGAACTACGACAAGAAATCGACAACCCTTATATCATCGGCATACCCCTGACAGAACAACAGGAAATCTTCACCGGACGTGCTGACATGGGTACGCGCATCGAGCAATTACTTCTAGACCGCCGCCGCCCTCCTTTGTTACTCTACGGTCAGCGGCGCATGGGCAAAACTTCCCTGCTCAACAACCTGGGACGCTTGCTACCAAGCACTATTATTCCCATGTTTGTAGACTTGCAAGGCCCAGTTTCATCAGCGAGTGATTCTGCTGGGTTTCTCTACAATATCGCTAGGAGTATGGCAGACTCAGCCAAGCGCCAAAGAAAATTAACTCTCCCATCTCTTGACCGCGAAACACTGCAAGATGACCCTTTCACCCGCTTTGATGAATGGCTGGACGAAGTAGAACAAGCGCTACAACAAAATATTGCCCTGCTTGCCTTGGATGAATTCGAGGCGCTAGATAATGCCATCACAAAAGGACGCTTTGATCGGGAGGATGTTCTGGGAATGTTGCGTCACCTGATTCAACATCGTCCCCGCTTCAAAGTGCTGCTAGCTGGTTCCCATACAATAGAAGAATTTCAGCGTTGGGCTAGCTATTTAATCAATGTCCAAGTCGTTCATATCAGCTACCTGAAAGAACCCGAAGCGCGCCAACTAATTCAGCAACCAGTCAAAGATTTTACCCTGCGTTACGAACCCAATGCGGTCGATCGAGTTTTGCAACTCACCCGCTGTCACCCTTTCCTAATCCAACTCCTCTGCGCTGAAATTATCGCACTAAAAAACGAGCAAGATCCATCTATCCGCCGACTAGCAACCTTAGCCGATGTAGAAGCAGCAATACCAGACGCTTTAAGTGTTGGCAGTTTCTTTTTTGCCGATATTCAAAGCAATCAAGCAGATGCAGCAGGATTAGCTATTTTGCAGTTTTTGGCAGCACGAGGAGAAGGGGCAACAGTCAGCCGATTAACTATTTTGCAACACTTTCCCCATAAATACGCTGCTCTCAATTTACTTCTGCAACGCGAATTGATTGAGGAAGTTAGTGAGGGCTACCGTTTCCAAGTTGAATTAATTCGCCGCTGGTTTGCATCATCCTAATTTTTTTGATTAACCGCAGAGAACGCAGAGGACACAGAGGTTTTTACTCTTAGAGATTTTGTCAGGTGCGCGTGGCGCACCCTACTTTAACTTTAAAAATCAACCCTTCGGCCGCTGAATAATTGTTTCAACTACCCTGCGCTTGACTTTTGGATCGATACCAATCAGCCGCACGTATTGGCCGCCGTGTTCCGCCAAACAAGTTTCTAAAGATGCAACCACATCTTTTTCCTGTGCAGTTTGAATTGTGGCGCAACTTTGCCAAGAACCAGTTTTAAATCGGCGATTATCTGCATATTCCATGCCAATTTTGCAGCCTCTTGCTAACAACTGCTTTACTTGTTCCAATACCTCGGAACTCAGCCGCGCCGCATGACCGTTACCCTCTTCAGAACTTGGCTCGACGTAAGCTTTATAATATTTGGAGGACGGGTCGTTTAATTGACTTGGCGTTGGCGCAGCAGCAGCAGCATTGGGGGTTCCTTTAACGTTAAACAGGCGCGATTGGTTGTATTCATCTACTAATCGCATTTCCTGAATCCGCTTTTGTTGGCCAACCATCAAACTGCCCATTTCTATTAAATGAGCGAGGCTGAAATTCGGGTTCGGAAAATCGGGCGCTGCTTCCACAGTGTTTACCAAACGCTTGGAAACTCGCTCGATTCCTATTTTGTGAATGAATTCGCGGATTTGTTCGTCGTAAATGCGCGATCGCAAAGCGCTAAAAAAGTCGATCGCCTGATCGGGAAAATTATCAACTAACCCCACAATCTCAGTTTTTGACAATTTGTCAGACTCAAAAATTCCCCCAACAATCCCAATTTTATCATCCCGGCTCGGTTCCCAATAATACTTTTCCATCCGCCCGTCGCGAATCAGCGGCGCGTACAGCGTAGAAAAATCATTTCCCGTGACAATAATCGGCACTCGGTGCAGCGGCGTGCTGTCATAACTTCCCGGTAACTGCACGTTAGTTGGATTATCAGCAATATTCATCAGAGTGGCATTAACCATCTGAGTATTGACAGTATATTGAGTAGTAGAATCGAACCTGCCAGCACCAGCATCCAAATCGTTAATAAAGATGGCGCACATCTCGCCGCGCACGCGAATTTGCTCCGCAGCTTCCCGGTAGCGCAAGCGAATTAAACGCGCCGGATCTCCTGCATCCGGGCTTTCTAATTCCCCGCCAGATATCATCACCGGTTCAAAGCCCATCCGCCGAAAAACCAGTTCGGTTTGAAAAGTTTTGCCTTCTCCTTTGCGGCCGTGAATTCCCAAAATTAGGGGGACTCTTACTCCGGGCAAATCTAAAAAGTTTTTAGTGATGTGCACCGCAACGCGATCGAGAAAGTCAGGAGAAATGTAATAACTCATCAGTAGATTGGCCAGGGATTAATTGCTGTTACTGTTATCATTTTATGACAAAACTAACAGCATCCACCGCTAACCAGGATTTTTACCGTACAATCTAGGTCTACATATTATGTGTTAAGGAGCGATTCGTGAGTCCAGAAACCTTACTAAAAGAACCAAGCGTGCAAGCCGAAGCCAGTTTGTTCAGTTCTGAGGGCTTCGACAGCTATGTAATGACAACTTACGGGCGTTTTGCGATCGCCCTAGAACGGGGCCTCGGCTGCAGCGTTTGGGATACCGAGGGCCGCGAATATCTCGATTTTGTGGCCGGTATTGCTACCTGCACTCTGGGACACGCCCACCCGGCAATGATTGCAGCGGTAAATAAGCAAATTCAGACCCTGCACCACGTTTCAAACCTTTATTATATCCCCGTACAGGGCGAGCTGGCGAAGTGGCTTGTAGACCATTCTTGCGCGGACAGAGCCTTCTTTTGCAACTCCGGCGCGGAAGCTAATGAAGCGGCAATTAAACTCGCCCGCAAGTACGCCCACGAAAAATTAAATATCTCGAATCCGACAATCATTACCGCCGCTGCGAGTTTCCACGGGCGGACTTTGGCGACAATTACGGCCACGGGACAGCCTAAATACCAGAAGGGTTTTAGCCCCTTGGTGCCGGGATTTCACTATGTGCCCTACAACGATATTAGTGCGATCGAAACGGCGATCGAGCAACTCGACAAAGACGAACGCCAAGTAGCAGCAATTATGCTGGAAGCGCTGCAAGGTGAAGGCGGAGTTCGCCCGGGAGATATCGCCTACTTCCAGCGCATTCGGGAAATTTGCGACGAAAAAGGCATTTTGCTGATTCTCGACGAAGTGCAAGTCGGGATGGGACGCAGCGGCAAATACTGGGGCTACGAAAACCTCGGCATTGAACCGGATATCTTTACCTCTGCCAAAGGATTGGGCGGCGGTATCCCGATCGGCGCTATGCTGTGCAAATCTTCCTGCGATGTATTTGAACCGGGAAGTCACGCCAGCACTTTCGGCGGCAATCCTTTTGCTTGCGCTGTAGCTTTGTGCGTTTGCCAAACTTTAGAACGGGAAAACCTTCTAGAAAACGTGCAGCAGCGCGGGGAACAGTTGAAAGCAGGGCTCAACAAGTTGGCGGCCGCATATCCGCATTTAATTGCTGAGGTGCGCGGCTGGGGTTTGATTGTCGGGATGGAATTGCAAGCTGATATCGAACTTACATCCGCTGATATCGTCAAATCTGCCATCGCCGCAGGAGTTTTGTTGGTTCCTGCAGGGCCGAAAGTGCTGAGGTTTGTGCCGCCGCTGATTGTCACCTCCGCTGAAGTCGATCGAGCTCTGCTGGCAGTGGAGTCAGCGTTGCGCTCTCAAGCGGTACAGTAAAATCTACTGAGTTGCTTTTTGTTAGCTGTAGCGCTGAAAGTCGCGCCATATCCTAGATAACTCACTTAGTCCAGGACACACTCTTCCTCAGAAACCCGGTTTCTTTCGAGATTTATCGTTACTAAACCCCATAGTTTCGCAGAAACCGGGTTTCTTAGCGTAAGTCGGATCGGAGTAAATGTAAACCCGTCCCGCTGCAAGTCTGTCGGGGCGGGTTTGTCAAATTTAGAACTTTCTGTGAAACCGGCCCCGACATACTGACGGCGCCTTTAACGGGGATTTTACTAAGGACCAACGCGCCAAATAATACTATTAGCCATTGTAGGTGCTAGTTTCGCTATCTGCGTGTCTGTTGGGACTTTTGTAACTATTTCGCGCCCTTCCCACTACACCTAGTACCCTTATAGCCGGAAGGGGGGGTGACGACGATTGTATCTTTGAGCAATTTTTGGGACAGCTTTCAACAGAGAAAAGATGTAATCGTCGTCACCAAATTTTTCCGTAAAATTTTGCTCGTCAACTGTATATTGTGAGAGAATAGAAGAACAAAGGAGGTGAGGTTGAGTGCTACACAAGGCTATCCAAGTTCGTTTGTATTCTACCCAAAATCAAAAAATACAATTAGCTCCCACTTTGGGTGGTGCAGGTTGGTGGTGGAATTATAATCTAAATAAATTAATTGAAGTTTATAAAAAAACTGGTAAAAAACTTGGCTGCTGGGCCCTCAACACACTTTTACCTAGTCTCAAAAAATCAGATAAAAGTGCATGGCTAGGTGAGTGTTACAGCCAATTTTTGCAAGCTAATACGCTTAACTTAACCACTGCATACACAAAGTTTTTTGATAAAAATGCTGGGTTTACTGAGTTCAAATTTCAGCATAAAAAACAGTCAGTTCAGTATCCTCAAAACGTTAAAATGGTAGAGGGTAATGTCAAAGTTTCCCGCAAGAGGGGAATAGCAAAACCAAAAATACATAGATTAATTGAGGGTAAAATTACGAGGGTAATTATTAGTAATAATTATTCAGCATCTTTGATAGCTATACTGACTGAAATAGAGGGCGAGAACCAGACAACAAAAGAAGGTATGATTTATGGCATTGATTTAGGAGTGAAACACTTTGCTATTGTCACCGAGGGCGAAAAAAAATCTAAATATGACAATGCCAAGCATTTTGCCAAGCAGGAGAAGAACTTGAAGCGCCAGCAGCAAAAGTTAACGCCCCAGCCGAAAAAAAGTAATTATAGTTACAAATATAGAAAAGTTACTCCCAAGGTATACGAACGGGTTAAGAATTCGCGGCAAGATTTTTTACATAAACTTAGTTATAAGTTGGGGAGCGATAGCCTCGCGGTCATAGTAGACAACCTTCATGTCTTGGGCATGGTTGGCCATCAAAATTGGGCGAAAGCCATATCGGATAAGGGTTTGGAAACTTTTCCCAACTTCGGGACCCAAAAGTGGGAACGCAAAGGCGGGAACTTAGTTGAGGTTGATAGATGGTTTCCCAGTTCCAAACTCTGTTCTAATTGTTTCCATCAAAGGACCGAGATGCCATTAGATATGAGGGAATGGACTTGTCCTCACTGTGGTACAGATAATAATCAGCAGGGGAACGCAGCGATAAATATGAGAGCAGAAGGTATCAGAATACTAAAGACGGAAGGATCAGCGGTCTCTGCTTTAGGAGGCGAGGTAAGACCAAAGCTGGCACAAAAGTCTAAGCTTCTGCCCTCGCCTATGAGTACACAAGCCCCTACTATATTCGGTACCCCGATTTAGCGGTGGGTAGTTCACTTGGTTGCACGGAAGCAGCGCTCCTATGGTTAATAGTTTGGCGGAATGCACGATGGACGAAAAGCGTCGCAAAACTGATGTTAATATGCTCCAAACGCTGCTGGAAAATCCTGTGGACTCAGGAATAGATTTGATTTTGAGGACGAACCCAAAGTCGATCGACTTTGGGTTCATGCAAACGCTTTATTTGGAAGAACCGGCACTGACGCGAGAAAGTTTGCTCAAAGCTGCAAAATTTTTCCAAAAGGCGATCGCACCCTTTGCAGATGCTAAGGGCAATTCTAAACTGCCCGGAACCGGGACAGCATATCTGGCTTTTTTAGCAGAAGTATTGCAGGCAGTTGCGCGCAGCGCAGATTCGCAGCACCTGTACACGTTGCTGAGAAACAATTTAGATAAACTCGATCATAATTTCGCACAACTGCTGCGCGGATGGGCAACTTTGGTGTTTTCTGCTGCCAAAGAATCGGAAACTAGGCGCATTGCAGCCCTGATCGGCAATCTGAGCAACAAAATTGGGCGGTTTCCCCTCGGCAGCAAGGCTAATAACTTGGAAATCGAAATTGCCGGTTACGAAACAGTTGCTAAGGTGTTTACCCGCAAAGACTTTCCCCAAGAATGGGCGATGGTGCAAAACAATCTGGGCAACGCTTACAGCGATCGCCCCAAAGGTGATAAAGCTCAAAATATGGAACAGGCCATCGCTTGCTTTGAAAATGCCCTGCAAGTGCGTACTCCCCAACAGTACCCGGAACAGTGGGCGACGCTGCAAAATAATCTGGGCAACGCTTACAGCGAGCGCCTCAAAGGAGATCCGGCAGATAATCTAGAACAGGCGATCGCCTGCTATCAAAACGCGCTGCGAGTTCGCACACGCGAAACTTTCGGGGAAGAGTGGGCGAGCACTCAAAACAATCTCGGCCGTGCTTACAGCCGCCGGCTGCGGGGCGACAGAGCCCAAAATCTGGAACAGGCAGTCGCTTGCTACCACAATGCTTTGCAAGTCTACAACCGCAAGCGGTTTCCCCGCCGCTGGGCCACGACTCAAAATAATTTGGCAAATGCTTACTGCGAGTTCCTGCGGGGCAACCGAGCCGAAAATCTCGAATACGCGGTCAACTGCTATCAGAGAGCTTTGCAAGTGCGGACTAGGGAAGCTTTTCCCCTACAGTGGGCGACGACTCAAAGGAATTTGGGGCGGGTGTTTATCGATCGCATCAAAGGCGATCCAGTGGAAAATGTGGAAATGGCGATCACCTGCTATCAAAATGCTTTACAAGTCTATACCCGCATCAAATTTCCCGAAGCTTGGGCTTCGATCCAAACTTACCTCGGTAGGATCTACAGTCGGCGGGTGAAAGGGGAAAAAGCGGAAAATATCGAAATGGCGATCGCCTGCTATCAAAATGCTTTGCTCTTTTGTAACCGCCAAAAATCTCCCGAACGCTGGGCAATGCTGTGTGCGTACCTCGGCCGTGCTTTCTGCGAACACCTGAAAGGGGAAAAAAACCGCAACCTCAAAAGCGCGATCGCCTGCTATCAAAATGCCACCCAAGTCTACACCAGGGAGGCAGCTCCCAACCGCTGGGCAATGCTGCAAATTTATCTCGGTAGGGCTTATTCCCAACTGACAGAGACGGAAAACTTGTCGCACATGGAAAGCGCGATCCGCTGCTATCACAGCGCCTGCCAAGTCTACACTCGCGAAACCCATCCCCACCGCTGGGCTGAAATTTTATTTTATTTGGGTCAAGCTTACCGAGTTCGAGGCGAGTTGCTTCGCGCCTACGGGGTTTTTACTGCTGCTGTCGATACTGTGGAATTCTTGCGCTCCGAACCCGAGGTTGATACAGTCGATTGGGGCGATCAGACGAGTACCCCAAAAGTCAAATTAACCCGCACCTGGGCTGCACTCTATAAATGCCTGGTGCAAGTTTGCCTGGAACTCGGCGCAAGCCTTCCCGAATATTGCGCTAAGGCTCTGGAATACGCCGAACGCCACAAAAATCGGAATTTAGTAGAACTGCTGGTTAAATGCCAACTGACTCCGAAAGCCGAAATTTCCGCAGCGGTGCGAAGCGAGTTGGAGTCGCTGCAACAGGAAATAGCGGGGGAACAGCGGCACCAAGAACAGCGAGAACCCCAACCCAACACTACCTTGATTCCTGAGGGCGATACCCAAGGTTTGAACAGCGGTTATCTGCTGCCGAACTCGGACGTGATGCACTTAAATCAATTGTGGCTGCAGTTTGATGGGTTGATTGCTCGGGAGGTGCAGGCAAACGACCCTTTCTTCAGCCTAGCTCGCAAAGTTCAACCCATCGCTTTCGAGCAAATTCGCCAATTGTTGCCTGATGCCAATTGCGCTGCTGTGGTGTGGGCGAGTTTGGGCGATTTGCTGGTCGCTTTTGTGGTGGTCAAGGGTGCACAATATCCCGGCGTGCACCTGTGTTCGTCGCAAAATGCTTTGGCTGCCGAAAGTTGGGCCCAGGAGTACCTCAGCGCTTATTCCGAACAAAAAGGTCGCTGGATCAATCATCTCCCGTCTCGCCTCAAACGCTTGGCCTCACTGCTGGAAATCGATCGAGTGGTGGCGCTGATTCCGGAGAATTGCGATCGGCTGATTTTTGTGCCACACCGATTTTTGCACGCTTTGCCGCTCCACGCTTTGCCTCTGGGGGTGAGAGACGCATTTGATGACGGCAGGGGAATTTGGAGGACTGGGTGGAGCGATCGCAGCGGTTTTAGCGATCGCAGCGGTTTTGATGTGGAGGGGTACACTGGTTCGGATTTTTCTCAAAGTTCGGCATTTGGCGACGTTCCAGCGCCTGCTAATTATTTGATCGATCGATTTGCTGGAGGAATTCGCTATGCTCCTAGCTGTCAGCTATTGCTGTTTAGACAAAGTGCGCGCGCTGCAGATATTGGTCGGTACAGACCCCGTTTGGAGCACCTTTTGGCAGTTCCAACTTTCACCAGAGATTCGTTTTACAGCAACATGGAAATCGCCAATATTTCCCAGTATTTTCCTAGTGCAGAACTTCTGCGCCAGAAGCCAGCAATTAAAGAGGCTTTTTCCCGAGGAATGTCTGGTAATAACGGGGATTTACCCCAGCAAATAGAGCAGTTGCAGCAGAAAAAATGCGCTCACTTTGCTTGTTTGAGTTTGCTTAATTTGGGTTGGCCGCTGAAATCCGCAGTGTTTTTGAGAAATGATTTTCTGAGTTTGGAGGAAATTTTTAATCTTGATTTGCGGCAATACTTTTTAGTTACTTTATCGGCTTGCGAAATTGCGCCCGGCCCAGTTAGCGGTGCTGGAGGAGATTTTGTCGGTTTGTCGGCGGGTTTGTTGTATGCTGGCACGTCTAGTGTGGTCAGCAGTCTTTGGAAGGTGAACGATGTTTCTACGCTGCTGCTGACGAGCAAGTTTTATGAAAATCTCGCACGGTTTCCTAGGTTGCAGGTGGGAGATGTGCCGATCGCGCTGGCGGATGCTCAAAGGTGGCTGCGGAATTTGACTGGCGAGGAATTGGAGGTGTTGCTGGCGGATTTTCAACCTCAAATTTCGCATATGTTCGATCGGCTTTCTCACAGTTCTCGCGTTATTGCTGAGGCTTCTTTGCAGCAAATTCGCAACCGCAAACCCTATCCTTTTGCTAATCCGTATCACTGGGCAGCTTTTACCGCTGCTGGGGTTTAGTCATTAGTCATTAGTCATATCGATTCCGGTTGCACCGTCCGTCATTGTTGACTGTTGACGGTTGACTGTAGAAGGAGGGGTCAAAAAAATGAAAATTGCGCGAATTACAGCGTATTCCAGGTTTATGAAGTAGGGACACCGGACCGAGCCCCGTGTCCCTACGGCGGGGATAGAGCGATATGTGGTATCCTTCATAAACCAGGAATACGCTCTATGATTAGCGAAAAAGCAAGTGACATTATATTAGCAAGCGCTAAAAATCAAAAGATATTGCCTGTATATGAAAGTAAGTGAGTATCCTTCAAGCTGCTTACCTGTCCTCCACTTTTGAAAACATAAACATGAGATTGTTATGAACACGACTTCAGACTCGCTGAAAAATGTTTTCCAAGCTCGCGCACGTCTGGGAGAAGGCCCTTGTTGGCACCAACAGGAGCAACAGTTGTACTGGGTTGATATCTACAACCATCGCGTCCACCAATTCAACCCAGTTACTGGCAGCCATCAATTTTTTGACGTGGGTGAAGTTGTAGGCTGCATTGCACCAGCTAATAACCATCGACTCATTATGGCCGGGCGCAGCCGACTAGCTTTCCTGGATACCCGTAACGGTACGGTGACAACAATTCTCAATATAGAGTTTAACGACCCATCCGCCCGTTTCAACGATGGTAAATGTGACGCAGCAGGGCGTTTTTGGTTCGGATCGAAGTGTACAAAAGAAGCAAACTGTTCTCTGTACCGTTACGATCCGGATGGTTCTTTACACGTAGTTTTAAGCGGACTGACGATATCCAACGGACCTGCTTGGAGTCCTGATGAGAGTATTTTTTATCTTGCTGATACACCTCTCAAAACGATCTATGCTTTTGATTTTGACAAAGAAAGCGGCAGTCTCAGCAACCGCAGAGTATTCGTTGATTTAACCGCAGAACTTTTTTATCCAGATGGTTTAACAGTCGATCGAGATGGGTGCATTTGGTCGGCTATGTGGGATGGCTACTGTATCATCCGGTTTGACCCCTCTGGGAAAGAGATGATGCGAGTTAAGACGCCTGTCGTCCGCCCGACATCTTGCACTTTTGGTGGTGAAGATTTGACAACGCTCTACATCACGACAGCATCAGTGGGGGTGAGTGAAGAAGAAATTCAAAAGAGTTTCTACTCAGGTGATTTGTTTAGCCTAGCAACTAGCACCTCTGGCTTTCCCGCTCATCATTTTAAAGGGTGAACAACACTCATTGTAAAAACCTGAAAGCAATCAATACATACAGCATATTCCAGGTTTATTAAGTACAGTAGCAGCAGCTTGTAAACCAGTTTTTGAAGTGCTTAGTATTGACTCCTTCAAGCGCAGTAGAAAGTAAAATATCAACCATCTTGGTAGTGGTTGGCGAGAAGTGACGTAAAAAAGCTTTCAGTTGTGACCACCATAATTCTATCGGATTAAAGTCCGGAGAATAGGGTGATAAATTGAGGATACTGGCGCCGTTTCCGTTTGAATTAAGGGTTCAATCACCGCCAGGAGAGTGGACAGGGAGATTATCCATAACAACGACTGCACCTTCCCATAAATTGGGTACTAAAAAGTGTTCAACAAAAACGGAAAATGCCTTGCCATCCATCGACCCATTTAGCGTCATCATTCCTACTACTTTTTTTAAACTTATTGCTCGGACGACTGTGATTTTTGCCCGACGATAAAATGATTTTAAATCGTAGACTCTACTACCACATTTTGAACGGGCATGGGTTCGTGTTAACCGCAATAAAACGCCCATTTCCTCCAAAAAAATGAGGTTGTCCAGGTCGATTTTTTTTCACTTTTTCCCAATATTCACACATATAAATTTGCACTCTTTCAGTGGCAGACTGACTACTGCGTATGGTCTTTTTTTTTCGCGTTAAATTTTGTTTTTATAATTCACGACACATCATGCTAGGACTGACAGCTTCCTTGTAGTTCATAAGCCAATATTCACAATATTCTGACAACGATGCTCTCCGGATATTTTTCTACCATCTGGGTCAATTCAGTCGTGCGCGAGTTTAACACACTTTTAAGGCTTCCACCTGTTTTTTGGGTTGAACGTGACCAGTCGTTTGTTTTTGTTTTAAGATTTTTTGAACAAACGCTTTACTCACATCAAAACGTTGGGCTCGTTTCCTGACTGATATATCACCTTGTTCATAGGCTTTAACTATTTTTTTACGAAACTCGATCGAATAAGCTTTCATTTTTTCTGCTGATCTACGGAATGTAGTGTACCACATATACATGGAATATTATGCTGTATTTGTTGGCCTCGGGATTCGACTTTACGCCCCACTCCGGAAGCGCGGATTTGATATCATTCCGGCGCAGCAGGAATTGATATCATTAGTCATTAGTCATTAGTCCTTTAAAAACCCGACACTAACAACTTATTTAAAATTGCCTGTGTCGGGCACAAATTCAACAAATTACCAGCAAAAGTTTAGGACTTTTTGCCAAAAATCTGTTCTTTCAAGGCTTGAATTTCTTGACCTAATTGTTGCCGGTTGGACGATCGCAGCAAATAGCGGTAGACAAACCACACGGTGTAGCCGATACCAATTAGCTCGAATGTGGGTGCTAGCAGGGGGATGTCGTTGAGTTCGTCTATTACGCCCAAAAGCACTTTCAAAGAGATAATCGAGGCTAAAATTACACCGACAACCGTCAGGGGACTTTTGTACTGCTCGTAAAAGCTGCCGATGTAAGCGGGAAACTCGGACAAAATTGAGATAATTTGTTCTTTGATCTGCTGGGTCTGACTTGGCGGTTCGTCGGTTATTATGACTTTTGTGGTACCGCTTGAACTGTCTGTTTCATTTCCGGCAGGAATTTCGGTGATAATAACGGTTGTTTCTGGTTCGTTTGATGAAGTCATTTCTCCACTCGCAATAGTTTTTTGCTGGTTGGCTGCAGGTATTTCAACTGCTGCTGCGGCTGTTTCAACTGCCGAAATATCGACTGCTGAAACCTCGGTTCCGGGTGTTTCCACAGGCGATATTTCGACTGCTGAAACCTCGGTTCCGGGTGTTTCCACAGGCGATATTTCGACTGCTGAAACCTCGGTTCCGGGTGTTTCCGCAGCCGATATTTCGACTGTTTCCACAGGCGATATTTCGACTGCTGTCACCTCGGCCGCTGCTGTTTCAACAGTCGGTGTTTCGACTGCTGACTGTTCTCTAGCAGAAGTTTCGGCAACTGTTTCTGCGTTTGGTGGTTCTGGGGTAGGAGTTTCGGCCGCGACACCAACCGCAGGCAAATTCAAGTTGCTAATGGCATCAAGCAAGCGGGTTTTAGCCGTCCCCCGCTGGTGAAGGATTACCCAAGATTCTATCAGGTCGGGGCCGTGCATTGCACCTGTCAGAGCGGCTCTGAGCGATCGCATAATTAGCCCTTTGTTAAGATTTTTCTCTTTACTGAGCTTTTTAGTGATTTTCTGAGCTTCCGCTGATGTCAGGGAGGAATGACTTTCCATCGCTTCTACAACTGCTTGTAAAGCCTGTGCAGCCCCTTTTTGCTGCAACTGTGCGAGTGCTTCTTCTTCGTATTCCACCGTGGTGGAGAAGAATACCTTGCACATATCCACAGCATCGGTTAAGCGAACGAGACTCGGACCGATTAAAGCAGCTATTTGTTCGAGCCAAGGGCGGTCTGCCTCCGAGTCAAACTCATAACCGCCTTTGGACCACCAATAAGGTATCAGCAAATCTGTCAATTGCGGCACTGGCATTTTGTGCAGATATTGACTGTTAAGCCAATTGAGTTTATCCCAATCAAATTTGGCACCGGCTTTGTTGACTCGATCGAATGTAAATACTGCTGCTGCTTCCGACAGTGTAAATATTTCTTGCGTTGAGTCCGGGGGAGTCCAGCCCAGCAAAGTCATGTAATTAACTAGAGCGGACGGGACGTAACCCATATCTTTGAAGTCAGAAATCGAGGTTACGCCGTCGCGTTTAGAAAGCTTTTGCCCGATCGAGTTTAAAATCAGTGGCGTGTGGGCAAATTCTGGGATTGTCGCGCCCAAAGCTTCGTACAGCAATATTTGTTTCGGAGTATTGCCGATGTGATCTTCGCCACGGATGACGTGGGTGATGCCCATGTCGATGTCATCGACAACTACTGCGAGGTTGTAGAGGGGTTGACCGATGACGCCGCCGCTGGATGCACGGGCAATTACCATATCGCCGCCGAGGTCACTACCTTTCCAAGTTACGGTGCCGCGTACAGTGTCGTTCCAAGAGATGGTGCGATCGTCCTCGATGATAAAGCGAATCACGCCTTGGCGCCCTTCGGCTTCAAAAGCTTCTCGCTGTTCGGGAGTGAGGTTGCGGTGGCGGTTGTCGTAGCGGGGGGCCTGTTTCTTGGCTTTTTGTGCTTCCCGCATTTGGTCGAGTTCTTGGGCCGTGGTGTAGCAGCGGTAGGCGAGTCCTTTGTCTAGCAGGGTTTGGACTGCTTGGCGGTATATTTCTAGACGCTGCGACTGAAAAGTCGGGCCTTCGTCCCAGTTCAGACCCAGCCAGGTGAGTCCTTCGAGGATGTTATCGGTGTATTCGCTTTTAGAACGTTCTACATCTGTGTCTTCTACCCGCAGGATGAATTTGCCACCTTGGTTGCGGGCAAACAGCCAGTTGAATACGGCGGTTCTGGCGGTACCGATGTGTAGGTTTCCGGTGGGACTGGGGGCTAGACGGACTCTGACATTCATGTAGATTTTTGCTTTGAGATTGGGGGCGATTTGCTGGTTGGGCGAATAGCTGATGTTTAAGACTTCAAATTTTATTATATTTTGTTGCCGACTTAATAGTTGTGCTTGGCCGGTGCTTTGCCTCGAATTGCTTGATAATAGGCGATCCTCTTCGAGGGCTTTCCGAAGGATCGCGAAAGCTAACGAGCGATCGGGCGAAAGTCTCCGGCAAGGCACGAGAAGGCACCTTGATGATTTTAGCATTGCGGGCGGCCAAGACTGGATTCACCTTTGGGACTATTTTTCACAGCACAAATAACTGCTTTAGGAGTACCCAAGGCGCACCTGATAACTATTGATGCTTGTAAAATGTTTGTGTGCGATCGACCACATTAAAATATATTTCCCTATGTCTGCTGCTAAAACCGAGTTTTCCGAATCTGTTGCGCCCTCACCCGAGTCTTGTGCGGCGGCTTGGCAGATTGAGTTACTGTACGACGGTGAATGTCCTCTGTGCGTGCGGGAGGTTAATTTCTTGAAAAAACAGGACGCGGGGCGAGGTTTAGTGTCGTTTGTCGATATCGCGGATGATGGCTACAACCCGGAGGCCCACGGCGGAATCGACTTCGAAACGGCGATGGGTCGGATTCACGCGATATTACCCGACGGTACGACGGTTAAAAATGTAGAGGTTTTTCGCCGCACCTACGAGATTTTAGGTATGGGCTGGGTTTATGCTGTGACTAAGTTACCAGTGTTCGGGGCGATCGCCAATTGGCTGTACGGAATTTGGGCTGATTGGCGGCTGAAGCTGACGGGAAGGCCGGATTTAGCAACAATTATGAGCGATCGAACTCAGCGGATCGAGTGCGAAAGTCAGGGCCGCTGCCAACCCAACTCAAAATGAGTCATATTTAATAAGTTCGATGGTCTATCAGAAGATGTCAGCAGAAACAGACTGCAACTAACCTTAAAGATGGACTACTATTAAAAGTGGGAAAAAAAATGCAAGATGTAGGCTATACAGTCTTCATGGGCTTCGGTGGCCTCTGGATACTTATGGGAATTGCGGCTGTGATTTTCCTGTTAAAATCGGACGGTCAAAAACTTAGGTTTGGCAAATGGGGATTGCTAGTTGCTATTCCTATTCTCGTCCCCATCGTCCTGGTTTTGACATATCAGATCGCCCGACCCTTTATTTCGTCGCACCTTTGAGCGCTGCTGGAAGTCGATCGTCCGTGGGAGAAAGGAATTAGTTAAATTATGTTTAGTATTATTGCTCATTTTCGGGCGCTCGCAACTGGTGCCTCACCCATACTCGCAAAGTCTCAATTATAGTAGTATCATCCTCCGTCTCGGTCATCTGCAAAAATTGATTGATTATTCCTGAAGAAACAATCGGAAAAGCGCCACTGTATTCACAGATCGCATATTCTCCGTTCTGAAGTTGAAAAAATTGTACAGTCTCTCCGAGATATCTCCAAATTTCAGGAACTCCTAAGTTTTTGTAGATAGTAAAGCGATTAGTAGATGGACTGGTGAGATCGACTTCGATGATTAAATCAGGTGGCGGGTCGATTGACAAGTTAATTTTTCGGCCGCGAATGCGAGCGACATTTTGGATATAAAAACAGGAATCCGGTTCTGCACCTTGTTTTAACTCTTCACGGTTTAGAGTCGTCGAACCAAATCCCTTGCGTTTCAATTTTAATTCGTCACTTAAAGTAGTCACAAACTGTTTCAACAAACAATTAATAGTTTCATGCAAGTCGGATGGCATGATAATTTCTAAGACTCCTTGAGAATATGAAAATCGCGAGGATCTCTTGTCTCCCGCTTCTGCTAATAAGCTTTCGTAAGTCTGCCAACTGATATTAGATAATACTACCCGTTGTGTAGTTTTTTCCGGTGAGGGGTTAATGGTTGTAACGGTCATATTTTCCCGCTCCTTAATCATGTCTGGCTATATAAATATCATAAGATTCGCAGTCAGGACTTTAGTCCTTTTTTCTCCGCAGGAGGACTGAAGTCCTGACTACAAACGAACTCAATTTAGAAATAGATTTATGAAAGGTTTAAACTTTCTATTTAGGAGAGAACGGGACAGACGGGGCTCGAACCCGCAACTTCCGCCGTGACAGGGCGGTGCTCTAACCAATTGAACTACTGTCCCTCGTTTTGCCGTTTTTTCAGGCACAATTTCTATTATGCCTATAACTTCACCTTTTGTCAAGAGGTTTTTTGAACTTTTATTTTAAAGCCCAAAATTTGAGTCTCTTGCAGGGGACTGAAGTTGTTGTCGCTCACCAAAATCAGACCTCTGCTAGCATCCGCCAGGGCGGGGCCAAATGTCAACCCCTCAATGTTGTCTAGGGGAATTTTCAGCGTTTCCAAATCCAGCAGCAGGCGTTTTTGAGCGGGAGAAACCTCGCTGATACGGTTTTGGAGGCTTTCGAGTGCTTCTATACGATCGCCCTTTTCCAGAGAAATCTCAAAAATTCTGATAGTTGTGCCGGTTTCCAGGGAGAAAGCACGCTCTAAACTCAGCAAGCGGTTATCGTCGATCGCCAACAAATCCACTAAACCGTTGCTAGTTAATTTTCCCACAGGATTCGCACCAGCCGGTAGCGGTTCGGTGATGTAGAGAAACGATGCTTCTGGATTGCCGCTCACCGCATCGTAGCGCAAAATCCGGCACGGACTCCCGGTTTCCAGGGAAGCTACAGCGCCATCTTGAACCAAGGCGTTTTCGGTAGCGGTGAATAGGTATTTGCGATCGGGCGTTAAAGTTAAACTTTCAAAAGCGAGATTGTTGCGGATGCCTTTAGTGCCCTTGTCGTCGGGCAAAAATAGTTCAGGAATTGCCAGCGTTTTCAGGAGTTTACCATCGAGGGAGAACTCTTTGATAAAAGGATTTATTTGGCGATCGACATCTCCCTCAGAAGAAACAAACACGCTATTGCCAGTAAAAGCTATCCCTTCCGGATCTAAACTTAATTCAGGAAAACCTTTGCCGTTTTCATCTAATAAAGTAGTGACACCAGTAAAAGTAATTTGCTCTTTTTCCAGTTTACCAGATTGCAAGTGGATTTTGAGAGTATAGAATCGCGCCGGAGCCTTGCTGCTGCGGTCATCAGAAATGGCATAATAAACTTGTTTCTGGGCATCATAAGTAATGCTCGATAGTCCGCCAATTTCCGTCCCCTGAAACGGAGAACCTGTAGGAAATATTGCTCTGCCGATAAAATCTATTTTCGTAACAGCGAAAGATTGAGCTGACTGGTTTACCCAAATAGCAACAGTTGCTGCCATCAAAAAACAGACAATAAATATAGTTGCTTTTGCTAGCTTTCGCATTTTACCAATAAATACATTATTACCTATTTTCCTCTTCCCTTTCTTCCTTCGCGCCCTTGCGTCTTCGCGGTTCGTTAAATCTGAAAATCACGGCTCATGATTCAGCAAAAAATTGGTCAACCAATCTTTAACCACATAAGTAGCGCGACAGTCGTCCTCATTGTAGCGGACGATCGCCTCCAAGAGCGATCGATCGCCAGTTTTGAGCCAATCGTCGTACCAGCAGACGCACTGAGCACCATTAGCCTTAGCATCTCGCCAGTCAAAACCCAGCCAGCGGGCAATTGGTTTGAGTGCGTAACTTTCCACCGGCATAATCGCTTTTTGCGTCACTTGTTTGTGAATATCTACAAACCGTTTCAGCACGGGTTTCCACAAATAAGCTGGAGTATTGTAAAGTTTAGCCAGTCGCTTAAAAGTCTTGACTTCGTAGTCGCAAAAGTGGAAAATCGGAGCAATGGGATAAGCCCACATTAATTCTAAAAATTGCTGCCAGATTGCACCTTCCTCTGCTGCTGATTCTGCTAAAAAGCCGTGGAATTTTTCCGTATTGTTGGAGCGGTCAACAACTAAGACTCCGTGGAGGTAATCTAAGTTTAACTCGGGTTCTGCTTCAATGTCAAAGTAGAGTTCGATTGGGGCGATCGGCAAAAACACAGATTGAGAATAGGGAATTGGTTTCTTGCGGAGAATTGGCGCAGGTATAGAAGATGTGGCAGGTTTATTTTCTCTAATTTTTAATTCCTCAACTGCGATGTCATTCAAGATATTGTCTACAATATCTGGTACTATTTCAGATGAGTTAAGTTCTTCTGAATTCTCACTTCTACGTTCTTCTCGATCGTTAATCAGTGTATCCGTGTCAAAATCCGTGTCCTGCCTTCCTTCTTCCTTCTTCCCTCTTCCTTCTTCCTTCTTCCTTCTATCCTTTACATCCGTTACATCCGTTACAAAATCCGTTGCCGAACTTCCTTCTTCCCGCAACAGCGGTTGATTTAGCAAGTGAGATTGAGCTTGCTGCACCACATCAAAAGCAACTCTGTCCGGGAATTCGGGATACTCAGCAAGCAGCGCGGAACTAGCATTAGCGAGAGCTTCAACATCAGTAATTTCGAGAGTTTTTAGTCTAGCATAGCGGCCTGCTGTAACTCCAGGCAATAACGAAAGATGTTTAATAGATTCGGCTTCGGCGTGACAGATAGTATACCAACCGCAAAGATTGCACTTTTGCCGGGAAATAAACACCTCTGGTTTATCCCGATTTTCTATCATCTGAATGCAGTTGTCTAAAATCTCGAACATCTGAGGAGTTCGCTGGCCGAGATTCACCGAGCACAGCCCTTTTTTTCGCAGCATCAGCCACGCAATCTCGGGCTTTGTTTCCTGCACGGAAGCTAAAACTTGGGCGTGAAAAGCTGCGATAATTTGATACTCTAGTTTGGGTCGCTTGCTAAGCCAAATATCCGCAGTAATATAACTCCAATCGCCAAATTTTGATTGTCCCGGCTGTTTGATTAATAAATGGGGGCGGCTGATCAGGGTAATGTTTGAAGAGGGAAGATTGGAGGATGAAAGATGAACGGGAGTTTCGGGGATTTCGCCAAATTCTGGGAAATATTGACCGTCAATTCCTACCAGAGAAGTTGTTGCGCCGTTGGTTTGGCCGAATTCGCCCTGGATCAGAACTCCTCGGTAAATGCGATCGACCCCTTGCTGCATTAAACTCAATGTAGCGGCCGCGCCGGCTTCCCAATCCCCTCTAGGATAATATGGTTGTTCGTAAGTCTCGTGTTCCAAAGCTTGCTGCTGGTATGTCGCGCTGTCGCGCATCAGTTTCAGCAGAAAGTCGCTGGGGGGGTCTTGTTGTTTCCAGTCTCCGCAGGTGTCTAAAAATGCTCGGAGATGGCACCGCTGATAGGAAAGTAGTAGTTTGTCAGTTATTAACATTTAGTATTCGCAAGGCATAGAATAAGTAGAAGGAAAGCATGACAGGGATTTTGACACGGATACACGGATTGATTATTTAGCTTGAGGCACAAGTCAAAGGATAGAAAGTTCACACCATCAGTTATTCAATATTAACGCTATCAATAATTCCCCAGAAAAAATGACAAAGGACAATCACCGGCAACAATTCCCTGCTTTGGCCAATAAAGCTTATTTTAACTACGGCGGACAAGGGCCGCTGCCTGAGCCTGCTTTAGACGCGATTTATCAGGCTTACAAACGGGTGCAGCTTGGAGGGCCGTTTTCGGCCCAGGTGGGGGCTTGGGTGGTTCAGGAGGCGATGCTGACGCGACGTGCGATCGCATCTGAGTTGACCGTACCTCCTGAAACCATTGCCCTAACTGAAGATGTCACCGTCGGCTGCAATATTGCGCTGTGGGGCATTGACTGGAAAGCAGGCGACCATTTGCTGCTTTCTGATTGCGAACACCCCGGCATTGTAGCTAGTGTAATGGAACTTCAGCGCCGTTTCAAGATTGAGGTTTCGATTTGTCCGTTGGCGGCTACTTTGAATGAAGGTGATCCGGTGGCGGTGATTGCTGATAGTTTGCAGCCAAATACTCGCTTGTTGGTTATCAGTCACATTTTGTGGAATACTGGCCAAGTTTTGCCTCTGGCTGAGATTGTGAAAGTGTGTCATGAATCCCCCCTAACCCCCCCTTCGCAAGGGGGGGGACAAGAGGATTTTCCCCTAATTCAATCTGAGGGGGAAACAGATATAAAACCCCCCCTAACCCCCCCTTGCCAAGGGGGGAGACAAGAGGAGT
>Ga0256856_1000008_pt1 | contig 21123 bp, 2 predicted proteins | sample BONt10_FD_181175 | JGI IMG/M metagenome (GOLD analysis project Ga0256856, IMG submission 181175) | Terrestrial sediment cell enrichment communities from Utah, United States - BONCAT_SYTO_Terrestrial_sediment - 10 | ecosystem: Environmental > Terrestrial > Deep subsurface > Rock core/Sediment... | reverse complement strand
TCTGATTCGATAAAAGGGTAGGGGTTCCAAAAACAGCGATTGACTGTGCCTCGGTGGGTGCCGAGTACGCCTTTGGGAGTGCCTGTCGAGCCGGAGGTGTAGAGGACGTAAGCGAGGTTATCAGCTTCCACTTTAACAGCGGGGTTGCGATCGCTCTCGCGGGAAATTTCCTGCCATTCGGCGTCGATACAGACGACTTTAGCGCTGTGTTCGGGGAGGGTTTCTAGGAGGTTTCTTTGAGTCAAAAGCACCGGAACTTTTGCGTCGGCCAGCATGAAGGATCGGCGTTCTTGGGGATAAGCAGGATCGAGAGGAACGTAAGCGGCACCGACTTTTAAAATGCCCAAAATTGCCACCAGCACGGACAGCGATCGCTCTAAGCAAATTCCCACCAAAACTTCGGGTTTTACACCTAGAGTTTGCAGGTAATGCGCGATTTGGTTGGCTTTGGCATTCAATTCGCGGTAAGTCAATTGTTCATTTTCGCAAATTGCAGCCACTGCATCTGGGGTTTGCTCTGTTTGCGCTGCAAATAATTCGTGGATGCAGCGATCGCGCGGATAATCTGCCCGGGTGTCATTCCACTTTATCAACAACTGACGTTGCTCTGGCTCGGAAAGAAGCGATCGCAACTCGTAACGCTCGGATGACTCGCGCGCGATCGCTTCTAGGGTTCGGGCGTAATAACCTGCCATTGCCTCAACCTGTTCGCCGCAAAACTCGGCGCTGTCGTATTCCAGAGACAACTGTACTTTCGCGGAGAAAGGATCTAGGCTGAATTCAACTAATAAAGGAAAATTAGTTTCTACTAAAAACTTTTCCTCTAAAACTTCAAGATTTTTTAGGGTTTGCAGACCCTGATAAACGTGAAAATTAACGTAGTTAAACGCTGTCTCGAACAAAGGCTGACCGCCCAAATTTCTCTGTATTTCTGCCAGCGGATAACGCCGATAAGGCAGCAATTCTCGCTCCGCCTCAAAAACCTGCTGCACCAAATCTATCCAAGTACCGCCGGATAGTTGCAAGCGAAATGGTAGAGTATTCAGAAAAAGTCCGCAAATTCGCTCTCCATCTGTCTCTTCAGGGCGTCCGTTTGCCACTAAACCTGTCAGCACGTCTGACTGTCCGCATAGCCGGCTTAAAACGCGCAAATGAGCAGCTAACAAAACGCTTTTAAGAGGAACTCCGGCGGTATTAGCTAGCTGTTTGAGCCCTTCAGAAATTTCCGGGGGAATCGCCACATTGTGGGTGCAAATTTGCCGGATTCTCGCCTCGTGCGGGAATTTTTGCCAGCGTGGCAGCACCGCGATCGTGCAGTCGCTTAACTTTTCCTTCCAAAAGCGCTGGTGTTCCTCAGATGCAACGCTCGCTCGCTCCAGGGCCACAAAATCTCGGAACCCACTTTGAGGTAGCACAGCGGCAGAACCGCCTGTTTTCCCCAGCAGTAAAAAATATTGCTGAAACAACTCTGTCAACAGCAACCCCATACTCCATCCATCGAGAATCGCGTGATGAAATACAAAAGTTAGCTGAAAAGTCTCCTGAGTATATCGGTGAATCTGGAACCGCATCAAAGGAGGATTTTTCCAATCAAAATGCCTATTTCTTTCTGCTTCAAGCCAAGCATTTAAAGCCGCTTCTCGCTGGGAATTGGAGAGGTGGCGCAAATCTTCCACCTGCAAGGGAACTTCAACTTTTTGATGAACCAATTGCAGGGGTTCGCTGAAACCAGTTAACTGAAATGAAGTCCGCAGCACGGCGTGACGCTTTACCAAATACTCTATCGCTGCCTGCAAAACCTGAACTTCGAGAGGAGCTTTTAGGTGAAAGCTAAAGATATAGTGATAGATAGCGGTTTCCGGCCTGTACTCGCTGTGAAAAATCATGCCCATCTGAAGGGCAGTTAAGGGATAGGCATCCTCTACATTATCAGGTATTTGCTGTTTGTCTGCTGGCAAAATCAAACTGAAAGCTTGACTTTTTGAAGGTTCTAATTCTTTAAATTCTGTTGCTTTGTGCTCCCGAACGATCGCCTCAATCGTTTGATACTGGAACAGTTGTGGCAAGGAGAAGCGCAAACCTTGTTTTTGAGCTAAAGACTGCACCTGAATGCTGCGGATTGAATCGCCTCCCAAGGCAAAAAAATTGTCACGGATGCCGACTTTTTCCACGCCGAGAATTTTCTCCCAAATTTCTGCCAACGCTTTTTCTTCGGCAGTGCCGGGAGCGACAAAAGCTTCCGCTAAATCGGGTCTGGCTGTGTCAGGTTCTGGCAGCGATCGCCGATCTAGCTTACCGTTAATGGTCAGGGGCAAAGCTTCCAAAAACACGAAGGCGGCAGGCACCATATAGTCCGGCAACTTTTCCTTCAAGAACACGTGCAATTCTCCAGTGGTGAGAGTGGTTTCTGAGTTCGCCACTATATAGGCTATTAACCGCTTGTTTCCCGGCGCGTCTTCCCGCAGCAAAACTGCGCTCTCCCGCACGGCTGGATGCCGGTTTAGCTGCGCTTCAATTTCTCCCAATTCGATGCGATAGCCCCGGATTTTCACTTGGTTATCTATTCGCCCCAGGTATTCGATATTTCCATCTGGCAAATAACGCGCCCTGTCGCCAGTTTTGTAAAGGCGCGCGTCGGGTGAGTTGCTAAAAGGATTTGGAATAAATTTCTGGGCCGTTAATTCGGGACGATTCAGATAGCCTCTGGCCAATCCTGCGCCACCGATATGCAGTTCCCCTGGCACTCCAATTGGCAAAGGTTGTAAATAGCGATCTAAGATGTAAAGCTGCGTGTTGGCTATGGGGCGACCGATCGGGACAATTCCAGGATAGCGCTGGCGCGTACAAGCCCAAAAACTTACGTCTACAGCCGCTTCAGTGGGGCCGTAAAGATTGTGCAATTGAGCATTCAAACGGTTAAAAAAGCGCTCCTGAAGTTCAAAGGATAGCGCTTCGCCACTGGTGATGACGCGCTTGAGGCTGTGACAAAAATCGAGTCGAGGTTCTTCGAGGAACAGTTGCAGCATTGAGGGAACGAAATGGAGTGTGGTAATTTGCTGCTCAGCAATGAGTTCCACTAAATAAAAACTATCGCGATGGCCTTCGGGTCGAGCTATGATTAGACGCGCTCCTGTCAGCAACGGCCAGAATAATTCCCATACTGATACGTCGAAGCTAAAGGGTGTTTTGTGCAAAACACGATCGCTTTCCGTTAATTCGTAGGCATCCTGCATCCACAACAAGCGATTGCCAATGCCTCTGTGAGTATTAGCAACTCCCTTTGGCTTTCCAGTCGAGCCTGACGTATAGATGACGTAAGCTAGGTTTTCAGCAGTAACTGATCCGGTGAGATTTTCTTCGCTTTGTCGAGCGATGGCTTGCCAATCGGCATCCAGACAAATCGCCCTCGTTTCCACCAAGGGCAGCTTTTCTACCAGATGCTTTTGTGTAAGCAGCACAGGCGTTTGAACGTCTTTTAACATGAAAGCCAATCGCTCTGATGGATAGCTTGGATCGAGCGGAACATAAGCGCCCCCAGCTTTGAGAGTACCGAGAATCCCGATCGCCATCTCAAGCGATCGCTCGACACAAATTCCCACCAAAACTTCTGGCTTGACGCCAAGGTGTTGCAGGTAATGCGCGAGTTGGTTGGCTCGTTCATTCAGCTCGCGGTAGGTGAGTTTTTGGTCTTCAAATACGACTGCAATGGCCTCGGGAGTTCGATCGACCTGCGCTTCAAATAATTGATGAATGCAGCGATCTTGGGGATAGTCAGCTTTGGTGCCGTTCCACTCAACAAGAATTTGCTGTTTTTCGGCTGGCGTTAGCAGCGGTAAATTTTTCAAAGGCTGGTGAGGGTTTGCCGCCATCCCTTCTAGTAAGACCTGCAAGTGTCCCAGCATCCGCTCGATCGCGCCTTGTTCAAAGCGGCTGCGATCGTACATAATTTTGAGCGCTAACTCCGATTGCGCGATCGCCATCAATGCGATGGGGTAATTCGTGCTGTCAACCGATCGCACGTCGCCAATCTCTAGGCCACTTTTTCCTCCCTGCAATGAAGGATCGACGGGGTAATTTTCAAATACGACGATACTTTCAAATAGTGGCGTATTGAGAGGAATTTTGCTCCACCGCTGCTGAATTTCTACCAGAGGTGAGTATTCGTACTGGCGCACTTCAATGCTGTGGCTTTGCAATTGCTGTAACCACGAAATTATTGATTCTTCAGCGGACACTGATACTCTGACAGGCAGAGTATTAATCAGCATCCCAACCATCGATTCCGCCCCGATTAATTCAGGCGATCGCCCGGAAACCGTCACGCCAAAAATTATGTCTTCTTCACCGCTATATCGGCTCAAAAGTAGCGCCCAAGCTCCCTGTACTAGAGTATTTATAGTCAGCTTGTACTGTCGCACCAACGCTTGTAGAGGCGCTAGATCGGGAAGTTTGATTTCAGCTTCGCCCCGGCTCCCTTCACCGCTTTTGCCACTCAATTTTCCACCGACAACAAGCGACGTGGGTGTCGTAAATCCTTGGAGCGTTTGCCGCCAAAAGGACTCCGCCTTAGCTAAATCTTGCTGCTGCAACCAGGCGATGTAATCTCGATAAGAGCGAGGGCGCTTGAGTTGCAATTTGGCGCCCTGGCATTCTGCTTCGTAAAAGGCAAAAACTTCCTTGAGGACTATCGCCTGCGACCACCCATCTAAAACTAAGTGGTGGTGGCTCAAAATGAACTGAAAAGCATCTTCCTGTAACTGCGCTAGCGCAATGCGAATCAAGGGAGCTGATGTCAAGTCAAAGCCCTGTTCTCGATCGGCTTTTAGGAACGTTTCTAGCTGCTGTTGTTGTTCGGAGGTCGAGAGCGATCGCCAGTCCATTTGCTGCCAGGATAAGAGAGCCTGCTTGCGGACAACTTGCACGGGTTCTTTTACGTTCTCCCACACGAAACAAGTCCGCAAAATGGGATGCCTGTCTACAACTTTTTGCCAACTATTTCTAAACGCAGAAACATTGATATCGCCGCGCAAGACGCACAGCATTTGCTCGAAATATACGCCCGATTCTGGCTGGTAAAGGGAATGAAAGAGAATGCCCTGCTGCGCTGGGGAGAGGGGATAAAAATCTTCGATATTGCCTTTGCTCATCTTACAGCTCTCCCAAAATTGCAGTAATGTTGTCTAAATCGTCCTGGCCCCACTGGCTCCACTTAAACTCCGCAAAGTCAGAAGGAGTGCAGCCGCCGGCGTCGGGGGACTGACAGTATTGAATTAGCGATCGCAGCGATTCTATAAAGTCCGTTGCCAAATTTTCAATGCTTTCTCGTCGGTGAATGTTTTCGCTGTACGTCCAATCTAATTGCAGCTTGCTGCTGGCAATAAATCCGTTAATTTCCAGCAGGTAACGCCGATTTCCGCGCGGGCTGCGAATGGGACCACTAGGATCGGAGGACAGCATCAATAAAGAAGATTGTGGCAGCACTTGGTCAAACTGTCCGAGATAATTAAAGTTTACCTCGGCGCGTGGCAATTTGTGCAATTTTTCCGCAATTTCTCGGTTTAAATATCGTAGGACTCCGCAGCCAAGACCGCGATTTGGCACTGCGCGTAATTGCTCTTTCACTGATTTGAGGGCAGCCCCTAGATCTGAAGGTTTATCTAAATTTAACAGCACGGGGAAAACTGCTGTGAACCAGCCGATTGTGCGCGACAAATCTACTCCTTCAAATATATCTTCGCGCCCGTGACCTTCTAAGTCAAGTAACAGTGAGTTATTGCCTGTCCAGCGTTCAAATGCTTGAGCTAAAGCAGTTAGCAATACATCATTAATTTGAGTGCGGTAAGCGGCAGGTACTTCTTGTAAGAGCAGTTTTGTTTCTTCAACACTCAAAGCAACGGATACTGTCTTTTCAGATGCAACTAAATTAGCTGCTGTGGGGAAATCTATGGGCAAGGGAGAAGTTGGTTGGTGAGAAAGGGCAAACCAGTAATCGAACTCTCCCTGCAATTCGGGCGATCGCGCCCACTCATGCAAGCGTTCTGCCCACTGCTTAAATGAGGTGGTTTTGGGCGGGAGCGCGACTGTTTCGTCGCGGCTAATCTGCCCATAAGCCGTCTGGAAATCCTCAATTAAAATTCGCCACGAAACCCCATCAACCGCTAAGTGATGAATGGCCAATAACAAGCGATTTGGCTGATGTTTGCCCAAGTCAAATAGGGCAGCGCGAAGTAATGGCCCCTCTGACAAATTCAAACTGGCTTGCAACTGAGTGGCGGCGGTTTGGAAAGCCGCTTCTCGCTCCTCTGGAGGTAGCGACGACAAATCAATGCAGGTAAACGGAGCAACCTCGTCGGGATTGGCGAGCTCCTGCTGCCAGCCAGATTCTCCTCGCGCAAAACGCAGGCGCAGCGCGTCGTGGTGCTTCAGCAATTCTTGCAAAACTGACTCAATTAATGCAGGTTCGAGAGGTTGCCGCAACTCTAAAAGCACCGCCTGATTCCAGTGGTGCGGATCGGAGAGATTTTGTTCAAAAAACCAGTGCTGAATCGGTGTCAGAGGAACTTCGCCAATGATTAATCCCTGTTCCGATTGTGGGATATGAGCTGTATCGGCGACGGCTGCTAACTGTGCAATGGTTTGGTGTTGAAACAGTTGTTTAGGAGTGATCCGAAACCCCGCTTGATTGGCTTTAGAAATGACTTGAATGCTGAGGATAGAATCGCCGCCCAATTCAAAGAAATTGTCGTCAATTCCCACTTGTTCTAACCCCAATACTTGCGCCCAAATTTCTGCCATGATTTTCTCAATAGCCGTGCTTGGCGCGGCGAATGCCTCTTCGAGTTCTGGGCGATCGCGATCCGGTGCGGGAAGCGCCTTGCGATCGACTTTGCCGTTGGGAGTTAGAGGCAGGGATTCCAGCATCACGAACACAGCAGGCACCATGTATTCCGGCAGCTTTTCTTGCAGGTAGTCGCGCAGTTGCGGCACTAACTCTCGGTTCGCTTTTCCTTGCAAGGGATTGTTGGCAAAGGCGTTCAAAGCCTTTCGCGAAAAGGCAGAAGTTTGGGAAAAACTGGGAGCGATCGCCTTATAAAAAATTGCGTCGTAACTGCCATCTGGGCTGCCATTTAACCAGCTAATCTCAACGGAATATTGCAATTCGTGGGCCAATTCTGAAAGCGCTTCTGGATTTATCCCTGATTCCGGATCGAGGCTTTGCAGCACTTCTTTTAACTGACCGGCGGTTTGTGGCGCACTGTCGAGGGAAAGCAGTTCTAAAGCTTTCATTTCTGAGTTCAATCGCGCATTCGGCACGCGCCGAAATCCGAGAGCCTCTGGCTGGGTTTCCTCTAGTAACTGGCGTGCGGATTTGAGCGTTAATTCCTGCTGTTGCCAATCTATCCAACCGTTCATTGTTGGCGGGTATATTTGTCCTGTTTCCTGTCCGACGCGCAAAATTACATCGTAGCGAAACATGGTAAGTTCGTTGCAGAACTTGCCATGTTTTGGCTGTACTTGCACGCTGCTGATATTCGGGAACTGTCGCTTGAAGGCAGAAAAGAACCCTGGATTAAGAATTAATTCTTGCTCTTGAGCGATGCGCTTTTGCACGCGCTGCAACAGATGAGCGACTGGCAGATCGTCGCTGGCTTGGTGCAATTGTACCGAGAGGTGAAACGCTTTTAACAGCGCTAGATTGCGCACGTCTCCGATGAAAATAGAACCCCCTTTGCGTACAACTTTTGCAGCTTGCGACAAGACGCGCAGGAGATAGTCGGCGCAGGGAAAATACTGCACCACGGAGTTGATAATTACTAAGTCGAAAGATTCCGGCTCAATTCCTTCAAAGTCCTGTGCTTCTTTCTGCAAAAGCTTAACTTGCGGCAAGTTATGCTCCCCCGATCGCAACTGTTGCTCGATAGAATCGAGCGCGATTTGGGAGAAATCTGCGCCCCAGTATTGCGCGCAGTGTGGCGCAATTCGGAATAGTAGCAAACCCGTGCCACAGCCAATTTCTAATACTCGTTGAGGTTGCAGCGCCAGAATGCGCTCAATGGTTAGGTCGAGCCATTCGCGCATTTCTGTTTCTGAAAGGGGCAAATCCGTGTAGCTGCTATTCCATCCCACAATATTGAAAATGCCATCTCGATCTGAAGGGGTCTGGCGATAGGTGTCGTTAAAGACCGATTGCCAATTAGAAATTCGCTCAGCATCCCATTCGCTGCCAGCAACTGTCTCGTTTGTTCCTTTGAAGTCGGCATTTTGCACCACATAAGCGACTAAGCGCTTGTTGCCCGAACCGTCATCGCGGGCGATCGCCGCAGCATCTTGCACGGCGGGGTGGTGTCTGAGGGTTTCCTCAATTTCTCCCAATTCGATGCGATAGCCCCGGATTTTCACTTGGCTATCAATTCGCCCCAGGTATTCGATATTTCCATCTGGCAAATAACGCGCCCTGTCGCCCGTTTTGTAAAGCCGCGCATCTGGCTCGTCGCTAAATGGATTAGAAATAAAGGCTCGTGCAGTTAATTCAGGTCGTTTAAAATACCCCCGCGCTAACCCGTCGCCAGCAATATACAATTCTCCAGGTACGCCAATCGGCACTGGCTGCAATAGCGAATCCAGAATATAAACTTGCGTGTTACTAATAGGGCACCCGATGGAAACCGAGTTGACAATTTGACTGGCATCGGTTATCGAATAGCAGCAGGTGAATGTTGTATTTTCCGTGGGGCCATACCCATTAATAAGTCTACACCCTTTGGCTTCTCTCAACAGTTTCAAGACGTGGGAAACTGATAAAATATCACCCCCTGCTAGCAGTTGTTGCACCTGCTTTAAATCCTCTAGCTGTTCGTCTACCATCAGGTGAAATAATCCAGCAGTGAGCCACAGCGTTGTTATTTGGTTTTGCCGAATTGCCTGTCCCAATTCTTGCAAAGAGGGGGTATGGGCAGGCATGACAACTAATCGCGCCCCGTTCAAAAGGCTGCCCCAAATCTCAAAAGTTGCAGCATCAAAGGAAATGGGAGCGAGTTGCAGGAAGACTTCTTCCGCGCTCAAATTGGCATAATTACTTCCTTTGACTAACCGCACGACGCCGCGCTGCGTGACGCTTGCACCTTTGGGCTTTCCAGTCGATCCGGAGGTGTAAATTATATAAGCCAGATTGCTAGAAGTCACTAACGGCGCTGGGTTTTCTTCACCGTGCTGCGCGATAATTTCCCAATCTGAATCTAAGCAAATAAGATGCGCCTGATGTGCGGGAAGAGACTCGGCTAAATGTGCTTGAGTCAGCAGCACGGACACTTGAGTTTCCTCTAACAAGAAGCTCAAGCGCTCTTTGGGATAAGTCGGATCGAGCGGTACATAAGCGCCGCCCGCTTTGAGAATGCCGAGCAAACCGACAATCGCCTCTAGCGATCGCTCGACACAAATTCCCACCAAAACTTCTGGCTGGACACCGAGTTGTTGCAGGTAATGCGCGAGTTTGTTGGCTCGTTCATTCAGCTCGCGGTAGGTGAGTTTTTGGTCTTCAAATACTACGGCAACCGCATCCGGAGTTCGCTCTGCCTGCTGTTCAAATAATTGATGAATACAGCGATCGCGCGGATAATCGACTGGCGCGTCATTCCACCCCCTCAAAAGCTGGTATCGCTCATTTTCAGTCAGCAGTGGCAACTCTTCAATGCACCTGTCAGGATTCGCGGCAATTTCTTCCAGAAGGGTCTGAAAATGCCCCGCCATCCGGCAAATGGTAGCCGCATCAAACAAGTCCGTGCTGTATTCAAAATTAGCGCTAATTCCGTCTGGTTTTTCCTCTAAATTGACTGCCAAATCGAACTTGGACGTCTGATTGTCAACCTCTAAAACTGTTAAAGTCATTCCTGGCAAATGCTGAATGGGGAGGGGTGCATTTTGCAAAACAAAACTAACTTGAAAGAGCGGGTTATAGCTCAAATCTCGCTGCGGCTGCAACTCTTCCATCAGTTGTTCGAGGGGCAAATCTTGATGAGCGTAAGCTTCTAGCGTCACCTCGCGAATGCGAGCTAACAATTCCCGAAATGTCGGCGTATCTGACAAGTCAGTTCGCAGCACCAGGGTATTGACAAAAAAACCAATTAACTCCTCAAGTTCCGCACGGTTGCGATTAGCAATGGGAGCGCCGACGACAATATCTGCTTGTCCGGTATAGCGATAAAGCAGCGTTTTGAAAGCTGCTAGCAGCGTCATAAATAGGGTGACATTTTCTTTGCGGCTCAGGCTGTTGAGCGCCTCTGTTAGGGCTTTTGACAGCAAAAATGAGTGTTTCGCGCCCCGATAAGTTTGCACGCTCGGTCGCGGTCTGTCTGTTGGCAATTCTAACAAAGGTGGTGCGCCCTCAAGTTGCTGTTTCCAGTAGGCTAAATCGATACGGGCGCGATCGCCTCCGAGCCATTCCCGCTGCCAAACCGCAAAGTCCGCATACTGTATGGGAAGTTCAGACAGTGGTGAAGGTTTTCCCGTAGAGAAGGCTTCATAAAGCGCTGCTAATTCTCGCAGCAAAACCCCGATTGACCACCCATCAAATACAATGTGGTGCAGCGTTAGCAGCAATATATATTCTTCGGAATCGAGGTGCAATAAATTTGCTCGCAGCAGCGGCCCTTTTGCTAGATTAAAATGCTGGAGAGCTGCTTCTGCTGTCAATTTTTGAACTTCTGCTTCTCGCTTTGCCGGTGGCAGTTCTCGCAAATCTGTAACGGGTAACGCAAAATTCAATGTCGGGTGAATGACTTGCACGGGTTTGCCGTCTACAGTACAGAAAGTCGTCCGCAAAGCTTCATGACGGCGCACAGTTTCCTGAAAACTCCGCTTCAAAGTTTCCACATTTAAACTGCCTTTTAGCAGCACCGCCGCCGGCATATTGTAGAAAGGATTGCCTGGTTCCAATTGGGAGAAAAACCACAGTCTCTGTTGGGAAAAAGAAGTGGGCAAGGCACAGACTTCTTCATCCAAACTATTTCCAAAATCGCGTTCTTCCGTTGAATATTGTTCCGAGAAATGCACCGTCATCGTATTTATCCGTTGTTAACTAAAAGGCAGAGGGCAGAAGAAAAAAGACTGTTAGCGATAATTATTGCTATTCGCTTAAAGAAGAAAGCTTCCTGCGGTAAGCTGCTCGCGAAACAGGCGCGATCGCCGATTCCTGAATGGTTGCTTTTTGACTCTTAATCTCAGAAATTTTTTCCGCAATTCCCGACAAAATTTGTACCTCAAACAAATCGCGCAGGCACAGATCAACTTGGAAAAATTGGCGAATTTTGGTTGCCAATAGCGTTACTAGCAGGGAATCTCCCCCCAATTCAAAAAAGTTGTCGCTAACGCTGACTCGATCGATGCCGAGAATCTCCGACCAAATTCGCGCCAGCATTTCCTCAACCGAGGTGCGCGGTGCCACAAAAATCTTTGCTGCTTGAATTGCCGCGTCTGGTTGAGGTAAAGCTTCTCGGTTGACTTTGCCGTTCGCCGAAAGCGGCAGCGCCTCCAGCATCACAAATGCAGACGGCACCATATAATCGGGTAGTTTTTCACTCAGAAATTGTCGCAATTGGCTCGTTGCAGGGACAGCGTTTTGTTGTGGAACGATATATGCAACTAAGCGCTTTTGACTGTGATTTTCTCCGAATGCGGTGACAATGGATGCCTTGACTGCTGGGTGCTGGTTCAAAGCAGCTTCAATTTCTCCTGCTTCGATGCGGAATCCTCGAATTTTAAGGCGGAAATCTTCTCGCCCTAAAAATTCGATGTTGCCGTCAGGGAGGAAGCGCCCTAAATCTCCCGTTCGGTACAAGCGTTCGCCCGTCCGGGGGTGCGTTATGAAGCTGGCTGCAGTTTTTTCCGGATTGCGCCAGTAACCTTTTGCCAGTCCAATTCCGCCGATGTAAAGCTGCCCGGGAACCGATACCGGACTGGGTTCTAGCGCTTCGTCAAATACATATAAGCGCTGATTTTTCATCGGTTTGCCGTAAGGCACGCTTGGACAATCTGGGCTGACTTCTTCAATGGGATAGAGAATCGACCAGATAGACGCTTCAGTCGCCCCCCCCAAGCTCACGACTTGCACGCCTGAGCGCCTGGATTTAATTTGCCCCGGCAAAGTCAGAGGCAGCCAATCTCCGCTGAGCAAGACTAACCGCAGATTCTGGAAAACATCCGGTCTGTCGGTGGCATATTCCACCATCATCTGCATTAAAGCCGGCACGGAATTCCAAATACTGATGTTTTCCCGCACCATTAGTTCTGCCCAGCGAGCGGGGTCTTTTGCGGCTGAAGATTCGGGCAAGACAATCGTTCCGCCAGCCGCTAGGGTGCCGAAGATGTCATAAACTGACAGGTCGAAACTGAGGGAAGAAAGCGCCAGCACTCGGTCACCTGCTCCTACCCCGAAACGCTCGTTGATGTCAGCAATGGTGTTGACGGCACCGCGATGGTCAATAATTACCCCTTTGGGCACGCCGGTAGAGCCAGAGGTGTAAATGACATAGGCGAGGTCTTCTGGCGTTTGCACTGGCTCTAAAGGCTGGTGGAATTCACCCGTCAGTTCTTCGGTATCGGCGCAAATTCGCTGCAGGTTTTCTGGCCAATCTAAGGAGACCTCTAGCCCTGATTGGGTGACAGCTATCTCAACCTCTGCTTGCGCCAACAGGTGCGATCGCCGTTCTTTTGGCAGTGCGGGGTCTACGGGTACATAGGCCGCCCCAGACATGAGAATTCCCAAACACGCCACCACTTGTTCCCACCCTTTGTCCATAACGACTGCCACTAAAGTGTTGGGTCGAGCTCCCAGTTTTTGCAGTCGATAACCCAGCGCGCGGGAACGCCGGTATAGCTCCTCATAAGTCAGGGTGCGATGCGTTGCCACGACAGCCACTTTTTGCGGGTGCAAAGGCACGCGGGCAGCAAACAAAGTGTGAAGCATTTCTGCAGGCACCGGCGCATCGGTCGCGTTAATAGCGGCGCGCTGCTGCAGTTGTGTCGGTGGCAGTAATTGGGGATTTGCTTCTTGCCAGATTTCCGCTTCATCAGCCAAACGCTGCAGGAAATGGCTGTAAGTGGCAAACATATCATCCAGCATCCCTGCGGGGAAAAGTTCTTCCACAGCATCCCAGTTGAAAACCAAAGCACCCGCTTCTTCCGACACCTGAACGTCTAAGAAAACTTGGGGTGTCTGAGTGATGGCGCAAACTGTCTCTCCCAGCCAGTGCAGCGGGAAATTTTGTTCTCCTGCGGCATTTTGAGTCAGGGTGCTGGTAAACACCACCGGCATCAGCGCTGCTGAAACACTCCCTTGTTGGCGGAGCAACTCCCGCAAAACTTGCACGCCGCTGAAATAGCGGTGGTCGAGGTCATCCCACAATTGCTCTTGGAGTCGCCGAACCCGAGCTGCAAAGCTATCCCGTGCCGAGTTATCGACCGCCAGCAATATCAGTGAGGTGAAATCTCCGGCGATCTCATTAACTTGAGGGTGCAAGGGCAAGCGATTAAACAGAGTTAGCCCAATGGTAAACCGAGGATTTTTGCTCCAAACAGTCAGAATTTCTGCAAAAGCAGCGAGCAAGATTCCCGAAGGGGTGCTGCCGGCTTTAGTTGACTTATTTTTGAGTTGCTGCCAAGTTTTTGGGTCTAATTGGCCGGTTCGGCGCTCGAAACGCGGTTTTTTGATGGCAGCCGGATTCTTAACCAAGGGCAGATCCGGTGCCGGCGGTAAAGTGGGAATGCGGCTTTGCCAGTAATCCACAGATCGCCGGTACTCTTCTGTATGGCGGCAGGCTAATTCTGCAAAGACATAATCTCGGAAGGAGATTTCAATGTCCGAAAGGATTTCGTTGGGATTCTGGTAAAGCGAAGCCAGTTCCCGACCCAGCATTTGAAAACTCCAAGCGTCGGCAATCAAGGCATCAAAGCTGAAGTGCAGCCGAAAGAGCCGGTCATCTAACACAGAGGCGCGAATTTCAAATAAAGGCCAGCGATCGCTCGGAATTACCTGATGGGACAGAGACTCGCGAACCGCTTCCATCTGAGAATTTACGACTCGATAATTTTGCCCGCGCAGGTCTAAAACTTGAATTTGATAAGCCGGCACCTGCTCCAAGATTTGCTGCTGCCCGTCTGGCCTGACGATCGCTCGCAGCATTTCGTGACGGTCGATTAATTGCTGCCAAGCTTTGCTGAATCGCTCCAGGTCTAAATTGACGCTTTCAATCTCTGCATAAATGTGCGTGGCGACCCCGCCCAACTCAAACGTTTCTGTGCGACCAATCCAGTAAGCTTGCTGGATGTCGGTGAGAGGGAAGGGCTGGTGCCGCCCCTCCTTATCGGGCGTTATTACCGGCCGGCTATTGACAAAAACTTGTTTTACCCCATCACTTTTTTGCGGAGAAATTACAGCCGCCAAACTTTCCACAGTCGGGCACTGAAACAAACTGCGTAGTGGCAACTCTATCTGAAACGCTTCTCGAACTTTAGCAATCAGTTGCGTTGCTAGCAGGGAATGCCCTCCCAACTCGAAGAAATTGTCGCGAATTCCAACTTGTTTGACGCCGAGTACCTGACTCCAAATTTCAGCGAGTAATTGTTCTTCCGGAGTGCGCGGTGCAAAAGCGGCGTTTAATGGCAAGTTTTCTGTATCGGGCGCTCTCAGCGCTTTGCGGTCTACTTTTCCATTCGGCGTCAGCGGCAGCGCTTCTAGCAGCACAAAAGCCGAAGGCAGCATATATTCCGGCAGCTTCTGCTTCACGAAAGCGCGCAATTCACGATCGGCGATCGCGCCCTCTTGGCCCAGCACTGCATAAGCCACTAAACATTTTTTGCCTGGTTCATCTTCTCGAACCACAACCACAGCTTCTCGCACATCTGGATGCTGGCTTAATGCCGCCTCAACCTCGCCCAGTTCGATGCGGAAGCCCCGCACCTTGACCTGATTGTCAATGCGATCGACATATTCGATATTTCCATCGCTCAGGTATCGGGCTAAGTCCCCGGTTTTGTACAGGCGTGCCCCCGGGCGATCGCTGAATGGGTGAGAAATAAATTTTTCGGCGTTTAATTCCGGGCGATTCAGATAACCTTTAGCCAATCCGTCACCGCCGATGTACAGTTCGCCAACAATTCCAACCGGAACCGCTTGGAGATTGCCATCAAGAATGTAGATTTCAGTATTCGCGATCGGGCGTCCGATCGCCTCAGGAACATTTTGGCGGCGATGCCGAGATTCCAAAGCATTGACCTGGCAAGTTGTTGACCAAACTGTCGTTTCTGTTGGCCCGTACATATTCCACAGAGAACCGCCTTTTTCTAATAGCCGATCGGCCAGTTCTCGCGGCAAGGCTTCGCCGCCGCCGAGCATTTTTAATTGAGGGCTACTTTCCCAGCCAGCCGCCAGCAACAAGCGCCACGTGGCAGGCGTTGCTTGCAAAACTGTGACACCACAGTTCTGCAATGTAGAGAGCAATAGTTCGCCATTCGCGGTGACTTCTCGACTTGCTAATACTATCTTGGCCCCTACCATCAAGGGCAGATAAATTTCTAGAGCCGCAATATCAAAACAGATGGTAGTGACCGCCAGTAAAATGTCCGACTCTGTTAATCCCGGAGCCTCGCGCATGGAATTTAAGAAGTTGACCAAAGACTGGTGGTAGATTTGTACCCCTTTTGGTTTTCCTGTAGAGCCGGAAGTGTAAATGGTGTAGGCTAAATTGTCGGAGTTAGCGCCAAGGTCGGGGTTCGTTTGGCTCTGTTGAGAAATTCTATCCCAATCTGCATCCAAGCATACCAATTGCGCTTCCTGTTCTGGCAGTAAAGCCAGCATTTTTTGCTCAGTTACAAGGATTTTTACCCGAGCATCTGACAAAATATAGGTAATGCGCTCTAGGGGATAGCTCGGATCGAGTGGAACGTAAGCGCCGCCAGCTTTGAGAATGCCGAGCAAACCGACAATCATGTCGAGCGATCGCTCCGTACAAATTCCCACCAAAACTTCTGGTTTTACACCGAGTTGTTGCAGGTAGTGCGCGACTTGATTCGCTCGTTTATTCAGTTCGCCGTAGGTGAGTTTTTGGTCTTCAAATACGACTGCAATGGCATCGGGAGTTCGCTCGACCTGCGCTTCAAACAATTGGTGAATTGTGGAATCTTTTGGATAATCGACTTGCGTATTATTCCACTCGATTAGGAGTTGATGCCGTTCGCGATCGCTCAACAATGGCAACTCTGAAATGCGCGTGTCGGCATTGGCGATAATTCCTTCCAGCAAAATTTGAAAATGCCCGTGCATCCGCGCGATCGTGCTGGGTTGGAACAGGTTCGTGCTGTACTCCCACGTCGCCGTCAACCCCCGATCGGTTTCTTCCAGAAATAGCGTCAAGTCAAAGTTAGCGGTTTCGGTGTGAATTTCATTAAAATTTAAAGTCAGCCCTGGCAATTGCAGAGTCTGCGTCAAGCCGTTTTGCAAGGCAAACGCCACTTGAAACAGCGGCGAGTAGCTCAAATCTCGCTCTGGCTGCAACTCCTCGACCAGCTTCTCAATCGGTACATCTTGATGCGCGTAAGCGCCTAATGCCACTTCTCGCACGCTCCTTAGCAACTCTCGAAAAGTCGGATTTCCATTTAAGTCAGACCGCAGCACTAAAGTATTGACAAAAAATCCAATTAATGCTTCAATCTCGCGGAGATTGCGGTTGGCGATGGGAGAGCCAACTAAAATATCTGTCTGCCCCGTGTAGCGGTAAAGCAGCGTCTTGAAGGCTGCCAGCAACGTCATAAATAGGGTGGCTTTTTCTTGCTGGCCCAATTGGGTCAGCGCCAAGCTCAAATATGAGGGCAACTCCCAAGTTTGTCTCGCACCCTGGAACGTTTGAACGGCGGGGCGAGGAAAGTCTGTTGGTAAATTTAGAATCGGCAAGCTGCCGCTTAACTGCTGCTTCCAGTAACCCAGTTGCGTCTCTAATATTTCTCCTTGCAACTGCTGGCGCTGCCATGCGGCAAAGTCGGCGTATTGAATTGGCAGCGGGGAAAGCAAGGGTAAATGATTGCTAGAAAAAGCTTGATAAAATTCTGCCAACTCCCGGAGAAATACGCCCAGGGACCAACCATCAAAAACGATATGATGCACGGTTAGAAGTAAGACGTGCTCAGTTACGTCGAGGCGCAGCAGTTTGGCGCGCAGCAGAGAGCTTTGCCCCAAATCAAAGGGTTCTCGCGCGGAGGACGCAGACAGCCTTTGCACCTCGGCCTGGCGATCGTCTGGGGAGCGATCGCGCAAATCTATCAGCGGCATTTGGAAATCGCCCGCAGCAGCCACAACCTGTATCGGTTGCCCTTCCACAGCGGCAAACGCAGTTCTTAAAACCTCGTGCCGTTCGATAATTTTTTCAATACTTTGCCGGAGTGCTTCTGCATTGAGTTGCCCCGTCACCCGAAGCGCACCGCAGAGGTTGTAGAAGGGGTTTCCCGGTTCCAATTGGTCGAAGAACCACAAGCGCTCTTGGGCAAAAGACAGGGGAAGATGGTGTGAGCGAGAAACTGGCCTTGGGACGACTGCTTTGGTATTTCCTGTTAGTTGCTCTAGAATTTGCACTGCCAGTCGAGCAATGCTCCTATCCTCAAACAAATCGGCAACCGATACAGTAACGCCCAAGTCACTCTCTATTTGATTTTTTAACTCAAAAATTCTTAAAGAATCTAGTCCAAAGCTACTGAGTGGTCGATCGATAATATCGATAATATCTTGTGTTTTCCCGCTGGCACTGAAGTGGATTGAAGATTCCTCTTCAGTCGCCTTTAGCCGACTTTGGCTATTAGCCGGGGAATTCATTCCCCGGCGGTTTACCTGCTGCCAAAGGTAAGCTTCAAGAAGCGACTGCCGTTCTTCTAACTCTGCATTCAGCAGAATTTCTCGCGTGAGTTGATTGTCGATTTCCACCGCATCAGCTAACTCTAAAACGCTACTGGCGACAACTTTCAAATTGTCAGCTAGAAAATCAGCAGATGCGGCGCGGCGTTGAATTTTACCGCTGGTCGTTTTCGGAATGCTTCCGGGCTTAATCAGCACTACTCCATAAACTTGCACTTCATATTCTTGAGCAATGCGGGATCGGATGGCGCTGATAATTTCCTCGGCATTATTCGGCGCTTTGCGAGATTGTAATTCTTGCACGATAACGAGCTGTTCTTCGCCTGCGACTTCCACCGAGAATGCCGCGATCGCCCCCTGCCGCAAACTGGGATGGCTGCGCTCTGCTGTTCTTTCTATATCTTGTGGGTAAAGATTGCGACCTCGGATGATAATCAGATCTTTGAGTCGCCCTGTAACAAACAGTTCTCCGTCGCGTAAAAAGCCTAAATCTCCAGTTCGCAAAAAGGGTCCTTCGCTGCTATCTGAAACATATGCTTGAAAGGTTTTTTCTGTCTCTTCTGGGCGATTCCAATAGCCTCGCGCAACAGTTTCGCCAGCTACCCAAATTTCTCCGACTTCCTGTGGCTGGCATTGCCTCAGAGATTCCGGATTGACGATCGCAACTAGAGTGCCAAATTCAGGGAAACCGCAGCCGACTAAAGTTCTCGCGCCACGATCGCCTTCGACAACTTCTACAATCTGATTATTTTCCAGCGCCCCAGCGTCAACAGGTAAGAAAGTCGGTGTTGTCCCGCTGCGAACCGTGGCAATTTTTAGCGTGGTTTCTGCCATTCCGTAAGCAGGACAAAAGGCATCCGCGTGAAAACCGCAGGGTTCAAAAGCTTTGGTAAATCGCTCTAGGGTTTCTTTGTGGATGGGTTCTGCGCCGTTATAGGCGACGCGCCAACTACTCAAGTCGAGCATTTTTTGGCCATCGCCCAAGATTTTGCTTATTTTGCTAGCACACAAGTCGTAAGCAAAATTTGGCCCGCCGCTGTGGGTAGCTTTGTAGCGCGAAATCGCTTCCAACCAGCACATCGGGTTCTGAATAAACGCCGCTGGCGGCATGAAGTAAGAGGGAATTCCCAGATACAAAGGTTTGAGCAATCCGTCAATTAACCCCATGTCGTGAAAGGGTGGGAGCCACGTTACCGCAACGCTCTCGGCATCGTGCTCAAAGCCTCGGTGAATGTATTCGAGGTTGTACAAAACGTTGGCGTGGCTCACCATTACGCCTTTGGGGGTGGAGGTTGAGCCGGAAGTGTACTGAAGATAAGCCACGGAGTCGGGATGGATGGGTGGCTGCTGCCACTTTTCGCCGTCATCGGAGAGCACCTCTGCACTCAGCCAGCGCATCGCTTTGAGTTCCGGCGCTTGCTCGCATAGCTGCTCTAAATTTTCCAGGTGTCGCGCGGGAGCGATCGCAACTGTTGCTCCTGCGTCTTTGGCGATCGCGCTAATTTTCGCTAAATTCCGTTTCAGCTTCGGCGGATAGAGGGGAACCGCGATCACTTTGGCGTACAAGCATCCAAAAAAGGCGGCGAGATAGTCCAATCCTGGCGGGAAAAGCAGTAAGGCTCGTTCGCCAGTGACTCCCAATGTCTGAAGTCGCACGGCGTGCGATCGGGCGATCGCATCTAACTCTCGATAAGTCAAACTGGCGGTTTCAGTTTTTCCGTCTAACAGAAATGTATATTTCTGCTCTGGTTGGTGTAATGCTCTGTTTTGTAGGAGTTCTACTAAATTGGTACAACTTTCGGTGAGTTGGTTTCCCTTAATGCTTGCGTCACTCATCGATTCTTTTTACCTAATAAATCTTGTTTGCAGTACGCCAACCAGTTGGGCCAAATTCTTTCCACATAGACTTTCTGTGAACTGTTGTCGGACGTTACGACTCTCCCATCAGCGCGTTTGAGTCTTCAATCCGGGTATGAGCGCTTTTTTTCACGTTTGGTTGTCGATCGGGCTGTTCGGCTGCAGGCTCCGGGGCGATTTTGGGTCCGAGCCAGCTTCGATCTCAGCTTCAGGGGCTTTACGGCTATCGACTTTAAGCATACTAGGCTAGATGATATTTATTGTCAAGAGTCGTTGAGCAAATGTGTTGACTCCTCTCGTTTCCTATATGACAATCTTTTCTAACTCTTGCCATAGCATTTTAGGCGATCGTTTGTCTAGCCCTGGCAGCAACCATAATAGGCAAGTGGTGCCTAACTAGCTAGAGGGGTCTGACCCCCTATCTTAAAATGAAATTAGTTTTCATTAGTTAACTCTTGACAGATGTGAGTGCTCTGTTATCTAATTAAGGCACTTTCTCATTAACAGCCCAGCGACTACTTCCTTTAACCGAGGAAGGTGCCAACCGTGGCAAATCGTCCAGAGCGCCACCGGACAGAGGCGTTCGCCCTCACGCGCTTCCTGCCAGACAAAGGCGGATAGCGACGGGAGAATCGGCTCGAAGTGCGCCCGACAGCTAGGTCGTATCTTCCGCAGGTGAGTTTCACTCCTGCCCCGAAGAGCAGCAACGCTGCCACAAATCATGTTGTGCAAACAACGCAAATCACATATCCGAAGTTCTATCAATTGTTGATTCAAGAGTAATGACCAGATCGCAGAAATTATTAAGTAGCCTTGGGTTCGCAGGAGTCATGTCGGCCTTAGTCGCTCAGCCGGCGTGCGCTTCCAATATTGCCCAGGTGACGGGCGTTCGCCTCAACCCCACGTCAGAAGGCATTGAAATCATCCTAGACACTGAAGATGGAAGACCCCTGCAAGTCTTCAGCGCCAGCTTTGGCGAAACTTTCCAAGCTGATGTCATCACCGCTCAACTGCGACTACCGGGGGGAAATGAGTTTCGTCAAGACAAGCCGGCTGCGGGAATTGCTTCTGTCACCGTTACTCGTTTAGATAACAACAGCATCCGAATCAAAGTCATTGGCGAGAGGGGTCAACCAGTAGCACAGGTGATTCCTGGTGCTGCGGGTCTGATTCTGGGCATAAAACCCACCTCGGACACGACTGCTCGCACGCCTGCACCGCCTCCTACAACACAGCAGCCGGGGACACCCGCAGAACCCTTGCCACCGACAGGGCAGCCGGTAGAGATACCCGGAGAACCCTTGCCGCCGACAGCGCAGCCACCTGGGACGCCCGGAGAACCCTTGCCGCCGACAGCGCAGCCACCTGGGGCG
>Ga0256856_1000007_pt1 | contig 21452 bp, 7 predicted proteins | sample BONt10_FD_181175 | JGI IMG/M metagenome (GOLD analysis project Ga0256856, IMG submission 181175) | Terrestrial sediment cell enrichment communities from Utah, United States - BONCAT_SYTO_Terrestrial_sediment - 10 | ecosystem: Environmental > Terrestrial > Deep subsurface > Rock core/Sediment... | reverse complement strand
GAGCAGATGCCCCAGCGGGTATTAATCAATCTTTATGGCTCTTCGGAAGTAGCTGGGGACGTGACGTGGTACGATGCAACTCACTGTGTCGAGAAAGTTCCCATCGGTCGCCCGATCGCCAACACGCAAATTTATCTGCTCGATCGCAATTTGCAACCCGTTCCCATAGGAAGTCCCGGCGAAATTTACGTCGGCGGCGATGGATTGGCACAGGGCTACTTAAACCGCCCCGACTTAACCTCGGAAAAATTCATTTCTAACCCGTTTGGGCAAGAAAAATTAGATTTTCTCGGTAATTATCATCAAAAAGTTTTGTTCAAAACAGGCGATATCGGTTGTTACCGGCCGGATGGTAATATAGAATTTCTGGGCCGTGGCGATTGCCAAGTAAAAATTCGCGGTTTCCGCATCGAACTCGGAGAAATAGAGGCAGCACTTTCTCAACATTCTTCTATGTCCACCGCTGCTGTTTTGCTTCAAGAAAATGAACCAGGCAGTCAACGCCTAGTCGCTTACCTAGTTCCTAACTCAGGGTTCAGAAATCAGCACCCAGAACTTATTTCCGAACTGCGTTCATTCTTGAAGCACAAACTGCCCGATTACATGGTGCCTTCAGCTTTTGTGCTATTAGATGCGCTGCCATTAACGCCCAACGGAAAAATTGACCGCCTCGCCTTATCTCAAAGGTGCGATTACGTTTCTGATGAAACAGCCTTCACTGAGCCACAAACGCCCACAGAGGAAGAAATTGCTGACATTTGGACTGCTCTTTTAGGGCTAGAAAAAGTAGGAACCAACCAAAACTTTTTTGACCTCGGCGGTCACTCTCTGATGGCAACACAGTTAATATCGCGAGTGCGATCGTGCTTTGGGGTAGAGTTAGCGCTGTGGGATTTTTTTGCCGCTCCCACCATTCAGAATTTAGCTGAACTGGTCGAGGAAGAAATTCTGGCAAACGCCGATTCTAACCAGATAGATGAATTGCTCGATCTTTTAGAAAAGAGTGATGGAGAGTCAGCACAAACTGTGAGGCTGACTGAGTAAATATCGGCTTGGTAAAAAACACAAAAAGCTCTTTTCTCCTTAAGGATTCGGTGGGGAATAGGAGCTTAAAAACAGCCCATTTAACAGGAGTAATTCGGGATGATTCAACAAACAGTAAAAGCCCAAGACTCTCAAGATGTAATGCAGCCATTAAAAGCCTCTGTTACCCCACTTGAAGAAAAGTTAATGGAGCTATTCAGTGCCTCAGAAAAGTCATTTTTGGCAGAAGAAGCAATGGAGGAGCGAATTTCTGCCCTAGTTCAAGACTTTTTGTACGCAAAAACCGCTAGTACAGATGTTGACTTAGAGTTAATTATTCAGGAGTTTAGGGAAAACAAAATTCCCGCCCTTCCTACAGATGTTGGGAATTATATCGATGATTTGGCCCAAACCCTCGTTGCCCATTCCATTCACACATCTTCCCCCCGATATATCGGTCACATGACGAGCGCACTTCCCTATTTTGTGCGCCCGATCGCGAAGCTGTTAACCGCGATGAATCAAAATTTAGTCAAGATGGAAACTGCCAAAGTTTTAAGCCCCTGCGAGCGCCAGACTTTGGCAATGATCCACCGATTAATTTACGATTTTTCTGAGGATTTTTATAACCAGCACATTCAAAAAAGTGACAGCACGCTCGGTATCATGACAACGGGCGGCACCTTGGCTAATATTACAGCCCTGTGGTGCGCTCGCAACGCTTCTTTAGGGCCAAAAAATAACTTTAGTGGCATTGAAAAAGAAGGCTTGTACGCAGCTTTAGAGTTTTACGGCTACAAGGGAATGGTGATAATCGGCTCCAATTTGATGCACTATTCTTTTGAAAAGGCTGCTGGTTTATTAGGCATTGGCGATCGCAGTCTCCTAAAAGTCCCCACCGATTCCAATCACCGCATGGATTTGGCAGCGCTGCGCCAAACTGTAGCCGAATGCCGCGATCGCAACCTGCACATTCTGGCAATTATCGGTATTGCAGGCAGCACGGATTCGGGAAGTATCGATCCGCTTCCAGAAATAGCCGCGATCGCGCAATCCGCAAACGCTCACTTTCACGTCGATGCCGCTTGGGGCGGCCCCGTGCTTTTTTCCGAACGTCACCGGCACAAATTCGCAGGCATTGAACTAGCAGATTCCGTCACCATAGATGGACACAAACAAATGTATTTGCCAATGGGAATCGGTCTGGTTTTATTCCGCAATCCCCAAACCGCCAAAGTTATTGAAAAAAACGCGCCCTACACGGTGCGAAAAGACTCGATCGATCTAGGCAAGCGCTCTCTCGAAGGCTCTCGACCAGGTGCGAGTTTGTTCTTGCAAGCCGCCTTGAATATCATCGGCCATCAAGGCTATGAGTTTCTGATAGATGCAGGCATCCATAAAACGCAGCACTTGGCCAATTTAATTCGGGAAAATCCAGCATTTGAATTGCTGCTCGAACCAGAAATTAATATTCTTTTATACCGCTACATTCCAGAAACATTCAGGGAAAAAGCAGCCAAAAAACAACTAACCGAAGCAGACAACCACTTCATTAATCAATTTAACGAGCGCCTTCAGGAGGCCCAGCGGCGAGCCGGTCACACCTTCGTATCGCGAACAACCGTGCAAAACACCTGTTATGGCAAAACCATTCCCATTGTTGCTTTTCGAGTCGTCCTTGCCAACCCCCTCACCACTGAAGCAGATATCAACATTGTTTTAAACGACCAGCTAAAAATAGCAGCTAAGCTTTCCTTAACTATCACAAACAGCGACCACTGCGAGGAGGTGAATTATGATGTCTACTAATCGTTCAGAACGACTGAAAAACCTCTCGCCCCAGAAGCGAGCGCTCCTCCTCAAAGCATTGGGCAAAGAGGCAGTACAGGCTGAGCAATCTAAGCGTATCCCCAGGCGATCGCAGCAAAATACTGCTCCCCTTTCTTTTGCCCAGCAACGGCTGTGGTTTCTCGATCGATTGTCTCCCGAAAACCCTGCCTACAACCTTCCTGCTGCTGTGCGTTTGCAAGGGCAATTGAATTTGTCAGCACTGCAACAAACACTCAATGAAATTGTCCGGCGTCACGAAGTTTTACGGACTGCTTTTGCAGAAGTGGACGGGCAACCTGTCCAACTGATTTCTCCTTCCTTGAATTTCGCTTTGTCGGTGGTAAACTTGCGACATTTACCAGAAACTGAGCAGCAAGCTGAAATAGAGCAGCGTACTCTTGAAGAAGCCCAACGCCCCTTTGACTTAACGCGAGATCCCTTACTGCGGGGCACTCTGCTGCAACTGGGTTCGACAGAATATGTGTTGCTGCTGACGATACACCACATTATTTCTGATGGTTGGTCTATGGGCGTGTTGGTGCGAGAAGTGGCCGCACTTTATGAAGCTTTTGCCAATGACAAACCCTCTGGGCTGCCTGAACTTGCCGTACAGTATGCCGACTTCGCCAGTTGGCAGCGGCAGCATTTCCACGGAGAGAAATTAGAAAAACAGCTCGCTTATTGGAAACAGCAATTGGGAGGCGGTTTAGCTGTGCTGTCAACAGATAGGCAGCGCTCTCCCGTGCCAACTTTCCGAGGGTCGCAGCAATCTTTTGTGATTTCCTCTCCGTTAACTGAAAGGCTGAAAACGCTCGCCCAGCAACAAGATGTCACCCTATTTATGACGTTGTTGGCAGCATTTCGATCCTTGCTATACTGCCACATAAAGCAGGATAACCTCGCTATTGGCTCTCCAATCGCCAATCGCAACCGCCTTGAATTAGAGGAACTGATTGGATTTTTTGTCAATACTTTAGTGCTGCGAATTGACACCGCAGGTAATCCAACTTTCCGCGAACTACTCGGTCGAACACGCGAGGTAGCGTTAGCAGCTTACGCTCACCCCGATGTCCCTTTTGAAAAGCTCGTGGAGGAATTGCAGCCGCAGCGAAATCTCAGCTATAACCCGCTGTTTCAAGTGTGGTTTGTTCTCCAGAATGCGCCCATGCCACCCCTGGAGTTAGCTGGTTTGACCTTGAGCATTCTGGAATTCGATGTCGGTATGTCGAGACACGACTTAAGCCTCACTCTCTGGGAGGTTTCAGAAGGAATTCAAGGCTTATTTGGCTACAAAACAGACTTATTTGAGGCTGCGACCATTGCCCGAATGGTCAGAGGTTTCCAAACCCTCCTCAACCAGATAGTCATCCAGCCAGATATCAATATCGACGACTTGGCAGAAATTCTTGCCGAAGCAGAAAGGCAGCACCAAATCGAGCAGGAAAAACAAATTCATCTTTCGGGAATCCAAAAATTAAAAATGGCTAAACGCAAAGTTATGAAAAGTTTAAAATGATGGCTCATATCAAATCTGTTAGCATCGAATTATTCCTATCTCTCTTCTCGACATCTGCGTTAATCAGCGTCAATCCCTTGTCATCTGCGGTGAAGAAGTTCTCTTTTTTTGACCGCAGATACAGGCAGATTAACACAGATTAACGCAGATGAATTAGATGGATTCCGGTTGCACCATCTGTGATTGTTGACTGTTGACTGAATTTTACTATGCCGATGCTACCGGAATTGATCTCCATCTCTCAGGTTTTTTCGGGAAAAAGGGATAAAATCCTCACCAAAGCAAAAACTATGACAAATACAGAAACAAAGAATCTCAATTCCCAAAAGTTAGGATCGGTTAGGCGCAAAGCCGTCAGCCTGTCCTCAGAGGAATTAGTCAAAACCGCCTACCTCCAGCCCGAAAACCTTCTACCTCTAGTTGTTCAGCCAACAGTAGAAAAATTAAATCTCGCAGGTTGGGCACAGAACAATCGCTCATCAATTGAAACGCAGTTATGGAAGCATGGAGGAATACTTTTTCGAGGCTTTGAAGTCGGCGGGGTGAATGGTTTCGAGCAGTTTATTCAAACTCTTGCTGGCGACTTGTTGGAATATTCTTTTCGCTCGACTCCGCGTAGCCTGGTAAGCGGAAATATCTACACTTCCACCGAGTATCCTGCCGAGCAATTCATCCCCCTGCACAATGAAATGGCTTATTCTCGAAATTGGCCACTGAAAATCGCTTTTTTCTGCGTCAAGAAAGCCGAACAGGGAGGAGAAACTCCGATTGCTAACAGCCGCAAAGTGTTTGAAAGCCTGGATTCAAAGATTAGAGAAAAGTTTGCCCAAAAAAAGGTTATGTATGTGCGAAATTACGGCGGTGGCGTAGATTTACCCTGGCAAAATGTCTTCAATACTGATAGCAAAATTGAGGTAGAAGAGTATTGCCAAAAAGCGGGAATTGAGTTAGAATGGAAAAGTGGCGATTCCCTTCGGGATAGCTTCGCTTCACGCTTGAGAACTCGCCAAATATGTCAAGCGGTCGCCCCGCACCCAAAAACGCAGGAAATGGTGTGGTTTAATCAAGCTCACCTCTTCCACATTTCCAATCTCGAACCCGCCGTTCGCAAAGAGCTTTTAACTTCTTTTAAACAGGAAGATTTACCCCGCAATGCTTATTACGGCGATGGCTCGCCCATTGAAGATTTTATATTAGACGAAATTCGTCGCTGCTATCAGCAAGAAACAACTGTTTTCCTTTGGGAAGAAGGAGATGTCTTGCTGCTAGATAATATGCTAACCGCGCACGGACGCACCCCATTCTCTGGTTCGCGTCGAGTTGTTGTTGGGATGGCAGAACCGTTTAGCTGTCAAGACATTTAGACCCATGAAAGGAACAGTAGATATGCAAAAGGAAACAATCGAAGGGTTTAGACTTTCTCCACAGCAGCGGCACCTGTGGGGGTTACAGCAAAATAATCCTAAACAGATCTATCGCGTTCGAGGTGCAATTTTAATTACAGGAAACCTCGATCGAGAGATTTTTACAAGGGCGCTGCAAAATGTCGTAAATCGGCACGAAATCCTGCGGACTAGCTTTCACTGCTTGCCTGGGATGACACTACCCCTGCAAGCGATCGCCAGCACTGGTGAAGTTCCTATCTCGGAATACAATCTGAGCGGTTTGTTTTCAAAAGAACAAGAAGCTAAAATCGCAGCGCTTTTTCAGCAACTAAGTCTGCTTCCTTTTGATTTTGAGCGCGGCCCACTTTGGCAGATCTCTTTAGTCACTCTCGCCCAAGACAAGCACCTATTGGTGGCGAACTTCTCTGCCTTAATTGCAGATAGCGTCACCCTGAAAAATTTTACCCGCGAACTCAGTCTTTCCTACTGGGCCTATACGTGCCAAGAAGAACCAGCCGATGAGCCAATGCAATATGCCGATATTGCTGAGTGGCAAAATGAGTTACTCGAATCAGAAGAAACGGCAATCGGCCAAGAATACTGGCGAAAGCTGAACATTGAATCTTGGGATTTATTAACGCTTCCTTGGGAAAAGAAGAATTCAGAAGCGGAATTTAAGCCGCTAGTAGAAAGGGTAGAAATTCGGGGTGATTTGTTGAACAGCCTGGAAGCGATCGCCCCAAAGCAGACAAGCGATATTTCTGCCTTCCTGCTGACTTGCTGGCAAATTCTCATTTGGCGGCTTACCAGAGAGCCAAACCCGATAATCGGCGTAGCGGTTGACTGCAGAAAATATGAAGAATTAGAACACTCTCTGGGGCTGCTGTGCAAATACTTACCCCTACGATGCCCAGTGCAAGACGAGTTAAATTTCTCACAAGCGAGGCAGCAAGTTGAGCTTAATCTCAACGAGATGTACAACTGGCAAGAATATTTTAGCTGGGAAGAAATCTTAGAAAACGAAAAAAGCAGCAGCTTTTGGCCCGTCTGCTTTGACTTCCAAGCAGAGCCTAAGAACTATGGTAATTCAGGCGTTTCATTTTCCCTTGTTCGGCAAGATGCCTGCCTAGAGCCATTCAAACTCAAACTCTCCTGCCTCCGCCTGTGCAATTCCCTAAGCGCTGAATTTCACTATGATTCCGCTTTATTTGCTGCGGCAGATATAAAGCGCTTGTCAGAACACTTTCAGGCGCTCTTAGAAAGCATAGTCAAAAATCCAGAAGTCGCTATCAGTCAGGTAGACATACTGAGCGATCGCGATCGGCTGCAACTTCTCATTGACTTTAACCAAACTCAAAAAGATTACCCGAAAAATAAATGCGTTCATCAGCTTTTTGAAGAACAAGCCGAACGCAACCCAGACAGCATTGCCGTCGTCTTTGAAAGTGAACAAATCACCTACCGAGAACTCAACGATCGCGCCAATCAACTCGCCCATCACCTGCAAAACTTGGGAGTTGAGCCAGAGGTCGTTGTTGGCATTTGCCTCGATCGCTCCTTAGAAACAATCGTAGGAATGCTGGGCGTACTCAAAGCCGGTGGCGCCTATTTACCCATCGATCCAACGACCCCAATAGAGCGCAAAGCGCTAATGCTAGAAGACGCTCAGGTGAAGGTTTTGCTCGTACAACAGCGGCTCATCGAAAGCTTACCGAAAACTCAGGCAAATATTGTTTGCATCGATACAGACATTCCCACTGTTTCTGCATCTTACACCGCTCGCGCCTCTTCTGACAATTTAGCTTACGTCATCTATACTTCCGGTTCCACTGGCATCCCCAAAGGAGTCGCGATCGAACACCGGCAACTGCTCAATTACCTGCACAGCATTCAAGAAAAATTAAACCTACCAGCCGATGCCAGTTTTGCTACCGTTTCCACCTTCGCCGCCGACTTAGGAAACACAGCGATTTTCCCCGCCCTTTGTTTCGGCGGTTGCCTGCATATTATCTCCCAAGAACGCGCCACCGATCCAGAGGCACTGGGTGAATATTTCTGCCGCAATCCCATCGACTGCCTCAAAATAGTTCCCTCTCACCTAGCCGCCCTTTTAAATTCCTCTCAACCAAAGTCAATTTTGCCTGGTAAACGGCTTATTCTAGGAGGTGAATCTGCCAACTGGAGCTTAATTAAAACACTTCGCAATCTGGCTCCCAGTTGCTCAGTATTCAATCACTACGGACCAACAGAAACAACTGTAGGTGTCCTGACTTATCAAGTCGAATTTGATAAAATTGGGTGCGATTTGGACACAGTTCCACTCGGTCTTCCGATTGCCAACACTCAGATTTACATCTTGGATTCTTACTTGCAGCCGGTGCCGATAGGCGTACCTGGTGAACTGTACATCGGCGGTGATAATTTGGCGCGCGGATATCTTAACCGCCCTGAATTAACCGCAGAAAAATTTATTCCCAATCCATTTGACACGCAAGCAAAGACGCGACTGTACAAAACCGGCGACTTGGCTCGCTATTTGCCAAACGGAAACATCGAATTTATCGGGCGAATTGACGGCCAAGTAAAAATTCGCGGTTTCCGCATTGAATTGGGAGAAATTGAGGCGGTGCTGGGGCAACATCCAGATATCGCGCAGGCTGTAGTTGTGGCGCCAGAAGACGAGATGGCACAAAAGCGCCTCGTGGCTTATTTGATTTCCGAGCAGAAACAAGCACCTACCCACAAGGAAATTCGCAATTTTTTAACGTCAAAATTGCCGGAGTACATGGTGCCTTCTGCTTTTGTGATCCTCAAAAGTTTTCCTTTAACTTCTAACGGAAAAGTAGACCGACGAGCGCTGCCCGCACCTGACGAAATGCGACCGGAGTTGACAGCAAACTTTGTCGCGCCTCGCACAAATATCGAGGAAGTTTTAGCCGCTATCTGGGCTGAAGTTCTCAAAATTGAAAAAGTCGGCATTTACGACAACTTTTTTGAATTAGGAGGGCATTCCCTATTAGCAACTCAAGTAATTTCCCGAGTGCGCCAAGCATTTCAGGTCGAGTTGCCTTTGCACCGTTTATTTGAGTCGGCCACAGTCGCCGATTTTGCTGTAGCGATCGCGCAAAAGCAAGCCGAACAAACAGACAGTGAAATGCTAGCGAGGGTGTTAGCAGACCTCGATCAACTGTCAGAAGCAGAAATTCAGGAAATTCTCGCCCAACAAGGAGTCAGCAAATGAGTGATTTAATCGAACGCATCGCGGCTCTTTCTCCCCAAAAGCGCGAGTTGCTGTTGCAGCGACTCAACCATAAAAAAGAAAACGTTTCGCTAGCAAAAATTCTGCCTCAAAGTCGAGAGTCTAACACTTTTCCTCTGTCGTTTGCTCAACAGCGGTTGTGGTTTTTTGAGCAACTAACTCCAGGCAACTTTACCTATCACATCGTCGTCGGCGTGCGTTTGACGGGAACACTCGACGCGAGATCCCTCGATCGCAGTCTCAACGAACTTGTCAAGCGTCATGAAGTTTTGCGAACGGCTTTTAAGACAATAAACGGGCAACCCGTTCAGGCGATCGCTTCAAATCTGGAATTGAAAATTTTAGAAATAGATTTGCGAGGTCTTCCTGAAACTGAACGAGCTCGCGAAGTAGAACGGTTAATCGCCGCAGAAGCAAAGCTTGCTTTCGACCTGTCACAAGCACCCTTATTGCGTGCCAAATTGCTGCACTTGAGCGATTCCAACTGGGTGCTGCTATTGAGTACGCACCACATCATTTTCGATGGCTGGTCAATGGGAATATTCATCCAGGAACTCGCCACGTTTTATCAAGCCTTTTGCACTGGCAAACCTTCTCCCCTTCCCGAACTTTCGGTACAGTACGCAGACTTTGCAAGTTGGCAGCGCCAGTGGTTGCAGGGAGAAGTTTTAGAGACGCAGCTTGCTTACTGGAAAAAACAGCTAGGAGGCAATCTCTCTGTACTAAATTTGCCAACCGATCGCCCCCGCTCGGCAGTACAAACCTTCCGAGGTGCCGTGCATAAATTCACCATTCCCAAGGCAATCGCAGAGGAGATCGCCCAATTAAGCCAGCGGGAAAAAGCTACTTTATTTATGACCCTACTGGCAGCGTTTAAAACATTGCTCTATCGCTACACCGGGCAAGAAGATATTTTAGTCGGCTCCCCCATTGCTAACCGCAACCGACGCGAAATCGAGGAATTAATTGGCTTCTTTGCTAACACCTTAGTTTTCCGCACCAATCTGTCGAGCAACCCGACTTTTAAAGAGTTACTGGGGATCGTGCGAGAAGTAGCTCTCGGCGCGTATAACCACCAGGATTTGCCCTTCGAGAAACTGGTAGAAATCCTACAGCCAGAACGAGATTTAAGTCATAATCCCCTATTTCAGGTGTTTTTTTCTCTGCGAAATGTTCCGACGCCGCAGATAAAATTGCCAGGAGTTACGTTGAGCAGTTTGGAAATAGAACGGAAAACGGCGAGAGTTGATTTAGCCCTTGACCTGGAGGAAGGATTAGAGGGTATTAATGGAACGCTTGAGTATAGCCAAGATTTGTTTGACGCTAGCACTGCACGACGGATAGCCGGACATTTTCTAACCTTACTAGAAAGTATAGCTGCTAATCCCGAAGAGCGCGTTTCAACTTTGCCAATATTGACGAAACCTGAACAGCAGCAACTGCTGTTTGAGTGGAACAATACTCAATCGGAACTTCCGAAAAATCAGTGCATACACGGATTATTTGAAGCGCAGACAGAGCGGACGCCGGATGCGATCGCTGTCGTTTTTGACGGCCAGCAGCTAACCTATCGAGAGCTAAATCGGCGAGCAAATCAGCTAGCACATCACCTAAAAAACTTAGGGGTTAAACCGGAAATTCCGGTCGGAATTTTTGTCGATCGCTCCCTAGAAATGGTAGTGGGATTGCTCGGCATTCTCAAGGCTGGCGGCGCTTACGTTCCGCTCGACCCAGCTTATCCCCCAGAGCGTTTGGTCTTCATGCTAGAAGATGCCTCCGTAGCAGTGCTGCTGACTCAGGCGCGGTTGGTCGAATCTGTTCCCAAACATCAAGGGCCTATCGTTTGCCTCGACACAGACTGGGAAATCATTGAGCGACAGAGTGAGGCAAATCTAATCAGTGAGGTGAAGCTCGATAACCTCGCTTATGTCATCTACACCTCCGGCTCGACAGGCACTCCCAAAGGCGTACTCGGCACCCACCGAGGCACAGTCAATCGCTGTTTTTGGAACCCCTACCCTTTTATCGAATCAGATATTTGCTGTCAAAAAACGTCCTTAAGTTTTGTCGATTCGGTTTGGGAAATCTTTGCTCCTTTGCTGCATGGGTTGCCCACTGTCATTATTCCCGATCGAGCCGTCAAAGATATTAACCAATTCCTTGAAACCTTATCAAAGCAAAATGTAACGCGACTGGTGCTAGTTCCTTCTTTGTTGCGCGCTATCTTAGATTCCTTCCCTGATTTAGACAGGCGTTTGCCTCAATTAAAATATTGGATTTGCAGCGGAGAAGCTCTGCCGATGGAACTAGGCAAGCAATTTCGAGAGCAGATGCCCCAGCGGGTATTAATCAATCTTTATGGCTCTTCGGAAGTAGCTGCGGACGTGACGTGGTACGATGCAACTCACTGTGTCGAGAACGTTCCAATCGGTCGCCCCATTGCTAACACGCAGGTCTATATTCTAGATGCCCAAAAACAACCTGTTGGGATCGGTGTTCCCGGAGAGTTATACATTGGCGGTGCTGGTTTAGCACGGGGCTATCTCAACCGGCCCGAACTAACTGCCGATCGCTTTATCCTCAATCCCTTTAGCGACGAACCGAGCTCGCGCCTCTACAAAACAGGCGACTTAGCCCGCTACCTATCCGACGGCAATATCGAATTTCTAGGCCGCATCGACCACCAAGTTAAAATTCGCGGATTTCGCATCGAATTAGGCGAGATTGAAGCAGCGATCGGTCAGCACCCAGCCGTGCGGGAAACCGTCGTGCTGGTTCGAGAAGACAATCCAGGCGACAAGCGCTTGGTCGCTTATATCGTTTCTAACTCAGCACTCAAAACTCAAGACTCAGAACTTATTAATGATTTGCGCTGTTACCTGAAACAAAAATTGCCGCAGTACATGATGCCCTCAGCGTTTGTTTTATTGGAGTCGCTGCCTTTAACAACCAATGGAAAAATCGATCGGCGATCGCTAAGAGCACCTGACATCAACCGAGCGGAATTCGAGAGCAATTTTACCGAGCCTCGAACTGCCGACGAGCAATTAATAGCAGAAATTTGGGCGAAAGTTCTCGGTTTAGAGCGAGTGGGAATTCACGATAACTTCTTTGAATTGGGAGGTCATTCATTGCTGGCTACTCAGGCGATTTCTCGCCTGCGAGAAGCTTTTCAAATTGAAGTACCCTTGCGCTCTCTTTTTGAATCGCCTACCGTCGCCACTGTCACCGAAAGCCTCTTGCAATATCGCGCCGAGCAACAACTGAAAGCACCCCCCATCAAGCGGGCGTCAAGGCAGGGAGAATTGCCCCTTTCTTTTGCACAACAACGACTGTGGTTTCTCGACCAATTGCAGCCGGGGAATCCTGCCTATAATATCCCAGCAGCCGTGCGCTTGAAGGGGGCGCTCAATGTAGCCGTTCTAGAGCAAACTTTTCAGGAGATTATCAAGCGACACGAAGCATTGCGGACAACTTTTAATTCGGTGGAAGGACGACCCGCTCAGGTTATTATTTCATCTTTTAAATTCACATTGCCGATCGTAAACTTAAGAGAGTTATCGCAAGCTGAACGAGAAGCCGAGGCAATGCGACTCGCCGCTGAAGAAGCGCGACAGCCTTTTGACCTAACAAAATGGCCGTTACTGCGCGTCACATTGTTACATCTTGACGAGACAGAATACCTGCTGTTAGTGACAGTACACCACATCGTAGCTGATGGCTGGTCGATGGGGGTACTCGTGCGGGAAGTCGCGGCGCTTTATGAAGCTTTCTGCAGTGGCAAACCTTCTCCCCTACCCGAACTTTCTGTACAGTACGCAGACTATGCTGTTTGGCAAATAAACTGGCTGCAAGGCGAAGTTCTGGAAGCAAAACTCGCTGACTGGAAGCAGCAGTTGGGCAAAATTTTGCCCCCGCTGCAATTGCCAGCAAAACAACCGCGTTCTGCTGTTTCTAGCAATCAAGCTGAGATTCAAAAATTCCAGCTTGATTGGCAAGTTTCAGAAGCGCTAAACGCACTCAGTCGGCAACAAAATGTCACCTTGTTTATGACCTTGTTGGCAGCACTTCAAACGCTGCTTTATCGCTACACAAATCAAGAAGATATTGTCGTCGGTACGGACCTGGCAAACCGCACACAAGTTGAGACAGAAGCTTTAATTGGTTTCTTTGTCAATATCCTCGTCTTGCGAACCGATATGCGCGGCAATCCTACATTCCGCCAACTGCTCGATCGCGTGCGCGAGGTGACATTAAAAGCTTACACTCACCAAGATTTGCCCTTCGACAAACTGGTAGAAGAACTGCGTCCCGATCGCACCCTGAATCAGACACCCCTCTTTCAAGTTTTATTCGTCATGCAAAATGCGCCTATGCCGACTTTAGAAATGGCGGGTTTAACTTTAATGCCGGTTGCAATTGATAGCGGTACGGCTAAATTTGATTTGGCGCTATTTGTGTCGGAAACAGAGACAGGAATTGTCGGCAGTTGGAAGTATAATTCCGACCTATTTGACAGAGAGACGATCGCTCAAATGTCAAATCGCTTTGAAACCCTCCTCGGCAGCATTGTGGCGCAGCCTGACAGTCGTTTGAACACTTTAGAAATTCTCACAGAAGCCCAGAAGCAGAAACAAGCCATGCAAGAATTAAAGCGTGAAAAAAGCAATTTTAGTAAGTTCAAAAGCGTCAAGCCGAAGCCAGTGGCATTGCCGCAAGGCGAATTGATAAAAACCGAGTACCTGCACCCCGACGAACTCTTTCCTTTAGTGGCAAAACCCGCACTAGCCGATGTCGATCTCGCAGACTGGGCGAAAAATAACCGCGAATTTATAGAGGCAAAATTGCTACAGCATGGAGGGATTCTTTTTCGAGGATTTATCGGCCCTGTGGTTGCCGCATTCGAGCAGTTTGCACTCTCAATTTGTTCGGAATTATTTGGGGAGTACGGGGATTTGCCACGCGAAGGAGTTAGCGGAAAAGTTTACGGTTCAACTCCTTACCCAGCAGATAAAGCTATCTTATTTCACAGCGAGAGTTCGCACCTGCACCGCTGGCCGATGAAAATCTGGTTTTTCTGCGTTCAGCCAGCGCAACAAGGCGGAGAAACGCCGATTGTTGACTGCCGTAAAATTTACCAGTTGTTAGACCCGAAACTCAGAGAAAAATTTGCCCAAAAGCAAATTATGTACGTTCGTAACTACACAGACGGACTGGATGTAAGCTGGAAAGATTTTTTCCAAACAGAAGACAAATCCGTGGTTGAGGAATACTGCCGGCAAGCTGGGATGGAATTTGAGTGGAAACCAGGAAATAATTTGAGAACTCGCAAAATTCGCCCCGCAATTGCCAAGCACCCAAAAACCAAAGAAATGGTATTTTTCAATCAACTTCCCTTGCACCACATTTCCTGCTTAGATGCAGCAACCCGCGCTTCCTTGCTCTCTGTTTTTGGAGAAGAGAACCTCCCCCGCAATGTCTATTACGGTGACGGCACTCCTATTGAAGACTCGGTAATGGCACAAATTCAGGCAGTGTACGCGCAAGCTGCTGTTAGTTTTCCCTGGCAAGCAGGAGACATCTTAATGCTAGATAATATGCTTGCCGCTCACAGTCGCAATCCATTTATCGGTTCGCGAAAAATTGTTGTAGCGATGGGCGAAATGATTCCTGAATCAGTAATTTAATTCCCTCTCATCTCTTCCAGGCAAAGGTAACGAGAATAAAGTAGTGCTTTGATAAAGAGGAACAATGCAAACAATTAATGGATTTCGGCTTTCACCCCAGCAAAAATATCTGTGGCTGTTGCAGCAAGACAGCCCTGCTTATCGCCTTCAATCCGCTATTTTGATCGAGGGAAGTCTTCAAACCGATCGCCTAAAGAAAGCTTTAGAAAAAGTTAGCGATCGTCACGAAATTATCCGCACAAGCTTTCAGGGAAAGGCAGGGCTAAAAATTCCTATACAAGTTATCTCCGAACCGAGCTCTGTTTCGTGGAAGTGGGTTAACTGGAGTGAAGTAAATCCCCAGGAGCAAGAAGCCAAACTTGAAGAGATTTTTCAGCAAGAAAAGAGCGCTTTATTCAACTTCGAGCGCAATCCAGCTTGGCGCTTGTCTTTAATTACACTTTCATCTGAGAGGCATATTTTACTGGTTAGTTTGCCCGCACTGTGCGCCGATAGTCGCACACTAAAAAATCTGGTTCAAGAAATCAGCCAGTGCTATGCCGCCTGCCTTCACGGCAAAGAAATTACCGATGAAGTTGTGCAATACATTCAATTTTCCGAATGGCAAAATGAATTGCTCGAAGATGAGGAAGCGGCGGAGGGCCAAGAATACTGGACTGGGCATAATTATTCAGCGCTAGCGAGTTTAAGGTTGCCGTTTGAAAATAGATTAATTAACGCGCCAGCTCAATTTACTCCCCAAGCTTTTGAGGTCAAATTAGAGTTAGCTTTGCTGGTTCAAGTGGAAGATCTCGCCAGCCAGTACAACACCTCACTTTCTACATTCTTGCTCGCTTGCTGGAAAATTTTGCTCTGGCGGCTGATTGGCCAATCAGAGATCACTGTTGGCGTGGCATTCGACGGTCGAAAATACGAAGAACTAGAGCCAGGGCTTGGGCTGTTTGCCAAATTTTTACCGCTGTGCACCCAACTAACAGAAAACTTTTCCTTCGCGGAAACATTGCAGCAAATTCAGCAGGAAGAACGCGAAGCATACAAGTATCAAGAATATTTCTCCCACGAATATCTAGGCAACTCTTCCGGCTTTCCATTTGGTTTCGAGTTTGAGGAACAGCTCGAAAAGCATTCGGCTAGTGGCGTATTTTTTTCGATTTACAAGCAGTATGCGTGCTGCGATCGCTTCAAAGTTAAACTCTCTTGCCACCGCCAAAATGACTCGCTCGCCGCTGAGTTTCACTACGATCCAATCTTCCTGGCAGACAACAGTATCCGGTGCTTGGCAGAGCAATTTTACGCCTTAGTGCAAAGTGTAGCCAGCAACCCACAAACCGCAATCGGCAAGCTCGAAATGCTGAGCGATCGCGCCCGAAATCAATTATTAGTAGAATTCAACAGCACCAAAGCAGATTACCAGCTCGATAAGTGCGTACACCAGCTCTTTGAAGAACAAGCAGAGCGATCGCCAAACCGTATAGCTGCTGTTTGTGAAAATCAGCAAATTACCTACAGCGAACTCAACGCCCGCGCTAACAAAATCGCCCATTACTTGCAGCAATTAGGTGTCAAGCCAGAGGTGATTGTCGGCCTTTGCGTCGATCGCTCTTTAGAGGCGATCGCTGGAATTCTAGGCATCCTCAAAGCAGGTGGCGCGTACCTACCGCTCGACCCAGCCATGCCCAAAGAGCGTCTAGCATTGATGTTGCAAAACGCTCAGACTCCAGTGCTGTTAACCCAACAGCATCTCATCAAAAATTTGCCGGAAACTAAGGCATATATCGTCTGCTTAGATAAAGACATTCCCTCTTTTTCTCCTACTACTTTCGTCTCGGCTTCTGGTGAAAATTTAGCTTACATTATCTATACCTCCGGTTCCACCGGCACCCCCAAAGGAGTCGCCATTGAACACCGACAACTGCTCAATTACCTGCACGGAATTCAGGAAAAATTAAACCTGCCATCAGGTGCAAATTATGCCACGGTTTCTACCTTCGCCGCCGATTTGGGAAACACCGTTATTTTTCCGGCTTTGTGTTCGGGTGGATGCCTGCACATCATCTCTCAAGAACGCGCCACAGATTCTCAAGCAATTGCGGCTTATTTTCAGCAACATTCTATCGATTGTCTGAAAATTGTTCCCTCTCACTTAAAAGCTTTGTTGAGCGCTGATAACGCCTCGCAAATCTTACCGAAAAAGCGATTAATTCTCGGCGGTGAGCCTTTGATGTGGAATTTAATTGAAACAATTCAGAAATACAATCCAGACTGCTCGATCTTCAACCATTACGGGCCGACAGAAACAACTGTAGGCGTGCTGACTTATCAGGTAAAAATGCAAGGCGATCGCATTTCCCAGACAGTTCCTTTAGGTCGCCCGCTACCCAACACGCAGATTTATTTGCTCGATTCGCACTTGCAGCCGGTTCCTGTAGGGGTAGCCGGTGAATTATATATTGCTGGGGCGGGATTGGCTCGCGGCTATCTAAACCAACCAGAACTCACCGCAGAAAAATTTATTTGCAAGTCATTGACTCAGGAACCGGAAACTCGACTTTACAAAACTGGCGACTTAGCTCGCTATTTGCCAGACGGAAATATAGAATTTATCGGTCGCGTCGATCACCAAGTAAAGCTGCGAGGTTTCCGCATTGAATTAGGGGAAATTGAGGCGGGCCTGTCTCATCATCCCTCTGTACGCGAGGCAGCCGTTTTACTTCAGGAAAATGAACCGGGAAATCAGCGTTTAGTCGCCTATATCGTTTCTCACTCAAAACTCAGCGTTCAGGACTCACAACTGATTGAAAGCCTGCGTTCATTCCTCAAAGAAAAGCTGCCCGAATACATGATACCTTCTGCTTTTGTGGTTCTGAAAGCGCTGCCACTGACTCCCAATGGCAAAATAGACCGTCAAGCGCTTCCTGCACCGTCCATAGCAGCCAATTTTACAGATACGTTTGTAGGCCCTCGCACTTCCGGTGAGGAGATTATTGCCGGAATTTGGAGCCAGCTTCTCAACCTTAAAAAGGTAGGAATTCACGACAATTTCTTTGACTTGGGGGGACACTCATTACTGATTACTCAGTTGTTAGCCAAAGTGCGAGAAATTTTTCAGGTGGAATTGCCTTTGCGCGTTTTGTTTGAAGCTCCTACTGTAGCTGGTTTAGCTGAAAAAATCGAAATGCAACAAGGGGGCAACACAGCGGGCGATCGCCCCTCGAATTTCGATATTAATGCTGAAGCTATCCTAGACCCAGCCATCCGCCCTGAAACTGCAATTTTTGAGCTGACGGCTGAACCCACTCGCATCTTATTAACGGGAGCAACAGGCTTTCTGGGAGCCTTTTTACTCCGGGAATTGCTACTGCAAACTCAAGCAGAAATTTATTGCTTGGTACGCTCGGACGATGCTGAATCAGCCAAGAAGCGCATCCAAAGTAGCCTCGAATATTATTCGATTTGGGACGAGCATCTTAGCTACCGAATTATCCCGATTGCAGGAGATTTAGCTCAGCCACTTTTGGGGCTTTCAGAGGAGCAGTTTCGAGAAATGGCAAGCCAAATTGATGTCATTTATCACAATGGCGCGTTTGTCAAGTTCACTTATCCCTATTCGGTTCTCAAGCTTTCTAATGTTCTGGGAACTCAAGAAATCCTGCGACTGGCGAGTCAAACTAAGCTCAAACCCGTGCATTTTGTTTCTACTATATCTGTTTTCTCCTCAGCGGGGGAATCTGGGGTGAAGGCAGTGGGAGAGCAAGACGAACTAACGCCGGGAGAACTTCTCAAAGGCGCTTACCCGCAGAGTAAATGGGTAGCAGAAAAGTTAATCGAAATCGGGCGCGAACGCAAAATTCCTATCAGCATTTACCGACCCGGACGTATTTCAGGACACAGCCAAACGGGTGCTTGCAATTCCAGCGATTCACTGTACCGATTGCTTGCCGGTTGCGTGCAATTAGGATGCGTGCCCGATGGTGATAAGCTGATGAATGTAGCGCCAGTGGACTATGTGAGCCGAGCGATCGTTCACTTGTCCAGGCAAAAAGAATCGATCGGGAAAAATTTTCACTTAGTTAACCCTCATTCTTTTTATCTAAGTGAACTGGTGGCCTGGATTCGCTCAATCGGTTATCCAATTGAGCGAGTTAGTTATGAGACTTGGCAAGCAGAAATTGTGAATCGCGCTGGAAATTCTCCCGATCATGCTTTGTACCCGCTAGTCGGTCTTTTTTCCGAAAAAGTTTCTGAAGCGGAAATGCCACAATCAGGAACGCTACATTTCGATTGCCAAAATACGCTAGATGGACTTGCTACCACTGACATCACCTGTCCGCAAGCGGATGCGAATCTGTGGAGCACTTACTTTTCCTATCTCGCCGATTCTGGCTTGATAGGTAGCCGCAATTAAAACCTCTAAGGGCGCAAAGCATTGCGCCCCTACCTGACTCAAACTCTGGAGAATTCAAAATGAACGAACAATTGCAGCAAAGACACATGAAAGCGCTGATAGAGCGCTACACCGAGCGCACAAAGACCTCTAAGAATTTCGCGCAAAAATACCGTCCGGTTCTCGCTGACAATCGGGCTTCAGATGGGTTTCGCTTTCCCGTCAAGGAGATGTTTTATCCCATTGTCGCCGAGCGATCGCTCGGATCTAAAATGTGGGATGTAGATGGCAACGAATACATCGATATCACAATGGGATTTGGCATCAATCTTTTCGGTCATAATCCGCCCTTTATTAAAGAAGCCCTATTAGAGCAACTCGATCGCGGCGTACAAATTGGCCCACAAGCAGAACTTGCCGGAGAAGTTGCGGAATTAATCTGCGAACTGACGGGGATGGAGCGCGTCGCTTTTTCTAATACCGGCACAGAAGCGGTAATGGCAGCCCTACGATTAGCTAGAGCGGCAACTAAACGCAATAAAATTGCTTTGTTTTCTGGTTCTTATCACGGTCATTTTGACCAAACTCTCGCAGTTGGAAAAAAAATAAATGGCGATTTACGCACCATTCCAAAAGCGCCAGGAATTCCCGCTAATTTTGTTGAAGATGTTTTACTTTTGGATTACGGAAGCCCTCATTCCCTGGAAATTATCAAAGCTCATCAGCACGAATTAGCGGCGGTTCTCGTGGAGCCCGTGCAAAGCCGGCGTCTCGATTTGCAACCTAAAGAATTTCTCCACCAACTCAGACAATTAACAAAAGAATCAGAAATTGCGCTGATTTTTGATGAAATGGTCACCGGTTTCCGAATTCATCAAGGCGGGGCGCAGGCGTGGTTTGGCATTGAGGCAGATATTGCAACTTACGGTAAAATTGTCGGGGGCGGTATGCCCATTGGAATTATCGCTGGAAAAGCTGCTTATATGGATAAAATTGACGGCGGTTTGTGGAACTACGGTGATGATTCCTACCCCCAGGTAAAAACAACAATTTTTGCCGGCACTTTTTGCAAGCACCCACTTGCTCTGGCCGCTGCGCGTTCCGTGCTGCGCTATCTTAAAAGTCAAGGCCCAGCCCTTCAGCAGCAGTTGAATCAGCGAACTTCGCAGCTAGTTGAAACCCTGAATGCTTATTTCAAAGAAAATGAAGTCTCTGTCTGGCTTGTAAATTTCGGATCGCAATTTCGCGCTGCTGCATCCGTTGAGATAGATCCGCTACTTTTTCACTTACTCGAAAAGCGTATTTTCATATCCGAAGGTCGTAGCTGCTTTCTCTCCACCGCTCACACTAATGAAGACATCGATCGCATCATTCAGGCGGTTAAAGAGAGCATTCAAGAAATGCGCGAAGGAGGCTTTTTCCCGGTTTCTTCTCATCCCCAAGCAGAACTTGTTTCAATCGCCAGCAAGTAAAACTCGCTAGTAAATTATTAAATAGTTACAAAGCACATAGTCGCAGCCACATTTGTGACGCTTGCTTTCGGCTCCGAAGGGGTGTCCTTTAAGCCCAACCCCAAGCACTTCTGCTTTTTGATAACTTTGCCGTCGAGTTGCTCAAAGATGGGGGTTGTACTTGCCCGGGAACCGGAGAGCTAGGGAGCCTTTGTCGCAATAAACATTGATGTGGTATTTTGGGGCGGTGTTTTTAGTTTACACCATGAGTTTACGTCTTTTCAGCGTTCGAGGATTATTCTGGGATTCTAGGGTCGGATCGTTAACATATTCATTGATATCAATACGTTGAGGACAGTAGATCGGGTTTATTAGCTACCCTGCCCGTTCAAAAATAAAAGTTAGCTGTGAGTTGTCAGTTAACAGTCGCCAGTTGTCAGTAGCAACCGAATTTGATATTACAGTTCAACTTTTCCGCAGTGCAGCGATAATCTGTGCGTTTGCCTGGGGAAAAGTAAATTGGTCAATTTCATCGAGTGTGACCCAGCGAATTTCATCGCATTCGATCGTTTGCGGTTCCCCACTGACGTAGCGGCAGTGGTGCACGTAGAGCCTAACTGTAAATTTAGTGTAGTCGTGGTCAATTGTAATCAGGCGATCGCCAACTTCTACGACAATCCCCAACTCCTCCATAATTTCCCGTTCTATGCAAGCTTCGATCGTTTCCCCAGGCTCTATTTTACCGCCAGGAAACTCCCATAAACCCCCGTGCAGTCCGTGTTGTCGGCGCTTGTCAATCAAAATTTGTTGTCGCTCGTTCCAGATTGCAGCAACGCCGATAACTTTGTGGGCTAAAGGAGAAACAGACATATTAATTAGGAATTGGGAATGGGTAATTGGGAATGGGGAATTGGGAA
>Ga0256856_1000006_pt1 | contig 21703 bp, 22 predicted proteins | sample BONt10_FD_181175 | JGI IMG/M metagenome (GOLD analysis project Ga0256856, IMG submission 181175) | Terrestrial sediment cell enrichment communities from Utah, United States - BONCAT_SYTO_Terrestrial_sediment - 10 | ecosystem: Environmental > Terrestrial > Deep subsurface > Rock core/Sediment... | reverse complement strand
TAATACAATTGCGGACTCAACACTCGCTCGAACTCCTCAATTTTCGATGGGGATCTAAAATTCACCTAAAGTTCGACGCCCGATCGCAAAACCCTCCCTAAGATAGAAGTTAGAGGTCGATCGACCTAAAAGCCGATTCAGGAGCAAGTGTGAAGCACCTGAAAAATCCCAAACGAGCGAGCCACAAGACAGGGAGGACATCAAAATCATGGTAAACGCGCCGACAGGGGAAGCCCGCCTGGGCCCGACCGAGCAGGTACAATCCTTAGACCGCGATTGCACAACTCTATCCCGTCACGTACTCCAGCAACTCCATAGCTTTAGTGCAGATGCTCAGGATCTCAGTGCCCTGATGAATCGCATCGGGCTAGCTGCAAAGCTGATCGCGAGGCGGCTCAGCAGAGCCGGGTTAATGGAAGATGCTTTAGGGTTTACAGGGGCTGTGAACGTGCAGGGAGAATCCGTCAAAAAGATGGATATCTTTGCCAATGAAGTTTTTATCTCGGTATTCCAGCAAAGCGGACTTGTCTGCCGCTTGGCTTCCGAGGAAATGGAAAAACCCTATTACATTCCCGAAAATTGTCCGATCGGGCGTTACAGTTTGCTCTACGACCCCATAGACGGTTCTTCCAATCTTGACATTAATCTCAATGTCGGCTCAATATTCAGCATCCGCAAGCAAGAGGGGGACGATGAAGACGGTTCTGCTTCCGATTTGCTGCAACACGGACGCAAACAAATTGCGGCTGGCTACGTGCTCTACGGCCCTAGTACCATGCTGGTTTATTCGATCGGTCAGGGCGTTCATTCTTTTACCCTCGATCCGAGTTTAGGCGAGTTTATTCTAGCTAACGAAAACATTAAGGTTCCGGATCGCGGCCCGATTTACAGCGTTAATGAAGGCAACTTCTGGCAGTGGGAGGAATCTTTGAGAGACTACATTCGCTACGTACACCGCAGCGAAGGCTACAGCGCCCGGTACGGCGGGGCTTTGGTGGGAGATTTCCACCGGATTTTATTCCAGGGAGGCGTGTTTCTGTACCCCGGAACGGTCAAACAACCGCAGGGCAAATTGCGTTTGCTTTACGAATCGGCTCCTTTGGCGTTTTTGATGGAGCAAGCCGGCGGGCGCGCCAGTACGGGGACTCAAGACATCTTAGACGTTGTGCCGACCAAACTGCACGAGCGATCGCCCTTGATTGTCGGTAGTAAAGAAAATGTAGCGATGGTGGAGTCTTTTATTCAAGATCGAGCGCGCAATCCTAGAACAGTCCAACATTGAAGGCAGAGGGAAGTTCGGCAACGGATTCTGTAACGGATGTAACGGATGTCAGGCAGAAGGCAGAGGGAAGTTCGGCAACGGGTTCTGTAACAGATGTAACGGATGTAACGGATGTAACGGATGTCAGGAAGAAGGAAGAGGGAAGAAGGAAGAGGGTTTTAACTTACTAACTTTCGACTCCCAATTACCAATTCCCCATTGCCAATTTTCAATTACCAATTTTCAATTTTCAATTTCCAATTTCCAATTCCCAATTATCAACTATCAAATTGTAGGAGTTACAGTAATGACGACAACGCCAACGAATCACCTGTTAGAAATCAAAGAAATTGGCCAAAGCATCTGGATGGACAATTTGACTCGCAATCTGATCGAGTCCGGCGAACTCAAACAGATGATTGAAAGTCGGGGACTGCGCGGGATTACATCTAATCCGGCGATTTTCGAGAAAGCGATCGCGGGTAATGTGATTTACGACGCGGATATCGAAGCGGGCATCCGGGCGGGCAAATCTGTGATGGAGATTTATGAATCTCTGGTATTTGAAGATATCCGCAACGCTTGCGACATCTTCGCCCCGGTTTACGCAGAGTCGAAGGGTTTGGACGGTTACATCAGTATCGAGGTGCCACCGACGATCGCCAACGACACAGAAAGCACGATTAGCGAAGCCATGCGCTATTACCAAGCCCTCGGCAAAGAAAACGTGATGATTAAGATTCCCGGAACCGCTCAAGGTTTGCCCGCAGTCGAGCAAGTCATCAGCGAAGGGATTAACGTTAACGTGACTTTGCTGTTCTCGGTTGACAGCTACGTCGAAACCTTCTGGGCTTACATTCGCGGTTTGGAAGCGCGGGTGGCTAAAGGTTTGGATGTGAGCAATATTGCTTCTGTTGCCAGTTTCTTCTTGAGCCGGATCGACATCAATGTCGATGGCAAGATTGATGAGAAACTCAAAAATGTCACAGATATTTCCACAAAAGCCAGACTCGAAGCGGTGAAGGGGAAAGTTGCGATCGCCAATGCGAAGATAGCTTACCAGAAGTATAAAGAGATCGTAGCGAGCGATCGCTGGCAAGCTTTAGCGGCCAAAGGAGCCAAAGTGCAGCGCTTGCTGTGGGCTTCCACCAGCACCAAAAACCCCAACTACAGCGATGTCATGTACGTCGATGAACTAATCGGCCCGGAAACGGTTAACACTTTGCCGCCGAACACGGTTGAAGCTTGTTTCGATCACTGCGATGTCGCACCCCGGATTGAGAGCAACGTTGAAGAAGCTTACACGCTGATCGAAAGTCTCAAAGATCCCGACATCGACATCAACTTGGATCAAGTGATGGCAGACTTGCTCCTCGACGGGATTGATAAATTCGTCACCCCGTTCCAATCCCTGATGGATTCCTTGCAAGAGAAAGTGCAGAAGTTGTCACCCGTCGCTTAGACAGATATCTGTATCCTTAAAGGCAGAAGCATTTAGGAGTCGGAATAGATAATTGTTTTGGCTCTTGAGTGCTGAGTTTTGAATCTCGAACCGGGAAAATTTGAGACCAATTGGTCTCAAACATCCTACAGAGGAAAATCAACTCCCTAGAATTTGGGTTCTGGGCGCTGAGTTTTCCATCCCGAACCGGAAAAATTTGAGACCAATTGGTCTCAAATTTCCCACAAAGGAAAATCAAGTTCGTCCTCTAACAGGATTACCCCGAGACCTGCAACTCGAAATCTGGCAAGAGTTGGACATAGCGTGCCAAATAGTCTACTAAACTTGTCCACAGTTAATTAGCGAGAGGAGGTTTAACCATGTTTGCCGTCAAGCGAGCGCTCAAATTGAATAATAGGGAAGCGACCTTGATGGCAAAACACGCAGGATTTCGGCGTGTAGTATTTAACATGGGTTTGAGCTTGCGAGTCCAAATGTACGGTGCAGGTGAGTTTTCAGACTCAAAGGTCATCAACCAAGTCAAGAAAGTTCTTACCAATCACGTCAAGAAAAAGCCTGAATTCGCTTGGATGAACCAGTTGTCTAGTCGAGTTTATCAAAATGCTTTGATTGACTTAAAAGATGCTTTTAGTCGGTATCGCTCTGGAAAAGCAGGTCATCCAAGATTCGCTAGTCGCCGGGACGGTCAGTCTTTTACGGTTGACTCATCTCATGGGAAAGTTCTTTTAGCTGCTGGCAAGACCATTAAGATTCCCACCTTGGGAAATTTTCGACTTTGTGAACCCCTAGAATGTGGCTTCGTATCTCAAACTTTTACGATTTCAAAAAAAGGAAGTCGTTGGTTTGTCTCATTCTGCGTTGATGCAGAGCGTTTGCCAGTTCAGCAGCCTGAAAGCTCTGTAGGAATTGATGTAGGTATTAAATATGCGGCCACGCTGTCAAACCAGCAGGTTTTTGATGCACCAAAACCGTTGATAGCCAGTGCGAAAACCAAACTTGCTAAATTGCAACGCAAAGCATCAAAACAGGTAAAAGGCTCCAACAACCAGCGCAAAACCTACAATAAAATTAGCCGGCGACCTGCGCGGATAGCTTGCATTCGCTCAGATTTCCTTCACAAGTTAACAACTTATTTAGCTAAAAGTTTCAAGCTAATCAAGATTGAAGACTTAAACGTTAAAGGTATGATGGCGAATCACAAACTGGCTGGGGCAATATCCGATCTAGGGTTTTACGAATTCAAGCGCCAACTTGATTATAAGTGCAAAATGTATGGAGCAACTTTAGTTCTAGTAGATCAATGGTTTCCTAGTTCTAAAACCTGTTCTAATTGTGGCACTAAAAAAGATATGCCACTAAGCATTCGGACTTTTGACTGTCCTGCTTGTGGTAGATCTTTCGATCGTGATTGGAATGCCAGTTTGAATATTTTAAACTGGGAACCCTCGGCTTGAGGGGGATAGCCTACTTATCTTGGGATTAGCCGTCTACCCAACAGCGTAGGAAGTGAACTCGAATTGTGTCTAAAGATGGTTTTAGACAAGTTTAGGTAAGTTTTACAAAGCAGGAAGTGAGAGCCCAAATGAAAGCTGAGTATGAAGGCCAAATTAACTCTCTCACGCAGCAACTAGCAGAAATGACCGCAAACTATCATGGTGTATTAGCAAGACTAACAGCTGTAGAAAAAGGAAAATAAATGGTAACGCTACTTGAAAATCCGTTGCGCGTAGGTTTGCGAAAAGAACGAGTGCCGGAACCACAAATTCTGGTAATCTTCGGAGCTTCAGGGGATCTGACCCAGCGCAAACTGGTACCTGCAATTTATCAGATGAAGCGCGATCGACGCTTGCCACCGGAAACTACCGTGGTGGGAGTAGCCCGCCGCCCTTGGAGTCACGATTACTTCCGCGAGCAAATGCGCGAAGGCATTGAAGAATTTGGCGGCGGCATTGGCAATGAAGAATTTTGGCAAGATTTCGCTAAAGGTTTGTACTACTGTCCGGGCGACATTGACAACCCCGAAAGCTATCAAAAACTCAAAGCTTTCTTAGCGGAACTCGACGAAGAAAGGAGAACTCGCGGCAATCACATATTTTATCTCTCAGTTTCCCCGAACTTTTTCCCAGAAGCAATTAGGCAACTGGGCGCGGCTCAAATGCTGGCCGATCCAGCAAAAAACCGCTTGGTAATTGAAAAACCCTTCGGCCGGGACTTGAGTTCGGCAAAAGCTCTCAACCGAGTCGTGCAGAAGGTTTGCCAAGAACAGCAAGTTTACCGGATAGACCACTATTTGGGTAAAGAAACCGTTCAGAATTTAATGGTGTTCCGGTTTGCGAACGCGATTTTTGAACCGCTGTGGAATCGGCAATTTGTCGATCACGTACAAATTACAGTTGCAGAAACAGTAGGCGTAGAAGACCGAGCGGGTTACTACGAATCCTCTGGGGCGTTGCGGGATATGCTGCAAAACCACTTGATGCAGATTTTCTGTCTGACGGCGATGGAACCGCCGAATTCCTTGGACGCTGACAGCATCCGCACCGAAAAGATGAAAGTTCTGCAAGCAACTCGCTTGGCAGATGTGCATAACTTGGAGTTCTCAGCGATTCGGGGTCAATATTCCGCGGGTTGGATGAAGGGCAAACCGGTGCCAGGATATCACGAAGAACCGGGGGTTGCTCCCAACTCGACAACGCCGACTTTTGTGGCGATGAAGTTTATGATTGACAACTGGCGCTGGCAGGGAGTGCCTTTCTACCTGCGAACCGGCAAGCGGTTGCCGAAAAAAGTTAGCGAAATTGCGATTCAGTTTCGGGAAGTGCCGCTGTTAATTTTTCAGTCCGCGGCCCAACAAACTACTCCTAACGTTTTGACGATGCGCGTGCATCCCAATGAGGGGATTTCGCTGAGGTTCGAGGCGAAAATGCCGGGGCCGGATTTGCGGACGCGGACGGTGGATATGGATTTCAGTTACGGTTCTTCCTTTGGGGTGACATCTTCGGATGCTTACGATCGACTGTTAATTGACTGTATGCTGGGCGACCAAACTTTGTTTACCCGTTCTGATGAAGTGGAAGAAGCTTGGCGCGTGGTAACGCCGGCGCTGATGGCTTGGGAATCGTCCAACGAACAGGAGTTGGTTCCTAAATACGAAGCGGGTACTTGGGAACCGACGGAAGCAGAACTGCTAATTAACAGAGACGGTCGCAAGTGGCGCAGACTTTAAGAGTCAGTCGATTTTAGATTTTAGATTTTAGATTTTAGATTTACTGCACAGATGAATCTGAGAGCTTAAACTAGGGTCTAAAATTTTGGGAGATCCAGGACTACTGAACTAATGACTGATGACCAATGACTAAAAACTGACAAAGGAGAAAAAACCGATGACGATGACACCGATGAAAGCTCCGCCTCTGGTTTCGCTGCAAAATCCTAAAGATGTGTCGATCGACCAGATAGAGGCAGAATTGAGTCAAATCTGGGAAAGTTACAGAGAATCTGGGTCAAAGGGCGATTTTCCGATCGCTACTAGGGCAACAACGTTTACTTTTGTAGTGTACGAACCGGAAGAAACTCAGCAGTTATTGGCGGATCTGGGGTTTTACGAAGGGCCGGTGGACGGTATTACCGGGCCGATGACGGTATCTAGCATCAGGGCTGCTCAAAAAGCTTACGGACTGCCGAGAACTGGCAAAGCTAACGCTGAATTGCTGGCGACTTTGCGGGAAGAAGTGGCTCGCAAAAATTCCAATGGTGACAGCAAGTTGGGCGGACCTGGCTTGGGTTCCGGGGGTTCGGGGGTGGCTGACGCGATCGTGGCTGCGAATCCCTGCCGGATTATTGCTCTGTGCCCGACGGCGGGGGAAGATAGGGGCGTGCAGGCTCAAGTGGCTGCTTATTGTCCGGTTCACAAGCGCAACAGCGGCAATCTGATCTGCTGCGAGTACATTACGCTCCGGGGTACGGAAGCTGCTCTGGAACGGGTGAGTGGCATCGTGACGGCGTTGACGATCCCGGATTTGCCGACGCTGCTGTGGTGGAAAGCGAATCCCGATGCCGATCGAGGTTTGTTCCAGCGGCTGGCGACAACTAGCAGTTCTGTGATTGTTGACTCTAGCAGCTTTGCCGAGTCAGAAGCTGAATTGCTGTTGATGCAAAGTCTGATCGAGGAGGGAATTCCGATCGCCGATCTCAATTGGCGCCGGTTGGCCGCGTGGCAAGAGTTGGCGGCTGAGGCTTTTGACCCCCCGGAACGCCGCGCGGCGATTCGGGAAATCGATCGGGTGACGATCGATTACGAAAAAGGAAATTCTACTCAAGCGCTGATGTATTTGGGCTGGCTGGCGAGCCGGCTTCAGTGGCGTCCGGTTGCTTTCAAACAAGAGGAGGGCGATTACCAAATCAAGCGAATTAAATTCGCGGCTGCGGACGAACGGGTTGTAGAAGCCGAGTTGGCTGCTATTCCTACTGCTGATTGGGGCGATGTCCCGGGCGATTTGATTGCTCTGCGTTTGAATTCTACGAACGAAAAGGCTGACTGCGGTACAGTTCTGTGTTCGGAAGCGGGCGGCTGTATGCGGATGGAAACCAAAGGTGGCGCTCAAACCGATCGCTTTAACCAGGTGACTCCTCTGTTCGACCAGGTGACGGAACAGTTGCTGGGTCAGCACCTGCAGAGTTGGGGCCGAGATGTGCTTTACGAAGAAAGTTTGGCAGTGACGGCTCAAATACTGAAGTTAGCTTAAAAAGAAGGAAGAAGGATTGGGTTAATATTCAGTGGGGCAGGCAATGTCTGCCCTACTTTTATTCTTCTCTTTTCTTCCTTCGCGCTCTTGGCGTCTTCGCGGTTCGTTAAATAGTTATTATTTTAGCGGTTCGAGAGCAATTTTCATAACTTTATCAACTGTCTATTTTTATGAGGAAGGATTGCATAGATCTTGGATTGATACAGAAACCGCAGATGCAAGGCAGATTAACACAGATAAACGCAGATAATTTCCTGATTGGATAGCGACTTTGGCAATCTTATCTATTATTTATTTTAACTAACTAGAACTATGGCTTTAGTAATTGCTGGGGAACGCAGCGGTGCGGGAAAGACGACTGTGACGATCGCCCTTTTAGCTTTTTTAATCCGCCGCGGCTTGAACGTTCAATCTTTTAAGGTTGGTCCCGATTACATTGACCCGATGTTTCATGCTTTTGTTACTGGTCGCCCCTGTCGCAATTTAGACCCGGTATTAACGTCTGAATCTTATGTACAAAAGTGTTTTTCTCGTCATATTCTCCATGTCGATTATGCCTTAGTTGAAGGGGTGATGGGACTATTTGATGGAGTGAGTCGAAAAAATCAGGAATCAGGAAGGCACGACACGGATACACGGATTAATTATCGAAAAGAAGAAGGCAATTATGATTTTTCTTTTGCTTCTACGGCTCATGTTGCTTATTTGCTGAATTTGCCGGTATTGTTTGTGATAGATTGCAGCAGGCTCTCTGGTTCTGTGGCTGCGATCGCCCACGGTTTTCGTTCTTTTAACCCTGACCTTAAATTCGCTGGTTTGGTGCTCAATCGGGTGGCGAGCGATCGACATTTGGAACTGCTTCAAGATGCTCTCCAACCGCTCAATTTACCTGTTTTGGGCGTTTTGCGCAGGGATGAGGCTGTTACTATTCCCGATCGACATTTGGGGCTGATTCCTGCTGAGGAGTTGCCGAATCTTCATGCTGCGATCGATAAACTGGCTGATTTGGCTGCTGTTAGTTTTGACTGGGACCAACTTTTGCCTTTGTTGGCTGCAACTCGAAATGGGGGGGGTGAGGGGTCTGAGCAACTTTTGGCTAGGCACAGTCTCCCTTCGCTTATTATAACTCAAAAAGATGATGTTGTCAACTCTTTGGAAAAACAATTTGGAGTGAGGATTGCAGTTGCGCGCGATCGGGCTTTTAATTTTTACTATCAGGACAATCTTGATTTGTTGGAAGAGTTGGGTGCCCAGTTGGTATTTTGGAGTCCCCTTGATGACTCGGTTTTTCCTGACAATGTGCAAGGGTTATATTTTGGTGGTGGTTTTCCCGAGGTGTTTGCTCAAAAATTGAGCGGTAATGTTTTAATTCGGGATGCGGTAAGAAGTGCTATTTTTGCGGGAATGCCGACTTATGCGGAGTGCGGCGGTTTGATGTACTTGTGTGATTCTATTGTAGACTTCGATGGCAATTCTTGGCAAGGGGTGGGTGTGTTGGCAACTGCTGCTGCGATGGGAAAGCGTTTGACGCTGGGATACCGAGAAGCTGTGGCCCTGAGGGATAGTTCGGTGTTAAATGCTCTTGATGAGGTTTGGGGACATGAGTTTCATCGATCGCATTTAACTGTGGAACCGACTAATCCAGTTTATCACAGTTGGAGGTATGGGAAGCGGGGGGAGGTTGAGGCGGTTGCTGAAGGTTGGGGAGTTTGTCAGGTACACGCTTCTTATTTGCATTTGCACTGGGGTGCTCGTCCTGATATTCCGGCTCGTTTTTTGCAGCAGTGTGCTGATGCGTGATTGTAAGGTTGATACAGAAACCGCAGATGTCAGGCAGATAAACACAGATTAACGCAGATTAATTTCACGAAGGGCGATCGAATGAAAGCAATCTTGTTTATTTTCTTGTGGGATGAGTCGAAAGGTGGGTTTTTAGCTGCACTCAAGGTAGAAATAAAGTGGTCTTACTATTTATATTAGAATATTTATGACGGAGAAAGCTAGGGAGGTTGGGATTTATGAGCGAATCAATTTCGACTAAGCTGTTGTTTGCGCAATGGGTGACACGGGAGAATTTTCGGCGTTACGGTCAAGTTATCTTTGCGGCTGTTGATGGCAAGTCTTTTGATGCTGAGGATGCTCAGTTAAATTTGCAAAATGGTGTTCCTAGATTTTACATTATGCGGCTGCGGGAGGAAGGTCGCAAGTTTGGCAAAATTACGCGGCACGTTCAATGTACTCAGTGTTTGGGTTCTTTGGAGGGGAAGGATTGGTTGATGGCGGTTGCGCCTCCTGGGGATAGCGATAAACCGAGTTTAGATGATGTTGTTGCTTTTCGGATTCCGGGCAATTGTTTTATTAAGTTAGATGTGGGGACTTGGCACGCTGGGCCGTATTTTGATGCGGATTTTGTTGATTTTTACAATCTGGAATTGAGCGATACTAATGTGGTTGACCATTTTACTTTTGATTTTGTGAAACATCACAATCTGGTGTTTGAGATTGTCTGATTTGGTGATTATGGTTATAGGTTGGTTTTTTGAGTAAGATTTTTTAACCGCAGAGGGCGCAGAGGACGCAGAGGAGGAGAAGGAGGGGGTTCGCAAGTGATTGGGTAATTCTTTTGGCTTCACTAGGCCCAATCGCAACTAGGAAGGATAAAGTTTACAAGTATTAAAATAAGTGCAATTGTTATGTCTGAGCAAAAGTATAGCATAGTTCTGCGCGAATGTCGTTTGTTAGGTGCGGGCGACGATCGCCCAACGGTTGATATTGCTATTGAGGATGACCAAATAGTCGCGGTTTCGCCTCGGATATCAGAACTTGGCAAACGCGAAATCGACATTCAAGGCAATTTAGTTAGTCCTCCTTTTGTGGAGTCGCACATTCATCTCGATTCGGCTTTGACTGCGGGGGAACCCCGATGGAATCAAAGCGGCACTTTGTTCGAGGGAATTCAAATCTGGGGGGAACGAAAGCAATGTTTAACTCTGGATGATGTCAAAAAACGGGCTGTTGAAACTTTAAGGCTGCAAGCGTCTCAAGGGATTTTGTTTGTCAGGAGTCACGCTGATGTTAGCGAACCGACGCTGACTGCTTTGCAAGGACTTTTGGAAGTTCGAGAAGAAGTCAAAGATTGGATGACTCTGCAAGTTGTGGCTTTTCCCCAAGACGGGATTTACGGAAGTCCAGAAAATGATAAGCTTTTAGAGAAATCTCTGGATATGGGTGCGGATGCTGTGGGCGGGATTCCCCATTATGAGTTGACGCGGGAAGATGGGGTGAAGTCGGTTGGGCGAATTTTTGAACTTGCTGAAAAATACAATAGATTAATAGATGTTCACTGCGATGAAATCGATGATGAACAGTCGAGATTTTTGGAGGTGGTAGCAGCTTGTGCGATTAGAAGCGGGGCTGGTTCGCGGGTGACGGCTAGCCACACGACGGCCTTCGGTTCTTATAACAATGCTTATGCTTTTAAGCTGATGGGAAGTTTGGCAAAATCGCGAATTAATTTCATCGCCAATCCTTTAATTAATATCACTCTGCAAGGCCGCGCTGATACTTATCCGAAACGCCGTGGGGTGACGCGGGTTAAGGAGTTGTGGCAGCAGGGTTTGAATGTGAGTTTTGGCCACGACTCCGTGCAAGATCCTTGGTATAGTTTAGGTACGGGAAATATGTTGGATGTCGCTCATATGGCGGTTCATGTTTGTCAGATGACGGGAATGGCTGAGATTGCAGCTTGTTTTAATATGGTGACTGTCAACGGTGCTAAAACTCTCAATCTGGGAGATGAGAATTATGGGATTGAGGCGGGGAAACCTGCAAATTTGATTGTGTTGGATGCTGAGGATTTTTATGATGCAATTAGGAGGCGCGCTGCGGTTCGGTATGTGATTTCGCGCGGTAAGTTGCTGGCGGAAACTGCACCTGCTAAAATGAGTTTTTATTCGGTTTGACAAACAATATTTTAATCTGTTAAATTGTGAATCAAGGTGCTATTCCCGATGAGAGTCCGAGAAATTTGCAGGAGCAACTGCTACTGCAAGATGCTAAGGCTGGTAATTGCAAAGTAATTCGTCGCGGTACAGATAGATTGTTGGGGGATGCGCCGAGACTTATTGCTGTTTATGGCGGAAATTCTGAAGATTGGGATAAAATGACAAGTATTGAGGCTTTTGAAATTAATGGAGCTTCCGTACAAGTTCATTGGTTTCGGAACAGTCAGACTATTCAAGATGTGGAGTTTAAGTTCAAGCGACAGTATCCCAAAATTGCTCCTAAAAATTTGTAGGTCATCAAGTTATGAAAATTCGTTGTATTGCTAATACGGGTGAATCTCTCCCTGAAAAATATATAGATCCGCCACGCGGTTACACTAAAAAAATTAAGTTGGCATTAACAATAGGCAAAGAATATGTTGTTTATGCTATCCGAGAATGGCAAGGTAGTATTTGGTACTACATCTGCGACGATATTTTTAGCTATTATCCGATGGAGAATCCGGCACCGATGTTTGAAGTGGTTGACAGTAGAGTTTCTAAGTATTGGCGGTTTGAACTTTCGCCCAATGGCTTGTTAATGATAGCGTTTGAACAGTGGTTTACCGATCCTTATTTTTATGATAAGCTGACAGACCAAGAAGAGGCGGAGGTTGAGATTTTTGAGAAGGTTAAGGAATTGATGGATGCTGAGGATTTTGCTTTGCCTCCGCTGGATGTTGCCGTTGAGAAGTTGCGGGAAGCTGTCAGTGTTTGAGTTGGGAAAGTTGGCTCATCGCAAATTGTTTCTTTACCACCTTGACTCAAATACCTTCAAATGGTATCAAATAGGAAGCAGCAGAATTTTGTGAAATAAAATGAACGAAAAAAATGAAATCAATAGAAGCTATGAGATCCTAGATGGCGAGGATGATGTTTTGTTATTGGGGAAAGCTACTTTTACGGTGGGGAGGTTTAAAGAGCTAGTCGCTACGAAGTTGGATTATATACTATTTTCTATCGAGGCAGCAGAAAAGGAATCTCGCAAGAAATCAATATATTATTGGATGCAATCTCTGTCGATTAACGAAGAAACAACTATTCAGGTAGGGGAGATAAACTGGAGTTCCCCTCAAGAAGGAATCGATTGTCAACTTCTCAGAATTGGTGCCAAAGGTTGGCAAAAAGGAAAGCTTAAAATAGAAGTTAATAGAAGTTTCCAGTCTGGGGAAGCGCAGACATCTATAAAGTTTTGTCCTGATGAACCACTAGAGCCAAAATCTCCTTTAGATGATATCAGGCAATCAGAGGAATACAAAAAACTGAGCAATAATAACTAATAGCCCGATCGCGATTACAATACAATAATCATCGCACTTATATCTGAATTTTAGATTTTTAACCGCAGATGGGGGCGGATGTACGCGGATGTACGCTGATGTTTTTTTGGGAGGGACTCATGGTAAATGTAGAAGAATATGTCGATCGCACGGCTGAACTGATAAACTTACCGTTAGACCCGGAACATCGGCCGGGTGTTGTGGTAAACTTCGAGAGGATAGCTGCGATCGCCCGACTCGTTACTGAGTTTCCTTTACCCCCAGAAGTAGAAGTCGCGCCGGTGTTTGAACCTTAGATTTTTAACCGCAGATGAGGGCAGATGTACGCAGATGAACGCAGATGTTTTTTGGAGAGGGCTGATGCGGTTGCTACGGCAGCGGCTGTTAAATGTGGTAAGGTTACGGCTACAGGGGCGGTAAGTGCTGCTTTGGAACGGATTGCTGTTAAGGATAAGGCTTTTAATTGTTTTACTGCTATCACTTCATCAAGCGCACTCGCAGCAGCCGAAAAGATAGATAGTTTGATCGCACACAACCAAGACCCAGGTCCTTTAGCAGGCGTTCCCTTCGCTGTCAAAAATCTGTTCGATGTCGCCGGAATTACTACTCTAGCTGGGTCAAAAATCAACGCTGGCAATCCTCCGGCTACCCAGGACGCGGCTGTGGTCGCTAGACTCAGACAAGCCGGGGCTGTGCTCGTGGGTACGCTCAACATGGATGAGTACGCCTACGGTTTTGTGACGGAAAACAGTCACTACGGCCCGACTCGCAATCCCCGCGATATTACCCGCATCGCTGGCGGTTCCAGCGGCGGTTCCGCAGCAGCAGTCGCCGCCGGTTTTGTACCCGTCACTCTCGGTTCTGATACTAATGGTTCCATCCGCGTACCGGCTGCTTTGTGCGGTGTCTTTGGGTTTAAGCCTACTTACGGCCGTTTGTCAAGGGCCGGCGCTTATTTATTTTCGGGTAGTTTGGATTGTGTGGGGCCGTTTGGGCGATCGATCAGAGATATGGCGCTGCTGTACGATATCCTGCAAGGCCCTGATTCTCGTGACCCTGTTTGCACTCCACGCCCGCCAGAATTTTGTTCGCCGCAGTTAAATCAAGGCATCGAAGGATTGCGAATTGCTGTTGCTGACGGGTATTTCGCCACAGGGGCCCAACCGGAAGCAATGGATGCTGTAGAAATAGTGGCTAAAGCCTTGACCAATGTCTTGGATTGTGGTAACGCTACAGAAAAAACAACAAACCCCCCAAAAATAGGGGGGCTTGCAACTGTCACCATACCGGAATCCGATCGCGCCCGGGCTGCGGCATTTATCATTACCGCTTGCGAGGGGGGAAACTTGCATTTGGACAATTTGCGATCGCGCCCTCAAGACTTCGATCCTGCCACGCGCGATCGCTTTTTAGCGGGAACCCTGATCCCTGCGACTTGGTACTTGCAAGCCCAGAGATTCAGACAGTGGTACCGCGATCAAATTCGCGAAATATTCCAACACACAGACATCATCCTCGCACCCGCAACCCCGATAGCTGCCCCTGAAATTGGCGTCGAGAAAATGGTAATAGCCGGACAAGAAATCTTAGTGCGTCCCAATCTCGGACTGTTCACCCAACCCCTATCATTTATTGGCTTGCCCGTTCTTTGCGTGCCCGTACAGCGGCCCGGCGCTTTGCCCTTGGGGGTACAAATTATTGGTGCTCCCTACAGCGAAGCGGTGATTCTCCGAGTCGCTGCGGTACTTGAATCGCAAGGCCTTGTATCTGCCGAATCAATTGACCCCTAATTCTAGGGTTTGTTGTTGCGGTGAAAGCGTCTCTTAGTCCTTCTGGCAATAGCTTTGCGCTTCTGCTTTTCCAAGGGGGTTTCAAAGTGGCGGTGCTTTCTCATGTCGGGGAAAATACCCGCTTTAGAAACTTGCCGCTTAAACCGTCGTAGCGCTGACTCAATCCCTTCATTTTCGCCTATTACAACTTGGGTCATTCTTTCTCCTTAGTGTTTGTTAGATCAAGTTTTATCATATCAAGCTTTTTGACGGCGCGACCTGTTGGAGGTCGGGCGATCGCCCAAAACCCCAAAATTATACCATAAAGTTGGTTTGTAGTGAGGAGTTGATTCCTCAAATTTTGACGAGAACTAAAATCCTCACTACTAACCCCTTTGATTGCGGGTACTGGTTTAAGAGGGTTGGGCTATCAACTGATTTTCCTGCCGCAGGTAAGCTTGAATAAACGGGTCTAATTCGCCGTTCATCACATCTTCGATGGCGGTTGTTTCCACTCCAGTACGCAAATCCTTGACCATTTGGTATGGGTGAAAAACATAATTGCGAATTTGGTTGCCCCAAGCCGCCTCTACCATGTCGCCGCGAATCTCGGCAATTTCCGAAGCCCGCTGTTCCTTAGCAACCACCAACAGCCTAGCCTTGAGTAATGCCAGAGCTTTTTCCTTGTTTTGCAACTGACTGCGTTCTTCTGTGCAGCGGACGGCCAAGCCAGTAGGAAGGTGAACGATGCGCACGGCCGTTTCCACCTTGTTAACATTTTGTCCGCCCTTGCCGCCCGCGCGGGAAGTCGTGACTTCCAAATCCTTTTCGGGAATGTCCAACTTGACGGATCGATCGAGAATTGGCATCACTTCGACCCCTGCAAAACTGGTTTGACGCTTGTCGTTAGCATTAAAAGGCGAAATTCTGACCAAGCGGTGAGTGCCTTTTTCCGATCGCATATAACCGTAAGCGTAGCGGCCGACAATTTCCAAAGAAGCAGATTTAACACCTGCTTCCTCTCCCTCGGAAATTTCCATTAAATGTACTTTGTAACCTTGACTTTCCCCCCAGCGGGTGTACATCCGCAGCAGCATTTCGGCCCAATCTTGAGCATCTGTGCCGCCGGCCCCGGCGTTAATTGTCAAAACGGCGCCGCCTTCGTCGTAGGGCCCAGATAGTAATTGTTGCAGTTCCCACTGGTCGAGTTCGCGGCTTAACTGAGAAAGACTCGATGAGGCTTCTTGGAACAGGGACTCGTCGGCTTCTAACTCCAGCAGTTCTAAAATAGCTTTAGCATCTTCCAAGCTAGTTTGCCAGCCGCGATATTGGTCTAAATGAGATTTTAAGTCATTAAGTTCTTGGAGGGTTTCTTGAGCTCGATCTTGGTCGTCCCAAAATGCTGGTTGGGCGCTGATTTGCTCTAAGTCTTGAATTTTGGCTGTGAGTGCGGGGATGTCAAAGATAGTCCTGGGTTGCACCCAGTCGATCGGACAATGTTTCGATATTGTGTTTGATGTCTAGAACTTCCACGGTGAGTTCTCCTAGTTGTGGGGTGTATTTTTGAGTTTAGCTGAAATTTTGCTCTAAATGTGCAAATCAATTTTTCAGTAGCACACCAGCTTTGATAAATGAGTCAATTTTGCCGTCGAGCACCTCGGCGACGGCTGTTGTTTGGATTCCTGTACGGAGATCCAAAACTTTGCCCTGGTTCGGGCTGTCGCTGGCAAATTGATATTCCCGAATTGGTTGGTTAAGGACTGTTGGGAGGCGATCGCCCTGAATATCTGCAAGCTGTTGAACTCCTTGCCTTTGCATAATAGCAAACAGTTTGCTGGTGAGAACCGCCAAAGCCCTTTCTCTATTTTGCAATGGACTCCGATACTCCCCAGATATTGCAGAAATACCAGTAGGAATGTGAACAATCCTCTTCCAACTTTCGACTGGGTTACTACTCTTCAGGTTGCGAGGCAAGATTATTAATTCTAAATCCTGCTGTGGAATCTCCCGTTCCACATACATGGGCACAACTTCCACCGTCGCTGAACTCGCCTGCTTTCTGGTAATATTAAAAGGCGATGTACGTTTCAGTAGATGCACTCCGGTTTCTGACTTTAGATAGCCGTAAGCGTAACGTCCGTCTATTGCCCAAGTTAGAGAATTAACTCCTCCTTCCAAAATTGCAGAATTAATTTCTACATACTCCCATAGAGAGTCTTCAACACACTTAACTCTATAGCCTCGCTTTTGTCCCCAACCAACATACATTTTCAGCAACATTAATGCCCATTCTCGAGCATCTAAGTCATCTATTGCTGCATTAATTATCAGGTAGGCTCCATTTTTGTCGCAAGGTCCGCTCAAGGATTGCTCTAATTCATACTCTTCGAGAGAGCAGTTTAGTTGAGCTAAATTAGTTTGAAGTTCTTGCTCTAGTTCGTCGTCGGCTTGACATTCGAGTAACTCCAGTGCTGCTGTAGCATCTGCCAAAATTGTTTGGCACTGGTTGAGTTTTGCCTGGTAGGATTGGAGCGCGTCTAGTTCTTGGAGTAGCCGTTCGCCTGTATTGATGCTGTTGCCAGATTTCGGCTGTGCTGCTAGCTGTTGTAACTTTTGGCTCTCGGCGGTTAATGCTGAGCTAAAGATAGTCTTGTAGACTGGTTAGGCGATCGGACAAAGTTTCGATATGGTGTTTGAGGTCTAGAACTTCCATGGCTAGTTCTCCGGCGTTGTGGGCTGTATTTTTGAGTTTAGCAGAAATTTCTACATTTCAGCAATTAATCCGTGTATCCGTGTGCAAATCCGTGTTCTTCCTTCTTATATATACTGCGAACCTGTTGAATTGAAAGTTTTACCGCATTCGTGAGCGCATACGTCCAACCTTTTAGAACAGGAAAAACTTTTTGTGAGGTCTTCGCGAAACCAATCTCTGGCGATCGCATCTTTCACAGATTGAGTTCTGAGAGAATTAAAGCCATTTCCGTACTTTTCAATTAAAGCCAGCATTTGCGGTCTGTAAGTGTGGTTATAAACAGCGTATTTAGTATGGCTTACCCAACAGCAAGGCCAGAGTTCCGCTTCAAAACTGATGAAAATCTCTTTGCTGGCTTGAGTTTGGCAGCTAATTTCTACATTGCGGTAGTAATTGTTTAGGCTACCAAATTTTTCTACAGCTTGGATAAATTGGTCTCCCTGTGGATTTTTATATTGTTCCAACGATGGGGGTTGGAGTTCTTCGCTGGCTGGCTTTGATGGGACAGAAGGAGTTGGTTCTGGTGCTTGAGAGGCTTCGATAGCTATAGCTTGATACCAAGCATAATTGGCTTTTTCTGGTTGCCCCAACTGCGTCAACACTTTAGCTAAATTGCGATAAGCTCCTGCAAAATTGGGTTTAAGCTCGATCGCCTTTTGGTAATAAGCACTAGCTGCCTGCCACTGTTGCTGTTGAGCATAAAGACTGCCGACATTAGCATAAACTTCTGGAAATTTAGGCTGTATTTGGAGTGCCTTGGCGTAACAATCTGCTGCTGCTTGCATTTTCCCCAAACCTTGAAAAGCATTGCCTAAAGTTTTGCAGGCTGCTGCAAAATTAGGCTGAATTTTTAGGGCTTGTTGGCTGGCTGCGATCGCCTCTGACAGTAGCCCCTTTTTCAAGCATTCCTCAGCTTGTCGGTGGAACTGAAGCGCAGCCTGTTCTTGATGCTGAGGGGCTGATACATTCGCGGTTGCTGGTTGGTTTGGGCGATCGCTCTTAGCATCTACCTGAGAGTTTTCTGCCTTCTGAGGCTGTTGATTGGCGGACTCTTTCTCATAAATCTCTTTCGCCACAAAACGAGAGGTAGCTTTCGGTACAAACTCGACAAATCCTAGTTGTTGGGCTAAATCCCGCGCTGCTTCTACTTGGTGCTGGTTGTGTTCAAATATCAAGTAGTGCCATACAGCTTTTCCGCCTGCTTGGATAAAGGCATTAACAGACTGCATTATCCTGTCCCAGTTGGTATTTTGGCGGTATATGCTGTTAGTATCGGCCAACCCGTCGATACTAAAAATTACGCGATCGTATTCTCCTGTCATCGCCTTTGCCAGGGCCTGCCACCAGTCTGGATTGCGTCCGCTACCGTTGGTGTACAGGCAGATCTGAGGAACTCCCATGCGGTGCAAATACTCGATCGCCGGAATTGTGGTATTGCTAGTCATAGCATCGCCGTAGTTGCCGCACATATACACCAAATCCAACTGAGAGCAAAACTCTTGTGGGAAAATTCTCTCAATATCCTGCATCTTTAATTCCGCCCCCGGCAAAATCGGGTTGCCGGTGCGGGGACACTGCGGGCAAGCTGCATTGCACCTGGAGGTAATTTCTACGCTGACTCTTCTGATATCTTCATATTTTAAGTACATGAGTTTTATCCTATTGATTTTTTATGAATGTTGAAATCGCGATCGACAGAATGAGACAACAAGACTTTTGATTAAGTCATTAAAAAGTAAAATTATACCTCATGCCTTGAGCCGGAGGACATGATACAGCGTATTCCTGGTTTATGAAGGAAATTACATATCGCTCTATCCCCGCCGTAGGGACACCGGACCCGGCAAGAGTGTCCCTACTTCATAAACCAGGAATACGCTGTATAAGTTTTGTTTATGATCGCGCTTGAGGCGATGACGACTATCTTGATTGCCAATCTTAATCAAAAACCGCGGCCGGATGTCGATCGAGCCGCGGTTTTTTTTAAGCTAAAGTTTCAATTAATCCCGGCCGTTGAGAGCAATCAGCAAGCGCAGAATGAAAATGAACAAGTTGATGTAGGTCAAGTACATCGACAGAGCAGCGGGCAAATACTGATCGTCGCGGTAGCTGCGGGGTAATATGTAAAAATCGACGATCGCAGCGCCGGCAAATATAAACACGCCGACGCCAGAAATGCCAATTTCCAACCAGGTTGGGGTGTAGACGCCAAATAGACGGAGCAGAAACTGACCGCCAACGACGACGAACAAAGCAATGACACCTAAACTGATAGTTTTGGTGAGGGCCATGCCGTCTTCTTCAGAAAGGTTGGAGCCAATTTGGCGGGCGGCGATGAAGGTAATGCCACAGCCGAGTGCAGCAAAACCGATGCCGGAGATGCCGACGCCTTCGCTTCTGAGGGCTAGAGACACCAATCCGCTGAGGGTGTAGCCGGAAAGCAAGCTGTAGGTTGCCAGCAAGGGCAAAGCGGTATTTTTGTTGCCTTGTTCGGCGGCGGCGCTAGCGACAAAGAACAGAATTAATTCTAGGACGATCGCGGCGATGAATGTGGGAAAGAAGATCCCGGGATAGTTGCGGATCACTCCCAGGCCGCCGTAGGTGCCGACAGCAGTTAAGACAAGTCCGCCGCCCACGAAGGGGAGAGCGTTGGAGATGACGTTGGGGCCTACCAGCGCGTGGTTTTTGGCCTCGCGCACGGCTTCGCGAAAATTGCTAGTGTTACTCACGAGGATTTACCTAATTTTGGCTGAGAATTGCTATCTCTATTTTGACAGCTTTACAGTTTGTTTGCAAAACCTCAAAGAGTTTAAAGATTTGATAAAGAAGGGGGTGACATCACTCCAAAGCAGGGAGCGATTGTTTATAATCGAGTCTAATCAAGTCTGTGGGGTGTCACCCTCTCGCACGGTTGCGCGTCGCGGCAGAGCTATAATTGAGGTTAAAGAGCCAGCCCTATCTGCGGCGAGGGGCAAGCTTAAAGTCGATCGAATCGCAGATAGTTGAGGTCAATCAATTTTGGATGGGGGTTTTACGATTGGGGATGGAGGAGTCTATGCTAGAGGCAGGGGCAGCAGTTGATTTGAGATTTTTAATTTGTGGCCTAGTGGAAACTAGGGCTGGTGAAACTCCAATAATCTAAAATCTAAAATCTAAAATCTAAAATCTAACATCGGTTCGGTTAATTGCTAAGGTAGCTCAGACAGAGGATGCCCAGGAAATTAATGAATAGATCGAGTTTGAGCAACAAAATGCTAAATAGGTAATCTCCCATGCACACCTTTTTTGATCCCAAATTATTGCCATATGCAACCGGAATTTTACTGGCTGCCGCCGTTATGTCCGGTGGTCAAGCTGCCGTTGCAGCTAATGTCCGAGCCGTTTCTACCGCTGCTTCAGGGCAGGGTTTAGAAAATTTGCTGCTGACTAATATCGCTCAACTCCCCCAAGGTACAACTTCTCCAACAAGCCCGACCCCGGGCAGGGTAATTCGGAGGCTGCCGGTGAGAATTCCTGAGGCTTCGACGGTGGTTGGGTTGGGTGTAGTTGCGGGTTCGCTGGCGGTGACTCGCCGCCGGAGAGTGAGAGTTAAAAATTAGACTTTTGGCAAAAAGTCTAATTTTTGGATTTTTAACCGCAGATAAACGCGAATAAACACAGATAAATGCGGGTATCAGGATTTTAGCCGATCGCGTCGCGCAGAGCATTTTTAGTCATAGCTGCGATCGACTGTTCGGTAGCTTTCGGCAAGTGATAGTATTTCCCTCCAGAAGTCTTTGCCAATTCCTTCGCAAAGCCTGTCGAAATAAACTTGCTCTCGGTATCAATCACCAGCAACTGCATTCCCAACCCACGAATTTTGGCAGCAATTTCTAACAATTCCTTTTTAATATCAGGCTTTTCTCCATCTAAAATCGGTTCGCCCAAAGAACGAGCCAAAGGAATATTACCGCGTCCGTCGGTAATGGCGACAATCGCAACTTGACCGATATCTCCAGACTGCCGCGCGTTGACTCCCACGCGCACGGCTTGAGTCAAACCGTGGGCCAGGGGGGAACCGCCGCCGCAGGGCAACCGTTCCAAACGCTTGCGGGCCAAGGCTATCGAGCGAGTCGGCGGTAGCAGCACTTCTGCTTGTTCTCCCCGAAAGGGAATGAGAGCAACTTGGTCGCGGCTTTGATAAGCTTCTGTGAGTAGCTGCATGACTGCACCTTTGGCCGACTGCATCCGGTTGAGGGCCATCGAACCGGAAGCATCGACGACAAATACGACTAATGCTCCAGCTTTTCTGGCCAAGCGCTTCGCCCGAATGTCTCCCTGTTCGACAAATACACGGCGCTCAACCCCCCCTTGCCCCCCCTTCACAAGGGGGGGTTGACTCACTTGTTGCC
>Ga0256856_1000005_pt1 | contig 22306 bp, 12 predicted proteins | sample BONt10_FD_181175 | JGI IMG/M metagenome (GOLD analysis project Ga0256856, IMG submission 181175) | Terrestrial sediment cell enrichment communities from Utah, United States - BONCAT_SYTO_Terrestrial_sediment - 10 | ecosystem: Environmental > Terrestrial > Deep subsurface > Rock core/Sediment... | reverse complement strand
CCAGACTTATTGAAAAAACCTGGTTTCTCAATTAAGATCAAATCAAATCACAGCAATACAGTCAATTTCAACTAACACATCTTTCGGCAAACGCGAAACCTCCACACAAGCGCGCGCCGGTGCAGTTTCCGCATCAAAATATTTCGCATAAACCGCATTCACAGCGGCAAAATCATTCATATCTTTGAGGAAAACCGTAGTTTTTACCACATCCAACCAAGTAGCGCCGGCTTCTGTGAGAATGGCTTCGAGATTTGCCATAACTTGTTCGGTTTGTTTTGCCACGTCGTCGGTGTAGACAATATCGTTTAGTCTAATGTCGATCGCAATTTGACCGGCTACAAACAGCATAGTGCCCGTCGCGGCAATGGCTTGATTGTAAGGGCCCACGGGTGCCGGTGCTTTGTCAGTACGAATAATTTGGCGCGTCATAGATGTCACTTTTTGGGATAATTTTTCCGAAGTTTCTGGCTGGTAGATTTCTCCGTCAGAGGTTTCGGGCTGGTAGATTTCTCCATCGGGCATTATAGCACCAGTTAAGTCTGCATTTTTGATATTCCAGCCATAAAAGTTACACCGAGTCAAGTCTGCCCTTTTTAAGTTTGCTTCTATCAGATTAGCTCCGATCAAATTAGAAAATCGCAGATTTGCTCTTTCTAAATTGGCACCTCGAAGACAAGCATATTTTAGCTCGGCACTGTCAAGTTTTGCTTGTTCTAGATTCGCATTAGTTAAATTCATTTCTGACAGATTAACTTTGTGCAAATTAGCTTTCTGGAATTTAGCTTTTTGAAGTTTTGCCGATGTCAATATTGCCTCACTCAAATTTGCCAGAGTTAAGTCAGCTTCCAGCAAGTATGCCTCAGTCAAATCAGCCTTATTCAGATTCGCTTTACTTAGGTTCGCTTTATACAAAGAAGCTACACGTATGTCTGCACTATCTAGGCTTGCACCGCTCAGATTTGCTTCGTCTAAATTGGCACCAAATAATTTAGCGTTATTAAGGTTTGCTCCTGTCAGATCTGCCCGCTGTAAGTCAGCATAATTTAAAGTAACACTACTCAAGTTTGCCCAACTCAAAACTGCACCACTCAGGTCTGCCCAACCAAAATTTGCTGAAGAAGCGCCTACTAAACTGTTCAAATTAGCATTTGTCAGGAATGCTTTAATGAGATTGGCACTATTAAGGTTTACTAGAGTTAGATTTGCTTCACTCAAGTCTGCACCAGATAGATTGGAACCGTATAGGTCTATTCCACTCAAGTCCGCACCTTTGAGGTCTTCTTCTCTAAGGTCTGCTTTTTGAAAGTTGCGCTGTCCTGCTGCATATTTTTCTAAAAGTTCTTCAGCATTCATAAATCACCGATCGCCCTTCCGCTAAACCCCATTTTCCCAGCCTACCACCAAAACCGAAAGCGCAATCTAAATCTGCGTTAATCTGCGTCAATCCATCTTCATCTGCGGTTAAACATCGCCTTTTTCAACCGCAGATAAAGGCAGATGAACACAGATTAACGCAGATGAATTACAGATTCTGCGTTAATCCGCGTTAATCCATTTTCATCTGCGGTTAACAAATTCCCATTTTTCAACCGCAGATAAACGCAGATTTACACATTACACAACAACCGGAGCACCAACAACCTCACCTTTCAACATCCGAGAAGCAGCATCAAGCAATTGCTCCTCCAAATAAGGCTTAGTGAAATAGCCTTTGGCGCCCAAACTGTAAGCCATTTGGCGGTGTCTGTCAGCACCGCGAGAAGTCAACATCGCGATCGGCAATTCACACAAAACCGCATCCTTCTGCATCCGAGAAAGTAGTTCCAAACCGTCCATTCTCGGCATCTCAATATCGCAGAAAACGATATCGCAAGGCAGACCAGATTTCATCTTTTCCCAAGCTTCCTTACCGTCGCGAGCTTCTTCGACACGATAGCCAGACTTCTCAAAAGTAATCGACAACAGCGATCGCACGGTAATCGAATCATCCACAATCAGCACAGTCGGCTCAGTCTTCTCGATTTCGGCCTCCTGAGTGGCTCTCTCGGCCTCATCCCAAAGCGTACCGTTAGCTTCTTTCCGCAGCCTTCCGGTAGCCAAATCGATCAGTTCCAGAACATCGGCAATCGCCACGATCCGGCCGTCCCCGAGCACGGTGGCCCCAGCAATGCCGATCGGCTTGGGCACGGGCCCTTCCAACGGCTTGATCACAATTTCCTGTTCCGTGGAAACCTGATCCACCTGCACCGCCAAGAAATTGCCAGCAGACCGCAGCACGATCACCGAAATCATGTCATCGTCCGTATTAAACCCGTAAACACTGCCCCGGCCCAAATGGCGGTTGTAAGCGAGCAAATCCCGCAGCGGCCGGAACGGCAAAACCGAACCCCGCCACTCAATGCAAGGCAAACCGTCGGCCCCCGTCGTGACCTGATCGCGAGGGACATCGATCATATCCTCCACCCCATCCATCGGGAAAGCAATGCGAGCCCGATCGCTAATGCAAGTCAGAGCCTTAGAAATGCTCAACACCAGAGGTAAACGGATCGTAAACACAGTTCCCTTGCCGATCGTCGAATCAATCGACACAGTTCCCCGAATCTCCTGCAACGAAGTCTGCACCACATTCATACCGACCCCCCGGCCGGCGTACTCCGTCGCCTGTTCCTGAGTGCTGAAACCGGGCATAAACAGCAAATCGTAAACTTCCGAGCGAGACATCCTCTGAGCCTGAGCCGCCGTCAGCAAACCCTGCTTAATTGCCTTCGCCTTCACCTTTTGCGGGTCAATTCCGGCCCCGTCGTCAGAAACCGAAACCACCGTTTGGTTCCCTTGGTGGAAAGCCCGAATGGTAATCCTGCCGACTGCTGGTTTCCCAGCGGCCAGACGCACCTCCGGCGGTTCGATCCCGTGAGTAATCGCATTGTTCACCAAATGAGTCATCGGGTCATAGAGCTGATCCACAATCATCTTGTCGATCAAAATATCCTTACCCTCAACCTGCAACTGAGCCTGCTTCCCGCACTTAATCGCAATTTCCCGCACGGCCCGGAACAGCCTGTCCGTCGTCTCCGCAAACGGCTTCATCCGGGCGCGAGTCAAACCTTCTTGCAGTTGAGTCGTGACTTGCCGCAGTTGGCGAGTCACCTGATCGGCCTCATCCACCAAAAACTCAATGTCCGCGGCCGACTCCCGCACCCGCACGATCAGCTCAATAATCTCCTGAGCCAAACTGTGGAAAGGAGTAAACCTGTCCATTTCTTCCGGTCTCCAGGCACTTTCCCGGGTGTGGGCCGAATCCTCAGAGCGCCAGGCCGATCGGTGTCCCTGGCGGTTTGCCAGCAAAGCAATCTCCAAAAGACTCCGCTCGTAGAAATCCTGAGTCCGCTGGCTCACATCGCTCAGCAGCGTCACCTGGTGCAGCAAATTGTCCAAAAACTGCCGCATCCGTTCTTGGTCTTGCTCCAAACTGTTGCGGTTCACCACCAGTTCCCCCATCAAATTGCTGAGGTTATCCAGTTGCTTGATCGGCACCCGCATCGTCTGGTCGCCGAACCCGCCCGCGCGGGCATTCCGCCTGGATCTGTTGATCGCCGACGGCCCGATATTGGCTTCCCCTTGGCGACCGCCGTCCTTTGGATCTTCCAGCAGTTTTTCCAAATCGCCAAATTCGTCGTCGCTCTCATCGGCAGCAGCGGGCCCAGCTTTACTGGTAGTTGTCGCCGGTGCAGGAATTTCCGGCATAGTTGCGCTCTCGCTGAGGAGCTCTTCGAGATCCGAGAAAACTTCCGTATTTACCGGACTCGGATTTCTTCCCCCCGAAGCTGCTATTACAGCCCCAGCACCCCCTGAAATTAACAGTGCTTCTAAATCGTCAAAATTGCCTTCAGCATCCTCATCGCCTGATTGGGCCTCGGCAAAAAAGTCGGCCAGCGACCCCTCTTCCAACTCCGAGGAATCTACCGAGGCCGGCTCGTCGTCAGCGTCCCAAAAGCCCGTCCTCAGTTCCGAAGTCACCAGAACCTCAGCATCGATCGAATCCAACAAATCATCAAAACCCTCCAACTCTTCACTGTTGAGAGTCGCCCCGGTTTCCATCGCCGAGAGCAAGTCAGCATCGCCCTCAAACATACCATCGAGAGATTCTGCAGACAGCGCCTCTAAATCCCCACTCGAAAAATCCGTTTCCAGCGCGTCAAACAAATCATCCTCGCCGCTTGACTCCTCAGCGGCATCTGTTTCGGGTCGATCGAACAAATCCGCACCCTCCTCGTTGAAGAAACCCTCGGTTGGTTGGGCAGACAACTCCTCCACATCCTGAGCCGCGCCCTCCGAGGGCGCCGATCCAGCATCGCCCTGCTGCACCATGCCTTCGGCAAACATATCCTCCAACAAATCGAAATCTACGCCCTCATCTGACTCGACACTTGAAATGGACGAATCAGGACGGTCGGACAAAGCCCCAAGTTCAACCGCTGCCAAATCTGCCAAGCCGTTGTCGGAAACAGCCTCCCCATTGTTCGATAACAAACTCCCCAAGTCGCCCTCATCAAATCCCACACCCCCACTCAGCAATTCTGAACCTCCATCTAAATTCAGCCAAGCCGCATGGGCTTGCCCCGAAGCTTCCCCGTCATACTCAGTACCCGTAGGTACAGAACCGAACAGCTCAGCCAAATCCGCCGCTTCTCGGGAAGTAGCCACTCCTTGCCGATCCAGCACAGTCTGCTCATCCCCAGAAATCGGATCCGAGGTCATATCCCCAAACAGCGCATCTAAATCCGTATCGTCCAGCTCCAGGTTGACCGATTGCACAGACTCGTCTTCGATCCCGAAAGCATCTTCTAGCCAATTTCCATCCGCAGAGATATCTAAATCAGAATTTGATGTCATGTTAAGAACGCTGCCAATTTCCTCATTTTGTGCGATGTCAGCAGCTAGATCTCGATCGCCCCCGCTCTCGGCACCTTCGTCTTCTGAAGAAAGGAAATTAGAAGTAATCCCCAACAGCTCGCTCAACTCCGAGTCCTCGCCAAGCTCAGAGAGCAACTCGAAATCATCTATGGAAGGCCCAGCGAGCGCAACGGCCGCCGCTGAATCATTGCCGTCTGAAAAAGGCTCGTTCGATTCTGCGTCGAAAGCGTCTGGGTTGACAGAATACTCCGAAGAGACGGACGGCACACCCGCTGCCTCAGATAAGCCTAAATCGCCGAACAAGTTATCCAAATCAGCATCGCCCGTACCACCTGCAGAAGTTTGGGCAGCCACTTCGTCCAAAAGCGTACCGAGAGCATCTTCGTCAGCTTGTCCCAGGGCCTTGCCGACCGTGCCGTCTCGCCGAGCCAAACCGCCCCTGCCGTTACCCGTTTCAAGCTGTTTGCGAATTAGCGGCTGCCTCAAACCCGCATTTTCCTGAGCGGCGGCTACTGCCGAACCGTCTGGCTCGTCTCCAAACAGCAAATCCTCCCCAAACAAACTCGTCAGGTCGTCAATCGGAGGCGCCGTGTTCGTTTCCGAACTTTCCGCATCGTATTCGTCAAACAACAAATCAGCAAAATCGCCGGCATTGTCATCGTCTGACCCCACCATTCCCCCTGCCGATATCCTAGAAGACTGCGCATAGTCGAGGTCTTCTTCTTCTTCCCAAGCGTCGTCGAGATCCGGCGATTCGCCGTCAAACAAGTCAGCTAAAGTGTTGAGTTCTGCCGCGCCCACTTCCGGGCCGGTGCGGGTCGAGCCTCTAAAAGCACCCGTCTCCATATCCGATTCTCCGAATCTGGGGGAATCGTCGAACTGGGGCGATCGACTGCCACTGTAATCATTGCTCTCGCCGCTGTCGAGTTGGTCGAACAGCTCGTCTATATTCAGCCCTGAAATAGTCGGCAGCATTTGTTCCCCCGCCCGTCCATCGCCAGATCCCAATAGATCCCAGGCCGCATCCTCAACAGAAACCGAATTTTTCCCCGATGTACCCGGTTGAGCGAATGCCAGCAAATCTTCAAAATCCGTTTGTGGAAACACAACAGTCGGCTGCAAGGCCAGAAGTTTTGCGCTCGGTACGATCGACGATTCTCGACCCGAAACTACCAGTTCTTGCGCTTGTTTGATGTCTTTGATCACCGTTGGGGCTAAGGTGCGGTAGGTATTTTCTGGGTTGGCGATCGCCTTGGATACAGCTTCGATCAATTGTATCCAGCAGGGCAGTTCAAATTCTTCCCCCGCCCTGAGCAAGTTCCGACAAATGCTCTTGAGTTGCCGCCTGCTTTCTGGCCCTTCGGGCTGTTTGAACTCTTGCAGCAGTTCCCGCATCCTCGCCGGCACGTCCGAGTCAAATACTAGCTGCAGGGCGCTTCCTTCTGTTGCTCTGGACTCAGGTGCGTAAACTGACCCCGAGTCCGCAAAAGTCCTTGATGAGCCATACGCCCCGATTCCCATCCCTGCCATAACTTGTTCGGGTACTAGCAGCGGGCTGCTCTCGTCTCCATCGTGTTCTCTGTATCCGACGAGTCCCCCCAAGTGCCCGTTGAGTTCTTCAAATACTGGTTCTAATTCTCGAACCATCTGTTCTGCCAATTCCTCTGTCAGCCCAAAAGGCCCCGACAGTTGCTCTAACAGCCCTTGCAATGTGTCAAAAATTCGCAGGAAAAGGGACTCTAGCTGTTGGTCTACTTTAACGCTGCACTCTTTTAAGACTTTAAAACTATCTTCTAGTCGGTGAGCTGTTTGCTGAATGCTGGTCAGCCCCAGCATTGCTGCTCCTCCTTTGACAGAGTGAGCGGCCCTAAATACTTCGTTGACCAGTTCTGGGTCTTCGATCGTGGTTTGCAGATTCAGCAAGCCTTGTTCGATCGTATTGAGGTGGTCTTTTGCCTCCTCAATAAAGTAGCCCATTATCCTCTGTTGTTGCTCCGGTAGCATAGTTTTATTCCTGATTTTAATCGTTATAGTATTGGGTCTATGTTAGTAGTTTTAGAGAATGTCTCTGTATATCTCGCCCCTTGCCTAGAGAATAATCTTACTGCGAGATATCGCAAATGTCCTGGCTATTTTTGTTTTCGATATGCCCTCACTTAAAAGATAGCGAATCTCCCGCACCTGATCGGGTTTGAGGAAAGCGGTGGACAGATATATTGCCGGGAACGAAAGGAAAGCGGTTTTTTTCGCTTGCCATCACGCGAGTTATCGGCGGGGGTTCCGGACCACAAATGGTCAGGATTGATACAACCGTGATCGTCGCAACTGTGGCAAGCAAAATAACCGGGTTTGACAGGCCTTCCCAGTTTGTGTGACCGTACAAGTCTGTGAGCGTAGAAACTTTTTGTTTTACCATTAATTTTAGTACCCTTAATGGCGTAACCATCACTTCTTTTAGCCCAGGTACAAATCCTGCAGCCGTTCCGCTGTATTTGGGCCCTAATACCGGGAATTATTTCTTGGCCTCGCAGTTTTTTTTGAGGGAGGGGCGCCGAGGTACTTCCTACATCTTTAATACGTCCTTCTTTAAACCTGTCTTGAGAATTTTCCCGCCGAGAACCTGACCACAAATGGTTAGGATTAATGCAGTTGCGGACCTTGCAAGTATGGCAAGCAAAGTATTCTGGTCTGAGCTGCAGACCTAATGAATGTTCTAATACTAAACGGTGGACAGTAAACGTTTTCCATTCACCGTTAATGCGAAGTCTTTTATTGGCATAGCCCCTGCTAGATTTGGTTAGGGTAGAGATAATACAGCCCGGCTGAACTCCACCAAAGATGCCAGGTATTACCTCTACTATGTTATCGTCCATCTGTGCAACTCCTACTTTGTTTAGGTGTTGAATTAGCAGCCCCGCAGCAGTTTCAAGACTGCGAGGTTGCTTTTTCTATGCCATCATTGCCACACTAATGTGCTAGTAAATCAGCCGATAAAAAAGCATTAGACACTTAATTATTGTCTTTCTGCTGTTTCTACTCGGAATCTTTCTACCGATGTCAAAAGGTCACGAGCAACGCCTACCAAGTTTTGCAAAGCACCGGAAACTCGCTGCGCTTCTTGGGATGTTTCCTGAGCGGTCAGCTCAACAGCTTGCATCACCGAAGCTACGGCGCGAGCTGTTTCGTTTTGCTCTACAGTGTCGGCAGTAATCGATCGCACTAACACGTCAATTCGGTTAGTTACTTGAATGATATCTTCAAGCGATCGCTTCGCCTGTTCTGCCAATCTTGTCCCCTCAATAACCTGCTGCGTCCCTTCTTCCATCGCCGTCATTACCGCGCCGGTTTCGCTTTGAATTTGCATCACGATCTGTTCGATTTCTTTCAAAGACTTAGCCGATCGGTCTGCCAATTGTCGCACCTCGTCTGCCACGATCGCAAAACCCCTGCCCGCTTCCCCAGCTCTCGCCGCCTCAATACTGGCGTTGAGGGCCAACAAATTCGTCCGGGAGGCGATCGTCGCAATTAAAGCCACAATCTTAGAAATTTCTTGAGAAGCTTCCGCCAACCGCTTGACTTTTCTAGTGGTTTCTGCTACCGTTTCTCGAATTTCTAAAATCCCGGCCACCGTCCGCTCCACAGCCTCGCCGCCTTTGAGAGCAGTTGCCGCCGCGCCCCTGGCCACTTCTTCCGCCTCTCTAGCGCTCTCTGCGACCCGCTGAATCGCATCGGTGAGGACTTGCACCGAATTCAGCGTTGCCGCCAGTTCCTCAGCTTGCCGCAGCGCGTCGGAAGACAAATCGCCCGCAAACTTAGCACTATCCGTAGCGCCTTTGCTGACCTCCCGAGCCGCCTGCTTCACCTGATGGACGATTTCGCGCAGATTTTGAATTGTCAAGTTAAACGAGTCAGCAACAGCACCCAAAACGTCTGCGGTCACTTCCGCAGTCACCGTCAAGTCACCCCGGGCCGCTCCTTCCACGTCGTCTAGCAAGCGAATCACTTGGCGCTGCAAGTCTTCTTTTGCCTGTTCCTGCTCGTCAGACTTGCGCCTGGTATCGCTAATCGTGGTTTGGATGACCTTCGCCATGTGGTTGAATTTAGCAGCCATTTTGCCAAATTCATCTTCCGAGTAAACCGTAGCGCGAGCGTCCAAAGTTCCTTGAGCTACGGCATCGAACTGAGCTTGCAAATTGTCCGAGGACTTCCGCACCTGCTTGGCGATCAACTGGCCGATGCCCCAAGAAGTTAAAAAGCTCGTAAAGCCTGCAGCAGCGGTCATTACCCAGCCTGTTTGGCGCAGGTAAGCGATCGCCTCCGGCTTTTCTTGCCGCAGAGCTTGATAGGAGGCAATGTTGGTGACGAAAGCCACAGCTACCAGAGAAACCAGTCCGGCCCCGATTGCCGTGTACAACTGTTTTGTAAACAAAGGGGCATTTTCCAAGAAAGCCAGTCCCCCCTGTTCTACCGTCACCGAAGTATCGACCGCTTCTGTTTCTGTGGGAGCAAAACTCGACACTGACGCATCAGCCGGGCCGTTTATGGTAAATATCTCGTCATCCCGAATTGCTGAGCCATCGCTGTTGTCAAAGTCCAGGCTGCTGCCAGTCGTTCCCATCATGCCGCTGGTCGAGTTGCCGAAATTGGTATTACCTCTAGTCAGCATCGAACTGCTGGCATCTTCTGAGATGTCAAAGTCCGGCAAATTGCCCAAATCGTCAAACTCGTCAAATTCGTCTAAAAAGTCGCTGTGTTCTTGAGCGTTCACAGCTTTTGACGACCAGCCGCTGCTGTTCTTCTCGGACGCCCCGAAAGCTGTCGCTTGTTCGTTTTCCTCGAAAGAGAAAGAATCGCTAAAAGCATCGTCATCAAAAGCATCTAACTCGAAGCTGTCTATAGATCCAAATGCCGGGGGTTCCGAGTCGCCGTAACCGTTGCTGTTGGCGGAGGTTCTCTCGACCGAATTAAATTGTCCCCGGCTCGACCTTGACGAGTGAGAGTTGGGGACAGCACCTCCCATCAACAGCGTTTCGTCTTCCGCCAGCGAATAGTTTGACGAGTAGTCCGACCCGGTATTCGGCGACTTGTTTTGAGGTCGAGAAGACCCGAAACCCGACGAGGGCATCGCCTCGGCAAAGGGGTCTTCCTGTTGGGCCTCCGGTGCGTTATGAGCGTGATTTTGCAGGCTTTGGGGCGGGGCTTGGTAGTCGTAGTCGGAGGAAGCGTCGAGTTCGTCTGGCAAATCGAGCTCCGCAAAAGGTGCGCCAAAATTGTCGGAGGGCCCGGTGGGGGAGTCTAGTTCGTTCGAGTCGAAGGAATTGGCGATTTCTTTTGAGGCAAAACTTTGACCGTTGAGCATCTGAGTCGGAGCTTCTGAAAACACATCTCCTGAGTAAGGTGCCTTTTTCCCAGACACTTTGCTGCTCTTGACGTCATCCGCATCCAACCCTCCATCATCAGCAGCAAAAGGGTCTCCAAAGTCCGAGTCGGCAAACTCGTCCATGTTTAGCGACTCGGATGTCTCAGCATAAGCTGCCATCCCGCTACTGTCGCTAGCAAAGGGGTTAGAATGTGAGGTTAAATCTGGGACAGAGCCGGGGCTTACGTCCCTGTCTTCTGGTTCCCACTCCAAGCCGCTCATGCCCAAGTCTGCCAAGTCCTCGTTTTCCATGTCGTCTGGCGATGGACTCCTATAGGAAAGGGATGGGGAATTTCCTTGGAAAAGTTCCAAATCCGGGTCTTCTAACCCTTCATCGAGAGATAAGTCTGGGTAGAATTCCAATTGAGTTTCACCAGACAAAGCCTCGAAATTTTCCGTTGGCGCTTCTCCGGATAAAAATTGGTCTGTGCAGGTAATTCCGCTGTGAGCGTGTGCAACCAAATCCGGGTCGTCACTCAGGCCTAACACAACCGTGTACTGTTCCCGCGCCACCTCATACTGTTGCAGTCCATAGCAATAAATGTGTCCGCACAGCAGGCGAGCGCTGGGGTCTTCGGGAAAATCTTCTACTAATTGATAAACTAGGGCTGCGGCTTCTGAAAAATTGCCCTCCATGTAGGCCGCTTCTGCCCGTTGGTAGTCCTGCTGAAAGTTGGTACTTGTTGCCATTTGCCGCCCTCTTTTGATTTTAGATTTTAGATTTGAGATTTTAGATTTTTATCTTGAATTGAATGTTTAGATGCGCGCCTCAAGTCCTGTGACTGTTGATGGTTAGACCCCAATCGCAAATCGCAAATCGCAAATCTAAAATCGATTTCACGCTGCCCACCGCGCCGAACGCAGAATTTTCACTTGATCTAGCAGTCGGAGCACTTTCTGAGTTTGTGCACCTAACATCCATTCTCCCCTCAGAAAAGGAATCATGCCGTCTGGTGCATTGTTCTGAGAGTGCAGTTGCTCCACGTCGAGCCAGTCCATCCCCACAATTCGATCGACTGCCAGCCCTAAAATCGTGTCTTGGTCTTCCACAGCCACGATCGGGATTTCGGGTCTGTCTGTGTTCAGAGGTGTTTGGTCTCCCAGAAATTGGCCGAGGTCTGCCACCCAAATCACTCGTCCTCTCATATTTAGGGTACCTAAAAGCAAAGAGGAAACGTTGGGGATCGGTGTCATGCGGTCTGGGGACGGGGCTAGTACCTCTCTAATCCCTGTCGCCGGCAGTGCGAACTCGTTCCCCGAAGGAACGTAGAACCGCAGGTGCAGCTCGCCTTCGGGAGTTTCTAGTTCTTGGAATTCCGGAGCATGATCTACGCCTTGTCCTGGTAATATAAAGTCTGGGCTGCCGCTAATCATAATTCTGACACCTGCATTTCTAGCAAATTGTTGAGGTTTCCCGCCAAGAAGAACCCGATCGAAACTTCGATGGTCGAAACTTGACAAAGCCAAGCTTGACAGAGCCTTGCGGGTGAATGGCCGGACGGCAGGAGGTGCTTGGCAATAGATTTGCTCCGTCAATAATTGACTGCAATCAATAATTCACGCGACCAATGCTTACAAATTAGCTCAAATCGACTACGAACAATTAATTTGGAACCCCTAAAGCTTCACTTTGTACTCCCACCGCCGTTTAAATTGGTAAAACTCTGGGTAATTTCTGCGATGAATGCTAAACCGGTACTCGGATTAGCGACGGGTTGTTGACATGGCTGGTGTCGCGACAATCATCAAAAAAAATCGGTAAGTGGGTGCCGAGCGCGTCTTTAGACCGCTCGTGGGAAACGGCTCGGGGATTTCAATAAGCGAGTGAATCTTTCCATTACACGGGGATTGCTAGAAAAGGTGTAATGAATGTAATGCACGAGCCATGGGACAATACCATCTCAAAGGTCGCAACCCGCGAGCGCATAATGTTTGCTCCCTTTCATAGCCTCCCTTGCGGGGTGATGTTAGCTTGCGCCGCGAGTTTACGGTCGGTACTCGATCTAGGACAATGACTTAACTCAATAAATCTATTTAATCCTAAATTTCCGGATTCAAGGAACTAGCTGATCATCCCTTGGTAGGTCTTTAAACTCTTACCGTTAACGTAGTACGCAAGGTACGGAGTCTGGTCAACTGCGATTTAAGTCAAAGGCCGCAGCGAGCGTGTCTTTAGACCAGGGTCGTTGACTTAAGACTGACAATGCACTCTCCGACTTTGTACAGAAATACCTACCAATGAGTAGCTCTGCGCATCGGTTTTTCGGAGTCGTTGCAAGTGGAGAACAAGTATATTATATTTGCACTTTGAGCGTGTTAGACCCACTTGGGTCGACAAATTGAACAGAGTTTTACCGACGCCCTCATGCCGCGCGCGGATTTATACATTCTAGTTTATGGTGCGATCGCTCCGGGTGGCCGATCGCTTTCTGTTTGTGGCGGTCGAGACTTGATCTAACCGCAGGTACAAGAAAGCTCCAATAATGCCACCGGTGCTTCATTTATTTTTCTTCTAATTCCTCTTCTAGCGAGCGGTCTAATAATCTTTCCGATAGATTGACCTGAGGGTAGCCCGGGCCCACATATTTTTCTACCAGCATTAATAACTCGCTTTCGCCAAAAGGTTTGGTGTAAAACTCTGTAGCTCCTGCCATGCGGGCTTTAACGCGGTCGATAAATCCGTTGATGCCCGTCAGCATAACGATCGGCGTCTGCCGGAAAGCGCTAGAATTGCGCAGCATAGCGCAAATTTCGTAGCCGTCGAGTTCCGGCATGGCGATGTCACAGAGAATTAAATCGGGTTTGAGTTGAAAAACCAAACTCAGGGCTTGGAGGGGATTGCCGATCGCAGTAGCTTGGTAACCGTGTTCATTTAAAATTGACTCGACTGTTTTGCGAATAGTATTGTCGTCGTCAATGCAGACAACTCTGGGAACCTTGGTTTCAGGGGACGACCATTCTTTTTTGTTGTTGGCCGGGGCAACAGAGGGCTGGTAAAATACTTGCACCAATCCCTGCTGCACGAAGGGGTAAATTGCCTTAGCGACAGTCAGCACGTCTCGGTTGAGGTAGCGCGCCATCTGGCGGATCGAAGTGTGGCCGTCGGCCCAGCGTCTGAGAGTATTAAAGGTATTGACAGGCAGCGCGACTCGCAACTCTGAGGGGTCTGAAATCACCGGGCATTGGTTGGGCGACTGAATGTGAGGGTGAAACTGCTTCCACTGCTGCACCTGTTTGACAATCTTGGTCAGCAGCGAGCTAATTTCTAAGCTGGTCAGTTGAGGAGCCAAACCAGGGCCCATTTCAAAAGTGAAGGAACCCTGGTGGAGACTGAGCAAGTCAAATAGGGTTTCGTGGATCATGCTGTGGATGATGTTGCGCCCTTGAGCTGGGGTGAGGATGTGTTTTTCTAGCAGGGCCCACAGGTAGCCGTATTCTGGGGCATTGGTAGATGCCATATAGGGAACTTGGATTTTGTCGAGGGCGGTATCTGCTTTGTAGCGGCGCAGGTAGTCGCGCAAGCGAAACAAACTGCCCGCACTCTCGGTAGCGTAAATAATCTGACCGTTGAAGCAGAAGACATACCAGGATTGTCCTGCAAGGGAGCGCTGGGTAGGTTGAGTACCCGTGCTGCTGCCGGTGGAGGTGTAGGCCTCTACGAACAGTTCTCCGGTTCGCTGACCTAACTCAATCAGTTGCAGGATGCTGCGGATGTCAATTTCACTCAAATTTCCCTGCATGCAGCTAAAGTGTCCTCCTTAAAACCGTTGGCGTCTGAGCTCGGAAAGACTGTGTGCTGGCGCAAAGATTGACTTTAGTTTCCGTCAATAATTTACGCTCCGGGCGCCGAGATCACAATTGGGAATTGACTCTCCGGGCGATACTTGCTGCGGATCTCCGGCCGCGCTACCAGTCCACAAGCTGAAACCGCGAAACTCGCGGCATTCTCTAAGTGTAGAGTTTCACCTTGTATTCCCACTGTTGCCTAAACTCGTAGAATCCTCGAAGCACAATTGCACGGGCTCTTATCGAGTGTGCAACGCTGGCATTCCCGACTGGTTCAAGTCTTCGAGCGCCAAAGTTTTGAAGTTTTTGGCTGAGTATGCCGTCAGTTTATCCAACACATCTTTGCGTAGGTCAACTTCAAAATACCAAGGATTCTCTGGTTTTACCGCTGCTACCAGCAACAAGTGCCGATCAATCCCCGATGGGAACTTGAGGCTAGTCTGTTGGGTTGGATGAGTTGCGATCGAGCTTTTTTTTGGGTTTGCCACAGCCCTAAAATCAGGTGCCGTCAAAATGAACCTTTGTTGGCAATTGTCAGGAAAACCCTCACTCCCGATCGACCTTTTTGCTCGCCGGAGGCTCGCGTCATAGGCTCGCGTCATTACCCTATTCTAAGGCAGCGCGGTTCAAATCCCTAGTCCGCCGGAGGATGGCGCCCGCTTGGGGGCTGCGAAGGCTTTTCTCACGATCGACCCGCAACTAAAGCCTGGTACAATCAATAGAAAGTTTTTGACGGACTGACTTTTTTGAGCTTTGGGCGATCGGCTGTCCCTGCAGTTTTGCTAGTCTTTAATCAAGCGGCATTAATACTGCTCTCTCATTCGTCCTGAAGGGCGGCGGCCTTGCTTTCTGGACGCTCTCCCGTGAGGCAGTGCTATGCGTGAGTGCTGCTATAGTTAGGAAAAAATGCTATCCCCGGATTGGGCAAAGGACACCAAGCGAGTAAAACTTAAGTGGCAAAAAGTTATCCTTACTTGCCTATACTTAATTTACTTTAGGTAAGTTGACTAAAGATCGCACGCAGTGTTATCTTTACTTGAGAACCTTTGGCGATCGGGGGATAGCCTACTTATCTTGGGATTAGCCGTCTACCCAACAGCGTAGTACGTAAACACCACTTATCTTTTAGGTCTTTAAGTAGCTTAAAGTAAGTTGGGATAGGTTTTACGAAGCAGAGGACTATTAGTGTGCTGTATCTAGCGGAAGTACAAAAACAGAGAAGCGGCTTTGGTCTCGGTGGCGGTAAGGCTGAACTGAAACTGCTAGCTTGTCAGCGGGGCGAACACAATTGGAGCGCCGTACCAGGCGATGACGCGATCCCAGTTGAGGAAGCTAATAAGTTTAACGACGGCACGCTGGTGCTGGTAGAGTTGAGCGCTAGCAAGCAAGTGCAGCGGATTCAGGAGGCCGCCCGCCAGTTGGTGAGCATTCTGCAAAATTTCTCGCGCTTGCAGGACAAGTTTAAGGATAAGGAAGAGGAAATTGAACAGTGGAAGGCTTCTCTGACGTTTTCGAGTCAGGAACTCAATCGCCGGGAAATGGAAATGCAAGCCCGCGAAGAGCAGTTGGCTCAAATGGAAGACGAGTTGGAGCGGCTGGAGGCTCAGCGCTCGGAAATTGAAAATACTCGAGATGAAGCTAACCGACTGCGAGAAGAGGTCGATCGCAGCCGCGTGGAAATAGAGACGGCTTGGGAACAGTTGCGGGGCGAGCAGCAGCGGGTGGCCCAGCAGCAGTCTCAGGTTCCGCAGGGGGCGGTGGTCGATCCGCAGCAGACCCAGAGGATTCAGGAGTTGATGAACAAGCTGGGAGGGGCAATTGCTTCGGCCCAAGGGGTGCGGGAACAACTGAATCAGTCTTTTGGTGCGGTGGGGGCTCAGCAGGCAATTCTCGATCAGCACTGGCAGCAGTTGCAGCAAAAACAAAGCATAGCTCAACAGCAGCAAGAAGAGGTCGATCGACAAAATCAGAGCCTCCAAAACCGCTGGCAGGAGTGGTATCAATCTCAAGATGCTTTGGCCGGGGCTCGGGCGGATCTTAAAGGGCAGCAAAGTACCCTCAGCGCTAAGCAGGACCAGGCTCAGTCGGTGTCTTTGCAGGTGCGGGCTGTTGAGGATCTTTACCAGCAACTTTCCAGGCTGGCATCTGCTTCGGGTGCTGCAGGTACTCCGCAGAAAGTAGATGTGTCATCTCTGGAGAAGATGCCCATTGACGAGTTGCAGGGGCTGGTGCAACACCTGCAACAGGATTTGGAAAAGGTGTTCCGGTTTGTTAACGATCAAGAGGAGGAGTTGACTCTGCAGCGGGAGACAATCGAGGAGCTGCAAGGGAAAATTCAAGCTGCTAGCGAGTACGATCGCATGGCTTTGGAAAATGAAATGGCAGATGAACGGGAAAGTTATCAGATGTTGAACGAAACTCTGGTGGGACAGCGCCTCCGGTTGCAGGAACGGGAAGATGTTTTGAAGCAGCATCAGGCGGTGCTGTGGCGGCGATTGGGTACTGCTAATGCTCCCAAACAAGGAGGAGATATGGAGTTGGGGCCGATCGTGGCACAGCTCAATACTCAGCGGCAGCAGCAAAGCCAAGAATTGCAAAGACTGGAAAACGAAATTCAGCAGGTGCGGGAGGCAATATCCCAAATGGAGGCAAATGTCAACCGCCAAAATGGGGAAGGTGAGGCGAAACGCTACGAACTCAAGCAGTTCGAGCAGAATTTGTTCAACCAGAAAGGTGCAGTGGCGGAACTCTGGGGCCGGGTGAATGTTTATCAAGAAATGTTGCAGCCGGTGCAGGACAATTTGAACGCGCTGCGCCAAAAGCTCGAAGCGGTGGCGGGTGAACTCGATCGGGTGCAGGAGAGGGGAGACGAGCAAGATCGGGTAGTTTCTGATCTGCAGCAAGTCCTTTCGGGTTTGATAACAGCTTAAAATTTAATATGTGAACGACCACACATCAACTGCTACGCATTATGATGTGGGCGAACCAATTCAAGGGCAACAGCCTCGGCAGCAGTGGACTTGCGACCATAGTGTTTTGGTCTGACATTGCCTCGAAGCGCAGTAACGCTGGTTCCCAAGGCCCATATCCGTAAGCCTTCGTTTCTGATGTTGATCGCCGCGTTGATGTCTCTATCGTGTCGCGATTGGCAGTGGGGAGAGTCAAATTCACCGACTGATAGATCCATTTTTGGTTGTGGCAGCAAAGTATTTGAGCAAAAATGTGACGAAGGGAAAAATCTCCCTACTTCTAGGTAACTCAAATCGCATAGATTCAGAGATAGAGCAAGGATTTTGTTCGTTTCCTCATACACCGCCTCAATGAAAGAGAGCGACAAAGTGTCAATGAGAGTCGGCGGTGCAATCGTCAACTCACTCGACTCTCATGGTCCGGCCATCCCGAAGTGGTTATGTTGTGGGGATTCGGGCCTGTCTCGCTAAAATTATCGAAGGGTTTTCCACTCGGCCGATCGCTCCTCCAGGAAATGGATCGGTTTGCGATCGGTTGGGCGCGAAGATTAAGCTGGTTAGTTTTTCTACGCTTTCAAAGCTGGGTGCTGAGGGCAATATTTGTTGCAGTAGTTGCCGCATTGACCGTCGCTGCAATGCCAGGGGTGCTTCGCGCAAAATCCGGCGATTTAACTTGACGGGAAGTTGAAAATTCACCTGCCGATTGTCTGCAATTGGAGACATTGCTCGCTGTAGCAAGTCGCTGGCTGCAAGTTCGAGATATTCTACGTCGGCGCGGAGGAGTTCGGCTGTTTGAGCTAGCGCTTGTTGGGCTTTTGGGTTGAAATGAGTTTCCAAATAAGGCAATAATTCCGATCGAATGCGGTTGCGCGTGTATTGCAAGTCTTGATTTGTGGAATCTTCCCAAATTGGTAGTTTTTGCTCTTGACAAAATTGACCTGTTTGCGCTCGAGTTATTTCCAGCAAGGGACGAACTAAATAGATTTTAGATTTTAGATTTTGGATTTTCGATCGGGAATTTTCATCCTGATTTTCCAATCGAAAATCGGCAGATATTTGGGAGTTGGGATTTTCGCCGGAATTCCCCAATCTAAAATCTAAAATCGGCAATCGAAAATCGAGCAGGGGCCGCGTCCAGGTGAGGGCGGAAAGTCCGTCGGCGCCGCTGCCGCGAATCAGGTTGTAGAGGAGTGTTTCGGCCCGATCGCTGGCTGTGTGACCTGTAACAATGTAGGGGTAGTTGTGGGCGATCGCAATTTCGGTTAAAGCTTGATATCGCCACTGTCTGGCGGCTGCTTCTGTTTTGGGGATGTCCGAGGCTGTTTCCAAATAGTAGGATATTCCCCAGTTTTTAGCTAATTGTTCTACATGATTTGCCGAGGCTTCCGAGTCAGAACGCCAACGGTGATCGCAGTGAGCAATCCCTAGGTTCCAGCCCCATTTTGGCTGCAAATCTAGCAGTAATTTAATTAAACACAGAGAATCTTGTCCGCCGGACACTGCTACTAACAATCGCTGATGTGATGGCAATATTTGTCGGTGCAGCAGCGTCCGGTGCAGTTGAGCGTGGAGGTGCGTCCAATTGGAAGATTCAGCCATGAGAGCAGTTTTTCATTAAGCAAGAAGAAGGAAGGAAGGCAACAAGGAGTGTAGGGGATTTAACGGATGGATTTTGAGGAAAGAAGGGGAGCATCCCCCTCTCCCTATCTCCCTATCTCCCACTCTTTGGCTTCCTAGCTCCACATTCCTAGACTTTTGGGGTCGCGGTCGGGATACCTAGACATAGGAAAATTATTAGTTATTTGTGTTGATTCACTGAGATTTAATTGCTCATTTATATCGGTTTGATTAGAGCTATCTGCGCCGTAGATTTGCACGGTGTCTGATATTTCCGGGGCGGCAGAAATGGCTTTTTGTTCTTTGATCTCAGGTTCGCTCGGGCTGAACTCCAGACGCATCCTAAGTTTTCCTTTTCTCCAGTTTTTCCCGGCACTTAATAGCTCGCAATCCATGCCCTCTGAGAATAATTTTTCTTCTACCAATTTTGACTGCATAATGGCCATAAATTCGCTGACTTTGAATGTACATTGATACATCAAAGCGCTGGTAGGGGCCGACAAAACATCGTCTTCTTGGGGAAATATTGGCGATTCGTCCATATCAATTGTCCTTATCCTTATTTTAATGAAGTTCGGCAACGAGCAGTGTACGGGATTTAACGGATTTAACGGATGGATGTTGAAGTTCTAGGTTCTAGGTTCTAGGTTCGAGATCAGAAAATTCAACTGTCTCGCTGGTTGAGTAAGGTGGGAATTGCCCACCCTACACCCGGAGAGGATATTAATCCCTATTCTTTGACTTATCCTGTTTTTCTGTGGCCTATTGGTGGATCAGGAATTAGAAAAACCAACCGTAGGAATGTAAACCTTTGCCTAACAGATTAACGCCTAGATAGCAAATCCAAACTACCACAAAACCTGTGGCGGCTAAAATTGCTGGGCGTCTTCCCTGCCAGCCGCGAGTGATGCGGGCGTGCAGGTAGGCAGCAAATACCAACCAAGTAATCAGCGCCCAAGTTTCTTTCGGGTCCCAACTCCAGTATGATCCCCAAGCTTCGTTAGCCCAAACCGCACCGGCAATGATGCCAACTGTCAGTAACGGGAATCCTAAACCGATGATGCGATAGCTAATGTTATCAAGAGTTTCTGCTAGATTCAAGCGCTGGGGCGAGAGAACTTCTGCGGTTTGAGTTGGGGCGGTTGATGGGGTTTGAACGGTTGCTAATTCGAGCACTGCGGTGGTGCCCAAACCGTTATTGTTGGAGTTGAAAGAGGGTTCGCTGAACACTACTGCGCTGTCGGCGCTGGTTTCGGCACTTTGAGGTTCGGGGTTTTGAGGGCGTTGGAGGCGGTAGTTGCCGTTGCGGTTGCTGTTGGTACCGAAGGAACTACCGGTGAGTTCGATTTTTTGGCCGCGGGTGACGATTAAAAAGGCGATCGCCAGTAGCGCTCCTACCATTAAAGTTGAGTAACTCAGCATCATGACGCTAACGTGCATCATCAGCCAGTTTGATTTGAGGGCGGGTACTAGGGGCTCTGCAGATTGCATGGTTGCGGGCAGAGTCAGGGCTGCAAAGGCGGATATTGCCATTGCTACGGGGGATGTCGCTACTCCTACTAAGCGGGAACGGCTCATGTTTTCCGCGACTAGGTGGATGGCGGTGATTCCCCAAATTAGGAAAAATAGGGATTCGTAGAGATTGCTTAAGGGGAAGTAGCCGGCTTCTATCCATCGAGAACCGAGTAAAGCAGCGATGGATAGGTTCGCGACGGCCATTCCTGCGGTTCCTAGGGCCCCCAGGTAGGGAATGCCGGGGAAAGCTGCGCCAACCCAGTAAATGAGCATTGTTGAGAACAAAATGGCAAAGGAGATGTTGTCCAGCCAGTTCTGGAGTACGACCAGATCCATAAAAATTACTCCCGTAATGTTTTTACTTTTTTTTGCTAACTAGATTGATCGTACTGGGGTTGGGCAGTTTTGGGTTTGGGATTTGGAATTTTTGTGGCAATTCTGACTTGTTGGCGGTTGTTGAGGTACCCGCGGGCGATCGACCCGAACAGGCCAATAAATACGTCTAACGCTCTCCCCCTCGGCTTCCTGGGTTCTGGGGCGGTATTTGGTGCATCCGCTGTTGCTGGGAGGGCGCCCGAGCGTGCGATCGGGGCGGGTATTCTTCTGGCGGCGCAGAAGCTGATTGATGATGGTGGAAGATGTTTTGGGCGTGAGGGCTTTCTCAACTTTCCTTGACATACTGGGACGGCCCAAGCACGGGGGATTCTAGGCTCAAACAGTGATTGCAGGCAAAACCTGTCTAACATCACCTAACCCAAGAGTCAAGGCCCCCACTGCACAAATATTACCAGCAGCGTTCTCGTCTCTCCCATTTACTGACTGACAGGACGGGCAACGCCACTCTCTGACCGACAAATCCAAACTTTCTAAAATGTGACCACAATTAGAGCAAGTCTTGCTGGATGGATACCACCTGTCCACATACACGACTTGTTTACCTTTATTTTTGGCAACCCATTCTAGAATTTGCAGAAACTCACCAAATGCTGCTATATCTGAGATTTTTTCACCCCAAAGCCGTTGCATTCCCTTGAGGTTCAGCGTCTCAAAACACAGCACATCAAACCTGTTGGTTAGATCATGAGCCAACTTCCAGAACCAATCACATCTAGTAGTAGAAATATCTTCATACTTGCGTACTAGGTTCTTTCTTGCCCGTTCTCGGTTAGATGACCCTTTTAACTTTTTGGAGTGTTGCCTTGAAGCCGGGCGAATTTGATTAAGGGAAGCTTTCAGGAATTGGCGGGATTCAATCTGGGAGCCGAGCGACTAGCAAGTAAGGTCTGTTTTAAGTCCCAAATCAAATCCAGCGATTTTACCAGTCTCAATTTTTTTTTCAGATTCGCTCACACAGTCAACGACAACAGCCATAAACAATTCGCCTAATGCTGTGCGTTTGATGGTTAGCGTTTTGACTGTTTCCTCTATCTCTCTCGACTTCCACAATTGATAAACTTTCTGCCCAATCTTGACCCGATTAGCACCTATAAACTTGTATCCAGATTGCTTCAAGGTGAAAGACTTGTACTTCTTGACTTTCTTAAATCCCGGTGGTCTAACTCCCTTTTTGTGCTGCATAAAAAATAACTGGTAGGCTTTTTCTATGCGTTGACAGATATCCTGCACAGCCTGAGAGCCTACTAACTCCCAGAACGGATTACGTTTCCGCAATTTGGCAATGTGTTTCTGAAGTCTCGCACAGTTCAAATACTTGCCCCACATCCGGTAGTATCGGCGATGGAGGGCAATACAATGGTTATAAATCACCCCGCTCGCGTTAATCCTTCTCTTGAGGTGCTTATTCCGTGTGTTCTGATATAGCTTGAAATTCAGACTTTTCAGGTTAACATTGTAGGGCAAATAACCGGAATAGACAATGAAAAGACGGTTATATTTTCGGATTGAGGAGTATGAGTTTCAAATACTTCAAGAGTATTGCAAGTCGGTTGGTAGAACCAAGATTGATGTCTTGAGGGAATTGATTAGAGGTCTTAATCTCAAGAAAAAGCCATCAAGCTTATGACGGAGCTTTAGACCCATTATTTTGATAAAGCTTCTGTAAAGCAATTTACATCTTTAAAAG
>Ga0256856_1000004_pt1 | contig 22760 bp, 22 predicted proteins | sample BONt10_FD_181175 | JGI IMG/M metagenome (GOLD analysis project Ga0256856, IMG submission 181175) | Terrestrial sediment cell enrichment communities from Utah, United States - BONCAT_SYTO_Terrestrial_sediment - 10 | ecosystem: Environmental > Terrestrial > Deep subsurface > Rock core/Sediment... | reverse complement strand
GTCTTAGCTTAAGAATAATTTGTAGATAGCTTCTAGTACGTTCTCCTTGAGCCATAACTCCTATCCGATTTTTTTAAGTCGTGGATAAAGCGATTGATATCGCATCCAAGCCTCTTCTAGGGTGAGATCAACTGATTGGGGAGTTGCAGCAAGCGTTGGTGTGGCTGCCAGTTTGCTCGTGTCCTTAGCATCTGCGTATATGCCAATTCCTATACCCGCCAGTAGAGCAGCACCCCGCGCGGAAGCAGCAGCAACTGTAGTTGTATAGAGGGGTATTCTCAATACATCAGTCAGTAATTGTTTCCAAGGCATTTCTGCAGTTCCACCGCCTGCTAAACGCAGTTCTGCTGCTTTAAAACCTGTTGCCTCAAGTGCCTCAAAACCTTGTCGCAAGGCAAAAGCAACTCCCTCTAAAGCCGCCCGCATCAGGTGCGCCTGTGTGTGATGAAGTCCAAGCCCCACCCATGCCCCGCGTACATAGGGGTCAAGGTGTGGAGTTCGCTCACCTGTGAGGTATGGCAAAAATGTCAATCCTTCACATCCTGGGGGTACAGAAAACGCTTTAGTATAGACTTCCTGCCAGCTCAAGCCGAGGATACCTCGCACCCACTCAAGCGCTAACCCTGCATTTTGCATTGCTGCAAGGGTGTACCACTGGTTAGGTACGGCGGTTCGATAGAGATGGGTACGACCATGAGGATCGATAATTGGTTGCGATCGAGGTGTAATGATTTGAGCGCCTGTGCCGATGGTTAGTTGAACCAAACCAGGCTCTAGTAGTCCGTTACCAAGCGCTGCCGCTGCGGTATCCGCAGCACCAGCGATAACAGGTAAGCCAACTCTTAAGCCAAGATGCTCTGAAGCAATAGTTGTTAGGTAGCCGGCGATCGCACTAGAGGGGATAATTTTTGGTAACCAATCACCACGTAGATTGAGCGCTGAAATGGCTTCGCTTGCCCAGTTGTCCGACAAAACATCGTAAAGCAAAGTACCACTAGCATCAGATGGTTCGGTTGCGACTTCTCCAGTCATCTGTAACCGCAGCCAATCTTTGGGCTGAAATGCCCAACGCGCTTCGGTGTAGACAGTAGCCTCGTGTTCTCGCAGCCACAACAAAGTGGGACCCGCCATTCCAGCCGTAACCGGGTTGCCCAAGCGCTCTAGAATAGCGGCATCGAGCGAATGATAAGTGTTAAGCGTGGCAAAGGAGCGAGTATCTGCCCAGAGGATAGCAGGACGCAGCGGCTGACCCGACTCCGAAGCTAGGACAACACCGTGCATTTGCCCTGAAAGTGCGATCGCCTGTACCCGATCGGCGTGATTTCCTACAGCCTTCCTAACAGCCGAGGCAACCGCTGACCACCAATCCCCTGGCTCAGACTCAGCCCATCCAGGGTGGGGTGCATGAACAGGATAGGAGGTTGATGCTTCACCAGCAGCCGTTCCGTCTGTCGCTAGCAGCAATGCCTTAGCAGAGCCTGTTCCTAAATCAATGCCAAGCAGCATTAGGCTAGTCCTCACATACTTAAAAGTTCAGAATTAAGTGTTAATGTTTGCCTTCAGCGGCGTGAGACCCATGTTCGAGGAAAGCCGATGCCTTAGCCTATACGTCCGCTGCAAGAGCTTGTTAGGCAACGCAGCTAACTATTTTCACTAATTACCTGATTGATCCAAGCATACATTTTTGAGATACGAATATAGTACTCTTGCCACCCATAGCACCCTTTTCGGGAAAAGAGATTTCTAAAAATATTTTTATACCGACCTCCAGAGCTAACTCCAATTAGTTGAGTCTCGCCGCCAGTATTGACTAGAGCTGGACCACCACTATCTCCGGGTCCATTGACACCTTCCAACAGTAATGCATCTTTAGAATTAGGATTATCAAATTCAAAGAACAAGTAATTTCCATCTGTTTCTGTAATTTTATTCGTCGCGAGGCGAAACTTACCATCATTGACCAGCTTAAATCTAGGAATTCCTTTATCACCAGTTCCCAAGTCTCCCCAGCCAAGCATTAATATAGATTTCCCAACTTCATCCTCATGCTGGTAGAGCGAGATTGGCGGAATATGTTTTACCTCATTTTTCAGTTTGAGCAAGGCAATATCATAAGATAAATCTCGAACAGTTACCTTAACTTTCTTAACCTTTCCAGAGCCATCTCTGATAGGCTTTGCGGAGCCAACCTGCTCAGGTACTATTGCCTTAACAATGATATTTCCCCTACTTCCAATTTGGACTAAAAATGGATGGTTTTCAAAGTCTTTTTTGTATAGATCAACTGCACAATGAGCAGCCGTCACAGCCCATTTACTATTTATAAGTGTAGCCACACCATCCTTCATTTTTCCATTATCAAATAAAGGAAAAATTGCAGGATAATCTGTCTCATCTGCCAGATAATTTTCAGGAGCTATATCGTGACGGATCAACATTGCACACCAACTACTATTGTCTGCCTAACAACCAAGATAATCCCTCCGCTTCACCGACTTGATTATACCGCCGCGCTCGCTCACAATTGAATCACCCTCTACTGAGGAATCAAACCAAGCTGTTTCATTACTTCTAATAAATTAACATGAATTCGACGCCCCCTAAATCCCCCAATTCTGGGGGACTTTGAAATCCGGTTCCCCCCAAAATTGGGGAGTAGGGGGGCCAAATCATACCGATATTCAGCAACGCCCAATAATTGATTAAGCTAGTTATTTAATCTTATAGCTAGCTTATCCTTTGCCAAGCCAATCCTAAGTGGATAATGCCATTAGTGTTCCTTTAGCACCGAACTCATGCAAACTGCTCAACTTGTCAGCAACAGTCTCGACGAAACGTGGCGACTGTACTAAATCTCCAAAAATCTCAAACATACTCAGCAAGGGTCTGGGATCTGTTTTACCTGAACGGGCTTGTTGAGTGAGGCTATCAGCTAAGGGGTCATCAATGGGGATAGGACGGTTCTGGTCGTCATAACCATTGAGGTATTGACACCAAGCAGCTATCGTTAAACTTAGGTAATCGATCGCACCTCCAAGTTGTAATTTATCGCGGAGCGACCCCAAAACAAACTTAGGAATTTTGGCCGATCCATTCAGGCACACGCGCGGAAGCCGATCGCGAATTTTGGGATTGGAAAACCGTTCAATTAGAGTCTTTTTATACTCGTCTAAATCAATCCCAGGAACAGGTTGGAGCGTTGGTGTCACCTCGTCCCGTAGCCGCTTTCAGCGATCGTCAGAGTCACAATTCGGCATTTGGGATCTGCTAATGCTTCAATAACTGCTTGACGATTGTCTGGTGCAAACAGGTATCGAGTGATTTAACCAATGATCCGAGCGCGCTCGCGCTCAGGTGATCGCTCAACTAAGGTATACAAACAATCTTGGGATTGAAGCGCCTCCCGCATCCGCCTGTCATAGTCATAGTCCAGCAATCCAACACCACAGATTCCCCAATCACTACCAGGATTCTGATGGAAATAATCATCGAGATAAAGCGCTTGGTGCGATCGATGAAATCCACCAACCCCAATATGCACAATTCCATTAGTAATTTGATGGCGATCGTACTTGGGTATGCGAACGTTTTCAGGTAAACGAGATAGGGCTGCTTCATTCACCTTGATTGTTGAGCCTGTGCTGATATTGCTGTTCATTCTTATTTAAGGATGATGGTATCACTTAAGACGAGACTAGAACTTTACGGGTAGCGAATCGAACCCCTTCAAGATCAGAATTGAATATTTTGTAGGAATAGCTTGTTTATCCGGAGCGAAGCCCAGATTCGGTAGTCTTGTAAGTAATGTTGTCAAGCAAATAGTTAACTCCATGCGAGCTAAAGCGGCTCCCAGACAAAAGTGAATGCCTGAACTAAACCCAAGGTGTTCGTTGGGCGTGCGTGTAATATCGAAAACCTCCGGTTCCTCAAACTTCTCGGGGTCATGATTGGCTGCCCCAAGCCCCAGTGCGATGACGCTACCCGCCGTAATGTCCTTACCGCCAATCGTCAGGTCTTGTTTGGCAATCCGAAAGAAAAAAGGAACGGAGGTATCGAAACGGATCATTTCTTCGACAGCGCTATTGATCAGAGTCGGATTTTTTTTCAGTTTTTGCAGTTGGTCCGGATGAGACAGCAGTGCATTCACCCCATTGGCAATCTGGGCTGTGGTGGTCAAAAGACCTGCAACTAAGATCTGAATGCATACAGATGGGAGTTCCTCCAAATTAAATCCCTGCTCTTGGTAGGCCACAATCAGCAGGCTAATCATGTCAGTTCCCGGTTGCCGACGCCGTTGTTCAACCAGTTGCGTGATTAGTGCAGAAAACTGTACGGCTGCCTTGTCTGCCTTGCGTGCGAATTCTTCAATTTCAATAGTTGAGCCGCCCGCTACGCCAAATATTTTGGTTATATCCATTGCCCATTCCACCAGGTTCGCTCTGTCGGTTTCTGGCACACCCATAATCTCAGGAATAATGAACCCTGGTAGTGGTACCCCCAAATCCGATACAACATCCATGCCGCCGTGATTTTGAACTTTATCCAACAATCGATCAGTGGTGTTCTCGATAATAGAGCGCCAGCTTTCTATCGCACGAGTTGTAAATCCCGGCTTGGCTAACTTCCGCAGTCGGGTGTGCTCCGGTGGATCTTTCTCACCCATCCAGTTTGATGTCAGATGAAGGAAATTCTGAATCTCTTTGACATCCAAAGAACCTAACTGATTCATCTGCAACGGTGTGCGGTCTGAACTCAAACGCTCATCCCGTAGAGCCGCCTCAACATCTCTATAGCGTGTCAAAATCCAGTAGCGTCCAGACTCACAATAGTGAACGGGGTCTTCTGAACGCATCCGTTTGAAGAGTGGATAGGAATTGACCACAGCTTCGGGTGCAAACAGATCGTAGGTTTGCTCGTTGGCGAATGCTGGCATATTTTTGTGTTGTGAATTCATTTGCAAGATGATGGTATCACTTAAGACGAGACTAGAACTTTACCGGTAGCGAATCGAACCCCTTCATGATCAGAATTGAATGTTTTGTTGGAATAGCTTGCTTATCCGGATCGAAGCCCAGATTCGGTAGTCTTCTAAGTAATTTGGTTAAGCAAATAGTTAACTCCATGCGAGCTAAAACCGCTCCCAGACAAAAGTGAATGCCTGAACCAAACCCAAGGTGTTCGTTGGGCGTGCGTGTAATATCGAAAACCTCTGGTTCCTCAAACTTCTCGGGGTCATGATTCGCCGCCCCAAGCCCCAGTGCGATGACGCTACCTGCCACGATCTCCTTACCGCCAATCGTCAGGTCTTGTTTGGCAATCCGAAAGAAAAAAGGAGTGGAGGTATCGAAACGGATCATTTCTTCGACAGCGCTATTGATCAGAGAAGGATTTTTTTTCAGTTTTTGCAGTTGGTCCGGATGAGACAGCAGTGTATTCACCCCATTAGCAACCAGGTCTGTGCTGGTCACCAGACCTGCAACTAAGATCTGAATGCATATAGATGGGAGTTCCTCAAGATTAAATCCCTGCTCTTGGTAGGCCACAATCAGCAGGCTAATCATGTCAGTTCCGGGTTGCCGACGCCGTTGTTCAACCAGTTGCGTGATTAGTGCAGAAAACTGTGCGGCTGCCTTGTCTGCCTTGCGTGCCAATTCTTCCATTTCAATAGTTGATTCGCCCGCTGCGGCAAAAAATGTGATTATATCCCTTGCCCATTCGAGCAGGTTCGCTCTGTCGGTTTCTGGCACACCCATAATCTCAGGAATAATGGACCCTGGTAGTGGTACCGACAAATCGGATACAACATCCATGCCGCCGTGATTTTGAACGTTATCCAACAATCGATCGGTGGTGTTCTCGATAATAGAGCGCCAGCTTTCTATCGCACGAGTTGTAAATCCCGGCTGGGCTAACTTCCGCAGTCGGGTGTGCTCGGGTGGATCTGTATCAACCATCGAGTTTGATGTCAGATCGAGGAAATGCTGAATCTCTTTGACATCCAAAGAACCTAACTGATTGATATGCAACGCTTTGCGGTTTGAACTCAAACGCTCATCCCGTAAAGCCGCCTCAACATCTCTATAGCGTGTCAAAATCCAGTAGCCGAGAGATTCGCTATAGTGAACGGGGTCTTCTGAACGCATCCGTTTGAAGAGTGGATAGGAATTGGCCACAGCTTCGGGTGCAAACAGATCGTAGGTTTGCTCGTTGGCGAATGCTGGCATATTTTTGTGTTGTTAATTCATTTCCAAGATGATGGTATCACTTAAGACAAGCGTCGAACTTTACCGGTAGCGAATCGAACCCCTTCAAGAGCAGATTTGAATGTTTTGTGGGAATAGCTTGTTTATCCGGATCGAAGCACAGATTCGGTAGTCTTCTAAGTAATGTGTTCAAGCAAATACTTAAGTCCATGCGAGCTAAAACGGCTCCCAGGCAAAAGTGAATGCCTGAACTAAACCCAAAATGTTCGTTGGGCGTGCGTGTAATATCGAAAACCTCCGGTTCCTCAAACTTCTCGGGGTCATGATTCGCCGCCCCAAACCCCAGTACGATGACGCTACCCGCCGTAATGTCCTTACCGCCAATCGTCAGGTCTTGTTTGGCAATCCGAGTCAAAAAAGGAACGGAGGTATCGAAACGGAGGATTTCTTCGACAGCGCTCTTGATCAGAGTCGGATTTGTTTTGAGTTTTTGCAGTTGATCCGGATGACACAGCAGTGCATTCACCCCATTGGAAATCAGGTTTGTGGTGGTCAACATACCTGCATTTAAGATTTCCATACATTGAAAAGGGAGTTTCTCATAATCAAATCCCTGCTCTTGGTAAGCCACACTCAGCAGGCTAATCAAGTCGGTTCCGGGTTGCCAGCGCCGTTGTTCAATCAGTTGCCTGATTAGTGCACAAAACTGTGCGGCTGCCTTGTCTGCCTTGCGTGCCAATTCTTCAATTTCAATAGTTGAGCCGCCCGCTGCGCCAAAAAATGTGGTTATATCCCTTGCCCATCCGAGCAGGTTCGCTCTCTCGGTTTCTGGCACGCCAAATATCTCAGTAATAATGATCCCTGGTAGTGGTCTCGCCAAATCCGATACAACATCCATGCGGCCGTGATTTGGAACGTTATCCAACAATCGATCCGTGGTGTTCTGGATAATGGAGCGCCAGCTTTCTATCGCACGAGTTGTAAATCCCGGATTGGCTAACTTCCGCAGTCGGGTGTGCTCGGGTGGATCTGTATCAACCATCATGTTTGATGTCAGATTGAGGAAATTCTGGATCTCTTTGACATCCAAAGAACCTAAGTTATTGATAAACAACGCTTTGCGATTTGAACTCACACGCTCATCCCGTAAAGCCGCCTCAACATCTCTATAGCGTGTCAAAATCCAATAGCCGAGAGCTTCGCTATAGTGAACGGGGTCTTCTGAACGCATCCGTTTGAAGAGTGGATAGGAATTGGCCACAGCTTCGGGTGAAAACAGATCGTAGGTTTGCTGGTTGGCGAATGCTGACATATTCTTGTGTTGTTAATTCATTTGCAAGATGATGGTATCACTTAAGACGAGCGTCGAACTTTACGGGTAGCGAATCGAACCCCTTGAAGACTAGGCTGGTATGTGTGGGAATAGCGTGCTTATCCGGAGCGAAGCTGAGATTCGGTAGTCTTCTAAGTAATGTGGTCAACCAAATAGTTAAGTCCATAGGAGCTAAAACCGCTCCCAGACAAATGGGTAAGCAGCAGGCAGATTACTAAAAATCCTCGTCACAGTCAACAGTTAATGCTCGTCGCGACTGCTTTATTTTTCTCATCCTCTAATGATGTACTCGATCGCTTCCCTCGCCTTTACATTTATTTAGAAACAGCCTCTAATGACGACCCTTACGAGTATTGAAGAACGAGAACTCTTGCAGACTAAGCGATCGTTTATGACCGTAAAAACCCTTGCAGAGCAAGCAAAAGCAACGTTTGTCGGGATTAGCCAAATTGACTGGAATGCACCGTTACATCAAGACGGGTTGATTAATGACGATGAAGTGACCCAATTAATGGAACTGGGGGCTGTTGGGGAGATTGCAGGTTGGGCATACGATCGTCAAGGAATCTTGATTCAATATGTAACTAACAGCCGAGTTGCCGGTGTAGGGCTCGAACAACCTGCTCAACGGCTGATTGTTGGTATTGCAGGAGGTGTGAAAAAAGTGGAGGCGATTTTGGTGGCTCTGCATGGGAAGTCGATCGCAGGATCGATCGCCGACGAAGTTGTCGCCCAAGCTATTCTTGAGAATATCTAACTTTTCAGGGGTTGCCGATCCCAGATGAAAAGACAACCCAGATCCGCGACTTCTTTGTTGAAACCCTGATTGCCCTGAATCAATTTGATTCAGAAGTCGGGGCTCTGCGGGGAAGCATAATAAAGTTCGGTACATCAACTCATAGTATTCGGTAAACCCCTATGGTTCAAAACGTTGTGATTATTGGAGCGGGCCCGGCTGGACTGCTACTGGCACATTATTTATTGCGTCGCGGCAACTACCATATTGATATCTATGAACGTCGTCCCGATTCTCGGTTGACTGATGTTTCTGGAAACCGCACATTTCCGCTCTCGCTTCAGGAACGGGGCAGAAAAGCCATTCGAGCAATTGTTGGGTTAGAGGAGGCGATCGCCGCTCAAAGTGTGTTCTGTCACGGGACGATTATTTATCGGAAAAAGGGCAAATCCCGGTCGGTTCCTCGCCAAAATCCGGTTCTCACAATCGATCGCAATCGCCTCGTGACGATTCTGTTGAAGCAATTAACCGAAACCTCTAGTCCGAATCAGGTTAAAGTACATTTCAACTGTGAATGTCTGGCTGTGGATGGAACGGCTAAAACGGTGATGTTGAAACCTCCAGAAGGAGATAGCTTTACCGTTCACTACGATCTACTGGTGGGTGCCGATGGGGCGCGATCGCAAATTCGAGAGTATTTAGTCGAGAATGCAGGCTTGCCGTGTTCCCAAAACTATGTTCCGGATGCCTATAAATCTGTGTTTTTAAGTCGGCTCAATCCGAGTCCAGGAGTGGAGTTAGAACCGAATAAAATCCATGCCGGGAATTTGAATAATAAAACCCGGATGTTAATGGTACCCCAGCCAGGAGACCAGTTGAATGGCGTGATTATTTTTGATGCTCAAACTAATCCCCTAGAAGGATTATCAACGAAAGAAGAAGTCAAGGCATTTTTTGAGGAAAATTTCCCGCTGTTTGGTCAGTTGATGTCGTTGGAAGAAGCGGAGGCGTTGCTGAAGCGTCCAGTGGCAAGGGTGCTAACGGTACGCTGCGATCGATTTCATGAGGGCGATAGTGTGTTGCTGATTGGCGATGCTGCTCATGCGGTATCTCCCTCGATTGGCCAGGGGTGTAATTCTTCGTTAGAGGATGTGCTGATTTTGGGACAATTGTTAGAGCAGTATGGGGATGATTGGGGGAAGGTTTTGCCTTTATTTTCAGAGCAGCGAGTCCCAGATGCCCATGCCTTGCGGGAGTTATCAGATTATTCGTTTCCTCGCACGAAGTTGTTGGTGGTTGAGTTTTTCTTGCGGTTGACGATGGGAAGGCTATTCCATCGATGGTTTCCCCATTTAGTTAAGCCATTTGTGTTTGATTTGCTGTTAGATACAGACTTGCCTTATTCGCAGGTGTTGAGTCTGGGCCAAGGCTGGATTCATAAGGTGAAGCGTTCGATGGCCCAGAATTCTTGATATTCAGCAACGCCATTTTTCACCATCCTAACTAAGGGCATCAAGCGATCGCCTGATGCCCCGTGTCTTTAGACTGGGGTTGCTGATAATAGACCGATAAGATCGTATACCCGATCGATAACTTGCTCGGCACCACCCGACACAAGAGCATCTGCACGGCTTCTTCGTTCATCTTCGCTTATATGAGTTCCCCCTATATAACCGATAATCTGCCCAATTCCAGCGGCAAGGGCAGCCCTTACCACTGCTAGAGTGATACAATGAGCGATCGAGATACTCAATAAAAGGGGGTGCATGTTCAAACCCTGCTTTGAAGAGAATTTTTATACATATGTGGCTTAAATTTGGTGTTGCTCCCAGCGGTGAACTGAGGAGCATTGATGAAGTTGTGCGCGGAAAAACTCAGCTAACTTGTCTCTACTGCGGAGGCTCCCTCACAGCAAAAAAGGGGTCAGTGAAAGAACATCACTTCGCGCACACCGAGGAAACTTGCAAGCCCGTCTCGCAGCGGATTAAGACAAAAGCATTCCCATCGCTGCCGCTCTACGATAACTTTAATATCGAACTTAAGGGTGATGAATTAGAGCAGTTGAAGGTGCTGTGGAAAGAGTACGGAGCCCAAAAGCGATCGATTCCCAAAGACTTGGTAAACTTTCGGTGGCAGTTGAAAGGATTGGTGGAGTCAGAGGGATCTCGCTCTTATCAGTTCACTCACCTGGGTAAAATCCCCGTCGGCGGTCTTCCCCTGGCGTTGTTCAACCGAGTCCAAGAACCCTTGCTGTTGTCGGAGTTAATGAAGTTGGAAGGCTCTGTAGAAATTGCCGAAGCTGCGGGGTTATCTTGTTTAGAAGAACGGCGGGCTGATTTGCTGATTTATCGAGCACAGCTTCGCCGGATTCTGGTGAATTCGCTCTATTTCCTTGAAGTCAAAGCGGACGAGAGCTGCTTCTATAAAATTGGAATTACTACCCGACCGATCGAGGAACGAATCGCCGAAGTGCAGCGCGATGTGAGAGCGCATTACTCGGATGTCGCCGTCAGCTTGCTGGGACTGTGGGAACACCGGGGGAATGTGGAGCTGTACTTCAAGCACCGATATCAACCCTTTAATTACCGCATTGGCACGCTGACGGAGTATTTTGCATTTCCCGATGTCAAGCTTATTCTGAATGATTTGTACGGGATGGAAGCCAAAGTGTTGAGTGAGGTTGAGGTGGATGCGATCTGACGAGTGGAGTAGGAAGTGAAGAAGTGCGATCGCTACACTGGTCAAATCTTGCTCTCAGTATCGTTGGCTGGAGCAATATCAACTGCAATCACCGTAGCATAGGGATTGAGAGCAAGCGAGGGCACTTGAATCGTTAACTCCCCAAGAGGATCGGCACTTAACAGAGAATCGACAATGGCACAGCGAGTAGAGTATTGTAATGATTCCCCTCCAGCGACGAGAGAAACGGCTTGAATCCGTTTAATGGGTACACCTCTTAGTGTTACTGAGTCGTAGGGCTTCATCAGCAAGAATAAGTAAAAGCGATTGCCCTGCCGAGTAGAAGGGCCGTAGAATTGCCAAGGTTCCAGTCCAGGCTGTGTTCCTACGATGCTCTGGGCATAGATAGCCATCCATGCTTCTACCGATTGCAACAATTCCAATTGTTCAGATTGAATCTGCCCATTGCCCATAGGACTGACATTCAACAGCAGATTGCCACCTTTACCTGCAACTTCACAGAGGGTATGAATAAGTTGGCGAGCTGACTTGAATTGGGTGTCCTTCGGGTTATAACCCCAGCTTTCATTCAGAGTTAGGCAAGCTTCCCAAGTACGCGGAGGCGGTTGGGGGGGAATGAATTGTTCGCAGGTATCGAAGTCTCCAAATCCAGGGAGGCGATCGTTGATTAGCAAATGCGGTTGCAGCGAGCGAATCATTTCATGTAGCTGTCTAGCTTGCCATTGTTCTGGTTTTCGCTCCCAACCGCCATCAAACCAAAGCAAGTCAATCTTTCCGTAGTTGCTCAACAATTCTTTGACTTGAGCGAACATAAATTCAAGGTAGCGCTCCCACTGAGAAGTCGTCGGCTGTCTGAATTTCCCAAACTGATACGGTTTGTCGGCTTCGGTGAAAGCCGGGTAGTCAGGGTAATGCCAGTCAATCAAGGAAAAATACAACCCAATTCGCAAACCCTCCGCCCGCATCGCATCCACAAATTCTCGGACAATATCTTTTTTGTACGGCGCATACTCAATAGAAAAGTCGGATTGCTGGGTATGAAATAAGGAAAACCCATCATGATGTTTAGCCGTCAAAATCACATACTGCATCCCCAAGCGTTTCGCTAAATGCGCCCAAGCTTGAGGGTTGTATTCAGTCGGATTGAAAGTTTGGGCGGTGCGGTGATAGTCCGCTACCGGAACATCTTGGCAGTAAGGCAAGCTAAAGACGCCTCCGACCAATGGCCAAGATAATTCGTACCCACACTGGCTGCTATGACTCCAGTGAAAAAACATTCCTAATCGTGCTGCCTCAAACCAGTTGTTTTCTTGAGTCATTGCTTCACCCTGAAATATAGGCGGTATTGTGAAAGAGTAATGTTTACTCTCAGATAAAATTAATAAGCTAGAGTATACTTCTTTGTCGAATTGGGTGGAAATGAACTGCCCCAAATGTAACGCCACAGAGGTTTCTAAGAATGGTCATCGTAAAGGGCGACCATACTACAAATGCAAGCACTGTGGTTGCCCGTTCCTGAGCATTACCGCCCCTGGCAGTATTCCCACTCCGGTCATCAAGCAACTGTGTCTCACAATGCACCTCAAGGGCATGGGACTACAGGGCATGGAACGAGTTACCGAGATCCACCATACCACTGTGATGCACGCTGATTCGAGAGGCCCGACATTAACTGCGCGATGCCCCAAAATCTGAAAAGATCCCAAAGGTAGCTGAACGCCAGGAACTGCAAACCTTGGTCGGTAACAAGCGCAACAAGCTGTGGATTTGAAAAGCCGTCAATTCCCTTGCAAGCTGGATTTTTGGTCTGGGTGATAGGCGATCTCTGTGCCGCCACCTTCAAGTGTTTGTGGAATTTTGTCAAATGCTGGCAATGTTTCTTTTATCCTGTTTGGATGAACGGCCCACTGACTTGCAGATTACGCTTGCATAACTGAGGCACATCAAGATTGTTGAACTAGAAACACATAACCTCTGTCCCCTAACCAACAAGGTTGGAGAGTTTGGGCGTGAGCGTTTTTAAGAGTGGGATTATGCCAGATCCCTCATACAGCGAGCGATGGCTATGGGAAAGCAGCGATTACCCCCTCTGCACGTCCTTACGCGCCTGCTACACATCACCCGCACCGCGTTTTTGGTACGGTTGGCAACACCGGCGATACTTCCGGCGACGCTCGCGCCGTGCAGAGTTCGCTCGGCTGCCTCATCATGGCGTTGCCACAGTATTTTCGGTTTCTAGGAATAGCTTTGTACGGTTTTCTTCACTGCCAATTAATTCTGATTCTTTCGCGCTCCTTCTGGCAAATACGACCAACAGAGTGGGGTTTTCCTGACTGTTCCTCCTACTTATAAAGCGGCATCATGATAACTGTAAGCAACGAGCTTCAACCCAAACTTTCGTTATAAAGTCTTACCAATCTTTGAGGTGACAGATTATGTTGATGCGCTATTGGCAACCATTCACAGAAATTGAAAACATCCGCCAGCAAATCGATAAAGTTTTTGACCAACGGGCAACAACGAGAGATAACTCAGAAGCCACTTGGATGCCCGCTCTGGAATTGGCTGATGCTGGGGACAACTTCGTATTAAAAGCGCAACTGCCTGGAATTGACCCCAAAGACATTGACGTTCAAGTCACTCGCGAAGCAATTTCTATCTCTGGCGAACGCCGCTACGAAAACACAGACGAAAAATCTCGCGGAGTCCGCTCTGAATTCCGCTATGGCAAATTCCACCGGGTGCTTCCCTTGCCCGCACACATTCAAAATGACTCTGTGCAAGCTGAATACAAAGATGGGATTCTAACGCTAACCCTGCCCAAAGTAACTGAAGCCCGCAATAAAGTCGTCAAGATTAATTTGGCTCAATTGGCTGGAACTACAGCGAATCCGGCTCCTTTACAGGCTAACCAATAACGATGGGGTAAGCGTGTAACGAATGGTGAACTCAGTACGCAGAAGGCTGTGCTTAATTGAGTGAGGCAAATTTTCCCAAATTGAGCCTGATTGGATTTACTTAACAACAACGGAACTGGAAAATTTGATACCGGGAGCTAAACTTGCTCTCGGTATTCTTTATTGGGGAAAGCCTTAAAAAAGCTACCTATCAGTGCCGTGAACCCGCAGTGATTTCAGTAATGCTTACGAGGCAGGCTTCCAGTAAATGCAGGAGAGAGGATGATTCGGATCTGGAAATCGCTACTAAACAAACAAAGTCCGCATCGGCGGACTAAGAATATAATATTTGAAAACTGGATGCGATTGAATTAGTTGGCTCGAGCGCTGCTACCTAGATCAGCCGCTTTTTCTACTGCTTCCCGTGCTGGCGTAACTGCTTCGCCCACGTTATCTTTTACCGATTCTATAAATTTTTTGGTACTGGGGGCAATGGGTTGGTCGAGATTCAGCTTTTCTCGGATATTGTCAAGTACACCCTTGGTATCCTTCTCTGTATCGCTTGTTGGCTGCGGAGCGGGACGGGCAACTTCGTAAGACTTAGCTTCAGGGGTTAAAGGTGTAGCGATCGCTTGCATTTTGTTGCCCGAAAATTCCAATTCGGAGCTAAAAATCAGGGCTATTCCTACAGCAAAGATTATTCCTACTCGCAGGCAAATTGTAACTAGGCGCGATGTAAACTTTTTCATTGAAAAACTCTGTTTTTTCTGTGACGACTGTAATATACAATAATTGCTGTTGTTGGTTTGCAAATCTATCTAAAGATAGGACTTAGCGTCTATTTATTGTGTTAACCTCCTTCCCAAATCAACCTCAACAAAAAAGTTTTTGGCGCTGCGGCCCCAACAGGCGACCGAGCGCAACTACGAAGTCAAGAAAGGTACATTTACTACTTCCCCTGACACCGATCCGACTTGCACTTTCAGCCCTTCGCCGCCCGCTTTTGTGCGGATGTAAGCAAGACCAAAAAAGCCGGATTCAGTTTCCGTAAAACTGGTGAGTTTGCCGACTTTTTCTTCTCCGATTGTGACTGCTGTTCCGGGTTCAACCGCACCGCTCAAATGCACGCCCCAAAGTTGCTGTTTGACTCCTTTGTAGGTGTTCAAGCGGGCAATTGTTTCTTGACCGATGTAGCAGCCTTTGTCATAGGTAATCGTGTGTAAAAGGCGGGCTTCTAGGGGGTTGTAATCATCTGTGAGTTCAAAATCGGGGGCGGGGCGCCCTTGTTCGATTCGCAGTTGTTCCCAAACTCGATCGCCCATCGGTACAGCCCCAGCTTTGACTAATTCCTTCCACAAGTTGGCTGCATCGCCAGCTTGCGCAATTAACGTGTATCCGGGAGTTGCTAAACCGCTACCAACAGCCACTCGAACCCCCCCTTCATCCCCCCCTTGGTAAGGGGGGGTTTTTATCAATTTGTGAGTAGCGTAAGGTTGATTTTCGAGTTCGGTAACTCCGAGTTTTTCTAGTAGTTGAGTGCTTTCCGGGCCGAGGAAACTGAAAGCAACAGTTGTATCGGTTAAATCTGTTAACTCAACGCGATCCATTGGGAAAATATAGTGATCGAGCAATTCCAGTAGTTGGCGGCGGCGGCTGGCTGAGACTAGCAGCTGTACGGCATCTTCTGTAGCGTAAGCGGTGGCGAGGTCGATCGTCCGGGCGGTGGAAGTCACGAAAACGGTGTCGCAACCTTGACCTGGTTTGAGTATATTGAAGTTATTGGTACTTTGATTGTGCAAGAAGCGCAGGCGATCGCTGTCTGAGATTTGAATGCGTCCCCAGTGAGTGCGATCGTACAAAGCCGCACCTTGTTTAGTTGCTGCGATCGCTTCTGCGTCGTTACCAAAACTGACTGGCACAATTTCTTTGGTTGTTAACTCTGCAAAAGTAGCACCGGCCGCTGCTTGAATGTCGTGCAATTCTTGAATCAGCATAAGATTTTGTTGACTGTTGACTGTTGACTGTTGACTGTTGACTGATGACTGTTGACTGATGACTGTTAACTACTGCTTTCTTGTCAACTGACAACTGACTATTGGTCTAAATTCGCGAAGATTTCTTGTATTAATTGGCTGGCTTTGGCATCAAGACGATTCCAATCTACATCGCCAGTGTCATCGTCAATCAAGCTAGTATCAATTACAACTTCTTGGCTTTGGATTTGAGTGTGGGCTGGCTGGTAGTTGACAAAGCAGACTCGATAGCAAAGTTCCCAAATATCGACGCATCTTTGCTCGCCTTGAAGCTCTAAAAGTAGTTGATAGCCCGGAATGGGAATCTGCACTTCTTGATAAGTGCCCGTCCAGACTGACTCTTCTAATTGTTTGCGGATGTTGTCGATCACTCGGATCATTGCGGGCTGCATGAGTAGTTCAGCTTGCTGCCACGCGATCGAAGTGGTTATTTTAGGCTTCATATACACGGTTCTAAAAAAGAAAATCAATAAATTAATTTTCTAGCATTGGGTGCCAACTTTTGAGACCTTCGCCACAAAATGTTAAATTTAGTTGCTGGCAAATTAAGACCCGGTTGTCAAAGAAACCGGGTTTCTGGCGATCGAGATTGAGCGCAGGGCCACGAAACACCTACGAAAAAACCGGATTTCTGGTCCTGCGCATAAATTACACAGAGAAACCCGGTTTCTACGATTAATATTGACTTTAGCAAGGAGCGCCTAGGCAGAAACGGGGTGTCGAGCTCCGCAGATAAGTGGGAAATTGACTTTTGGGATGGGCGATGTAGGATTTGAACCTACGGCATCCTGCGTGTAAAGCAGGCGCTCTACCACTGAGCTAATCGCCCAATTGCGCTTATAGGGATTTATGATATCACAGTATCCCAGAAATTTCAACTAAAAAAATCCTAAACTTTTAATGCCCTCTGGCCGCACGCACGATCAAATAACCTTGTGGAGTTTGCCCTTGGTGGCAGCCCTGACGTTTGGCCAGACGAGCAGCAGCAACCTGACTTTGCTCGTTTCCGGCAGTTTCTTATTCGGCGGGCTGATGTTTGGCCCCGACTTAGATATCTACTCCTGCCAGTATCAGCGCTGGGGATGGTTCAAACCGATTTGGCTCCCGTACCAAAAAAGCCTGCGCCACCGCTCTTTTTTGTCCCACGGCCCTCTGATCGGCACTGCTTTGCGAATCTTGTACCTCGCTATCTGGATCGCGGTTTTCGGAGTGTTGGGATTGGCAATAGCTCAAAAAATTGGGAACTTAGGCTGGAAGTGGCAGGATTTGGTTTTCAGTTATGGGCGATCGATCGGGGAACACCACATCGAAATTTTAGCCGTTTACATCGGTCTAGAATTGGGCGCTATGAGCCACTATCTGAGCGATTGGGGCGGCTCTGCTTACAAAAGATTTAAAAAGAAAGGATTGAGCGGCTGGCGCCCTCCTAAGACAATTAAGAGGCCCAAAATCAAAGCTCCCACTCGCACATCTAGCAAATCCATAGCAGAAGGAACAAGGAAGAAGGAAGAAGGAAGAAGGAAGAAGTAATAAAATCAATGGTTGGAGCCATTCACAACGTTATAACCGTCGGGCACGGTTGATATAAAAGGTAAATTATTATGTCTAATTCTGAAAGTCGATCGCTGACAGCACTCAAAGAACTTATAGAAGTTGTGGCCTCATTGCGATCGCCAGAGGGCGGATGTCCTTGGGATTTAGCCCAAACTCCCCAAACTCTAATTCCTCACATCATCGAAGAAGCTTATGAAACCGCCGACGCGATTCGCAAAGGAGATAAAGATGCGATCGTCGAAGAATTGGGCGACTTACTGTTACAGGTAATTCTGCAAGCTCAAATTGCCAGCGAATCGAATCAGTTTACCTTCGCCGAAATCGCTGCAGGCATTACAGAAAAACTAATTCGGCGACATCCCCACGTCTTTGGCGATGTCGAACTCAACAGCGTGGATGAAGTCAACGAAAACTGGGAAAAAATCAAAGCAGCAGAAAAAGGCACAACTGCGGAAAAGCCGGCAACTTTAGCCTCGAAAATGAGCCGTTATGCCAGCACTTTGCCGCCGATCACCGCCGGGATGAAAATCTCTCAAAAAGCTGCGGAAGTGAGTTTTGATTGGGACAGTGTAGACGGCGTTTGGGATAAATTTCACGAAGAAATGGCAGAATTTGAACACGCTCTCAAACACGAGGATAAGGCAGCGCAGCAGTCAGAATTGGGAGATATTATGTTTGTGTTGATTCAATTAGCTCGCTGGTACGATTTAGATCCGTCGGCTGCTTTGCAAGGAACAAACGATCGCTTCGTGCAGCGGTTTGCGAAGGTAGAGGCTGCGTGCGATCGGCCTTTGTCAGATTATGCCCCAGAAGAGTTAGAATCTCTGTGGCAGCAAGCTAAAGCTTTAATTGCTAAACAAAAGGGCGATCGGTAATCAATCACCGCAGATAAACAACAATATACGACATAAAACCAACTATCTCACAAAAGACGTGCTAGAGTGTGAAGATGGAAAAAGCCTACCGCTACCGATTCTACCCCACCGCCGAGCAAGAAAACCTCTTGCGACGGACAATGGGCTGTACTCGGCTAGTGTACAACAAGGCTTTGGCTTACCGCACAAAATCTTGGTACGAACGCCAGGAAAGAGTTGGCTACGGCGAAACTTCCTCTATGCTGACGAACTGGAAGAAAGAGGAAGAACTTGATTTCTTGAATGATGTTAGCTGCGTACCTCTTCAGCAAGGACTCCGCCATCTTCAGGCAGCGTTCACCAATTTCTTTGCAGGACGAGCCAAGTATCCTAATTTCAAGAAGAAGCATAACGGTGGTAGCGCTGAATTTACCAAGTCTGCCTTCCGTTGGAAAAACGGACAGGTATTCTTGGCTAAATGTAACGAGCCGTTACCTATTCGTTGGAGCAAACAAATTCCCGCAGGTTGTACTCCGTCAACTATTACGGTGAAGTTAACACCTGCTGGACTCTGGTTCGTGTCAATCCTCGTGGACGACTACACAATCAAGCCACTTCCAAAGTCAGATAAAGCTATTGGATTGGATGTGGGGATTACCAGCCTGATTGCTACCAGCGACGGCGATAAAATCACCAATCCCAAACCTTTCAAACAACTACGGAAGAAGTTAAAAAGAAAGCAAAAAGCTTTGGCTCGCAAGCAAAAAGGAAGCAACAACCGAGAAAAAGCACGGAAACGAGTAGCAAAAATCCACGCGCAGATAACTGATGTGCGTAAAGATTTCTTGCACAAGCTAACGACTCGACTCGTTCGTGAAAACCAAACGATTGTAGTTGAGGATTTAGCTATCAAGAATATGGTGAAAAACCATAAATTAGCTCTTGCCATCAGCGATGCTAGTTGGGGTGAATTAATTCGCCAACTAAGCTACAAGTGTGAGTGGTACAGGCGGGATTTAATAAAAATAGACCGCTGGTTTCCTAGTTCTAAGCGCTGTGGAAACTGCGGTCACATTGTTGAGAAGTTGTCGCTGAACATTCGCGAATGGGAGTGTTCTACGTGTGGGACTAATCACGACCGCGATATCAATGCGGCAAAAAATATTTTGGCGGCTGGGCTAGCCGTTTCAGTCTGTGGAGCGACCGTAAGACCTGAAGAGAGCAAGTCTCCGAAGGCTGGTGCTATGAAGCAGAAACCCAATTAGCAATGATTGGGAATCCCCGTACCTTCAGGTCGGGGTGGATGTCAAATCCAAACCTGCCCCACCCTGGGAGAACTCTCGCAGCTCAAAACATCCATTCAGTACGACAGCCGGAAATTCAAAAAACAATCTCTCCCAAAAACACTTGACTTTTTAATTCAAATGTGCATAGAGAGACAAGACGAACTCAACATCTGGGAAAGCTTAAACTGCATTGCTTCCTAGCAGAAATGAGGCAGATTTCCTTTCCAAAAAACAGAAGCGAAACATTTGCGAGCAATTGCGAGATAAAATCACCCCAAAAATCACCCGCGAATGCTCCGCCACATTCAAGAAAGCAATCACCAAAGCAATTAAGACATTGCCTGAGCGATATAATCAAAATAAGGAGCTGCTTCCTTAGCATCCTCCTGATTGAGCAAAGCCAAAGAAGCTTCCTTCAAACAGCGGATAGCTTCGACCATGCCAGGAACAGGAACGCCGAGAGAATTATACATTTCCCGAACGCCAATCAAACCGATGCTTTCGATCGGCTCCTTGTCACCCGCCAAGATACCGTAGGTAATCAGGCGCAAGTACCAGCCGTAGTCGCGCAGACACAAAGCCCGTTCGCGTTGGCCGTAAGCATTACCTCCGGGGGAGATAAAGTCAGGGCGTTTTTTCCAGAGTTTTTTGCTAGCTTCTTCAACAATTTTTTTCTCACTGTCAGACAGCGCAGTAGCAATACGCACCCGCTGTTCTCCGGTTTTAAAAAAATCTTTGATGCTTTGAAGTTCGCCGGTACTGGGATAGCGAAGTTCGTCGTCGGCTTGGAGAATTAGTTGGCTAACTACGCTCATTGTTATTCAAAAGAATTGAGGATATTTGAGAGTAAGATTAATTGACATTCTCATCCCTTAAAGATGAGATTCTTGGTGGGGCGATTTACTTTGCTTCTAACATTTATCAACATTAGAAGTAGCGGGTAAATCTCCGCAAACGTTATGCTTGATGTTCAAGCCAGTTTCCCTGTGTTCCAGGGTACTGCGGGAAAAACTCAAAAACTGCGAGTGAGAGTTTTGATGTCGGCAGACACTTTGACTGTTTAACGAGTTTTTGCTAGCTTGCCCCAACAGCATATCGTACAGGATCGATCGAGACAACTCACGGCAGGCTTGACTTGCAGGTTGAAGCTTGGCTTTAGCAGCAAGACGTTCAGCAGCAGGAATACAGCCTGCTATTGAGCTTGAGTGCGATGGATGGAGCCCCGCTTCGCTACGACTTATCTCAGGAAAGAGAGAGCGATATTGCATTACCATATTAAATCCTACCACGACTACTTGTGACCAAATCTAAATTCCCGACCCCAAACTCGACGAAATTGGCAAACCCTTGCCAGCAAGGTCAACTGATTGAGATAGAGATTACCGACTTGACAGACACCGGCGACGGAGTTGGTCGTTTTGGTGAGTTAGTAGTGTTTGTGCCCGATACCGTGACGGGCGATCGAGTCCTTGTGCGCCTGGTGCAAGTCAAATCCACCTATGCTACAGGCAAGCTGGACACACTTCTGGAAACCTCCGAACACCGCATTCGAGCTAACTGCATTGTCGCCGACAAGTGCGGCGGTTGTCAGTGGCAGCACGTAGATTATCAATATCAGCTTGCAGCCAAGCAAAATCAAATCATTCAAGCCTTAGAACGGATTGGCGGATTTAGCAATCCGCAAGTTGATGAAATTTTAACGGGAAAAATCGAGGGATTTTCCCAATTTTTGGGATACCGCAACAAAGCGACTTATCCGGTGGCACTATCTGCAACAGGTCAAGTCCAAGCAGGTTACTATCAAAAAAGCACTCACAAATTAGTCAATCTCAATCAGTGTCCGGTGCAAGACCCGCGTCTCAATCCTTTGTTAAAAGAAGTCAAAGAAGATATCCACTGGCGGGATTGGCAAGTCTACGACGAAAAGAAACATACAGGAGAATTGCGTCACTTGTCCTTGCGGATCGGACGGCGCACCGGCGAGATGTTGCTAACTTTAATAGTTCGCACTGGAGAGTTGCCGGGACTCGAAGAGCAAGCATCAGAGTGGCTGAAACAATATCCTCAACTGGCAGGGGTTTGTTTGAATATAAATCCCGCTCAAACTAATGTGATTTTTGGTGCCGAAACTCGCTGCATTGCTGGTCGTTCTTATCTGCGAGAAAGCTTTGCTGGTTTGAAATTTCAGCTAAGAGCCGATACTTTTTTTCAGGTAAATACAGAGGCGGCTGAAGCGTTGTTAGAGGTGATGGTAGGGCAATTGAATTTGCAGGGAAATGAGATTTTGGTTGACGCTTTCTGCGGAATTGGTACTTTTACTTTACCCCTGGCAAAACAAGTAAAAATAGCGATAGGTTTAGAAGTGCAACCGGCGGCGATCGAACAAGCCCAATTAAATGCTGAGTTAAATGACGTGAGAAATGTCGAGTTTCAAGCGGGAACAGTAGAGAGTTTGCTGCCTTCCTTGGGATTGACACCGGATATTCTGCTGCTAGATCCGCCGAGGAAAGGGTGCGATCGCGCGGTTTTGGAAGCTATCAAGGAAATCAAACCAAATCGCATTGTTTATGTTAGCTGCAAGCCTGCTACTTTGGCTCGCGACCTGAAGATTTTGTGCGAAAATGGGGATTATAAGTTAGCGCGAGTGCAGCCGGCGGATTTCTTTCCTCAGACTTCTCATGTTGAGTGTGCGGCGTTTTTGGTCAGGTGAATCAAAAGGGCGATCGGTTTTTGGGAATGAAAGGGCGATCGCCCTAAGCTACCGGGCGGGCAAATTTCGACTTTGACAGTCATGCCTACTTGGTTGAGCATTATAATCAGAGTATCAACGGAGAACTGCCCAATTTTACCTTGAGTCAAAGCTTTGATTTCGTCGCTTGACTGTTTGAGATGTTGAGCCGTTTGGTCAATAGTCCAACCGTGATGTTTAATCTGATGAAAGCAGGGCTAGCATTAGTTGCGATCGGATTAGTAAGTTATCAGCTTCTTGGGCTGAAAATCCGAGGTCTAGAAAGATATTATCAGCGGCTTGGGTAATGGTATTTTCGCTCATTGTTCAGAGTCTCTTAAATTAAATCTATTTTGTATAAATTCAGGGCGGTCGGCTATAATCAAACAAGATTGTACAATTTGCTTCCTTTTCCACTTAACTATTTAGCGATTTT
>Ga0256856_1000003_pt1 | contig 29348 bp, 24 predicted proteins | sample BONt10_FD_181175 | JGI IMG/M metagenome (GOLD analysis project Ga0256856, IMG submission 181175) | Terrestrial sediment cell enrichment communities from Utah, United States - BONCAT_SYTO_Terrestrial_sediment - 10 | ecosystem: Environmental > Terrestrial > Deep subsurface > Rock core/Sediment... | reverse complement strand
CTTTAAGTCGGGGCCGTCGTCGTATTTAAGGTTTTCTTGGTGAATTCTGTCGTATTCATCATCAAGCTCGGTCGCTCGTGCTGATTCAGCAGCTTGTCTGTGAATCTCTTCCTCTAACCGCCGAATGAATTCTTCTGCGTCCATATTGTCCAAAATTTCCTTAATATCTCCTTTCTCTGGGATACCTGGAAATATGGTAACTGGGTCAATCAGGATACAGGGGAATTGCAGGCGTGAGCACACGGCTTTGATTTTATTGGCTTTTTCAATCCCCCTGTCGTCGTTGTCGTACAGATAGGGCAGCGCCTGACAATTAACTTGTTGAAGTTCCTTAATTACCGCCTTGATTTGTTCGTCACTCCAGTCTGACCCTTGCAAGGTAATGCCACCGATACTGTGTTCACGACCAAGTTCTACGTTCAGCTCTCCCTCAAGCATTAGTGGGACAACAGGTTCGTTGATAGGTGAATTGTCAAGGATTCCTAACACCTCATCAATGCGATAAGCCGGCCAGGGAGTTCTACCCTTATTCCAAACTTTCTCGCCGTTGGGGTCGAGATGAAACTGCCGATAGGTTTTCTCATGTCCCTTCGGATTGGTTGCGTCCGGCCATTCAAACCGCACAACTTTTTGAGTGTCGCTGTAGCTGTAAGTGATTTCCACAGCGTTAGCAGACACACCCTTTGGGATAAATGTAGGTTTGCAAGGTTCGGGGCCACACTGTGGCGCTGGCAACCTGAGAAGCTTCAATCCTGCGGGAATTGAGGCGGGTTTTGGCTGGCTGGTGCGTTTGGTGGGACGGCGGCCGCTGACTTGCCCTCTGTAACTCTTGTCAGTTTCTGATGCAGTTTTGTCTTTAAAAATATAGATGCCACAGCGATTGTCAGAGCTTGACCCGTCAAAGTGCCACTCCTTGGGCTGATTGCTCTTGATGTGGTCAAAGTTTTGATGGCACAAAACCATCTTTCCGTCGTGGCTGATGCGGCAGTCTCCGTCTTTAGTCCGTCCACAGACCGGGCAAGGATTGGACTTGCTGCTGTTGAGGAGTTTTCGAGTCGATTGATCAAAGTTGGCAACCATTAGACCGCACCCCCGATCGCCGTTTCAAAACCAACAGCAGAAAATCCCCGGTTAAGTGTCGTATTTTGTGGGGATTGTGGTAAAATTGAGGTAGAATAAGGCTTAGAAGAATTTTTGACGCTATCTAGAGCGCCGTACCCCTCGCTTTGGTCGCGCAACCTTAGATTGCTTTTTTGAACGAAGTAAGACACAATTTATTAGTAGGGGTTGACATCAAGCAATAAGCCACACCCCTTTAAATGGCTTAAGTCCCTGTTTTTGTTTTTTCAATCTGCCAGGATTAAAAAGGGGACAAAAACAGGAAGTTTACATAAAAACAATCAACTAAAAAAGCGCTGGAAGGCTTATGCCGCCAGTGCTTTTTCATTTGGCGTGTCAAGTTTGTTGCTCTGTGCGTGAAAGTTTTTGAGATAGATTGCCAGAGCTTCCCGCACAAATCAGAGCGAGAAACTCGGCTTGGGTAACAAGCTTCATCTAGTTCGGCTAGCAATTCGTCGCTAATTGTGCAAGTCATTCGTGTTGGAGAACTGCGAGACATAGACCCTCACAAAAAATGTTATTCTCTCCATCTTACAATAAGACATCTAATTGCGATCGATACCACAATACAATTCTTGAACCATTTCTAACCCGCTAGCTAGCTAGGCAACTAGGTAGACAGATGTATAGACAATAATAAGTGTAAAGTGAACCTTACACAGTAAGCGGTGAGAAGTGTCTAACATTCGCCATCATTTGCTAACCACCTCATTGTTACTACCCTAGATAGTAAAAGCCCTTACTGTTGTCAGCAGTAGTACACCTGCTACCAGCAGTAGTACACCTGCCTTGTCGCTGCACGTATTAGGGCAGCGACAAATTAATAAAAAAATCGATTTTTCTAGATTTCCTTAGCGAGGTTGTTCAAGATTTTCCAAGGATTTCCAAGGATTTCTAAAGATTTTCTAGGTTTTCTTTGTTGCCAGTTCTAACCCCCACACCTGATCGGCAGCCGCTTCAGTTTTGCCCGCCGCCGTTGCCACGGTTGCGGAGCTGGTTATTGAGGTACTGCCAGATGTCACGGATTTCTGTTTGAATGATTCGCATTTGTTCTCGCCATTCGTTTTGCTGATGTTGAAGCAGCCTCAGCGCTCCTTGATGGTCTTGGATTACTGAAACCATGCGATCTACGCGATCTACTAAACGATCAAGTAGTTCGGTGCTCGCCTGCTGTTGTACCGCAATGCTGTCAACGCGCTCTGTCAGTCGGTCAATGGCTGCGGTGTTGGCGCTGGTTTGAACGGACAGCCGCCCGATAGCCTCAGTGTTCGCCTCCTGCTGCACCGCAATCCGGTCAACACGATCAGTCAGTCGGTCAATGGCAGCCGTATTTGCCTGCTGCTGAACGGCGGTGGCAGCAAGAATTGCTTCTATTCGGTCTAGCCGATCATTGGAATTATTCATTTTACGGATGGCGTAATGGAGGTTGAGGAATAGCCGCGGATATGGTTTGGATTTGTATCGTGACGTTTTTTATTGCTAGACATCTGATAGATATTCGCTAGACATTAACTAGCACCTTTACTTGCCTTACCCGGCTTAGCTTTCGCCGCTGCTGGTTTTGCTGCTGCGGTTGGTTCCGCCGCTGCTGGTTCCGCTTCGGACTGGTCAGGAGCTGGAGGGTTCCGCCGCCAATAGTCGGCGATAGCCTCTCCCAGTAAAATTGCCGCCATTTGGCTTTTAGTCCTGAGTTCCCGGCCGGCTATCTTTTCGAGGGCCTCCCAAGTTTCGTCAGGAATAACAGCATTTAGTTTTCTACTCATTAATTCATATTCCATATTCTCCCTACCATCATCCTATGTTCTGTTATGTTCTGTTGCCGTGAGTTTTAATCTTACCATGTACAATCATGATGCGATGTGATATGATGGCAAATACAGACGCAAAAGACCCAGTTAAGGACGTAAAACGGCTTGCCGTACCAGCCCGCGAGGTTGTTCTAAACTGAGCTTAAAAAACGTCTCAAACTCTTACCCCATAAGGGAAAACTGAACCATGACAACTTCATATAGACCCGCCACTTATGGCGAAATTCAGCCACATCGCGCCGTCGTGCGTCCTGTGTTGGCGGTTGACCCTGGCAATCGTTTTACAAAATGGATTGACTGTCAGACAGTGCGATCGATACCGTCTTACGTCAAGGAATTGGCGGACTGGGAAGAAGGGGGCAATGATGCGAACTCCTACGAAATTGAGTTTTCTGGCCGCCGTTACTTGGTCGGACGCTTGGCACAGCTCATGGGCGGCGCTCCGGCTTTCGAGTCGGGTAAAGCTGATCTAGCGCATCTCCTAGTCCTCCCCGCGCTTGCCTCGGACTCCCCGCAGCGAATCGAAAAATTGGTGATTCCCACTCCCGACAGTCGCAACCAGCAAACGATCGCCAAACTGAAGGAACTAGAAACGACGATCGAATTTTCTGTAAACGGCCACGACTGCCTAACAACAATCCGATCAGTGGTGGCTGTTGATGAGTGTCGCGGTGCGTATGACCTCGCACTTGGTCGCCAGATGTGGAGGTATCCGCAGAACCCCAACGGCATCTTAGACATCGGCGGTGGAACTGCGATCGCCCGTTTGTTTGCACCTGGGGGCGCGTTGTTACGGGATGCGGATATTGTCTTGCCGGGAACTTCTCACTTAGCCCAAAGGTTGGCGGCAGCCATTCTCCCGAAGGTGGGCAACACCGCCGACGCGGGAATGTTGATGGACGCGATTGCCTCTGGCAACCTCTGTTATGGATCTACTGAAATTGATTTCAGTCGGGAGTTTGTAGCAGTTCGGGACGCTTGGGTATCTGACATCAGAGCCAAGCTCAAAGCCAATTGGGCTCCGTATCTGCCGTCCCTCGGCGAACTGGTGGTGATTGGCGGTTCTGCAAGTCTCCTACAGCCAATGTGCGAAGCCAGTAAAGGCAGGTTTAAAGTCGCACCTCGGCCCCAGTTCTTTAATCTGTACGGACTAAACAAGGAGCAAAACTAATGGCTCAAACACGCGCGGTGCTACCTGCAAGATTCGTACCACTGGCTGATGAGTTGCTTGCCACCACTGGGGCCAGTGACTACAGCACCCTGATCGGAATTCTCTTGAGCCGCTACGGTAAGCACCTCCTGAATACTTGGGAGATTGCCAATTGCCCGCAGGCTGCAGCAGTACAGCAGCCTTACGCCGAACTGTCGGTCGAACAACCCGAAACGTTTACACCGATGGAGTTTTGAGCATGATTACCGATGAAGATTTAGTCCCTTTTGAGTTTGCCGATTTTTTTGATGATGAAGATAGCGATGATGGCGACGACGCTCCCAGCTCCCAGACAATTTCGCCGGATTACATCAAGCGCCATATCTCGCGCATCCCGCACTATGGCGATGATTCTCGGTATCGGCTGGCGTCGCATTTAGATATGTTCGAGAATCTGAATCCTGACGGCTCCCTCACTGCCGAACAGCGGCAAGCGGTAGACAACTTTGCTCACGGCTGGCAAGCCCTACCAGACGGGGAAGACTGCTCTGGGTGCGAGATGGATTTTCCTGAGTGCCAATATGTAGCGGTCGGCTTGGACTTGGGAAGTGCGATCGAGCTCGGCGACAGTTGGCGGCGGGGCGAATGGTTGCCAGATGTCGGTCATCCTGCTGCCGATCGAGTAAGTAACAGACTGAACAAAATGCAAAACCGACGGGACGCTCTGGACAAGTAACCCGCCGGCGGAGTAAATCATCCCCTAGCTTGCGCTGGGGGAATCTTATCTAAGGAGATTGTAATGCAATTTCGAGTAGCCCAAACAAGCGGCGCTGCACACGTAGCCCGTGAATTCGATTATCACTCTGGGCCCCTTACGCCGGAGCTGGTGAACGAAGCAGGCAGGAAAGCAAAAATACTAGACCTACAGAAACAACTGCGAACTGCCTACAATCGGCACGATGCCAAGATTCGCGCTAATAAAGTCGAGCTTGAAAGGCTAACTTTAGAAGCCATTGAGAGCGGATTGACTGACAAAGCACAAATTGATAAGTACGTCGGGAAGGCGATTTTCGCTGGCGCGAAACATGACAAACATATCGCCACACTTAGCCACGAATTGCAGCAACAGTTGAATTTAGTTAAGGTTGAGGGCGCGTCAGAAGTAACCCTTGCAAACGCCAACTTTCGGCAGCGCTTATTACTGATAAAAGCCAATCACACAGCAAAAGGGCAGATTCAGCTTCACAGCTTTCAGCAATCCCTTAAGGCAATCCAAGCTAGTCCCCAGCAGGATCTCGCCATGCAGCAAAAACGATCGGCTTTTAACGCTTACATCAATGCGAAAGATTATGACCCGATACCCCCTGTGCCAAGCGGTTCGGCTGGTCGCAACAGTCCGATCACAAGCAACAACGGCAAAGGCTTTTTAGGCGGACTGTTCGACTTCTTCAGTGGCAAGAAATAGCACACACTAGCGGCGGGTCAAAACGGCCCGCTTTTTTCTTATGTACCAAGATTTTGACGCTTCAGAATTTGATTATCTGAGTACAGCAACTCCCCAACAATTTGAGCAGGAAAACCAAACCCAGACACCCTCCGTCAGCAACATCGAACGATTCTGGAACTTGACCGGGAACTGGGGCGAATTCGGCAGTTACTTCGGCGCGGGACTGTCTGCATCGCTTATCGTGCGGGCAATTCCGGCTCTGATTCCGGCTGCTGTGATTCTTATCCCCGCCGCTGGCTTGGGCTTGGCTGTGTACACTTTGACCGCTGATGGCTCTGCCAAGCTTCGATCTCAATTAATTTTAATTGCCGTGGCAACTGCCTTGTTATCCGCTAATTGGGATGCCTGGTTAGCTTGGGTAATTGCTAACAGTCAATTGCTACTTTTTACGGCTGCTCTGTTGATTGTCTGCGGTTGCTTTGTCGTTACCCAAATTTGGAGCAAGTTGCACAATGCTAACTAACAAAAATCAACCGATTGTCTCAGGGCTTTTAGGGCTAGGTATCGCAGGCTTTGCGGGTGCTGTAGCTTTGCCATTCAATGATCAAATCGAGTACAGAATCGGCAACAGAATAGAATCTAGACCCGCTTGGCTTGTACCGCCGAAAGCAGAATTTAGGGCGATCGAGCGTGGGTATGGTGGTATCAAAATCTTGCTTGCTCTGTTGGCAACTGGTGGCATGGTGGCGACAATGTTGATAGCGAGAAAAGAAGGGGAACAGGAGCCAATTCGACAAAGGATTAAGCAATATCAGAATAAGGCTTATGAGTTCGGTTTTGCCGCCGAATCTGCGTACCAGATGGCCACCACGCAAACAAGATACAAAAAGTTAGCCGAAGCGGATGAGGTAGCCTTCGAGGGTGAGATTGAGCAAGCTTATCTAGAGTCGCTTGGAGTTGACCCCAGTGCTCAGCAGCCGATGTTGACGGGGACGGCGACGATCGACAGCGTGGCCAATCCCAGTGACAAGGTGGAATCTTCGACAGCACCGGCGATCGAACCTGATCAGACAAGTGACCCAAAAATGCCGGACTTGACCTGGTATCCCTCGGTGCTTATTCATGGTGTACCGGGTTCCGGCAAAACGTTTTTTGTGGAGCAAGAAGTCAAGCGGCGGCTAGCAGAGGGGCATCAGGTTGTTGTACTTGACCCCCATGCAGCGTATGGGCAGTGGGAAGGGTGCGAGATTGTTGGAACGGGGATGGATTATGAAGCTATTGATGCCAAGTTGAGGTGGTTTAGAAAGCAAGTTAAAGACCGTTACAAGGAAAGAAATTCTAAACCCAATCCTACATTCAAACCTTTAACCATCGTGGGTGAGGAATTCACTAACTGGGAGTGCAACTGTGAAGAAAGCGACGAACATTATCGCACTTGCAACACTGATATTAGAAAGGTGGAATGCTACAGCATCATTGTAAGTCACCTAACAACTCAAGCGGGCTTGGGCGGTGGGAAAGGACTAGCCAAGATGAAAACAGGAATGATTGAAGTAGAACTGGTAGGCATTTTTAACCCAGTTACGAAGCGGGCAACCCCTAAGTTTGAGGCATGGGTAAAACTACCGGGACAGAAGCAATCAGAGCGGACTTTGGTTAAACTGACTAAACATCCTTTAACTCCAAAAGATGCAGCAGTTGATGACGTTTCCGACGCTCAAAACAACACTCCCGGCAATCCATCTGAGAAGGATTGCACCCTGCCTGAGCAAGATGCCGGAAACCTCCCAAACCCTTACGGGAAGGGGACGGCAGGGACGCCCCATGCGGAAACTACTTCCGACTCGGAAGCCCTAAGACAGAGCTTAAACGGCTTTTTAGCTGAAGTGCTAGCCGAAAACCTTCCGCCCATATTTGCTGATGATTTTCCACTTAAAAAGCATGAACGGCGGGTGCAATTAGCCAAGCTGGTAATTGCCAAAAATCTCGGCAAACAGAAAACAATTTTCTTACTCTGGGGTGTGACAGATGGTGGCAGAAATCATCAGCGGTATGTAGATGCGAGAGCAATGCTAGAAAGATTAATGGGAGGGGATGAAGATGCCAACTAATACTTACCTAATCTCAGTCCGCCCGGTGTGGGCTTCTGCCTTCTTTCTCTCCCACAATGCCAAGTCGATCGAGTTACGGAAAGGGAGTTTCGGCGCATCTCTCCAGCCAGGCGATAACTTAGTTATCTACTCAACTTTGCCACAAGGAAAAGTGATCGGTACGGTTAAAGTTGTCAAACGTGAACCTCTAATTATTGATCGTTTGTGGGAGCAGTCACAACAAGGTAAGCTCACCTACGTTACGCAATCGGAATTTGACGCCTATTATTCAAACACCATTTGTGGTGTGGGTATTTGGGTCAGCGAACCTTGGCAGTGGAAGCACCCGCTCGGACTTTTTGAACTTCGAGAAATATTAGGCAAACGTTGGCAGCCACCCCAGCAGATGCAACGACTAACCCACGAACAGATGTCGGCAATTGGTATCGCCCACCAACACAAGCGAGCGCTACTTTGTCACAGATGAAACGAGCGCTACGGTGTTAGAGACGATTTGACATCCTAGCGCGACCAGTAAGCTGGATATCCAATATCCAATATCCAATAACCAATAACCAATAATCAATCCAAAAATATACCCCGCCCTCTGCCCCCGGCAAAACGGATCGACCATCTGTTTTTTTACAAAATTTTTCTCTGCCTTGTGTACAGTGATGACACGTGGAAGATATATTACAGCCCGACGAGGAATTCGGCGGGTGGGTAGGCTTCGAGGGAGGCCGGGACAAAGCGAAAAACGTCGCCGATGAAATTTGCAAAAATCGCGATGCTTTCGTCCGATCGCCAAAACTCCTGAAGCCGTTTATAGTGTTGGTAATTAGGGCAAAGACTCATTGCCAATTACCAATTGCAAATTACCCATCGTGAAAAAACCCTCCGACATCGCCGGGGGGCTTTTTGTTTGGGGGTGATCGGGCTTCTAATCTTCTGTTGCTTCCAAAATCTCCCTAAGCTTCGACATAGTATTTTTGGGTAGTTTCGTGTCTTTTGGCAGGAGCGTCCTAAAGAAATTTACGACCTCGCCTGCCTTGCCCGATAAGTCGTGAGCTGGTGCTGGAGTCTGTTGAAGTTCGGAGAGTTGGGCCTCGACTTGCGTTCCATCGGCGCGTTCTGTGTCAAGTTGCGATCGTAATTCTGCTAGCTGCTGTTCGGCGGCTGTGAGTTGCAGGTTGGTGGCGTCTAATTCGAAGCTAGCAATTGCTAGTTGCTCTTGAGCTTGTTTGAATTCTTCTTGAGTTTGTTTGAGTTCTTCTTGAGTTTGTTGAAGCTGCTGCCTGAGCGATTCCTCTTCGTTGTGATCGGTCAGGCGGCCAACTCCCCCAACTCGGCCCTCAGTTGCTCGATCGCGCTTGCCTGCGATGCCTTGATATTTGCTATCTCTGACAGCAGAGGCTGTGTCTTACGCTCAATGATTTCGGCAATACGCTCATCTAAGTTGTCAGACAGATGCTGTCTTACTTTTGCAGGTTCGCGTAAGACAACAGACCCATCAGATAGCGCCCCGATATTTAATCGCAAAACTTCCATCAAAATTTTAGAGCGATCACACCCATGCGGAGTTTTTGCAGGATAGCGTTCTCTCCCTAGTTTGTCGATTGCTTCAAGTAAATCCGCATCGCAGCGGAAGGTGACGGATTTCTTTTCTGTCATACATTTCCCTCGTGTCTTATGATGTCTTACTTAAGAATAAGACATCACTTGACTTTTGGTAAGACGTATAAGTACAAATAGTCTTACATTTGTTGGAAATTTGTCTTATTGATGTCGTACAATAATGTCTTACTACTTCTGGAAAAATGTCAGACTAACTGTGATAACGTAAGAGATTATTGTAAGACGAAACCATACGGCACATATTACAGCGAACCTAAAAAAATGAATAACCTCGATACCAGCCTGATAGAAACCGCGCTGTTAGCTAACAAATGACTCATGCTAGACTGTAAGACGTATAAATACAAGTCTTACCTTTGTTTGAAATTTGTCTTATTGGTGTCTTACAATAATGTCTTACTACTTCTGGAAAAATGTCAGACTAACTGTGATAACGTAAGAGATTATTGTAAGACAAAGCACTAGGCTTACCAAGAAACTAATGCTGTCGATCGTCCAGGTCAAACGTATAAAATCGGATATCCTAGCCTGCAACTTTAATCGAAACGAACTAGAAATTGCTGGTTCGCTCACTCTGGTGATCGGTGGCTTTGTAACTCCTCCAGTCGTGAAGCTTGGCTGGCGACGGATTCCGAGTAGTTAGCGGTCACGGACAATATCACGCCGCAGGGAAAGGCCCGGCGGTAAAACCCACGGGCCGGCGAGACGATACCGACGATCGTGCTTGAATCCGAAAATCAAGCGACAGCCTCAGCCATGCTCAAGATGTTGAAGTTCGCGGCCTAGACTCGATCGCGCCCCATCCCTACAACTGGATGGGGTTTTTAAAATTTTTGAGAAGAGTGATAATTAAAAGGATTAAGCCCATGAACAACAGCAACTCCGACCGAGAATCCCTTATCCGCAGGGCTTGCCCGGATGGCCACAGAAGTGAATTGATTCCTGTCACCATTACTCCTGAGATGGCCTGCATGATACCTCTGTTTGGGACTGGAACAGGAACGGGAGATTGATCAGGCTGTGACTGAAGATTATGCCCAGACGATGCGAGATGGTGAGTGGAAAGCTGGCTCGGTACTGATTTTCTCTGAGAATCACAAAATCATTGATGGCTATTACCGATTAGCAGCAGTTGCCCAGTCAGGAGTGCCAGTGGAATTTTATCTGGTCAGGGGAGTGCCTCTCAATCTCTAATCCCAGTTGCCCCATCCACACAAAAATGGATAGGGCCCCTTTTTACCCTGTAGCCATCGTAAATCTGATTTTCCGAGAGTTCGAGCCATGTAAGCTTAGACAGTTGCCCGATCACCTCTGGGATACAGGTAATCTGATTTCCACGGAGGTCAAGCATTTTCAGATTGGACAGTTGCCCGAGCGCTTCTGGTATGAAGCTAATCTGATTGTTATAGAGGTAAAGCTTTATCAGATTGGACAGTTGCCCGAGCGCTTCTGGTATGAAGCTAATCTGATTTTCACCGAGGTCAAGCATTTCCAGATTGGACAGTTGCCCGAGCGCCTCTGGAATGGAGGTAATCTGATTGTCAGCGAGGTCAAGGTTTATCAGATGCGTACACTTGACAATTTCTGGGGGCACTTCTTCCAGCCCTGAATCCGACAAATTCAATTTTGTTAATTTTTCCTCGGCAGCCCGCTCAATTCGCCGCACTGCTTCCTCTCTAGTCATGTCCTTTACCTGACGGGGTGACAACGCGGCTGAAACCTTTACGGGCAAAGCGTTAAGGCTCCTGAACCTCCAAAAAGATATCAGCGATTATTCCTGGGCTTATCGACAATTATGATAGTAGCGATCGCCGCCGTTCCTTATTAGACCTTATCTACCCCCGAAAAAGTAGCGATCGCACGCACATATCTTTTTTGAGGCAGATCAACTCAAACCCTTGTCTAATATGCCTTTTAACTTGCTTGTCACCCCGTCAGGTCCTTTACCTCTCAGCAGTATTCATTTTATTGTGACAAAAGTTTTAGCCAACCATTTCCATAAATGGTTGGTGGCTCTCTCAAGCCATTTCCATAAACGGTACTGGTCGTCCCAAAACCCCTGAAACCTCTGCTGCGTTCATTCTCAACAAACCAGGGTATGAATCAACTTTTCCCTTGATGTTACAAAACTCACCCTTCGAGGGCTTATAGCAATTCCGAAATTTTCCATTCATACCCTGATTAAGCAACACCAAAGAATATCAAGTGAGAGATAAACGCAGTCTAATGAGGCATTTAATTTTGGTATTTTGTGCCTACAGTTTTATCCTCTGGCATACCAAAACCTGCGGATTAAGACGTAGATGGGCAAATAAACCTTTAAACACCTTTACGGAAGCGCTTGAAGCATTTCGGACACCAATATCTTTTAGGTTTGTCAAGTGGCTGAATGAAAATTGGGACGTATTCTCTGCTTACAAAGCTAGTTTGGGCTTTATTTGGGCTTGAAATTTGTTTAAGTCCCGTTAAAAATATCCCTCTAGAAGTACGGTCTCAATATCCAGAAATTGAGTGGCGAAAAATCACCGGACTCAGAAATATCCTTATTTTTTCAGACATTAGATGTAAATATGCTCAAAATCTGTCATCTTTAAGATACAGATTTATGGTGAGTGTTTATTCCTTTTCTAAGCCATTTGTATTTTAGATAACAAATTCTAAAAGAATAAGCCTGAATAATATATTTGCTTTGATCTAGATGGATCAGGGGATTACAGACATTTACCATAAAAAAGCAAGCTATGCCGAATCGACGTGATTTTCTTCTTGGTGGGACTGTAGCTGCGGCTGCGACCTTGTTACCAAATAAATTGACTGCTCAAACTCCAACCAATCGACCGGAAATGGCAGCTTTACAGGAAGGATATGTGGGACAGTATCAGGGTGGTGTGTACTTACTGCCAGCCAATGATGAGACAGTCCAATGGGGTTGGTTTAATAATGCAGAGACACCCCGCGCTCGGATTAAATCAGGGGACACCGTTGTCATGGAAACCATGATGGCTTCCATGAATCAAATTTTGCCGGGGGTATCGATCGAAGAAATTACTAGACTGCGGGTAAATAATCCCGGTCGTGGACCCCATACGATTACAGGACCGATCTTTGTAGAGGGCGCAGCACCCGGAGATACTCTCAAAGTCAAAATTAATCGGATTGTGCCTCGTACCTATGGCTCCAACTGGAACCTGCCGGGTAATCTTGCCCTAGGGCAATTCCCAACTAGCTTCCCTGAACCCCAAGTAAAACATTTCTTCCTTGACCTCAAGCGTGGGGTTACAGAATTTTTGCCGGGGATTGAATTACCTGTGCGTCCGTTCCCCGGTATTCTTGGGGTGGCGAGGGCTGAAAGTGGACAATATAGCACCGTACCCCCTGGACCTTTTGGCGGAAACCTCGACTGTAGAGAACTAGTAGAAGGCACAACGATTTACTTACCAGTGTTTGTGGATGGAGCTTTATTGTGGTCTGGGGATTCCCATGCGGTGCAAGGTAATGGTGAGATTAATTTAACAGCGATCGAGTCTGCCTTTAATGAACTGAACCTGACTGTAGAAGTAATTAAGGGTAAACGCCTGACTTGGCCACGGATTGAGTCAGATACTCATTGGATAACGATGGGTTATGATCGAGACCTCAATATTGCGATCAATATTCTGGAAGAAGAAACCCTAAAATTTCTTGCTGAATCTAAAGGCTTAAACAGTACTGAAGCTCGTCAATACATGGCAAACTACGGTGATTGTCGAGTAGCAGAGGTGGTCAATCAACTAAAAGGGGTCTATTGCATGTTACCGAAACAACCAACTCCAGTCCTTGCCCCTAACCCTACCAGTGATACCTCAGATAGTTTTGTCACCCATGCCATCGATGGTGATGCAATGCAGGCTATGAACATGGCGGCCATGAGTCTAATTGAGAGAATGCAGACCCTAAAAGGACTTGTACCCCTTGATGCCTATTCCCTTGCCAGTTTAGCCATGGATGCACGGATTGGCAAAATAGAGCCGGGAGCAAAACATCTACATTGCTTGATGCCCAAGTCTCTCTGGGTCAGAAGTTAACAGCAGTTCAGTCCTCAATTCTGCTTTCGCTTGCTCGATTGCCTCTGCCTGCGATACCTTAATGCCAGCCAGCTCTGCCAGAATTGGTTCAGTTTTTCGGGTAAGCATTTCTGTAATACGCGCGTCTAACAGGCTGTCAGACAACTGAATTGTTACGTCAGAGGCTTGTCGTCCTACGTTAGAGAGTGTGGGTAAGACAACAGAGCCATCGGACAGCGCCTCGATATTTAGCCGCAAAACTTCCATCAAAATTTTAGAGTGATCGTACCCGTGCGGAGTATTTGCGGGATACCGGTTTCTGCCTAGGTTGTTCATTGCTTCCAGTAAATCTGCGTCACAGCGGAAGGTAATAGACTTCTTTTCAGTCATACATTTTACCAATGTCTTATAGTGTCTCAATCGTAAGACATTACTTGATTCTTGGTAACACGTATAAGCACAAAATAGTCTTTACTTATTTTTATTCGTCTTACTTATGTCTGACAATTCAGCCTTACTACCTCTGGAAAGTAATCTTACTATTTGTGATGCTGTAATACAGCACGTAAGACAAAACACCAGGCTTACCACAAAACTAATGCCCTAGCGAATCGCCGTCCAACGCATAGTATCTGATGTGCCTGCCTGGAACGAAGATCGCTCCATCGCTCGAAATTGCAGGTTCGCCAGCGATGGAGCGATCGGCGACTTCATCATTCCTCCCATAGTAGTGCGGGAAAGTGGGGGATAGAAAATTGTCGTCGGCTATGGACAATATCAGACCGCAGTTCTGCCCCATCTCTAAAAGGATGGGGTCATTTAAAATATTTGAATATGAGATAACGTTTCTTATCTGACATTCACCCAACCGACTCACCCGCCATGAAACTCGCGAACGCCACCCATCAACCCAGTCTCCAAGTTGTTGCCACCAACACAGCCACAGAACAGCTCGTCTGTATGTGGTTACACGGTAAGTCTAAGACCACTCAAAAACTCTACCGCCGGGTGTCGGGTCTATTGTTGGGGGCGGTCGGGAAGCCAGCACAGCATCTCACGCTGGGCGACCTGCAAAATTTCACGGATACACTGGAGGCGCGGGGCTTATCCACTTCATCCCGTCGCACATATATAGCGGTGGTCAAGTCTCTACTTTCATTCGGACACAAAACCGGGCTTATCCAAGTTAATGCTGGGGCTGCACTGAATACCCCCAAACCAAAAGACACTCTGAGCCAAAAAATCTTAACTGAAGCCGAAGTTAAAATGCTGATTGCATCCGAACCCTGCGAACGGAATCGGTTGATATTCAAGGTTTTCTACTACGCCGGCCTGCGAGTGTCTGAGCTTTGCAGTCTGAACTGGGAGGACTTGACAAGTAACGGTGAGAGCGGCCAACTCTTGATTTACGGCAAGGCCGATAAAACCCGCGTAGTGCTTTTGCCGAAGTCGTTGTACACAGAATTGCTGAACAGTCGAGGCGATGCAGGCAATCTGGAACCAATTTTTAGAAGTCGCAAGAAGTCTGACGGCGGTAGGCTGAATCCGGTTTCTGTAACTCATCTGGTAAAAGCAGCAGCCGTTCGTGTCGGACTTTCTGAGAAGGCATCAGCGCACTGGCTCAGGCACTGCCATGCTTCCCACGCTCTCAACCGGGGAGCGCCCATTCATTTGCTGAGTCAAACTTTGGGCCATGCTTCAGTTGCCACGACGAGCAAATATTTACACGCCAAACCCAACGACTCTAGCGGTCTGTATCTGGCAACTTAGCGGGCGTTTGGGGTTGGGCGGTTCTTGTGGATTGTTGCCGGCGATCGCACTTGCCCAGAGCCAACAGAATACTGGCCACTCTTTTTGGTCAAATAATTTTAGATTTTAGATTCAGATTTTAGATTTTGACAGTGCAGTTGCCGTGCAAACCGCGCAAAAACGGCAATCAAACCGCATCAAAATGCGTCAACTTTCAATCCCTGATAAGGTTTTAGGGCTGTAGTTGCGGTTTGCAGTAACTCCGTAAGTAATGAAGGAGTTTCAATCCCTGATAGGGTTTTAAGTTTTTGTGGCTTAACGCCATAGAAATTATCTCAGCACATCTCCGGGATGAACCGGGGTATAGATTTCTAATTCCCCTTTGGGGTTCACTCTTCAATCATCTCCAAAATCGCTTCGATGTCCGCGAGCGAGGCGGTTGATTTCTTGTGCTTGGCTTTCAGTCTGTTTAGTAGGTCAGCAGCCTCTGGTAGCTCAATTTCAGGGGGTGGGGTATGGTACAGTTCAATCCTCATGTCACTCACTAAATTCTGTAAGCGCCTATTCTCAGCCTTTAACCACGCCACTTCCTCGGCTTCAGTCCTTGTGTCATGCGATTGAGACTGTTTCTTTTCTACTTCGGAACCACCACGACTATGTGCTGTGTCACGCGGTTCGAGTTTTTTGTCAAGTTGTCGGGCATAATCTAAAATAGCGTCAGCCAGGGCGATCGGAACTCGAATGGTGCGAGTTGGGCCACTCTGCCAAGCTGCTTTAAAACGGGAATCTTTGATTGAGTCTTCGTGGCCTTTAGGGTTGGGCATAACAAGTGAATCCCTTGTGTCAAGCGTTTCATTTACTATAGCAGTAACTCTCAAGTAGTTTCAAGCGCGTGACACACGGCTTTTTGTTATTACCAATAGTTAACCGGGTGGTGGCTATTTTTCCGACGGTCTTCTAATTTTTTTTACTTCGGCAAAGACTTAACAGCCCGTCGAAAAAATCCCGCTAGGAGTCTAGGGGAATACTGCAATTTCCCCATTTAGGAAGGGGAAGTGCTACCCGTAAAGTTGGTTAAAGAATCAAGTTTCTCTTCAATTGTTTTGCCGACAAGTCAAAACAGAAAAACCCGGACTGCCATTAAATTGGCTATCCGGGTTTTTTATTCAATTAGTTTCCCCAGCGAGTGGGGAGATTATTGGACAAAGTACGTCGATCCAGATACCAACCACGTCGAGTTTCCATTCAATTAGTTTCCCCAGCGAGTGGGGAGATGGGCGACTGGGATATAGTGCGCCCCCTAGTGACGTTTCCATTCAATTAGTTTCCCCAGCGAGTGGGGAACACGGTACGCATGCAGACGTGGGAGGAGAACGCACTGCGTAATGCGTTTCCATTCAATTAGTTTCCCCAGCGAGTGGGGAGCTCAACCAGCACGCCGTGACCTGTCTACCAGCCCTTACGTTTCCATTCAATTAGTTTCCCCAGCGAGTGGGGAGTGACCTGTGCCAAGTAATCAATCTAAAGGACATAGCCAGTTTCCATTCAATTAGTTTCCCCAGCGAGTGGGGAGAGTTAGTAGAAGAAGTTAAAGTTAGATTCTATGACGATTTACTATTGTTTCCATTCAATTAGTTTCCCCAGCGAGTGGGGATAAAACTCTGTCTGAAGATGCCGATATAAATGTGGATAGTTTCCATTCAATTAGTTTCCCCAACGAGTGGGGAGATAGCTATACTCCCATCAGTAGATAATTGTAGCAACCCAGTTTCCATTCAATTAGTTTCCCCAGCGAGTGGGGAGGGTAAACCGTCTAGATTTGGAATTCGAGAGCGGGAGGAAATGTTTCCATTCAATTAGTTTCCCCAACGAGTGGGGAGATTCGATCACAATCCAACTTCCGCAAACATTAGGTTTGAGTTTCCATTCAATTAGTTTCCCCAACGAGTGGGGAGCGGACGTAGCTGTTGAGGACAAAGGCATTGAAAACCTAGAGTTTCCATTCAATTAGTTTCCCCAACGAGTGGGGAGTTCTCCTTGGATACGATCTTGAGGTAAAAACATGAAAGCTTGTTTCCATTCAATTAGTTTCCCCAACGAGTGGGGAGTGACAAACAAGTCTTGAATTGCCGGAATCTCGAATTTCAAGCCAAGTTTCCATTCAATTAGTTTCCCCAACGAGTGGGGAGACAAATTAAAGCAGGTACTAAGGTCTTTGCTTACGTGTTTCCATTCAATTAGTTTCCCCAACGAGTGGGGAGGAGATGAAGGATATACAGGAGAATACTCAATTGTCTTCTAGTTTCCATTCAATTAGTTTCCCCAACGAGTGGGGAGGGCGGTACGATTCCTGTTCGTGGGTGACTTCGGTCAACTACCACCGTTTCCATTCAATTAGTTTCCCCAACGAGTGGGGAGGGGCAAATGACAGATCTCACGCTAGACGAAATCAAGTTTCCATTCAATTAGTTTCCCCAACGAGTGGGGAGTATATTTTCCAGCAATGAATGATTATAACGACTCTATGTTTCCATTCAATTAGTTTCCCCAACGAGTGGGGAGAAAACATGAAAATTGAGTTAGTAAAGACTGGTTTTGAGTTTCCATTCAATTAGTTTCCCCAACGAGTGGGGAGTCTATATCTCTTCCGTTGTTAACATCTAACGTTTTGTAAGTTTCCATTCAATTAGTTTCCCCAACGAGTGGGGAGTATTTCCTCTATGATACACCCAATACAGCGCAAGGTGTCTAAAGGCCATTTGCGAGGCTCAGATATTTTTTGTGGAACTCACACCTGTGTTCGCTCACAATAATCCTTGAAACCCTTGCCCAGTAATGCTGCGAGGCTCACGACGGAAAAAGGTCGTTTGAGCTAATTTACCACCAGCCTCGCAACCTTAGCTAAATAATCACTGACCCAGGTGCTTTTGTCACCGGCGCTCCCACTCCCAAAACCTCCACCTGTCCCAAAGTATGGCGCGACACCGGATAAAACCGGATGCTATCCTCTTCGAGATTTACCTTGTGCTCAACTCGCGATCGCAATTCATCAAACTTAGCTCGACTGAGTACGCACTCAAAAGCGCTATACTGCACCCAAGTCCCGTAACCTTCCAACAAATCATGCACTTTAGAACGCCGTTTGTTGTCGGGAATATCGTAAATCACCACGTAGAAAAGCAAGGCTTAACGAATTTGGTAAGGTTTATAAAGCTCGGTTGGGTTGTAAACGAATTGTTTGTAGGCTTTGATTTGTTGGTTTAGCAAATCCCACTTAGGCTGCTTGCCAGAGTCAGTTTCAATTTCCTCCTCCATGCGTTCTAAAAAAGCTTTCAGGTACTTGCGCCTGCCAGTATCATTTAAGAAACACCCCCCGTTACTGTAGACAAAATCGTTGCCAGCATCCACAAATCGGCGGTTGACTAAATAAGTAACTAACGAATCAATAATAGGTGCCCGAAATTCCTCAATCAAATCCGAAGCCAAAGCCGCATGGCGTTCCGTTCCCTGGTGCAAACAAGCCGAATACGGATCTAAATCTTGCAATTCGATCAAACTCAACAAATGATTCCAGAGAACTTGATAGCCAAAACTGAGCATAGCATTAACGGGATTACCCGGCGGGCGGCGCGACCTGCCGACAAACACAAAATCTGGATTGCTCAAACACTCTTCAAAAGTAGAAAAATACTGAGCAGCCCCCCGCACCTTCCATCCCCATCAACTTCTCAATAGTTTCAGCTTCCCCAGCTTTTTTGATTAAATGTTCCAAACACTGAATTGCAAAAACAATCGCATCAGAAGCTTGTCGGCGCTGCTGTCGCATCAGGATAACGCGGCTGTTTTTCAGCTTAGCTTGCACAATGCGTCTGGCTACTTGCAAACGTTGAGCAAAACACAACTGTTGCTGATAGCGAGAAAGTTGGCGATAGCCGCGCTCGATAGGAATACTCCGCCCGTAACAGTAACCCATGCGCGAAAGATAAGCGATCGGAATACTCCGCCACAGACAAGTTCTAATTGCTTGAGTTGTGACTTGAGATTGACCAAAAATCAGCAGTTGTTCGAGGAGAGGAAGCTGAATTTCACCGAGTACAGATTCGCCTTTTTTGATGACCAGCATTTCTTGGTGCAAGGAAACGTAACAACCGGGCTGAGAAACGTAGACGGTACGCATAAGCAATAAACCCGCCGCTGCAAATTTGTTGGTTATCTGTCTAAATTTTGGGAATCGCCACGGCGCGGGCTAATTTTCGACGATTCTGGGATAGATTCTAAGGAAGTTGGGATATCTTGGGCGCGAGAGGGTTGGAGGTAACGAACCATTTGGTTGGCGACGGTGGATGCGAAAAAAGTGGCTACTGTGACTAGGAATGTGTTAGAAATTACGGTGGCAAATTCCAGGGGTGCGATTAAGAGGATGATGAGAGTTGACGGCGGCTAGGGAGAAGTTACGAATTGTGGATGCACGGGATGTGATGTACATAGTGCGGTATTTTGTGTTGAATATGGATGGTAAAGCTTGGTTTTAGATAGTGGTTGAGGCCCCCGGCGGCTCTGTGCAGTTGTGGCAGATTTATTGGCGGGCGATCGCTTTTAGGTTAGGAGGTTGTTAGGGGTGATCGCATTTACTAATTCCTGATGTACTTTGAACATGAGGCTAGCTTCTTCAAGTGAGATGAACAGTGGTTTCGGTTCAGCAATAAAATTCAGACAGCCTAGAATCCTTGCTTTCCACTTTTTCTCGGCATCATCACGCCATTGCTTCTCATTGGATGATCGCCAATTCTCAAATACTGCTTTCTTATCTTGTAAACCTTTTAACTGATGAAACAAATCATTTCTCTTGTTGAAAACTTTATTTCCAAATATCCATATGTCAGGATTTTTTTCTGTATCGATTGTTTTCTTAATACTTAAGAATGAGTACAAATCTTGCCCGTACTTGTTGAGATTCCTATTCCATCTTTCATTTTCATTCCATTTAGGATGTTTAGTTTGCGTGATTTCTTCAGAGTAGAATTCATCAACCCATTGACGTAGAAGTCCCTCTACTGCACGGAAACTATGAAACATGGCTTCAACTGTGTTACCCTGTTTTAATCGCACCACTCCTAGATAAGCTGCTTCATATGCCATCCAGTACCAATTAGCTGACTGTTTCCGTTCTTTAAGGTCTTCTGCAAGTTTAGGATAACTTTCGAGTTTGTTGATAAATTTGTCAAACTCAGCAAAGTTCCATTGAATTGCAGCATCTAGTAAGATTTGAATTTCAGGAGCCAGATAGGAAGATAGTAACTCTTTTACCCCCGCATAGTCATGGCGATCGAGTAGTGCTTTAGCCTCTTGTAAGCGGATTCCTTTCAAATAGGTTGAGCCATCCAAAATCTTGGTTAAATTTGAATCGCGCTCGCTACTAACTAAAAATTTAACCCGCTCTCCAAACTGAGCTAAACTTGAAAATTGAACAGCCGAAGAAATAGCCGGAGTCCCTGCTTGGTGGCTAACATAAATTGTTGACTCATTGGGAAAATCGAACTCAGACTTAGAGAATTCTCCTTGAACAAGTTTAAGCACATAATCCCAATCATCTAACCCCTCAGTCGGAGATTGGGGCTTAAGTAAGAGTGGCTTAAGTTCAGCTTGGGGAAACTTGTCTTTTAGATAGGTTTCCAGAATAGGCTGAAGTGTACAGGTGTCTTGCCAGTAAGCAGAATTCGGTTGCCTTTGTTCAGGGCCAAAGACAACAGTCTGATCGGTCAAAATCAAAATAATTTGGTCTATCACTTCATTCTTGTCTATTACCTCATTCTTGATTTGTCCTACAAAGTTATCCAACAAAGGAAATGCAAGATTCCCAAAATATTGCTTTGCCTGGGGTTGGCTGTAAACTGTACCCATAACTCTAGCAGGAGCCAACAAGCGATTATCAGTCCCGTCTGTGGGCGTAAATCCTGGCTTTACTTGACTTCTGACATTTCTAAACAGATCTGTCCACTTATTTTTTTTATCAAGTTGAACATCGCTGCTCCCTGTTGTAATAATCCAAATGTTCATCGCTTTCATTTATTTCCCCAAAGTTGGTTAAAATTGCTTTGACTATTCAAAAAATCTAGGAATTGCTTAGTTTCTACTGAACGATCAGGAAATATAGTTAGCAATTCGATGTATTGATTCTTGAGACGAATTAGATTGCCTGCTTTATCCTTGACATACCGAGGATACATACGATGCCAAATTCGTCCCACTTGACTATCAAATCCTCTTCTAGCAGCCCATCCAGTTAGTTCTGAATTTTTGATAGACTGCCGATCAAAATAATTCCCATGAAACCACTGGATAGCTTGACTATCGCCGTTATCTTGAGCAATGCGTCCCCAAACCTGAACATTAGTCGGATGCCAGGTTTCGCGCCAGTTTTTCACATAGCCATTAGGTTGATACCCTTCTGACTGAAGCCATGCGATCGCGCTTGCTTGTGTTTCTTGCAAAAATTGAGTTACACTACTTAAGCCAGAGGCGTTATTGAGAACCCACAGCTTTTCTGACTCTTGCAAAAACTCCCAGTGACAACCAATCATTGGCTTGTCATCGTTTTTGAAATAACTTACATCAAAACTTCTATCAAACAGTTTGTGGTGAATCCGTCGCCAAGATTTGCCAAAACCGCCAAGTAACATTGAGAATCGAATTAGTTGTCGTAAGAACTGCCTAAGCTCTGTTGAAATTTCGCTAACCTGCAATAGATCAAACCTGCCAATCTTCAACTTGTAAATTGGCATTGAGACTCCTTTGCCATTTTGTCTGTAGATATGTTCTCCTAGCTGAATATCCTTATCATCTACGGCAAACAAAATACCAACATTGCCAACGGTTGCTCCCCCATCAATTCCTCCCCAAATTTTTTGAGTTAATGCTTTAGCAACGGCTTCATTCGTTATCCCTGCCAATATTCGTAAGGTATGCCCTCGCAGCACAGCTTTGAACATATTGGGGCGAAATTCCGCTGTTCTATTCAATAGTTGAGAGGTGATTCCCTGTCCGCTCAAAATAGCAGAAAAAATTACGCGCTTGCAGTTTTCAATTGGGGTAATAGATTCATCTTTATTGACCTTATCAACATAGCCATAGCCAGCACTAACTCGTGAACCAATACCGCTACCAAGCGCACGTTCCCAGATTTCCCAAATTTTGTCCCACTCTGTTTTGCTAAGCGGTTTAGTGCAAGAAATTCCAAACTTAAATCTGGGTTGGTACAGCGAGATTTGAACGTTGGCTGTATGGCTTGCGCTACTTTGCATTACTTGATAGGGTTGTTGACCGTGAACCACATCAACAAGGCGATCGCGTTTTTTCCAAGACGCCATATCGGGATAACCACCGTGGAAGCGCAGGAGGCCCGGTACTGTTCTTTTCTCGCCCCGATCCGTTTTCTCTGTTCCTCCACAATAGCGATCGCGCTCTGCATCTGTTAGGCAAGCTCTACGGAACGCACCCTTCATGCTAGAACCAGGGAAAAACGGTAATCCCTTCGCACCAATAACCGGACGAATTACATCTTCATCCTGACCACTATTGGTAATTAAGCGCCAGCGAATTTGGTATTTTTGCGTATGCACATCTGCACCAAACTCAGGCAACTTTACCGCTGGTTGAACCTGCGGGCGTTTCCAAATTGGAATATTTTTATCGACTGTTTCTGGTGCAGGTGGACAACCATTTAACCATTGATTAATCCACTTCGTTGCAGGTTCAACATTTCCTGCATATTGAATTTTTCCCCGGTCAGGAATCTGAGCCTGAAACATTAAGGGAACATTATTTGCATCTTCATTACTCATCTTCATTCCCCTCAAAATCGTTCTCTGGTTTAGAAGACTTATAGCGTTGCGACCACCAAACTATGCAGTCGCAGAATTGAATCAGCACCGCTAGAGCTACTTTTCGCTGCTTGTCATCAAAACTCCAAAGGTAGTCTGTGATACGTTTGATGGCTTCTCTATCAGTTGGCTCAATCTTATCGTCAGGAAGGTTAATTCCTGCATAGGTCATCAGTTGGCAAAAACGTTGCCAAGCATCTGCCCAATAATTACTTGCTGCTGTAGGAAAGTAAACATCTTTTTTCTTGTCATATAATCGGAGTTGTTCACCCCAAAATCGTTCAAGTCCATAGGATGCGGCTGTTCGCATCTTATATGCTTGATTATGTGCGCCTTTATCGCAATGCTCGAAAACCAAATCGTGGGCAATTTGATCTAAGTTATAAGATTCCAAAGCCATACCTATACCTCCTTCAATGTCATTTCACAGTGACCAAAACCAATAGACTCTAATCCGCCTAGATAGATATCAGCTTTACCGAGATAGATATCAGATTTGTTGCTATTACAAAAAGGTTGCCAAAATTTCTGCGACTCAGAAGATTCACTTTGATTTAACTTCTTGATAGCAACTGGAAACACCATAATTGTTCCCTCTGGCAAAGCTTCAGTATTAAAAAATGCCTTACCTTTAGCTCGTTTCTGCTCTTTTTCCAGCGCTACTCTAGTTTGTCGATACAGAGCCATATCGTGAATCATACCAATTTCGTCATCACCCACTACAACGGCTGGCAACTCTTTACCATCTGGAAACCAATCTTTCAAATCTTTATTCGGATGTTCGATACTCAGAAAACCAAAGTTGAAAAATAGTTTTTGGCTGTCATTGATATTGAAGAGCTTTAATTTTGTTGAGCTGGTATAAAGAGCAGGTTCATCGGCTGTGATGCCAGTAATTCGCTTATAGCGTTTCAGTAATTTCGGACAACTTACCCACACTATCGGCTGTCCCGGACAGAAAACTGGAAGCCAAAGAATTGAGGCGTATTCAAACTTCACTACTGATTCTGTAGTGTTTTCCGATAACTCTGATCCGGCTTCATGCCCATACCAATAACCAGCTTCCGTTTCATCGTGAGACTGGCGCATTTCAGAGCGCAATCGCCCACGAATCGAGCTACCTGGAATAATTCCCGTTTTAGTGAATTGATCTCTAAAAATCAAATTCAGATTGCCACTTTCCTCGCCAGCAGTTGCACCCACGTGTAAGGGAGCAAGTGTTTCAATAATACCGTAAGCTTTTTTGTACATTAGTCTTCCACTCCTTCAATATTGATAGGTAGGCATAAGCCACAACCAAACTTTTTTAACAAGCCCTTCTCTGGAAACCAGTCTTTTGGGAAATCCCACCAAGTCTGATTTAAGGGTTCTTTGAGGACATAAACGCTTCCAGCCGGAACTGCATAACGTCCGCGAGATAAACGTCCAGCTCTGCGTGTCTGAAACTCTTCTTTGTCATTGTCGCCATATCCAATTCGGTAGCGATAGGGAACGGCTTTATCCGTCAGTAGTTTAATTTTGCTGTAATCATTGGCGAAGTTTTGATGCTGAGGATATCGACGCGAAAGCGCATTTGAACCCCAAACACCAGGGCTTATTAATGCAAAGGCTTTTTGAATAGGATCTCGCAACCGTTTAACAATTGGGCTATCATCTGTTAATTCAAAGCTGTTGACCTCAACCATATGACTTTCTCCACCAAACTGATACCACCCGCTCGGTAATTCATAAGTCGAGAGGTAAACCAAACAAGTATCTTCCTTCATCTGAACAGCATTTTCTAGGAATAACCCATCTTGTTCTAATGTATGTCGCTCATCCTTTTTCATTCTGGGATGTAATACAGAAATATGTTCCCAGCATTTTTTATCAACTGAAGGAGACTTACCGTTGGCATCTTGTCGAATGACTTCTGGCTCATCATCCCAGTAATCAAGTCTTAGCCAGTGATACTCGGATTCGCTTTTTTTAACTTCTTCAATTAGATCTGTTTCTCCATTTTTTGCTGCTACTTGAGACTTTAGACACCATTTATGGGACATTATTTGCCACTTATCTGAGGCATCCTCACTAACAACCTTATGGCGCGGTAGTGGAACATAAAAATCGTCTAGTTGATCTACTTTTGCCCAAAACGGACCGGCGATATATAGCTTATGTCGAAGTTCATTATGGGTCGCAAACTGTTTATCTTTGTTGGCACTGAAAAATAAACCTGACAAGGTTGCAGCATCAGGAGGAAATTTAGAGCCTGATTTACCTACCAAGTTTTCTGGCGAGAGGAATGCACCTGCACTGCCGTACATTAATCCCAAAGGTTGAATTGCAATCAAGAATTTGAACATAGCTGCCAACCAATATTAATTAAACCATCAATCCACTCAATAAGTGTTCTTTCGTCAATCACCGCTGTTTCAGAATCTTTGTCCGTGCGCCCTATCAGTTCGGCACGCTCGCCAAAATATAAATCAAACAAAGCAAGTGCGATGCGGTCATCAACGTTGTCTGATTTCTCTTTTAACCGAATCGCATGACGGGCTTTCAGTTCTTCCCAATCATTGTAAATATGAGTCCAATTTGGATTCTCTCCCCAAGTCTTCCCATCCCGATCGCGATACTTTGTCAGAATATCCAGATAATTCCAAGGACAAGTCCACTGCACGAATTGACCGCTATTGAATACCACCCGAATTGTAATCCGATCGCGCCCCAAACTCTTCGCCCGTTTCTCGGCTTCCCGACAGTGTTGCAAAATATCTCGTTGCGGTATGCTAGGTCCTGCCCAAACAAAACCAACGCTGACCGTAATATCCTGTTCGTGCTGATTCCATTGTTTGTTCAATTCCATTAACCACTTGAGTGCTGCTGAAGTAGGTATAGGTGCTTTGGGATTTTTACTATAAAGCACTCCCATAAAATCATCACCACCTGCATAAACAACTCGCCCTAAGTCACGGGGGAAATCACATTTGAAATTTCTACCCCATTTCCGCATTGCATTGCTGAACTCTTTAAGCTGTTGTGTGTCATTAGGATCTTTAACAAGCTCTTTTAGTTTCTTGCCAACTTCATCGCCATCTCCCATAAACCAACCCGTCCAGTGTCCTGGTTGACCTGGTTTAGGTAATCGAACCATTTCAGAGAAACTTTTAAGGCCAAACTCCTTACCCAAATGTTCTCCAATATCGTCATAGCGAGTGACTAATCTTTTTACTAACTCAGGAATACTCAACTTCTCACTTGAATCGAGAAATTTACCTTCAAATGGATCGTCGCTAGGAGTTTCTAGAATTTGAGATAGCCGCTGATAAAAATCTTTCTGTTCTTGTGTTTCTTTTGGTGTGAGCGCTCGCCCCGGGTCTTTTGACTCTTTACCTAATTGATGCCATGCGATCGCATCCGTCCCTGTCAAACTGGAACTCTCACCTACCCAATTAATAGCTGTCCAATCTCGTTTCAGTTTCCGGCGTTCTAAATCCCGCATTGCTGCATCGGGATTTTTACCAGTCCCCCAAAATACTTCCCAGGTATAGCTACCCCAGCGTTCCCACTCGCCTTTCTGTTGTCCCTTTTGTTCTTCCGTTTGTGACCAGTAATACTTTTCAGCAGGTACGTTCTTTTCTACCCATTTTCGGCAAACCTCCAAAACTTTTTGCCACTCATCCAAGAGAGTCTTCCTCACAATATTTTGGTCAAATACCTTCTCGCCCCTAACCAAAATTCGGTTTGGCATTCCTTCTTTGACATTAGGGAGTCCGGGAGAAATGATCTCTAAGCCAAGGCACTCTGCCTGTTCTACAATTTTGGAACTTAAGTAAGACAGGATCAGTGAAGCCCCAAATAAATCTCGGAGTTTCCGGGATTTCTCGATAAAGCCTTGAACGGGTGCAAACGAGATCGCGGTATATGCAGACATAAATTCAATTTTAAGGCGGGCAATGCCCCCCTGAATGCTGCTGGTAGTGTCCCCAGTCGCTAACTGCTTAAGTTCTACTCAACTCAATATATCAGCCGAGCCAGCTTCGAGTCTCGCAATTTACAATATTTATCAAATCTCTTGGAAAACCTACAGCTCTCTAAATAAGGGCTTTGAGGATTTTCTATTTTTTGTGTCAATATTGTCTTTTCCTTGACTTTTACTCACTTTACCCCCATCATGGCAAAAAAACCAACCCCTCACCCCTATGCCGACAAACTAACGTTCGATCGCATCATGCTCCTCATCGCCACATTGGTAAACCATCCGGGTGTCGGACACTCTGACACCGAAACCTCCGACACTAAATATCACGATGCCTTGCTAGAAGTTCAATCTCAATTACAGAAAATTGCCACCGAGTCCACCAGCATCGATTTTCCAGAAAACTATCCTGCAATTCCTACCATTCGCAAAGATTTAGAAACTTTGCGCCACTACGGAATCCTTGACAAACGAATGTATCGCTTCGGATATTATCTCGGTACCGGCGCAATGAGTCGCGATGAACTACTATTCGCATTTCAAGCCATAGCATCTCAAGCCAAATATCAAGGAAATCCTCAAGCCCGCCAAATTTGTGAAAAACTCACTAAACGGTTGCGCGGATTAGATATCGAGCTCAAAGGTCAATTGTTCTATCCCGTTCGCGAACAACTAAATCGTGCGATTATTTACACCGACCCTGTAGAAATGCTCGATCGCCAAGAATATCGCAATACCCTATTTCACAAACTAGACATCGTAGAAACAGCCATAATTCAAGGCCAAGCGATCGAACTTTTCCGTCAAAACAATTATTACGGTAAAAGCCATCTCGGTTTCCGGCGAATCTGGCCTCTGCAACTGATTTATCACGACATCGCCTGGTATCTGATTTGCGAAAATTACGAAAACGGACACTTGACTGTAGAACGGGTGAATCGCTTTACCGACCACTGCAAAATTATCGATGTAGAAGCGCGTGGTTTAGCCCCACAGCAACAAAGTCTGAAAATAGCTCACAAATTGTTAAAAAATGGTTGGGGGCTGTTCTTGGGCAAGCCAGAGCAACAACAGGCTGAATTGCAGGGTACGCTGAAGTTGCAAAAAGTGAAGGTGCGGTTTTTTGAGAAGGTAGTTGGATTTATTCTAGAGGGCGATCGGCGGCATCCGCGACAAAAAAAGATTAAGGAAGGCCCAAGGGATAGTTTTGGCAATCTGCTTTATGTGGATTATCAGATCGATTTGCCCGATCGCTCCTTGAACGAATTTAGTCTTTGGGTGAACAGATATATGGATAGCGCCCAAGTGCTTTCCCCGCCGAGTTTGGTAGAAAAACACCGACAAGCAGCGAGAGATTTAGCCGATCGATACAGCTAACAGGACTTAAACAACAAATCCTTGCTAAGAATGCTCTAACCCGGTGTACGTAACACTTTCACGTCAAAGTACAGCGTCCGGTGGCAGACTATATATCGGTGAAGTTAGCAAAACTGATAACACAGTAGCTTTAGTAGCGACACATTTATCTTCCAGCAATATATGAGAATTAGTTAATATCCTGATGATTACAGGAGTTCAAGTTTGGAGCGAAAACACTATTGACTTTGGGAGGCTAATCTAGCCAATATCGACGCACCTTGCTTGGTCGGTGTAACCCTTATGATTTGGTTGAGGTGCGTCGATGCTTTGCAGGGGTTGAGTTTGAGGCTTATAGTTGGATGCTTTTTATTGTTTACCTGTGCTATATTTTAGCGGTGCGTCGATTTGACGGCTGAATCCCGCACTGGGTATAGTCTGTGCGGCGAACTCTCCCCACTCGCTGGGGAAACTAATTGAATGGAAACTCTAATGCACTAACCGACTGAAATCCGCGTATGTCTCCCCACTCGCTGGGGAAACTAATTGAATGGAAACTGTCAAGCATTTTACTTAACAAGGCTTGAATTGATTCCTCCCCACTCGCTGGGGAAACTAATTGAATGGAAACTCCTACATGTGGATACTCAGTGTTTTCGTCAAGTCTCCCCACTCGCTGGGGAAACTAATTGAATGGAAACTTGTGGGCGACCGCATTTCCCACTATTGTGTAGGTAACCTCCCCACTCGCTGGGGAAACTAATTGAATGGAAACGCTTTAACAGACTGTGCTTGCGAGAGGGATGTCACAAAGCTCCCCACTCGCTGGGGAAACTAATTGAATGGAAACTTTACAGTTCCATTTGCCACGATGCCCCAAGGCTCCAAGAACTCCCCACTCGCTGGGGAAACTAATTGAATGGAAACTCAAAATGAAGATGAGCTTTGGTTGGGGCGTTTACCTTCCCACTCGCTGGGGAAACTAATTGAATGGAAACGAAACAAAAATATATTCATTTCCTGATGCTAAGTTTAGCTTCTCCCCACTCGCTGGGGAAACTAATTGAATGGAAACCACTGACCGTCGAACCCTTGCCAGCGATTTTTGTA
>Ga0256856_1000002_pt1 | contig 31182 bp, 29 predicted proteins | sample BONt10_FD_181175 | JGI IMG/M metagenome (GOLD analysis project Ga0256856, IMG submission 181175) | Terrestrial sediment cell enrichment communities from Utah, United States - BONCAT_SYTO_Terrestrial_sediment - 10 | ecosystem: Environmental > Terrestrial > Deep subsurface > Rock core/Sediment... | reverse complement strand
TCCCACAGTATACACATGGCAGTTAGTATCCAATCAGCTCAATCTATTTTCTCGAACACCGAGATTGCGAGCATTGTTCCGGCTACCACGGAAGCGTTCTACAAACTCAGCGTTGAAGACCAACTGGCACTGCTCTGGTATGCCTACACCGAAATGGGTGTTTCCATCACCGCCGCCGCCCCAGGAGTAGCCAGCATGGCGCTTGTCGAAGGCGTCCTCAACGAAATTAAGCAGATGTCGCCGGAGGCTCAAAGCAAAACGATGTTTGACCTAGCCAGCAACGCCGACACCACGATCGGGCGGATTTACACTTCCTTGCGTGTCAATACCAAACTCGGTTTCTGGTACGAGTTGGGACAGTTGATGAAACAGGGCATTGTCGCTCCGATCCCCGCTGGCTATCAAATGTCTCCCGAAGCCACCAGAGTTCTAGAAACCATCAAGACACTAGATCCGGGTCAGCAAATTACGGTACTTCGCAATACCGTAGTTAACATGGGCTACGACCCTGCTTTTAGCCAAGAGTACGGCAAACGCTCGGCCCCCCGCAGCACTCCCACGGCTCCTGAAGAGCGGGTGAAAACCCAAATTGAGGGTATCACCGAGCAGACTGTGCTCAGCTACATCGACTACATGAACGCCTTCGACTTCACCCCAGCAGTCGGTTTATTTGCTGAAGAAGGTGCCCTGCAACCGCCTTTCCAAAAGCCGATCGTCGGTCGCGAAGCTATCCTCAACTATATGCGGGAAGAGTGCGTCGGACTGAAAATGATGCCGCAGCAAGGCGTATCGGAACCTGCAGAAGATGGCTACCGCCAAGTGAAAGTCACCGGCAAAGTCGAAACTCCCTGGTTCGGATCGAATGTGGGTATGAACATCGCGTGGCGGTTTTTGCTCGATCCCCAAGGTCAAATTTTCTTTGTGGCGATCGACTTGTTGGCATCTCCTAAGGAATTGGTCAATTTGATGCGCAAATAGAATATTCGGGTTCGGTCTGTCAAACAGGCTTGCCCAGAAACCCAGATGCCTACAGGTGTCTGGGTTTCTACCATTAAAGATTAAAGATTAAAGATTAAAGAATTGAAGAATTGGGAATGACTGATGACTACGAGGGGTTGTGGCTTGCCTACAGTTGCATTTTTTTTGAAATTAGTATTGATTTGGCTCGATCGCTCTCAAAGGTGCGATCGACGCTCTCGGGTTCCTCCTTTTTTCGGAGAATTATTTTCCTGCCCCTACTTATATCTTTTGAGGGATTTGCTGCGACAAAGAGAATGATTACAGTATACTCATTCATCTTAAATCACTTGTTTTATGACCGCAACAACTCGACCTATTATAACTAGCTCTATAAAGATTGCCGGCATCACAAAGCCAACTGTACTGCGATATTTTGAAACTTTAAACGCGGGCGATTTTGACGCTACGGCTAATTTATTTGCTGAGGACGGGGTGCTGCACGCGCCGTTTGAAGAGCCAATTATCGGCAGCAGCTCGATCGCTACTTATCTAAAAACAGAAGCGCGAGGAATGCAGCTCGAACCCCAGCAAGGTGTCAGCCAAATTTTAGAAGATGGCAATGTAGAAGTTCAGGTCAGCGGCCGGGTACAAACTTCCGCCTTTGGTATTAATGTCGCATGGCTGTTCTTGCTCAATTCTGACAAAAAAATCCTTTCTGTCACCGTCAAACTGTTAGCTTCTCCCCAAGAATTGCTAAATCTGCGGTCGCAGACGAAATTTGATGTTTAATAAGCTGTTTCAGATTTAAATTGCCTATTTGGGTTTGACCTGTCGATCGCACGTAATGGCTAAAGTCATGCGATGGACAGGTTGCTCGGCTTTTTATCAAAGAACTGGGTCTAAAACCCCGTCCTTCTAGGACGGCTTTGATGATTTTCCGCAAAAGTGCTGCAAGAGGTAGTATACTAGATTAAGCGCATTAAATGTCGAACCAATGCTAGTTATTGAATACAAAATCAAGGCAAAACAATTTCAATATCGAGCGATAAAGGAAGCCATTCGGACGGTGCAATTCATCCGAAACAAATCCATTCGCTACTGGATAGATGCACCCCGCGAGGCTAAAATCGATCGGTTTGCCTTGAAGAAGTATTCTACAGAACTACGTAATGAATTCCAATTTGTCAAAGACCTTAATTCAATGGCAGTGCAAGCTGCTGCCGAACGCGGATGGCAAGCAATATCTAGGTTTTACGACAATTGCAAGTCAAAGAAACCGGGTAAAAAAGGCTATCCGCAATTCCAGCGCGATAACCGTTCGGTTGAATACAAAACAAGCGGATGGTCGCTCAACTCTACCAAAAGGCGAATTACCATCACCGATAAAAAGGGGATCGGGAAGCTTAAATTACTGGGTAAATGGGATATCCATACTTACCCGGTCAAAGCTATTAAACGAGTGAGGTTGGTGCGCCGTGCCGACGGCTATTATTGCCAGTTTTGCGTTGATGTTGAGTTGAGCGATACTCAACCTAAAACAGGGAAAGAGATCGGTTTAGATTTGGGCTGGGAATCTTTTTACACGGATTCAAACGGACATCAAGAACCGAATCCAAAATTCTTGCGTAAGGCAGAACCTAGTATCAGGCACGCTCAACGTCAAATTTACAAGAAAAAGAAAGGATCGAACAATCGTCGCTCATCCTTAGCGAGATATTCCAAGAAACACTTAAGAGTAAGTAGGCAACGTACCGAACACGCCAAGAGATTGGCGCGTCATGTTTGCAAATCTAACGATTTAGTAGCCTATGAAGACTTAAGAGTTAGCAATATGCTCAAAAACTACTGTTTAGCTAAGTCGATAGCTGATGCGAGTTGGTATCAGTTCAGAGAGGGGATCGAGCATTTTGCTACTAAGTTTGGGAAATCTGCTGTTGCTGTCTCGCCTCACTACACGAGCTCTGAATGCAGTCAGTGCAAACGTATTGTTAAAAAGTCTTTGAGTACAAGAACTCACCTTTGTACTTGTGGTTGCATTCTTCACCGGGATACAAATGCGGCAATCAACATTTTGCTTAAAGCAAAATCTAGGGACGGGCAGTCCCGAAGTAACGCTAATGGAGTTGGAACCTCTACTTTACTTGGGGCAACCCTGGTTGAGCAAGTTCTGACGTTGAAATTAGAATCCCCGTCCTTTTAGGGCGGGGAGTGTCAAAGCAAGAATGAGGCAGAAACCGGGTTGTTTATTCAAATCTCTGGTGAAGTGCGGCTAAGGGTATAAAGACCGCGTTGCTTCGGTATTTGTGCGATCGGGACTGTACCCCTACAATCTTACAGTCTCAAGCGAGAGGGACGATACTGCACGAAAAAGTGGCTGTCACCGCACCGTGCGACAGACAGCCAAAGCGAGTCAAAAAGTGCATTGTCAATGACTAAGGACTAATGACTAATTAAGATTTTTCCGGCAAACTTGCTTCCAACTTCAGACAGTTGCGACCGTCTATTTGCAAAGTGTAGTCCACCCGATCCATAAGTCTGCTCATAATCAGCCAGCCGTAGCCGCTTTCCTGTTTAGCTTCCGGTCTCGGTGGATTGTAAGTATCCATTTCGTAACCTTTACCGTAATCCCAAATTTCTAAACCAATATCCCTATTTTTTAAATTCAAGCGAATTAACACGGGCAAATTGGGTTGATCTTTGTGAGCATGGCGGATCACGTTAGAATAGGCTTCTGCTAACACCAAGCGCAAACGATTCGACTGACGCGGCCAATCGACGTGCTCTCCTAGCTCTACTTCCAAACTGCTCAGCAACCAATTTTCAACAATTGTTAAAAACCGCAAGTCGCTTGGCACATGAAGCTCAGTATTCATAAAAAAATCCCGTAAGTTTGAAAACCCTGTGTCTTGACACCAGGTATAAAACACGACGCGCCGAATTGATTCGGCCTCAATACTTGTCGCTACTCGGGGGATACTAGCCTTTTATGTTGAAAAATCAGGCATTCGTCATTCGGTAGAAGGCAGAAGTTAAGAGTATTGTTGAAAACTTTAGTCATGGGTCTACACCCCATTAACAAGTGATAATTATACCGAGACTGCAAGCAGCGAAGTATAAAAAATCTTTGTTTCAATCCCTGACTTTTAAGCGTTGGTTTTTTCTGACGAATGCCTTCTACTTTAAACCTTTACAGGTGTTTAATCCCCCAGGAAAGCGATTCACGAAACTAGCTGCGCGCGACGATCGCGGGCTAGGTTTTTTACTGTGGACTATAACGCAGTCCTTTGCGGGACTACTCTGTGGGCCGTCAACAAGCAGGGCTTCAGTTTTTTCGGCTCTCACCCCCGACGCGATGGCCGGGAGTCGCTGACAGATTCAGAGAACCTCCAGAGAGAGTATGGTTTGGTCGTCTTCCTGAACGGGATTGTCAGCTCGGATGTGAGCCAACAAATTGTCCAAGTTGAAGGAACCAGGTTCCTGAATCAAGAGTTGCCAAAGCCCTTCTTGTTGTAGCATAGAACGGGTTTGTTCACCCCCAGGGACCGCTTCAGTGGTCACGCTAGCTTCAGTAATCCCGTCACTCGTTAGCAGAAATACATCTCCTGACTTTAATTCGATCGTACCTGCTTTGCCTCTCCAAACTGGTAGTATCCCCAAGGGAATGCCACGAGCTTTCAGGAAATTCGGCTCGGCTGGCGTTTTACCGCTAGCGGCTTGAGCTTTCACCTCCGAGTGAGACCAAACGATCGGGTAAATGTGACCGGCATTAGCAAAGGCGAGGTGTCCCGTTGACGGAGTGTAACGAGCAACAACCATTGTAATAAAATGGTTGTTGCCGATCAGGTCGTCAGACATACTGCTATTCATATTGTGCATAACTCGATCGGGTTCGGGAGAAACTTCTTGGGAAAGTTCCCGCCGCATCACCGAAATCGCGCTGGCCATAAATAGAGCAGCCGGAACTCCCTTACCCGAAACATCTCCCACCGCTATCCAAATATCCCCTTGGGAGTGGACGTAGACTTCAAAAAAGTCGCCGCCCACTTCCCGCGCGGGATAGCAGCAAGCTTGCACCCTGACAGTTTCAAAATCCGGCCAACTTTGGCGCAACAAGTTTGTTTGGATTTGGCGAGCCACTTCCAACTCGTTTTGCATCTGCTTGGCTAAATCCAGAGTGCGCTGGTATAGCTTAGCTTGAGACAAAGCCAGAGCAGCTTGAGCTGCTACACCTTCTATTAACTCTATATCTTCTGCCGACCAAGGGTTAGTGCCGCCAATCTGGCACAAAGCCAGTACCGCCAGCAATTCTTGCTGGTAAGTCAGGGGGACGGCAATCTCAACCGATTTACCGTCCCCCCCACTGTTTGGGTTCACTTGAGTTTGGCGGCTGGCTACGGCTTGAACCAGCAAATTTTCATCAAAAGAAAACTGAATTGCCCCGTCGGTTTGGGCTTGGTAGGGGAAGGTACTCGGCAATAGTCGATCGGTCTCTACCGGCCGCAGCATACAATAGTTGGCTTCAAAAGTTTGACCTACGGTTTGAACAATAGTTTGTACCATACTAGAGTAATCTAGCGACCCGCGAATCACGCTCATTACCTCATTGAACAGAGATTCTTTGCGCAAAGCGCGGCGCAATGCAACGCTGCGCTGCTTGTAGTATTTGTAAGTTTCTGAGGCTTGATTGATCACCAATTTGAGTTCTTCTGGATTCCACGGTTTGGTGATGTATTTGAAGACTTGACCTGAGTTGATGGCCTCGACCAAATCTTCAACATCTGTGTATCCCGTTAGCAGAATCCGAATCGTATCGGGAAATCGCTCGACTGTTTTCCCCAAAAACTCGGTGCCATTCATTTCTGGCATCCGCTGGTCAGATATAATCACCGCCATCTCGCCCTGTTGGTCTAGAACTTCCAGGGCGCTGAGGGCGCTATCTGCTTTGTAAACTTGAAAGTCGCGTCGAAACGTCCGGTACAATAAATCCAAGTTGTCGGGTTCGTCATCGACTACCATCAGTTTCAGCTTGCTTCCATCTCCCCGACTCATCTTTCTTCCCCCTTGAAAACCCCCACCCTAGCTGTACTCAGCAAGGTGGCGGGAGGAAAAGGGGGGCTGGATATATGCAACATATCAGTTACGTCAAGTTGAGTTAAAGAAACCCGTTTCACCTCAAGGTGAGCATTCCTTTCGCACCATCTGTTCGCACAACAGATGAGAGGCTTTCGATACTGTAACCCGCCTCGGTAGGCCGCTTCAATAGGGAAAATTCCCCAGTCAGCTTTCGCGCTTTGATAGGAGTAACGACCGTGTTAGCAGTCGGTACTTTTCTAAACACACCAGCCTCCCAAATGACTAATTAATGCTCTGATTGCAGAGTTATTAACTAGCTGCATAATGTCCTCGGTGTGAATTTTAACACTTACTACTAACCCCGGTATTGCTACCTGAGTGTGGTCAAAATCGGCTGAATTTCAAGCCCCACTATACCCGGAGGGTTAGCGATGGGTTGTTGGCGCTATTTCCTACACCTGTGCCGAATCGCACGCATATTGCTGCATTCAAGTCCCCCTAATCTCTGAACTTTGTGCAGCAAGCATATTACTACTGCTGAATCAAGCTAATCTTTCTGCCAGTCTGAGCTTAGCAGAACGAGAGCGGGGATTTCTAGCTACTTCTTCGGATTGCGGCACGATCGGCTTTTTTGTCAGTACCTGTAAACTGGGTGTTCCTCTGAGTTGGTGCTTGACGGGTCGGTCTTCCAGGCTGTGAAATGTAATGATTCCGATTCTCCCACCGGGTTTTAACCACCTTGGGGCAAGGTTTAGGAAAGTTTCTAAAGAAGCTAGTTCGGAGTTGACGGCTATCCTTAAAGCTTGGAAAGTGCGGGTGGCCGGATGGATTCGGCCGTTGCGCTGCTTGGGAGGAAAGGCGAGGGCGATCACCCCAGCGAGTTCTGTTGTAGTTTGAAAAGGACGGCTTTGCACAATCCGCCTCGCGATGCGCCGCGACAGTCGCTCCTCGCCGTATTTGTAAATAATATCTGCTAGTTTAACTTCTTCCCAGTGGTTGATAATCTCTTCTGCGGTCAAAGATTGCTGCTGGTTCATACGCATATCTAGTTGAGCTGGGTGGCGAAAACTAAATCCTCGTTCCGGTGTATCGAACTGAGCCGAGCTGACGCCCAAGTCTGCTATGATACCATCAAATTCGGCATCTGGGGACTTGTATTCCGCAAAGTTGCCGTGCCAAAACTCAACGGGGGAGTTGGCAAATCGGGTTTGGCAAAAACGGATGGCTTGTTCGTCGCGGTCGATCGCCACCACTCTAACATCGGTCGCCGCCGCTAAAATCAAACTCGTGTGTCCGCCGCCCCCAAGCGTCGCGTCCAAATAGCGGCCGCCTGGACGCACAGCCAAACCCGCAATTAACTCGCTTCCCAAAACTGGAACGTGATAGGTGTCAATACTGACATCAGATCCAAGGGTCTCCTTCTCAGAGAGCTCGATATCCTTCATAATCATAAAAGCCAAACAAAAATCAACAATAGCTAGTAATCATTAATTCATTTAATTATGTCAAGAATTGAGACTAGAACCGAACCGATGGTGCTCAACATGGGGCCGCACCACCCCTCCATGCACGGGGTACTCCGGCTAATCGTCACCCTAGACGGGGAAGATGTGGTGGACTGCGAGCCTGTTTTGGGCTATCTGCACCGCGGGATGGAAAAAATCGCCGAAAATCGCACCAACGTGATGTACGTGCCCTACGTCAGCCGCTGGGACTATGCGGAGGGGATGTTTAACGAAGCGGTGACAGTAAATGCGCCGGAAAAGTTGGCGAATATTGCTGTCCCCAAACGGGCGAGTTACATTCGGGTAATCATGCTGGAGTTGAACCGGATTGCTAACCATTTGTTGTGGTTGGGGCCGTTTTTGGCGGACGTGGGGGCGCAAACTCCTTTTTTCTATACTATGCGCGATCGCGAGATGATTTTAGACTTGTGGGAAGCAGCCACAGGTTATCGCATGGTGAATAATAACTATTTCCGCATCGGCGGAGTCGCCGCAGATTTGCCCTACGGTTGGGTAGATAAGTGCCAAGATTACTGCGATTATTTCATTCCCAAAATTGACGAGTACGAACGTTTAATTACTAACAATCCTATCTTCCGCCGCCGGATTGAAGGCCTGGGTACTATTTCTCGCGAAGAAGCGATTAACTGGGGACTGTCCGGCCCCATGTTGCGCGCTTCCGGCGTTAAGTGGGATTTGCGGAAAGTTGACCATTACGAATGTTACGACGACTTCGACTGGGAAGTTTGTACCGAAGCTGCGGGCGATTGTTTGGCCCGGTATGTGGTGCGGATTCGGGAGATGCGCGAGTCGGTTAAGATTCTCTATCAAGCCTTGAAAGGACTCCCCGGTGGGTCTTACGAGAATTTGGAAGCGAAGCGACTCGAAAGCGGGCCAAAATCTGAATGGAATGGTTTTGACTATCAGTTTATTGGCAAAAAAGTTGCGCCGACTTTTAAGATTCCCAAGGGCGAACATTATGTCCGCGTTGAAAGCGGCAAGGGTGAGTTGGGGATTTATATTATCGGGGATGATAATGTGTTTCCTTGGCGCTGGAAGATTCGGACCGGGGATTTTAATAACTTGCAGATTTTGCCTCACATTGTTCGGGGCGTGAAGATTGCAGATTTGGTGGCGATTTTGGGGAGTATCGACATTATTATGGGATCGGTTGATAGGTAGGTTGGGTCGGTTTTGATCTGATAATTTAACCCGGTTTTTTTGTGGAACCGGGTTGATTTTTTTTTTACCGCAGATGAACGCGGATAAACGCGGATGGATATCGATTAATATTGCTATTAACGTCGCTAAAATGTACCTTATTTCTCTCTTCTCTCTTCCTCTGTGCCCTCTGCGCCCTCTGCGGTTAATAAAAAAAAATCTCTCCTTCACAAATGAAATAACATCAACTTTGATTCGATAAATTATGAAAGTTCAGCAATCAGATATCAATGACAGCAACTGGGAACTCTGCAATTTAATCTGCGAAAGAATTGCCGCAACTCCGCAGCAGCGTATTACTTTTGCTGAATATATGAATTTGGCATTATATCATCCGCAGCACGGTTATTACAATAGCGATCGCCCGTCGATCGGCAAACAAGGCGATTTTATCACGTCGCCTCATTGGAGTGCTGATTTTGCCGAGGTTTTGGCAGAGCAGTTTGTGGAAATGTGGCAAATTCTCGTTAGCGGAGCCCTCGAAGAGGATCGCCCTTTCAATTTCGCGATCGTAGAAATGGGCGCTGGGCGGGGAACTTTCGCCGTAAATGTGCTGCAATATCTGCAACGGCAACATCCCGACTTATTTAAAAATTTAACATACATAATTGTTGAAATTTCGCCAAGACTTCAAACGGAACAACGCCAAAGCTTAAGTGATATCAAGTGCGTCAAGTGGTGCAATTGGGATGAGATCGTTAATAATTCAATTGTCGGTTGTTTTTTTTCTAACGAGTTAGTGGATGCTTTGCCCGTGCATCAATTCATTCTGGAATCAGGGCAAGTTAGGGAGATTTACGTTGCCGTAGACACCCCAAAAAATGAACAAGAAGAGATAAATTTTGTTGAAGTAATTGGCGAAGTTTCCACGCCTAAAATAGCCGAATATTTGGATTTTGTAAGCATCGATTTGTCGGCGAGTGTTTATGGGGATGGTTATCGCAGTGAGGTGAATTTGGCGGCTTTGGACTGGATGAGTACAGTTGCTCAAAAGTTGCAGCGGGGATATTTGTTAACTATTGATTATGGCTATCCGGCGCACCGCTATTACAATCCGAGGCGCCGGGAGGGGACGCTACAGTGTTATTATCTGCACCGATATCACAATAATCCTTATATTAATGTGGGGCGGCAGGATTTAACGGCTCATGTTAATTTTACGGCGCTGGAAAGGCAGGGTGAATTGTGCGGTTTGGATGTGGTAGGGTTTACTCAGCAGGCTTTGTTTTTGATGGCGTTGGGTTTGGGCGATCGTATTGCTTCTCTGTCTACAAATGATGCAGAAGCATTGGATTTGGCAACGTTTTTGCGCCGACGGGAGGCTTTGCATCAATTGATCGATCCGAGGGGTTTGGGGAGTTTTGGGGTTTTGGTGCAGTCGAAGGGGTTAAGGGAGGAGGAAAAAGTGGGTGAAGCGAAGCTATCCCCTAGGGAATCGCTCAAAGGTTTCACAGTGCCTTAAGTTAACTAGAATCAGCAACACGCACTCTTTTCCAATTACTTTTGTCATCACTTAAGCGCACTGACTCAGCGGCGGAAATTCCCATTTTCCAGAATATAAAGTAGATGGCAGCTTTAAACAATAGGCAGCAGGAACCACCTCGATCAACCACCAATTAAACATATCTCGTCGGGCTTCAGTAAAACCAGAAATGGCGTCCCCGGTAATGGCATCATACAAAATATCCAAGATGGCATTATAGGCTGTTTTGGTGTTGAGTGTTTGCAGCAAGCCGTAGAAAATATTATAAGCTTCGTTACTAGCTTGATATTTTCCAAGTTTGTTGATATTAGGAAACAAGGTATCTGCCCAAGTTTCTGGGATTTCACAACTATCCTTCAGCCAACAAGATACAATTCCTTCAACGATATCAGCTTTGTGTTCTTCAGGAAAGTAATGTTTAATGGTCGGTTTAGCTGCTAATGCTATTCCATAAGCCATATAGACGTATCGCTGATGGGATATTGCCTCATTAGGCATTCCAAAGGCTGTCATTACTTCAACAAAGGCTTCTTCTACATTGCACTTTCCACCTCGTTCGTATAAATCGTCATATTTTCTGTTCCAAACGGTCAGAAGTGTTTGCTGTAATTGCTCTGGAATAGTTGAGTTGCTGGGCAATTTAAAATCGGTGTAGTGACCTAGAGCAAACTTTATCATTGACTTTCCCTCCTTATGTATTTTATTTAATCATAAACCAAGAAAAAGCTACTCTTAAGCTTCATATCTACCGCCCCATTTCAAATTAACTGCAAACTCTGCTCGAATCGCTCGGATTCAGCCCATTTTAATCGTTGTTGAATTGACACCCCCTGCAACTCTTTACTCATTTCATATAAATCCACTTTCGGATAATCCCCCTTAAATAGCGGAATTAAAGCCTCAACAACAGCAGCGATTCCCTGCGGCGGCACTGCATTGCCAATCTGCCGCCGCACTTCAGTCGTAGAACCTTCAAAAACAAAATCATCGGGAAATGTTTGCAATCTTGCCCTTTCACGATTGGTCAAAGAACGCGGTTCTAAATAATGATAACCCCAAGTCCCGCCACCTCCACCAGCAATAATTGTTGATGATGGTTTATCTGGATGAATTCGCCGATAAACGTGACTGATCATGCCTTTGACATAGTACGGACTATCCTTGGGAATATCAGCAAAATTGCCTCCCGGTTGAATTCGATTTAAAATTTCAACGGTGCGGGGCTGAATTTTATGATGTTTGTTATTGTGAAGAACTGCTTCCACATTTTTGAGTGCTGCGCCCGCAGTTCGATAGGGATTATTGCGATTTGGCCCGTATTCTGGCTGAGGATGCACAAAGTTAAATCCTGTATCCATCTGAATGCCAACTAATAACACTCTTTGGCGAAATTGCGGAACTCCGTAATCTGCAAAGTTGTATAGCTTAGGCTTGACTAGGTATCGAGGTTCTATGTTTTCAAAGTCCTGTATAATCTGCTTGATAGCCTGATGATTATTAGCACTTAACAAACCTTTGACATTTTCAGCCACAAAAGCTTTGGGCTTTTTCTGTTTAACAAACTCTCGGAAGTAGGTATACAAATTTCCTCTCTCTACATCCAGTCCGTAACGCTTCCAAATCAGAGAAAAATCTTGACAGGGAAAACCTCCAATAATAAGATCTGCATCGGGAACTTCTTGTTTAATATTAATTTTTTCTATTGAGTTATGGGTAATTACCGGAGAAATATTCCTTTTGAAAGTCTCGCAAGCATATTTATTTGAGTCTATTGCCCAAACTACTTCAAATCCCGCCATCTTAAATGGCAAATCCATGCCGCCGCAACCTGAAAACAAGGATATCAGTTGTGGTGGCTTCTCCCAGGTGGGCTTGAGACGTTCGAGTGACATAAAGGCGATCGCTTCCTTTTAGCCTCCTTTCCTACTGAGGCAGTAACAGCTTTTTCATCATAGATGAGGTATCGCAGCCTAAATGTAAAGCTTTGTAACAGAAAATTTGTGGCGTGGTCGCAGCCAGGAGAGCCTGCTATAATCACAATACAGGTAAAATTACAATAAATAATTTATGCAGGTAGCCGAGCGAAGTGACACTGGCACAGGCATCAAAGCAATACTGGGTTTGACAGAGGAGATGCGGATTGGGACAACCTCCTCAGACCCTTATTTGGGTTCTCCAACCTTTGACGAGGTGCCGTTTCACGTTCATGTAGGATGCAGGCCCGCTTTGGGTACGTATATCATTATCGTGGGTGATGCTGACGAGTTTGTTCACTACGGACGCATCATCAGCGGTACGGAAGATAACCCGCGCGCCAACCCATCATCCCTGCAACAAAATCAGGCTTATCAAGTAGGTTCGAGAGATCCGAGACCAACGGATAAAGCACCTCACGTTACCCGCGTGATGGCCGCCGAAATATTGGGCGAAATACACCTGGACGATGACAAAAATATAACTGTCAAAGAGCCAAATCAGTTAGCACAAACTGGCAAAGGTGTCTATGAATTACCAGCAAATAAGATTCCGCAGTTGCTCAATATTCCAGACTCATCCGATCAGGGCTTTCACATTGGGCGAGTCGAATCGGGGAATAGTTCAGTAGACTTTATATTGCCAATGGAGGCGATTGCGCGACACCTGGCAGTAGTGGGAAAAACTGGTGTAGGTAAAAGCTATTTTGTCGGGGTTTTGGTGGAGGAATTGGTACGACATGGCATTCCCGTCATTGCCTTTGACGTGCTCGGCGATATGGTCAAAGCAACAGAAGATTTGGGAGGTTGCAACTTTAAAGCAGGAGAAAACTTTCGAGTCCCCTATTCAGTTATTGGAGTGAAGGAATTTCTGGGATTTGTCCCAAATTTGACACCCGACCAAATGGAGATAGTGTCTTTTGCTTATGATGCTCTGTTCAACAAAGCATTCAAAACTTTAGACGAGACAGCAGCAGTCAACATTCCCATTAAAAATCTACTCGGCGAAATTCAGAACCTAGCGACAGAATTTGGTCAAACTGCCGTAGGAGGGCGGGCGACAAAGAAGGTTGAAACTGCTTTCAACCGTAACTCGCTTTTAACTGCCAAAACCGAAGAATGGTTGAGCGAATTTGTAAAGAAACCGATAACTAACATCTTTGTCGGACATTTGAGCCAACAGCAGCGGAACTTAATAGTAGGAGCAACAGCCCGACTGCTGCAAGCACTCCGAAAGCGAGAACAAGTTCCGCCCTTTGTATTTGTTCTGGATGAAGCTCATTTCTTCTTGCCGTCAGGAGGAGAAACAACGCCATCAACTTTGGTGATTCGAGAGATGATCCGCACGGCGCGTCACGATGGAATAGGTATCACATTGATTACCCAAAGTCCAGCATCTATGGACAAACAAGTAATTTTAACTTGCAATACACGGGTAGTATTTGCCCTAGATCCAGATGACCTCAGATTAGTATCTGGCACGATGGGAGATGTTTCTGAAGAAATGAAGTCACGCATTCCTAAACTAGCAAAAGGGACTGCAATTATTTCATCAGCTACCGATATTATGCGACATCCAGCCCTGATCAAAATTCGTCAGCGTCAGACCAGACATGGTGCGCCGACACCTAACTTAGCAGAGGATGTAAAAGAATGGCGAAAGATGCAGGAATTCTAATTCAGAATATTATGGAATTGCTGGTCCAAGAGCCAGATGGATTAGAATTTGCAGAGATTGTCGAACAACTCAGTCGAGTCCAAGATGTAGGCTCAGAAAGAGGTGTACGCAATCTCCTCAACCGACTTGCAAAAGAAGGAAAGCTAATTAGACGCAAAGGTTGGAGTACAAAACCGGGCGCACAGCCTTATATTTACTGTCACCCTAAAACCCAACCGCGCCAACTTGAAATTCCGGGTATTAAAGAGTATCGAATTCATACGAAAACAGAGTTTGAAATTGGGGAATTAAATCAGGAAGAACGGCAGCAACAGCAAAAAGCAGTTTCTGTTTTAGAAAGTATCGCCAGCGGTCATTTACATCAAGAATCTTACGCGCGAGCAATTATTGAAGCTGCACCTAAATTAGCAGCAGAAAATCCGGTAGAGTTAGTAGTTGGGATGGCGCGTTGGGTAGTTGACGATCTGAACACACTGGCGGCTGAAATAGAGCGCAAATTGAAACGCGGGGCACTAGATGAATCGAAAAAAATGGCTGTGAAACTCGATTCGCAGTTAGGATGGGCAAAGCGTTATTTTCAAGAATTCTGGAAGCTGTACGATCGCGTCGAAGAACTGCCTGGTATTTTGGAATTGCCGTCTCAAGCCAAGCGCTTTCGCTTGTACGGAGAAACTGCTAAATTAGATGAAAAAAAAGCTAGGGAGCAACTGAAAAAACGCATTTTTGGCGATCGGCTAATACAGGAACAACTGCTGCCAACAGACTTGCACAAATCAGCAGCAGGTACAGACGCATCTGTAGCAGACCTGTTTTTAGAACATACAGCGGGCAGTTTTATTCCCCCCGATCCTGTTATAGTTCCCTGTTCGGCGGCGGCCTTAGTAACTAACTCCAAAAATGGGTTTACAGATGAATACCAAGATTTTGATATTTTTCCCGATAAACTTAGAGAATATGACGACCATACTGCTGCTGTAAACGGCTTAGTCTTGTCAGCAACTTTGGCAAGAAACTTTGTGGAAGAGAGTAATTTACAGCATACTCGCAAGGCTGCGATGGATCTCCGCCAATACTTGCAGGATTTTCGCATTGCTACTAAACAAGCTGACTGGCGGCCAATGGGCGATTCGCCCGAGTTGGGAACTAAAAATAGACCGAAATTGATTATGCGTGACGGTCGAATATTCCCCTTGGTACATAGATTAAGAGATTATGAAACTGGTGGCTTGTACGGCCAAATTGTACGCAGCGAGATTGAAATTTTCCAGCAAGTTTTTCACAATACTCTATTAGGTTCAGGATTAGATACTGTGTACGGTGCTGCTGTTAAAAACCCGGGGATGTCTTGGCTTGCACCTTTGGTATTCTGGTATCTGTATTCTAATAAATCTCCCGTAGACGGAAGAGTTGCAGTTAGCAATGCTGAGGAAGTTTATCAATATCCTTTTGCAGATACGGCAGTATCGCATCTCCTGTTCCTGGGTGTCGCCAAGAATGCAAGCAACTTCTCCCCTGAGCGGTTATTCATCACCTGCCGAGTTCTGAGGCGTTTCTCAGATATTGCTCTAGAAGCTGAAGAAATGTCTCCGATAATATCACAAGGCGATGAAATTAGGCGGGTGCGCGAAAACACTCTAAAAGATTGGAAGGAGTTTATCGAGCAGCACATTGCTAAGAAGAGAAAGCATTACCAGTCAAATAATCTGGATATAGACGACTACGAATCGTTTATTTATCTTTGTTCTAAAGTTGGCGTTTCTATGTGCTATGCTGCTCCTACATCTGCTTACGAATTCTTGTCTCGCAATAGCAGTGTTTCAGCACATTTCTTGCTGCCGCGCTTGGAGGTTGCTATCAATATGGAGCGGTTAGAAAGCGATCGAGAACATGAACAAGAGTGTTTGGACGGTTTGCTTTCTTGGTTGGCAGCGGGGCATATAGAGCTCGATCGCAGCCACACTCAATCAGGGTTTGATACCGGAAATCAAGAACACAGTCTTCCTATATTAGTGCCTGATGTTATTGTCCGCGCTCACGAGGCAGCAACCTTTACCCGCGACAAATTGGGTGAAGAGGTACAGGATAAAATTAGAGCACTGATTGCAGAATTGAGAAAACGTCTTGAAAAGGGACGCTGAGGAGATAGCTGCCTGATTTTCTAAGTATTGATGCTTAAATCCGGGCGCGATACAGCCAGTGTCCATGCTGTCAGGGTTTTGAGAAATCCGCAGTTACAAGGGCAAACAGACTTGACACTTACATCAACTTCTGCAATAATTATTTCTTGTAACTGATAGTGAAGCAGCTAGCGACAAATAGCTTCCGAAAAGCGATTGTCCGATCTGTTGCAGCTTGGCAATGAAAAAGCCAGCCCTAGCGATTGCCGTCGCGGGTGTCTGGCTGAAGTTCAATTAATTAACTTAAAAGGAGTTTACCATGTCTAAACACAAGGTAGCTGACTCGGCTTTGCTGTCAAATGTCGATTTGACTCCAACGCAAATTGCCACCAAACTCAGCCAGCAGACAAGAAAAAAGATTTCCTGCATCAAAGTCAACGAGACTTTGGAAAAACTGGGCTTGCAGCAAAAATTAAAGAGCACAGGAGGTAAGTGGCAGTGGCAACTGACAGAAGAAGGCAAAAAATACGGACGAGTCTATAAAGTAGAATCCAGTTATAGCAACTGGAGCGGCAATCAAGTTAAGTGGGGCGAAGAAATTATCGAGCTACTTAAGCAAAACTTGTTAAAGGTGACTGTTTAGCGATCGCTCTCTACGTTCACTCGACAAAGGCGATCGCTCCTTTCTATTCTAAAGGGGCGATCGGCTCAAGAGTTATTTGAAGATCTTAATCTGGCCACCCAATTTGTTGCTCACTCTTCGTCATCTAATTCGATTCCCGCTTGACGCAATTTTTCTGCCAATCTTTCAGCGCGGATTCGTTCGCGATCGCCCCGCTGGCGTTCTTGTTCTACTCGTTCTTCCGACCAAAGCAACAACTCGCCTTCTGCATCCCACCACCTCAACCAACAGCCTGTCCTTCCTTCGTGCGTTCCTTCCCAAATACCTAAAAATAAGTCCAATCCGGGTATCCAATAACGTCCGTTTTCATCTGCTTTTTGCAAGTTGTAGTGCTCTGATTCTAAAGCGTAAACTTCTAAATGAGCTGTTTTGGCTCGGAATATGACGTATCTGGGGACTTTGATTACTTGCTCGTAAAAATACCACTTTCCCACCCGCGAGGTAAATTCAACGGAGTATTCTTCTCCATAGGTTTCTGAAAGAAATTCCATCACGATTTGGGGGATGGTTCCTTCTGTGTGTGGGGTGTAACTGCGGCGGACTTGCGAGACATTTTTGGGATTGACGGGTTTCACGTACATCCAATCTGGTGCTTTGCAGATAATACGCTGTTCGTCGCTGCTTGAACCTGGGAAACTTATGCCGGCACAAATGGCAAAGTTGGAAACAATTAAGGCATCCTGCATTAATTCAGGAAATCCTGTTAGCGGCTGGCGCAAAGCGGCGGCTAATAATGGTTGGCTTTCGTCTTCCACGGGGTCGTCTGGTAGTTGAAAATCTTCTGGTAGTAGCGGCCAGGTGATTGTGAGTTGTGTTTCATAATTTTTAGTTGCTACAGACATAGTTTATCAGAGGTTAAATGTTTTAATGTTTAAATTATATCTTTTGGTTTTTGGGATTCATGTTAATGGCTTAATGACGAGGCAGAGCCTCTCGATCTGCGTTACCGGGCAGAGCCTGGTAACGAGGAGAAGACTTTGAAACTCATTAGTCCTATGCAAGAGGACTTTAGCTTTTAGGCAGGGGTTTAAACTCCTGCCGGACTACGAACCTGAAAAGTTTACTTTTGATTCGATAGCCATCTGGTAAGCATTATTCTCCACTGTTGCTCCTTTGTCATTGCTAGTAGTTCCGATTGCCCGATCGCACTTTGTTCACCACTCGCCAACCACGCTAGTAGTTCCGATTGCCCGATCGCACTTTGTTCACCACTCGCCAACCACTTCAATTGTACCGTCTCGTTTTCAGCTTCCGCATCTCCCAAAACTAAACACGCAACTGCACCGCTTCTGTCGGCTCTTTTAAACTGTTTCCCGAAAGCACTAGCACTCAAATCTATCTCTACACTAAACCCGGCACTTCGCAATTTTTGAGCTAACAATACGGATTGCTGTTCTGCTTTTTCGCCCCTGGATACCAAATAGAAATCCAACTGCGGCGCGGGCAAAGGTTGCAACTTTTGCAGCAGGATAATCAACCTTTCGATACCCATTGCCCAACCGACTGCCGCCGTATCTGGGCCGCCCAATTCCTTTACTAAACCGTCGTAGCGGCCGCCTCCGCAAACTGTTGCTTGCGCTCCCAAATCGTCGGAGATAATTTCAAATGCGGTGTAGGTATAGTAATCTAAACCGCGCACTAATCTGGGATTTAACTGATAGCTAATTCCTAAGTTTTTGAGCATTTGCTGCACTTGCTCGAAGTGATCTCGCGATTCGTCTCCCAAATATTCTAAAATGCTAGGCGCACCAGCTACAATTTCTTGAGTGCGCTGATTTTTGCTGTCCAAAATCCGCAGCGGGTTTCGAGTCAAGCGGTCTTGAGAATCGGTATCTAATTCGTCTTTGTGCGGTGTAAAATAATCGATCAAAGCTTGTCGGTAATTTTGTCTGTCTTGCTTATTTCCGACAGAATTAATATCGAGGCGCAAATTTTTTAAACCGAGGGTTTGCAGGATGTCGCAGGCGATCGCAATTACTTCGACATCCGCACGAGGATTCGCACTCCCCAAGACTTCCACGCCAATTTGATTGAACTGCCGCTGTCTTCCTTCTTGCGCGCGTTCGTAGCGAAACATCGGCCCCGCATACCACAGACGCTGCACGTCACCAGCCGCGTACAAACTGTTTTGAATAAAAGCTCGGACTACTCCGGCGGTGCCTTCTGGGCGCAAAGTAGTCGATCGATCGCCCTTATCCTTAAAAGTGTACATTTCTTTGCCCACAACATCGGTAGCTTCGCCGATGCCCCGTTCAAATAAAGATGTCTGTTCAAAAATTGGCGTCCGAATTTCTCGATAAGCCGCTTTTTTCAAAATTGTTCTAGCGACTTCTTCTATATTTTGCCAGTATTGAATTTCAGCGGGCAAAATATCCCGCGTTCCCGGTAAAGTTTTAATTTCACTCATTTTGTTAGTCATTAGTCCGTAGTCATTAGTCAGTAGTCATTAGTTAACGGTTATTAGTTAACGGTTATTAGTTGTTAGTCAACAGTCAACAGTCAACAGTCAACAGTCAACAGTCAACAGTCAACAGTCAACACCTAACAATTCCCCATAACTAATGACTTAATAATTCCCAAACTCCGTAACGATCGCCATAATAAGCCAAAATGCGATCAACTCGCTCGCGACCTGCCAAATCGAACCCTTCAGGATACTGTATCCACAAACCCCCAATTTGGCTGTCGCTGTAATCAAACCGCTGCGACTGCTGCGGAATTAAACCAGTTTGCACCCCTTCAACTTGACGCAAATGGACCGCCACTTCGCGATACACCGCCAACGGCAATCCAGGGCATTGAATTTGATAGCGGAGTTGTTTTTCTTGTGCCGTTTGCATCATTTCTTTGCCTGTCCCCAACCAGATCCCCTACTTAAGATACTTCTTTATCCATCGGCCCCGGTAGAGGGCAGCAGTTAATATTGTCCAAACATACCTTCCCCCACTGCAACGCCCAGCGCACCAGCGTAACTCGATTGTCAGCGCGCGTTTTGTTCAAGATATTGCTAATGTGGTTGTCAACTGTACGCTTGCTAATCTCTAACTTTTCGGCTATTTTCTCATTAGTCAATCCCGCCGCTACTAACTCTACCACTTGCAATTCTCTGTCCGACAGGGTGACAGGGGTTCCAGAGACGATCCCGCTCATAAATTTTTCCTATGTCTGCATATTTACCTATCTACAATTCTAGAGGATGAGGGATGAAATATGAAGAGAAAATTAAATTTCCTGTGCTACTCTTTCGGGCCCGAAGCACCAACTCGCTTGCAGAATCGCAAAAAGTGCAAACTCAGCGCCGACACAGCATGACCCGCACCGACTTGCACTGCTGGCACCGTTCCGGTGGCGCGCGATCCCCCCTTTACCTGCGCGCATCAGACATCCGGGCCAAACCCGCAGATGTTTGCAGGTAAAACAACTGATACGCCCGCACTGCACTTGTGCGTTGAGGGAGTAACTGCCAGTATCAGTAAGTCTGATATTATAGGAGCAGCCATTAAAAAATAGCTGGCAATTTTTCTGGGATGGGTTAAAAATAATTATTGAGCTGTCTACTGCTGGTCTAAAATCTAAAATATAAAATCTAAAATCTAAAATAGATATGACTTATCCTCGCGTTCTGTGTCTGGGTGAAATCTTATTTGATTGTTTAGCAGACAAACCAGGAGTATCTCTCGAAGAGGTAGAATCTTGGACTGCATATCCAGGCGGTGCTCCTGCTAATGTTGCCTGTGCTTTGGCTAAATTGGGGACGGCGGCGGGATTTATCGGTGCTGTAGGTGGGGATGAATTGGGGAATTCCCTAGTGCAGGTATTGCAAGAAGTAGGGGTTGATACCGCTGGAGTGCAGCACCATCCGAGTGCGCCGACGCGGCAAGTTTATGTTTTGCGGAATGAAGCGGGCGATCGAACTTTTGCCGGTTTTGGCGAATTTCATACTGCGGATTTTGCCGACACCCACCTCCTCGCTGCACAACTACCCGAGGTGCTGTTTGAAAATGCCGAATTTTTAGTGCTAGGCACTTTAGAATTAGCTTATCCTGAAAGTCGAGAGGCGATCGCCCGAGCGCTCGAGCTAGCAGAACAGTACGACGTTAAAATTATACTTGACATCAATTGGCGTCCCGTGTTTTGGCCAAATCCAGACGAAGCAAAAGCGCACATTAGAAAACTCTTAAAAAAAGTTGATTTTGTCAAGTTATCTGAGGAAGAAGCCGAATGGTTGTTTGACACTACCGACCCGGGAGCTATTACCTACCGCCTCGATTCCGTAGAAGGCGTTTTGGTGACGGCGGGCGAGAAAGGTTGCGCCTATTGTATCTCGGAAAATGAAGGAAAAATCCCCGCCTTTAAAGTAGATGTTGAGGATACAACAGGTGCCGGGGACGGTTTTCTGGCTGGTTTTGTCAGCCAATTGTGCAAGGTGGGAATTAAGAGTTTAGCAGATGCAGAAATAACAAAAAAAGTTCTAACTTATGCGAGTGCGGTAGGTTCGATGACAGCGCTGAAACCCGGTGCAATTGCGGCTCAACCAACCGCCGCTGAAGTAGAAGCTTTCTTGTATTTGTACAAAAATTAGCACGCCAAACCTCTCCCCCGGAAACGGAGAGGGGCCTAAATTTGGTTCAGAAACCCGGTTGCTTTGAAAAAAATATAGCCTTTCGAGCGTAACATGAGGTACTATCTGGCATAAGGCATAGGTCTCCGTGGGCATAGGGCATACCTCACCACGCGATCGAACCGCTATAACTCTTATACAAATTCGCGTTAAAAATCCTCGATAAGACTCGGCGATTAAAATCGCTACTATACAAACTCTCGGCCTAGTTAAGAGGGACTAAGAAATAAACTGGTATTTAAGTCCGATTTAGTATTAGAGGTTTTATTTGGGGCAATTAACCGCACATCAGATGATTTTTAATTTGGTCCACGATTAACTCTAGTGGCTGCGAAGCATCTATGATAATTGCATCTTCTGGTTCTTCGAGAGTTTCTAACTGACTTAACAGCAAGTCTGCTTTCATGTAGTGATTTTCGCGAGTTTTTAACCTTGTTGCCAATAGATGAAAAGAACCTTTGAGATAAACTATTTTCATCCGCTGCAGGTCTCGGCCGAGCATTTCGCGGTAAGATGCTTTTAAAGCAGAACAAGCCAACACAACATTTTTATTTTCCAACAGCCACCTGTCTATTGCAGCTTGCAATTGTAACAGCCAAGGAAGGCGATCCGCATCTTCTAAAGGAATGCCCCGACTCATTTTCTCGATATTAGCGGATGGGTGAAAATCGTCGGCATCGCTGAAATCCCAATTGAGAGATTGCGCCAGCAACTTGCCAACTGTAGTTTTGCCTGAACCGGAGACTCCCATCACGATCGTAATCATGGCACCTATTTACCGAATACTTGCAATTTGATCGAGTTGTGCGATCGAGAAACCGGGTTTCTTAAGTTGCCCGATGAATCATACAATTATCAACAATTCAACAAACCCAGTCTATTTCTAATTCTAGAGCAATTTTATTCCCGAGTGGGTCTAAGGCATTCACAATAATTAACTTGGGTTCTTCCCTAACTTTGTGATGAGAATTTTACTTCTTGTTGCTGATTATCCGATCGCACTTGCAGCTAACACATCACTGCTAAACGGCTGGTACATCGGGCTGGAGAAGGGGCGAAAGTCTCGCCAATCGGCGGTCATCTTGCACAGCAAGCGAAACTGTAGCGGCGTTGGGGGTTGATTGAGGCGATCGACTTCTACGCGAACCAATTTTGGATGCTGCGAGATAATTTGAAAAATATCCTCCAAAAGATAGCGCGGACAATAGCCTACAATGCAGTCATTTTCAGTACAAAGCAGCAAGCCACGAGGATAAAATTTGTGGGCTAAATACAAAAGTTCGCCCACTTCAAGCCCATTAATCCGTTCAATTGCCCACTTGGGAAGGTGTCGCAGTCCATGTGCAAAAAAATGGATGCGGTAACGTCCCTTTTCATCCGGTTCGGGACAGGGAAATACCTCAAATTTATCAGTTACCCGTTTACCTCCGCTGCGGGCCAATAAAGCAATTGGGTCATCTTCGTGTTTAGGGATATTCAACCACTCTACAAATTCAGGGTAATCAGGGCGCGATCGCGGCATCACGCGATTGGAAAACAAGGGAAAGAGTTTCTCTGAAGTGTAAACCTTATTGAAATCAGGGAAAGATAGCAATGGTCCAAACCCGCACTTAAGTTTAGCTTCTAGAACACCATTTGTATAATTGAACTGGTATTCTTTACCGTTAAATGTCAATCGACCAATCGGAAACCAAGAACCGCGGTCTGAATCTTCCCAAGCCAAAAATAGTGTTTTCAAAGCAAATCTCCAGTTAATTCAAGTAGCCTTTCTCTGTTATATTTAAGTATTTGTTGAGAAAAGTCAATGGTAATTTGTGAAATGCGAACGCGCGGTATCCGGTTAAAAATGGCTAGCGTATCATTAGCTGAAATCTTCGCAAGGCAATTGAGCCAAATTTCGGCTGCTTGGGGATAGTATAGCGCTGCTTCGCGGAATGCCTCAAAAGTCTTGAGAGGCTTTGGTCTATTATCGCTAGCATATAACTGAGAAGAGCATCTTTTCGCATAAGCTTGGACAGAATAGCCAGTATCTTTTGTAATCAGTCTCTTTTGCCGTTCTTCATCAGATATCCGCACTCCCAAACTAGAGGCATGGTCGTGAGTTGGTGCTAGATATCTGGCGATATTTAAAGTAGGATCGCTTTCTGGTTTCTTTAATACACCCCAATTATCTGAGTGACGGTCTGTATTGCCAATCCAGGCATCTAATAGCAAATATCCGACAAAAGTTTCTACTGCTGTTTCTATCCCGACTGGCGGCACCCAATCGAGGGGCAACTTAACAGAATTGTCTGCGATCGCCTTCAACACAATATTAACTCTGTGCCGTGCGCTCGCAGACAAAAATTCATTAAATTGATTCCCAGGACTGAAACTGACACCATCGGGCAAAAATGATGGTGAGACAGTTCCGCGTTGACTTTTCCAAGTTGCGAGTTCATATTGAGCATGGGGCAGTCCGAGGAGTTTGCACAACTCGGCTGCAATTTTTTCCGCCCAATCTTCACCTGTATTTGGTCGAGACTGTTTGTACAAGCAAGGCCCTAAATTTGGATCGTCAAACCAGAACTTGTACTTAGTTCCCATAGTCTCGGTTTTAGATAGCTCATAGGCTGCTTCTGGAACTACAATAATAGGGAACTCTTCAGCCATTGTGTCAACCTTAAAGAAGGCTAAAAGCAACTATCTAACACAGGAATTCGCGCGGATCGGTGACATACCCAGTCAGCGCAGACGCGGCCGCCGTGTAAGGCGAAGCTAGATAAACTTGCGCTTCTTTATTCCCCATCCGGCCGGGGAAATTGCGGTTAGTTGTAGACACGCAAATTTCGGGTTCGTTCATCCGCCCGAAAGTATCTTTCGGGCCACCCAAACAAGCGGCGCAAGAAGGCGCTGCGGGTTCGATGCAGCCTGCTGCTAAGAAGATTTCCGAAAGCGTTTGACCCTCGTATTTTGTGACAAACAAATCTTCGTAAACTTTCTGAGTTGCTGGTACTAAATAAGTCGGAACTTTGACTTGGTATCCTTTGAGAATGCGGGCGGCATTCAGAAAATCGGAGGTTTTGCCACCGGTGCAGGAACCGATGTAAACTCGATCGATTTTGACATCGCGGCAGTTGCGGGCTAAGTCGCGGTTGTCGGGGGAGTGCGGTTTGGCGACGACTGGTTCTAATTGGGTGACATCGTAGGTGCGATCGCTGTAAAATTTAGCATCCCCATCGCTGTAAAATGAATCGAAGGGTTTGTCAGTCCGAGAAGTAACGTAATCAAACGTAGTTTGGTCGGGCGCAACCGTGCCGTTTTTGCCACCAGCTTCAATCACCATATTGCACAGCGTCATCCGTTCTTCCATCGTCAAACGCTCAACTGTATCGCCGGCAAATTCCATTGTCCGGTAGTTAGCACCCGCAACGCTAATATCACCAATAATCTGCAAAATCAGGTCTTTTGCTAACAAATAATCCGGCAGTTCGCCGTTGAGCACAAAGCGCATGGTTGCGGGAACTTTGATTAAGAGTTTGCCTGTTCCCATGATAAAAGCCGCGTCTGTATTGCCGATACCGGTGGCAAATTGTCCGAAAGCGCCGGCATTGCAGGTGTGGGAATCTGTGCCGAACAGCACTTCGCCGGGCCGGGTGTGCCCTTCTTGTGCTAGCGCGATGTGGCAAACTCCTTTGTAGTCGGGATTTGCTTTGAAGTCCGATCGATCCGTGATGTCGTAAAAGTATTTTATCCCTTGTTCTTTGGCAAAATCGCGGAGAATATCCACGTTACGGTTAGCGCGTTCGTCGTTGGTGAAAATGTAGTGGTCGGGAATGAGGACGATTTTCTCTGGGTTCCAGACTTTAGCATTCTCACCGAATTCGCGTTTGAAAACGCCGATAGTGCCGGGCCCGCAGACATCGTGGGTCATCAGCACGTCTGTTTCTACCCAAATGTTTTCTCCGGGCTCAACTTTAGTGCGGCCTGATGCTTTGGCTAAGATTTTTTCGGTCAGGGTCATTCCCATAGTTCGATCGCTCTTTTTTATTAAATGCTACATAGTGTATTGTAAGCGAAACATCGCCTGATGTTGACAGGTAATTTCTCAACTAAACATTTTCTTCAATCTTAAATCTCAAATCTCAAATCGATTGACTGTCACTTTATTTTTCGCCGAGCGCTAATCTATACAATAGCCTCTACTGCCATTAACACACAAATAAAAATTCTGCCAGTCCCTCGATTAAGTGACTGGTAACTAACAGCTAGTGAGTGTTATTCGTTAGTTATTACTTAAGAAAAGCAACTTAAATCAGGGACTGTCCAAAAGTCTCCGAGTGCATTTCTAAAGTTGTAGACCTCAATAAGAGTGAAATGAGCGAGAGTCCCGCACCGTAAGGCTATCTGGTTTCGCCATTCTCACCAGTATGGCAATGGAGATACTTCCCATGAATTCACAGACACAAAACCGTCAGGGCGCAGTTATTTTAACATCTGAAGGTATTGATAAGTTCCCACCAGCAAAAACTGAGGCCAAAAGTTACGAAAATTGCTACGAACATTATACTCTCGAAGCTTTAGGCGATCGCACTGGCAAGGAGCCAGATACTTTAATTAAGGTAATAGTCCAGCAAATCTTGGATCGGGTAGGGGCGATAGTTGTGGAGATTACAGGGGAGGTGCAATTCATGACTCAACGGGCAGAAGAACTTTTGAGCCAGTATTTTTTACCCCGCATCCCATATTCATTGCCAGAATCCTTACAACATTGGTTCAAGGATCAGATGGCGCGACTCACATTCAACGGCGATGTTCCATCTCGCTGTTTACCCTTGCACATTCAACAAGCAGGAAGACAGTTGATCGTCCGTCTGATTCCCGATCCCATCAACGAGCAATATCTCTTGCTGTTGGAGGAAAAAGAACTGCAATCATTCTCTATTCCCACCCTGGAATTGCTAGGACTCACCAAACGCGAGGCGGAGGTTTTATTCTGGATTGCCAAAGATAAAAGCAATGCAGGAATCGCTAAAGTGCTCGGTTGCAGTGAAGGAACAGTGCGAAAACATCTGGAGCATCTTTACGGGAAACTCAATGTACAAACCCGGACGGCTGCTGTGATGGTTGCTCTGGAAAAATTGGGGTTGGTCAACGGGTAATTTGTTGCAATCTCTTCATAATCCTATACGCGGATCGTCGTATTGTTGCCCGAGTTTATTTTGAGGATGATTAGATCAAAAGCTGTTATCCAGTTGGGAAAAACAGCTTGAAAATACTCCACTTTAACGTTGTTATCTAGAGTTTTTGAACAACTTTAAGCGAACTTTCAGTTGGTTAAAACTACTCAAAAAACAGGTTAATTATGTTACGAATTACTGCTGATGTATTTTCCGGAAGACCCGCTCCGGAGTGAATTATTACAGACGAGCAAGAAGCTCGAACTACGCTCAAAGAGATTGCCAAAAATCGCAGCATTGTAGCCGAGTCCGCGTCAGCAGAAGCTGGATTGGGGTTTCGCGGTTTCACCATTGAACCCCTCTCTGACGAGCTTGCCCAAGACTTTGAACTACCCGCTAGTATATGGCTGCTGGTGCGAGTGCCACTACCGCTAAAGCGAATGAGATTGCTGAGCGTTTAATCGGCTTAATGAGGAGTGCTGAATCCTCTCCAAAAGCATCGGCTTTAGGAGAAGAACTACCTTTAGATGAAATGTTGGATAATTTCCTGCGACAACAACTGGAAACCAGTAGCCGACTTTCAGTCTCTGATGTTCGAGACTTATCACAGATGACGATAGAAGCCTCAAGTGAACTGGCTGCTACCTGCATTTATGATACTTCGCCCTATAACCCCGGCTTCTGGAACAACAACCCCCTAATCCTGCAGAAGAACAACTGCTATAACTATGCGAGTAACAAGCCGACAGATACTTTTGCCTAACCAGGAAAAAGATGCGGACATATGTACACCGCAATTAACTGCGTAGAAGTTACCAAAGTTTCCCTGTGTGAGGGATTGCACAAACGCTATGATTGTTTCCCCGCCTCACAAGCCCCTGGCTATTTAGTAGCACTGGTTATCGCCCCTGGCCCGGGCGTTGTTGATTTCCACTGGTATCGCCAAATGCGAGAAGGATTTTGGGGTCACAAACCGGGCAAGACAGCGGTTCGGAATACAGATAACAGCGGCAAAGTCATCACTAACCCAGCTACCTGTAACAGGGGGCCTTACACCATCTTCTGCGGCTACTTTTATACTTGTAAGAGCCAAAACATTAAATAGAATCTATAGCACTGCGGAATGTGGGTTCCCTACACTGAACAAAGAGACCATGCAACGGGTTAATTCATTCACCACAAATCCAGAAAGGATAATTGGCTTGGTTTTTTTAATGTTTTTGGTGACTTTGCTTGGATGTTCGATCGCGGCTTTAGGAGACAAAAAAATGCAAGTAGAAGTGGATATGTTTAGTGGCCGACTAAACCCACATTGGGAATTGACAGTGCCAGAAACTCAGGAATTTGCACGGCGGTTTCAATCATTACCGGCACAGCAAGGAGAAGGCTTGGTTAATGAAGGATTGGGGTATCGTGGTTTGATTGTTCGAGAAAGTGGTGAAGAGGTAGAGGGCGATCGGGAAATTGTGATTTATAATGGATTGGTCGTTGCTAAACGCCAGGGCAAATCTAAACAGTTTACCGATCGAAACCGTGCTTTAGAAAAATGGCTAATCCAGACAGGAGAAGCACGGTTAGATGATGAACTCTACCATCAAATTAGCAAATTAGCCGAGCAAACATAACAAAACTTAACTGTATCTGTAGGGTGCGCACTGCGAACCTTACACCCACAGAGAGTGTAAAAAATGCTCTGGCAGCGTCAGTCCTAAATAAGTCGAGTCTGAATCAAAACCAGTAGAGATTAATGTCAGAAAAACTGTCATTGATTTTTAATAACACTCAAAAAGAGGTATTTTATGTCTGAACAACCTAGTTTTCCCATCGCAGAAACTGCCCCAGCCGATCGAACAACAGGGCGTTACATTATTACTTTCCGCGAAGATGCGGTGACAGAAGGGTTAGCCCTCCTAAGTGACCAAGCTGGCATCACAGGGCTGGCAAACGCTGCCGATTTCTCGGACTCGGCTCTAGAGTGCAGCGAAATAGAAGCAACAGGGGGAGCGGTGTTCCCAACTCTCGGTGTGGCCGTCGTCTCTTTAGAGGAAGGGGGTGTCAGCAGCATCAGGACATCAGTGGGAGAGAATTCTGCAGTCTTGGCGATCGAACCAGAGCGCATTTTCTACGCTATTGAGGAGGGATTGTCCCCAGAGTATTTGCGGGGCTATCGCGATGCGGTGGATAACCTGTACCAGAAAGCCACTACTGAGGATATAGAAACAATCCAGAAAGAATGTTTTGCTGATGATACTCAGTTTACTTGGGGTCTGAAAGCAACGAAGGTGGACAAGTCTCTGTTGACTGGTAGCGGAATCAAAGTTGCTGTGTTGGATACGGGGATGGATCTATTGCATCCCGACTTCGCCGGCCGATCGATCGTGTCGCAGTCCTTCGTGCCTGGGGAGTCTGTACAAGATACCAACAGTCATGGCACGCACTGCATTGGGACAGCGTGCGGGTTCCAGGATCTCAACGGCCGCAGGTATGGGGTCGCTTACGAATCGACCATTTATGTCGGTAAAGTGTTGAGCAATGCGGGTAGTGGCGATAGTGGCTGGATTCTCGCCGGGATGGAATGGGCGATCGCCAATGGGTGTCAAGTGATCTCGATGTCCTTAGGAAACACCACTCGAACACCGTCTACTGCCTACGAAACTGTCGGCCGCCGGGCTCTCCAAAATGGGTGTCTGATCGTGGCAGCCGCCGGCAATAATGGACGAACCGGAGGAACCGTCGGACAACCAGCCAATAGCCCGTCGATTATGGCTGTTGGAGCGCTCGATAACTGCCTCGCAGTGGCTGACTTCTCGGCTAAAGCTGGCAGATCTCCAGGGGCTAAAGTCGATATCGCCGCTCCTGGAGTGGACATATACTCATCAGTGCCTATGGAGCAAGAGCGTTATGCTGCTTACAATGGCACTAGCATGGCTACACCGCACGTGGCTGGGCTCGCTGCCCTGTATGCCGAATCGACTGATAAACGAGGTTCTCAACTTTGGCAATTGCTAACTTCTCGTGCTCTGCCACTACGGTTGCCAAGTGCTAGTGTCGGAAGTGGCTTAGTACAAGCTCCGTAATCACTCCGGGCGATCGAACGCAACGCACAGAGCCCCCGCGCATCCCCCTTAAACAGGGGGATTTTTTAGTTCCCCCTTTTTTAAGGGGAGTAGGGGATAAGAGGGCGCTATCGGATTTTACGTTTAATTAGGTTGACAATAGCTCAATTGATTGGGTGCAAAGGAGGCTGAAGATGTCTGAGGAAGAAGTAGAGCCGATCGTAGTGACTGTTGACGACCAAAACTTACCGATTATTCAATCTGTTGTCACTGGGTTAGAATCGGCGGGAATGAAAGTCGATCGGGTGCTACCTGTTACTGGCATTATTACTGGAGCAGTTTCTCAGTCAAAGCTAGAAGGACTAAGGAAGGTACCGGGTGTCGCTCATGTCGAGGTCGATCGAGAAATGGAGGCAATTTAAACTAATCAATCATTTGGGGTTAAGTAAATTTAGTTTTGCTAACCCCAAATACCGCACACCTTCTGGCGTCACGTCAAACCGGCAAGGCAAAACTTCGACACCTTCACCTATCGCCTGTCTAAACAATTCTCCGTAAAGGCGATCGGCACTATCCCCGGGAGCAAAATCAGTACAATCCCCGCGATTGATAAAATACAGCATTACAGCCCTCGCACCCAGCCGCATCACTTCCATCAATTCTCTCAAATGTTTCTGTCCCCTCTGGGTCACTGTATCGGGAAATAGAGCCAACTGCTGTTTTACCCAAGTTGTATTTTTAACTTCCAGAAAAATCGGTTTTTCCTCACCCGTCAGCCAAAAATCAACTCTACTTTTTTTATCGGCCCCGTAAACAACCTCGGGTTGAATTAAACTGTAATTGCCCAACTCAGGAAACAATCGTAATTCCAAAGCTAATTTAATAACTCGATTTGGCAGCGCAGTATTAACTCCCACCCAAGTGGGTTCTGTATCGCACAGCTTAATTAATTCCCAAGTATAAGCTAACTTGCGTTTAGGATTATAGCTGGGAGATACCAGCACTGGATTGCCGGGAATGTAAACACCAGTCATCGGGCCAGTATTCGGACAGTGCGCGGTGATTATTTCTCCCGAATCTAGTTCAATTTCGGCAAAAAATCGCTTGTACCGCTTGATTAAAATGCCGGGTAAAAGAGGGGGATATTTGTAAATTAAGTCAGTCATTCGATTTTAGATTTTAGATTTTAGATTGAGGCATCATAGCATGAAACGACGGTTTGTAGTTTATGTAGGCTTACTTATTCATTCCTTCATTCTTTGTTTCATATCCTTCGCCGCTAAAGCATAACCTCCATCAGCGCCATCTACAAAATGCACTTGTCGGCCGCCGCGTTCAAACACCAAACAAGTCATCAACGCCCTGTCAGAAACGTGCAAACCGTAAACCAGCTTGCCTTCTCGGTAATTCCTTTCCAAGTACCCCGTCAATTTTTTTCGCCGCCACTCATTGCCAGAAATTACCATTCTCAACATATCATCAAACTTGCGGTAATCCGTAGCTGCGATCGCAATATCTTTATAAACTCCCCAATCTAAATCTTCTGTCTTAACCTTCAAATTCATTAGCAGCGAACCAAGCGCCGTCTCTAACTGTATTTTTGATAAATATAGCTGGCGGTCTAACCAACTAGCACTGCTCGCCCTAACTAGAG